>Ga0207926_1000259_pt1 | contig 27048 bp, 21 predicted proteins | sample NGESurdeep072012_8_FD_184454 | JGI IMG/M metagenome (GOLD analysis project Ga0207926, IMG submission 184454) | Arctic peat soil microbial communities from Barrow, Alaska - NGEE Surface sample 210-1 deep-072012 (SPAdes) | ecosystem: Environmental > Terrestrial > Soil > Wetlands > Peat ...
CGTAGGCTGGTGGGCCGTGCCCGACCTCACGCCCGTCTCCGGTTTCCCGACCCGCCGCATGCGCCGCCTGCGCCGGACGTCCGCCCTCCGACGGCTGGTGGCCGAGACCACACTGAGTGTCGACGACCTGGTCGCACCGCTGTTCGTGGCCGACGGCCTCGACGTCCCGCGTCCGGTTGCCTCGCTCCCCGGCGTGTCCCAGCACACGGTGGACTCCCTGGTGTCCGAGGTACGGCGCCTGGCCGGCCTGGGAGTGCCCGGGGTGATCCTGTTCCCTCTGCCGCGTAACCAGGACAAGGACGCCACCGGCTCGGCCGCACTGTCGCCTGACGGCATCACCCGGCGGGCCATCGAGGCGGTGCGCACCGCGGTGGGCGACGACCTGGTGATCATGGCTGACTGCTGCCTCGACGAGTTCACCGACCACGGCCACTGCGGGATCGTCGATCCGGACACGGGCGACGTCGACAATGACGCAACGGTCCAGCTCTACGCCGACCTGGCCGTCGTCCAGGCTTCGGCCGGCGCCCACGTCATTGCCCCCAGCGGGATGATGGACGGCCAGGTGGCCGCCATCCGCGGCGCGCTCGACCGCGCCGGGCACGCCGATGCTGCGGTCCTGGCCTACGCGGCCAAGTACGCCTCGGCCCTCTACGGACCCTTTCGAGAGGCGGCCGACGTGACCATCGCCGGGGGCGGGGACCGGAAGGGCTACCAGCAGGATTTCCGCAACGGCCGGGAGGCGCTCGCCGAGGTGGCCCTCGACGTGGCCGAGGGCGCCGACATGGTCATGGTGAAGCCGGCGCTGACCTACCTCGACGTGGTGGCCGACGTGCGGGCACTGGTCGACGTGCCGGTGGCCGCCTATCACGTGAGCGGCGAGTACGCGATGGTCAAGGCCGCCGCCGAACGAGGATGGATCGACGGCCCGGCGGTGGCGCTCGAGCAGGTGACGGCGGTCAAGCGGGCCGGCGCCGACTTCGTGCTGACCTACTTCGCAGGAGAGCTGGCCGAGGCCCTGCATGGCTGACCCCTCACGGCCGGTGCGCGCCGCATCCGAGGCGCTGTTCGCCCGGGCCAGCCGGGTCATCCCGGGTGGGGTCAACTCACCCGTTCGCTCCTTCCGCTCGGTCGGCGGCCACCCATTCTTCGTGGCCCGCGGCGAGGGTGCCTACGTCTGGGATGCCGACGGCAACCAGCTGCTCGACTTCGTCCAGTCCTACGGCGCCTCGATCCTCGGGCACGCCCACCCGGCCGTGGTGGCATCTGTGCGCGAGGCAGCCGGTAGGGGCACCACCTTCGGGTTCCCGACCGAGGGCGAGGTACTGCTCGCCGAGGCCATCAGTAGGCGCGTGCCCGGATGCCAGCAGGTCCGACTGGTGTCGTCGGGCACCGAGGCGACCATGAGTGTGATCCGGGTGGCCCGTGGATTCACGGGCCGGGACCGAATCGTCAAGTTCGCCGGCTGCTACCACGGTCACTCTGACGGACTCCTGGCCGGCGGTGGGAGCGGCGTGGCCACCCTCGGGCTCCCCGACTCGGCCGGCGTCCCGTCAGCTGCTGTGGCCGACACCGTGGTCGTCCCCTACAACGTGGTGCCCGAGCTCGACGACCGGGTGGCGTGCGTCATCGTCGAGGCGGTGGCCGCCAACATGGGACTCGTCCCGCCGGCGCCGGGCTTCCTCGAAGGTCTGCGGGCAGCCTGTGACGCGATAGGAGCGCTGCTGGTGTTCGACGAGGTGATCACCGGGTTCCGCCTCGGCGAGGGCGGTGCGGCCGCGCTCACCGGGGTGCAGCCCGACCTGTGGTGCTTCGGGAAGGTGATCGGCGGAGGGCTGCCAGTCGGCGCGTTCGGCGGTGCTGAGGACATCCTCGCCGTGCTGGCCCCGCTCGGTCCCGTCTACCAGGCCGGCACGCTGTCGGGGAACCCGCTCGCCACGGCGGCGGGTCGCACCGTGCTCGACACGTTGACGCCCGACGCCTATGCCGACCTGTCCGCATCGGTAGTGGCATTCGTGGCGTCGTTGCAAGGGATCCTGGCCGGTGCGCTGGCGACGGCCGGCACCACCGACGCCGCTGGTCGGCCACTCACCGCACGGGTGCCGGTGGTCGGTCCGCTCCTCGGCATCTTCTTCGTGCCCGAGGGCGGTCCCGACGTGACGGACTACGACGGGGCGGTGGCTTCGGCCGACACCGGCCTCTACGCCAGGTTCTTCCGCTCGATGCTGGATCGCGGCGTGGCCCTGGCCCCTGGCCCCTACGAGGTGGCGTTCCCCTCGCTGGCCCATGGAGCCGCCGAATATGAGCGGGCGCTGACCTGCGCCGACGAAGCAATCACCGAGGTGCTCGCCGGTTAGAGGCGATTCGTGCGCGCTCAAGGTCGCACTCCTGAATGCCGAAACAATTGGCAAAGGTGAGATCCAACCTCACCGCCTGCTTACAGGGCAGAATGGCATCGGCACATCACCTGGCCGGGTGGGTGCCGACTTCCTGACGTCTCCCGCCGGGGGTCGTCAGGTGAAGCTGGACCGGCGGGCACACGATGCCCGTTCGACACATGCCCCCGGCTGCGAAGGAGATATTGATGACCGTCGGGATCACTGAACTACCTCCGGAGGGAATGCAACTTCCTGGCGTCGCGCTGGCTGGCGATACCGAGCGGGGCACCAAGACCACCGAGGGGATCAGTCTGCTCTTCACCACAGCCGGGGTCACCGTGCAGGGTCCCCAGCCGCAGATCGAGCGCCTACTCGTCTGGTCCGCGCTCGATTCGGCCACCTGCCGGGAGAAGGTCCAGCTGACCGACGGCCGCGAGGCCGCCATCATGGAGCTGACCTCCGGTGGCCAATCCATCCGGTTCCTCCTCCCGAGCGACACCGTTTCGCCCGGACAGGCCGCCTACCTCGACCAGGCTCTGCCGACGTGGCTGGTCCGCTACAAGGGCATGGCCGCCCCGGTGCAGCCGTCCCCGGTCGCTCCCGGTGCCGAGGCTGTAGCTGTCGCGCCCCCTCAGGCCGAGGCGGGCGTCACTCTCCCGGCTCCAGGCCCGTATCCGACCGACACCCAGACCCAGACCCAGATCGAGCCCCAGCCCCAGACGGCGGCCCCTGCCTATGCCACTGCCGGCGTCACCGGGGCTGCCCTGGGTACTGCCGGTCTCGCCGCGGCAGGCCTCACATCCGAGCAGGCAGCCGACCCTTCATCTGCCAACGGTAATGGTGCATTTGCCGGAACGCCCACGGCCCCACCTCCCACCCTGCAGGCCCCGCCTGCGGCCCCGACGATGCCCGCACCCACCATGCAGGCCCCGCCTGCGGCCCCGACGATGCCCGCACCCACCATGCAGGCCCCGCCCGCACCCACCATGCAGGCCCCGCCTGCGGCCCCGACGATGCCCGCACCCACGATGGAGGCCCCGCCCGCACCCACCATGCAGGCACCTCCCGCAGCTCCGACGGTGCCCGCGCCCATCATGGAGACCCTTCCGCCCCCACCTCCGCCGGCAACTCCTGTCGTTCAGGCCCCGCCTGCTCCTCCGGCACCGGTCGCACCGGCGCCAATGGCCACCGCGTGGGACGACCCTCCGCTCGGTCTGGCGCCACCCGTCGCACCCGCACCGGCACCAGAGGCACCCAAGGTGAAGAAGCCGAAGTTCGCGCTGACCCGCAAGCAGCTGCATGCCGCCGAGGCCGCAGCTGCCGGCACCGCGGTAGCCGGAACCGCAGCGGCCGTCGCTCCGGCCCAGGCCGCGGCCGTGGCACCGGCGGCACCCAAGGTGAAGAAGCCGAAGTTCGCGCTGACCCGCAAGCAGCTGCATGCCGCCGAGGCCGCAGCTGCCGGCACCGCGGTAGCTGGCACGGCCGTGGCTCCCACACATGCGCCAGAGGCACCCAAGGTGAAGAAGCCGAAGTTCGCGCTGACCCGCAAGCAGCTGCATGCCGCCGAGGCCGCAGCTGCCGGCACCGCGGTTGCCGGAACCGCAGCAGCCGTTGCGCCGGCGCCGGCCCAGGCCGCCGTGGCGCCCGCACCGGCACCAACGGCACCCAAGGTGAAGAAGCCGAAGTTCGCGCTGACCCGCAAGCAACTGCACGCCGCCGAGGCCGCAGCCGCCGGCACCGCGGTAGCTGGCACCGCCGTGGCACCCGCACCTGCGCCCGAAGCACCGAAGGTGAAGAAGCCGAAGTTCGCGCTGACCCGCAAGCAACTGCACGCCGCCGAGGCCGCAGCTGCCGGCACCGCGGTGGCCGGAACCCCCGCCGCAGCGGCGACCATTGCACCTCCGACCGCACCTCCGGCGGACCCGGTGGCACTGGCCATCCAGCCTCCGCCCCCGATGACTGAACAGGCACCGACGGCATATCCCTCGCAGCCGGTCCCGCCCTCGAGTGGCCTACCGATAGCGGGCGTCCCCTCGGGCGAGTCGTTCGGTGACCCGGGAGTCGGCGACGTCGTACTGGCTCCTGCCCGGCCGAAGTCGAGCCGCCGGAACGTCGTCGTGCTGGTGGTGCTGCTGATCGTGGTGGTCGGCGGTGGCGCCGCGTACATGATCTCGAAGAAGAGCAACTCGACGCCGACCGCCACGCCTCCTGCACCGGCCTCGTCGCCCACGGCCGACATCGCGCTGGCCGCGGCTGTCAACCTCCGGCTCACCGACCTTCCGGCCGGCTGGACCCAGGCGCCGCCGGCCCAGGCCGTGGTGCGCCCGCCCGTGGCACCGGCCGCCGCCCAGGCCACCGCAGCCAACGCAATGGCGTCGTGCCTCACCACCAGCTACGCCGTGGTCTCGGGGCTATTCGACTCCGGTTCGCTGCCGGGTCAGACCAGCCTGGTGCAGTCGCCGATGTTCGAGAGCGCCGCCGGCTCGTCGTTGGAGATGGCGTCTCGTACGACGACCATGACGTCGGCCGGGCAGGTCCAGGCGCTCGACGCGGTCTTTGCCAACCCGAAGTTCGTCCCCTGCTTCCAGCAGTACCGGACGACGCTGGCCCAGGCCGCGGTGCCAGGGGCCTCGGTCGCGGTGGTGCCCGTCACACTGACGGCACCCAAGGGCGTCCAGTCCTATGGCGTGGTGAGTACCTACACACTGCCCGGTGCCGGCACCGAGGTGGTGGGCGACGCCTACCTGCTCGGCGGGCGTGTGGTCACCGTCATCCAGCCCTCGACCAACGGTGCGATCATCCCGTCCGACGTGTTCGCCCTGGCCTACGACTCCGTGTCCGGTCGGGTGGCGGCGGCCAGCGCCTCGGCATAGACGCCACCGGAGCGACCGTCGGCCGTCCCGGGGTCAGATCCCTTCGGGTGCCAGCCGGGCGATGGCGGCCAGAGCCTTGTAGGCGGCCTCGGCCGGTCCCACCTCGTCGGGGCGGATCAGGTTGGACATGATCCGCAGGATCCACATCATCAGCGTCTGGGAGTACATGCCGGTCCCCACGCAGAGCTTCATGAGCTCGGGATTGGCGATCACCCGGATGAAGGCCCGGGCCACCCGGTAGTAGAGGCCGTAGGCCTCCTCAAGCCGGTCCTCATAGCGCTGCAGTGCAACGTACCCGTCACCCGAGAGTGCCTCGCCGAGAGAGGCGGCGGCCAGGCGACCTGTTTCGTAGCCGTAAGCGATACCCTCCCCGTTGAACGGGTTGATCGTCCCGGCCGCGTCACCCACCACCAGGGTGGTGGCGCCGATGCGGGGCCCGACGGCCAGTCCCATGGGCAGTTTGCCTCCGGTGGGGGGTCCGAGCGAGGTAGAGGGGGAGAGTTCCCACTCCTTCGGCGCCCAGGCCACGAAGTGCTCCATCAGCGTGCCCGTGTTGGCTCCCTTCCACCGCCGGTCGGTCGACAACAGGCCGACGCCTACGTTCACCCGCCCGTCACCCAGGGGGAAGATCCATCCGTAGCCGGGCACCACGGTGCCCTCGCCGTCGCGGATGTCGAGGTGGGACTCGATGAAGGGCTGGTCGTGTCCGGGCGAGGTGTAGTAGCCGCGCAGGGCCATGCCCATCGGCTGGGACCGGTCGCGACTGGTGCCGAGGGCCCGGCCGAACCGGGAGTTGGCACCGTCGGCCACCACGACGTAACGGGCCCGGACCTCTCGCACGTCGCCGGTCGACTTGTCCTTGACGACCGCGCCCACGCACGAGGGGAGTCCGGCACCGACCGGCGTGGCAGCCGTGGCGTCAAGAATCGGTTCAAGGGCCTCGGTGCCCTGCCAGACGGTGGCTCCGGCCTTGGCTGCCCGCTCATTGACGAGCGCGTCGAGATCGTGCCGGGTGATGACGTAGCCGTAGGAGGGGAAGGAGGGGTGCTCGGGCCACGGGAGATCGAGCACCTTGCCGAAAGCGTGGGCCCGCAAGCCCGAGTAACGGTGGGCCCCGGCCAATGAGCCTCCGATCCTCATGTCGGCCAACTGGCGCACCGAACGTGGAGTCAGCCCGTCACCGCAGGTCTTCTCGCGGGGGAACACCTTCTTCTCCACCAGGGCGACGTCCCAGCCGGCCTCGGCCAGCCAGTAGGCACACGACGAGCCCGACGGTCCGCCCCCGATGATCAGGACGTCGTGGACATGGCTCTCCCCACCGGAGGCGTCGGTGATCGATTCGCCAGGTTGGGGGGCCGCGGGGTTCACGCCGTCATGCTACGGGGGCGGTGCCCTGGTCGGCACGCCGGCGCCTGGCCTCGCCGCCCGCCTGACGACCCCCAGGGGTCGTCCGGAGTCCAGTTCTGCTGCCCAAAGCGCTGAGGCCAGCGGATGTGCCCCGCCGGAGAGGTGCGTGATAAAAATCACATGTTGTGGCCGACTACCTGCCGATCCTGATTCTCATCGTCCTGGGGTTTCTCTTCGCGTCCCTGTCGTTCATCGCTTCGGCCCTTCTGGCACCCAAGAAGCGGCCGACGGCGGCCAAGCTCGCCCCCTACGAGTGCGGGATCGTCCCCGGCATCGACCCTCCGACCCGGTTTCCGGTGCGGTTCTACCTGGTGGCGATGATCTTCATCATCTTCGACATCGAGGTGGTCTTCCTCTACCCGTGGGCCGTCATCTTCCGCCAGCTGCAGTCGTTCGGTCTGGTCGAGGTCATCGTCTTCGCCGGCGTGGTCTTCGTCTCGTTCGTCTTCCTGGTCGGCAACGGGGCCCTCAACTGGGGCCCGTCCAAGCGACTGCTCGGTGCCATGCCATCGCGCACCTCGAGCTCGACCATCGCCCGCGTCGGCGCCCCGCCCACCGAGCCCGCCGCCGACCGCCCGGCCAACGCGCCGACCGGTCCCGGCCGCGCCGCCTGAGCGGGGAAGGCACGCCACGTGGGCCTCGAAGACCTCCAGCACAACTTCCTGACCGGCCGCCTCGAGGACCTGGTCAAGTGGGCCCGGACCTACTCCATGTGGCCGGCCACCTTCGGCCTGGCCTGCTGCGCCATCGAAATGATGTCGGTCGGCGCCGCCGACTTCGACCTGGCCCGCTTCGGCATGGAGGTCTTCCGGGCCTCACCCCGCCAGGCCGACCTCATGATCGTGGCCGGCCGGGTGTCCCAGAAGATGGCGCCCGTCCTCCGTCAGGTCTACGACCAAATGATGGAGCCCAAGTGGGTGCTGTCGATGGGGGTCTGCGCCAGCACCGGCGGCATGTTCAACAACTACGCCATCGTCCAGGGTGTGGACCAGATCGTGCCCGTCGACGTGTACGCGCCCGGCTGCCCGCCCACCCCCGAGACGCTGATGCACGCCATCCTGACCCTCCACGAGAAGGTCCGGGTCGAAGACATCACACGCCGTCCCGGCCTGGGGCTCGAGGTTTCGCTTTCCTCGGACGAGGGCGCCGACACAGACGATGTCATCAGCCCGTCGGACGGTACCACCGGGTGGAACCCGGACCGGCCGGACGCCGTCCACCTCGGCACGCCCAAGCGGAACCCGATCATCGCCCGCAGTGTGGGTGAGCCCCTGTGACCACGACAACCGACGGGGACGCCACATCTGACGCGCCCGCGCCCGCGGTCTCCACGCCCCGGGTGCGGCGCGACTCCGCCCAGGAGATCCTGTTCCCGACCCGTGAGCAGTACCTCGAGGTGGTCGGCGGCCTGCGTGACGAAGGGTTCGAGATGTGCGCCGACCTGTGCGCCGTCGACTACCTCACCCATCCGGGGCGCCATCTGCCCGACGGCATGGTCCCCGAGCGGTTCGAGGTCGTCGTCAACCTGCTGTCACTGAGCCAGGTCCGTCGGGTGCGGGTCCGGGTGCAGGTGCCGGCCACCGACGCCGAGGTCGCCACCCTGTTCGATCTGTACCCCGGCACCGAGGCCATGGAGCGCGAGGCCTACGATCTGCTCGGCATCGTGTTCACGGGACACCCGGACATGACCCGCATCCTCCTGCCCGAGGACTGGGAGGGCCACCCGCTGCGCAAGGACTACGGCGTGGGACGCGTGCCGGTCCAGTTCAAGGGCGCCCCGGGGCCCCGATGAGCGACAGCACGGCAACCGATGCCGGCGACGGCGTGCCCCACACCGACACGGTGCTGCCGGAGCCGTTGTCCGGGGCGGGCTACGACGAGCCGTCGGAGACCGGTACCGAGAAGGGCCTGATCGTCGAAACGTCCGAAGGCGCCCAGGAGCTCTTCCCGCGCACCCAGACCGGGCCCGACGAACTGCGGCGTGAGGCGGGTGCCGTCCTGCGCCTGCCCGAGGGCGTGGTCATCAACGCCGACGACATCGACATCGAGGTGTCGGACGACGAGACGATGATCATCAACATGGGCCCGCAGCACCCCTCCACCCACGGTGTCCTGCGGCTGATGATCGAGCTCGACGGCGAGACGGTACTGCGCACCAAACCGGTCATCGGCTACCTCCACACCGGCATGGAGAAGACGGCCGAGGAGCTCACCTACGTCCAGGGGCCGACCAACGTCACCCGCATGGACTACCTGTCGCCCCTCCACAACGAGCTGGTCCTGTCGCTGGCCGTCGAGGCGCTGCTGGGCGTGGAGATGCCGCCCCGGTCGGACTGGATCCGGATGCTCCTGGTGGAGCTCAACCGGATGTCCTCCCACCTGATGTGGATGGCCACCAACGGCATGGACCACGCGTCGACGTCGATGATGATCTACGGCTTCCGCGAGCGGGAGATGATCCTCGCCTTTTTCGAGAAGACCACCGGCCTGCGGATGAACCACAACTTCATCCGGCCCGGGGGCACCGCCGCCGACCTGCCCGACGGTTGGGAGGACGACGTCACCGTGATCTGCGACACCGTCCTGCCCAGGTTGGACGAGTACGACGAGCTCCTCACCGGCCAGCCCCTGTTCCGCCAACGGTCCGAGGGCGTGGGCAACCTGTCGGCCGAGGAGGCCCTGGCCCTGTCGCTCACCGGTCCGCTCCTGCGCTCGACCGGCGTCCCGTGGGACCTGCGCCGGGCCATGCCGTACCTTCGCTACGACGAGGTCGAGTTCGACGTCATCGTCGGCACCTTCGGCGACAACTTCGACCGGTATTCGATTCGCCTCAACGAGATCCGCGAGTCGATCAGGATCGTCCGGCAAATCGTCGAGAAGATGCCGGCGGGCGACTACCGGGTCCAGGACAAGAAAGTCACCCCGCCGCCCCGCGGCCGCATCGATGAGTCGATGGAGGCACTGATCCACCACTTCAAGGTGTTCACCGAGGGCTTTCGGGTGCCGGAGGGCGAGGTCTACGTGGCCACCGAGTCCCCGCGGGGCGAGCTCGGCTGCTACCTGGTGTCAGACGGGTCGCCCAAGCCGTACCGGATGCACATCCGCGGCCCCAGCTTCGTCAACCTCCAGGCGCTTCCCCTCATGATGCGCGGCGGCCTCCTGGCCGACGGCGTCGTCGCCTGCTCGTCGGTCGACCCGGTGATGGGGGAGGTGGACCGGTGAGCGAGCCCACCCGGATCGGCCCGCCCCGTCGCGCCGCCCTGGCGCCGGCCGCCCCGACCCACCTCACTGCCGACATTCTGACCCGGGCCCGCCAGGTCATCGACCTCTACCCCGAGCCCCGTTCGGCGCTCATCCCCCTGTGTCACCTGGCCCAGGAGCAGGACGGCTGGCTGACGCCCGCGGCCATGGTCGACATCGCCGGACTGGTCGGCGTCACCCCGGGCGAGGTGCTGGGCACGGCGTCGTTCTACGACATGCTCCACACCGAGCCGGTCGGACGGCACGTGGTGGCCGTGTGCACCAATATCGCCTGCCTGCTGAGCGGCGCCGCAGAGTTGCTCGAGCACGCCGAGGACTCGCTCGGCGTGGGGGCGGGAGGCACCACCCGTGACGGGGCGATCACCCTCGAGGAGGCCGAGTGTCTGGCCGACTGCGACCGGGCCCCCTGTGTGCAGGTCAACCACCGCTACGTCGGCGCCCAGACGCCCGGGTCGTTCGACCAGCTCGTCGCCGACCTGCGTTCCGGCGCCCGTGACGCCGAGATCCCAACCCACGGCACCTTGATCCGGGTGCGGCGTACGACGGGCCTCGAGGCCGACCCCGACGCGGTGGCTGATGAACGGCGGGCGGCGGGCGAGGCGCGGGCAGCCCGCGAGGCCGTCGCTCCCGACGGAGTAGGCGCCTGATGGCCATCACCGACCCGCCGAAGATCGTGACCTCCCGGCTGGGCTACGACGACTCGCACACCCTCGAGCGGTACCTGGCCACCGGCGGCTACGAGGGCCTGCGGGCTGCGCTGGCCAAGACGCCCGAGGAGGTGGTCGCCGAGGTCGACGCGGCCAGTCTGCTCGGACGGGGCGGTGCCGGGTTCCCGGCCGGCCGCAAGTGGTCGATGCTGCGCAAGAACCCGGTCACCTATCTGGTGGTCAACGGCGACGAGTCGGAGCCGGCCACGTTCAAGGACCACCTGCTCGTCGAGCGGGACCCCCACCAGCTCGTCGAAGGTGTGGTCATCGCCGCCTATGCGCTGCAGGTCACCCAGGTGTTCATCTTCATCCGGGGCGAGTTCGCCCTCGGGCTCGAGCGGGTCCAGGCCGCCCTCAACGATGCGTACGCCCACGGGGCCGTGGGCCGGGATATCTTCGGTTCGGGGTTCTCCGTGGACGTGGTCGTCCACCCCGGGGCCGGTGCCTACATCTGCGGTGAGGAGACGGCGCTGCTCGAGTCCCTCGAGGGCAAGCGCGGCTTCCCCCGGATCAAGCCGCCGTTCTTTCCGGCGGCCATCGGCCTGTACGGCGACCCGACCGTGGTCAACAACGTCGAGACCATGTCGAATCTGCCGTGGATCATGCTCAACGGCGGTGCGGCATTCGCCGCACTGGGCGGCGGCCGGTCCACCGGCACCCGCCTGTTCGCCCTGGCCGGCCACGTGAACAACCCGGGCGTCTTCGAGATCGAGATGGTCAAGACCACGTTCCACGACCTGATCCACGCCCCGGTACTGGGGGGCGGCATCCCGCACGGGCGGAACCTCAAGGCCTTCATTCCGGGTGGGGTCTCGGCCCCGTGGTTCGGTCCGGACCAGATCGACCTGCCCCTGGGACAGGACGAGGTGGCCGAGGCCGGTTCCATGTTGGGCTCGGGCTCGGTGGTCGTCATGGACGACCACACCTGCGCTGTGCGGGCCGCCTGGCGGATCACCAAGTTCTTCTCCCGCGAGTCCTGCGGTCAGTGCACCCCGTGCCGTGAAGGCTCGGGATGGCTGGAGCGGATCATGGACCGGATCGAACGGGGCGAAGGCCGCGAGGAGGACCTCGACCTCCTGCTCGACGCGTGCGACAACATCTCGCCCGGGGTGGCCTGGCCGCCCCAGCAGACGACCATCTGCGTGCTCGGGCCGTCCATCCCGTCATCGATCAGCTCGGCCATCACCATGTTCCGCGACGAGTTCCTGGTCCACATCAAAGAGGGGGGCTGCCCCTATGAGTGACCAGGCCGCAGCGACCGGTGGGGCCGAAGGTACGACACCGGTGGAGGAGATCGAGTACTCCCTCGACGGCCGGACGGTGCGCGCCCGCAAGGGCGAGATGCTCATCGCCTCGGCCGAGCGGTCCGGCACCTTCATCCCGCGCTTCTGCTATCACCCGCGCATGGAGCCCGTCGGCATGTGCCGGATGTGCCTCGTCGAGGTGAGCGGCCCGCGGGGGGCCACCCTCATGCCGAGCTGCTTCATCGAAGCGACCCCGGGCATGGAGGTCGTGACCGACTCCGACAAAGTCAAAAAAGCCCAGGACGGCGTCCTCGAGTTCCTCCTCATCAACCACCCGTTGGACTGCCCGGTGTGTGACAAGGGTGGCGAGTGCCCCCTCCAGGACCAGACCCTGGCCTACGGCCCGGGCGAGACTCGATTCGTCGAAGAGAAGCGCCACTTCGAAAAGCCGATCCCCATCTCCGAGCTGGTGCTGCTCGACCGCGAGCGGTGCATCCAGTGCAGCCGGTGCACCCGGTTCGCCGACGAGGTGGCGGGCGAGGCCCAGATCGACTTCATCGGACGGGGCGAGCGAATCGAAGTGGGCACGTTTCCCGAGCTGCCCTTCACCTCGTACTTCTCAGGCAACACCGTGCAGATCTGCCCGGTCGGCGCGCTGACCGCCACTCCTTACCGGTTTGCCGCCCGCCCGTGGGACCTCGACCAGGTCGAGTCCACCTGCACCACCTGTTCGGTGGGCTGCCGGGTGGCTGTGCAGTCGTCGACCAACCGCCTGACCCGGTTGCTCGGCATCGACATCGACCCGGTCAACCACGGCTGGCTGTGCGACAAGGGCCGGTTCGCGGCCGACGCCGTCAACAACGAGGACCGACTCACCGAGCCCATGGTCCGCAAGGACGGCACCCTGGTGGCCGTCTCCTGGCACGAGGCGCTCGAGGCGGCCGCTGTCGGCCTGAAGCAGGCCGTCGCCGAACGACCGGAGTCAGTCGGCGTGGTCGGCGGCGCCCGCCTGACCAACGAGGGCGCCTATGTCTGGGCCCGGGTGGCCAAGGGCGTGCTCGGGACCGACTCCGTTGACGCCCAGTTGGACGACGGCCTACCTGCAGAACTCGTCCTCGGCCTACCCCGGGCCACCATCGACCAGGCAGCCTCGGCCGCCACGGTCGTGCTGCTGACCGGGGACGTCCGTGAGGAACTGCCCGTACTCTTTCTCCGCCTGCGGGCCGCCGCCGTCGACGGCGATCTGTCCATCGTCGAGCTGTCGCCCCAGGCCACGTCGCTCACCGCCCACGCCGAGGTCTCCCTCCGCTACGGGCCCGGCGATGCCGCCGTCCTGGTCGACGCCCTGGTGTCCGGGGGGACACCGCCCCCGGCGGCCTCGGACCCCGCGGCGCTCGACCGTGCCCGCCAGCTGCTCGGCGAGGGCCCCGTGGTCGTCGTGGTGGGCCGGCCGTCGCTGGCTGAGGACGGCGAGCTGGTGGCCGATGCCGCCCAGAAGTTGTCCGTCGCTCTGCCTGGGGCCCGCTTCCTGCCGGCCCTGCGCCGGGGCAACGTCCTCGGTGCCCTCGACATGGGCCTCGCCCCCGGCGTCCTGCCCGGCCGGGTCGGGCTCGAGGACGGGCGGTCGTGGTTCGAGGACTCCTGGGGCTCGGTGCCCGAGCGCCGCGGGCGCGGCACGGCCGACATCCTGGCCGCCGCGGCCGGCGACCAGGCCGACGGGCCGGCGGTGACCGCTCTGGTGTTGCTCGGTGCCGACCCACTCGCCGACTTCCCCGACCGGCGCCTGGCCGAACGGGCCCTCGACGCCGCCGGTTTCGTCGTGGCCGTGGCCACTGCTCCGGGTGCGGTGCTCGACCACGCCGATGTGGTCCTGCCCGCCGCCGAGGCCCACGAGCGGCCCGGTACGACGACCAACATCGAGGGCCGGATCTTCCGACTCGGCCAGAAGCTGGTGCCGCCGGGCCAGGCCTGGCCGGACTGGATGATCGCCGGTGAACTGGCCGTCCATCTGGGCCACGACCTCGGCTTCGATTCGGTCGGCATGGTATGGGACGAGATAGAGCGGCTGGCCGTGTCCCACAGGGGGATCACCCGGGCAGTGCTCGACGCCCACGGCGCGGCCGACGGCGTGGTCGCCCCCCTCAGCCTCGGCAAGGTGTCGCTGGCCCGGCGGAACGCCCCGCTCGACCCGATCGCCGTGCCCGGCGTGGAATCGGTAGAACGTCAGGGAGCCAGCCTCCAGGCCGGCCTCGCCGCCTCGCCGAACGCCGCCACCGACGCCCTCCACGCCCCAGGTTCCGCCGCAACGGACGCTGTCGGACCAACCCGCCCGGCCGTGATTTCCGGCCCGGTCAACTTCGACGTGCCCCACGTAGCACCGGCCGACGGCTACTCGGTCCGCCTTGTTGCCTCCCGGGTGCTCTACGACGGAGGTACCGCAGTCACCACCGTCGGGTCCCTGGCCGCCCTGGTGGCACCGGGCACCCTGCGGGCCAACCCCCACGACCTCGACGATCTGGGCGTGGTAAGCGGCGGCCAGGTGCGGCTGCGCTCGGCCACCGCTACGGCCGTGGTCCCCGTCGAGCCCGACCCGTCGTTGCCCCGCAATGTGGTGGCTGCCGACTTCAACGTCCCGCTGGGCGACGGCACCGTGGCCGACCTGATCGACCGCGCTTTCCCGGTGGTCGATCTGCGGATGGAGACACCATGATCCCTCCCGCGTTGGCCCCGCTGCTCGGCACCGACCCGCTCTACTCCAACGGGTTGAACTGGCAGGTCGTCCTCATCGTCCTGATCAAGGTCCTGGTGGTGTTCGGCGCCCTGATGGTGTCCGTCATGTTGATGATCTGGTTCGAGCGCAAGGTGATTTCGGACATGCAGAGCCGCATCGGCCCCAACCGGGCCGGGCCGTTCGGCATCGCGCAGACCCTGGCCGACGGGATCAAGCTGTTCTTCAAGGAGGACCTGATCCCGGACAAGGCGGACCGGTTCGTGTTCAAGCTGGCTCCCTACCTCACGATCATCCCGGCCTTCCTGGCCTTCGCCATCGTGCCCATCGGCGGCGAGGTCACCCTCGGCGGCCACACCTTCGAGCTGCAGCTGGCCGACCCGCCCATGGGCATCCTGTTCCTGCTGGCCATGTCGGCCATCGCCGTCTACGGCGTGATGCTGGCCGGCTGGTCGTCGGGCTCCAAGTACCCGTTGCTCGGCTCGGTCCGGGCCTCCGCCCAGATGATCTCCTACGAGGCGGCGCTTGGCATGACCGTGGTCATGGTCGTCTTGGTGACCGGATCGCTCAGCACCCGGGCCATCGTGAACGCCCAGGCCCAACACCTCTGGCAGTGGAACGTCATCCGGCTGGCCGTGATCCCGTTCCTGATCTTCTTCATCGCCGTCGTCGCCGAGACGAACCGTCCTCCATTCGACCTGGTCGAAGCCGACCAGGAGCTGGTCGGCGGCTTCCACACCGAGTACTCCTCGATCCGGTTCGCCCTGTTCTTCCTGGCCGAATTCATGAACACCATCACCATGTCGGCCATCACGGTGACCCTGTTCTTCGGCGGCCCCGACGGTCCGATTCCCCACATCGCCCACATCGAGTGGATCTGGCCGATCCTGTGGTTCCTGGGCAAGACCATCGTCTTCCTGTTCGTCTTCGTGTGGTTGCGGGCCGCGCTGCCCCGGCTCCGCTACGACCAGCTCATGGACCTAGGCTGGAAGCGCCTCATCCCGTTGTCCCTGGGCTGGCTGCTGGTCGTGGCCGGCTTCATGGTGGACGGCTGGTGGGGCGTCGGTATGGCCGCCGTCCTCGTCGTCGCCGGATTCCTCCTGACCCGGGCCTTCGCCATCGGCGCCATCCGCGAGGACACCAACGCCGCCGTCCTGCCGCCGGTCGGTATCCGACTGTGGACCCGGGCCGAAAGCCAGCCAGCACCGCCCACCACCACCCCTGAAGGAGGCGAGCGCTGATGGCGCAACCCGAGCCGCCGCACGGACGCCAGAACTTCCTGGGCGGGTTCAAGCTGACCCTCGAACATCTCGGGCGGCCGCCGGTCACCCGGCAATACCCCGAGGAGAAGCGCCCGAAGCAGCCGCGCCAGCACGGCCGCCATGTCCTCAACCGCTACGAGGACGGGATGGAGAAGTGCATCGGTTGCGAGCTGTGCGCCGGTGTGTGCCCGGCCGACTGCATCTACGTGCGCGGTCTCGACAACCCGCCCGACCACCCGGTCTCGCCGGGGGAGCGGTACGGGTACGTCTACGAGATCAATTTCCTGCGCTGCATCCACTGCGACCTGTGCGTGGAGGCCTGCCCGACCGAGGCCATCACCGAGTCGAAGCTCATGGAATTCTCCTTTACCAACCGGACTGACGCCATCTACACCAAAGAGGAGCTGCTGGTCGACGACGACGGCAAGCCCAAGCACCTCCCGTGGGAGGACTGGCGCGAAGGTGACGACCTGCACACCTCGGGGTGGATGCGGGCCACGTCGCCGGCAGGGGACGCCGCCTTCGAAGGACAGGTCCAGTGGTCGGGGGAGCTCGGCTTCGGCGTGCGCGCTCCCGAGGGGGGCCAGAGCGGCCTGCGCGACGACGCCACTACCGGCAGCATCCCGCTGCGCGAGACCCTGGAGCGCCACCTGCGCCCGGTCGACATGCCTGCGGCCAAGCGCGGCCCCCGGGGCGCCATCGGTCGGATGCTCGAGAAGGCGGAGCGCTTCGCCCCCCGATTCGCCAAGTCGCACAAGGTGGAGGCGGACGCCGCCTACCTCGCCGCCAAGCGGGCCGGCAACTCCGAGCGGGACGCGATCGGCTCGACCACTCCTGCCCCCGAGGTTGTCCCGGCGCCCCCTGACGGAGGTGACGCGTGACGGCAGTCGTCATGAACCTGGTGGTGCAGGGCACCCGGCCGACCATCCCCGACGTCGGCGTGTTCGCGGTGGCCGCCGCCATCATTCTGGCCGGCGCCATCGGCGTGGTCGTGGCCCGCAACCCGGTCCACTCGGCCCTGATGCTGGTCATGACCCTGTTCGGCGTGGCTGTGATGTTCGTGCTCCAGCAGGCCAACTTCCTGGCCGCTGTGCAGGTGATCGTCTATGCCGGCGCCATCGTGGTCCTGTTCCTGTTCGTGATCATGTTCCTCGGGGTGGACCGCGAGGAGGACATCGCCAAGGAGCAACTACGCGGCCAGCGGCCGCTGGCCGTGGCGCTGGTGGCGCTCGGGACGACCGGCCTGCTCCTGCTCGGCGAGGTGTCCAAGTGGACGGCCGGTCAGCCCTATGTGGCAGGAACCGACACCGGTGCGCCCAACGTCAACCTCCTGGGCAAGTCCCTCTACACGACCTACCTGTTCCCCTTCGAGGCCACCTCGGCACTGCTGGTCATCGCCGTGGTGGGTGCCGTGGTCCTGGCCCGCCGCCCGCCACCCGGTGACCGGATGACGACCGAAACGGTGCTCGGCGCCGAGGTGCCGAATGATGCCGCGGCGTCGGGCGACGCCCCTGCTGACGTTCTCGGCGATGCCCCGGAGGTGGAGGCCGAGCCGGCCCCCGGCGAAACTCCGTCGGTGTCACCGGGAGCCGAGGTGGACGCGTGAGCATCAGTGCCTCTTGGTACCTCGCCCTCAGTGCGGTGGTGTTCGCCATCGGTGCCCTCGGCGTCCTCGTCCGGCGGAACGTGCTGATCATGTTCATGTGCGTCGAGCTGATGCTGAACGCCGCCAACTTGTCCTTCGTCACCTTCGCCCGCACACTCCACGACATCGGCGGTCAGGTGCTGGTCTTCTTCGTCCTGGTCGTGGCCGCGGCCGAGGTCGTCGTCGGACTGGGCATCGTGGTGGCCATCTTCCGGCGTAGGGCCAGCACGAACGCCGACGACCTCCACCTGATGAAGGGCTGACGGGCCGATGCTGCCAGTGACCTACCTCATTATCCTGCTGCCCCTGGTCGGCTTCGCCATCCTGGTCGCCGCCGGCCGGCGCCTGGGCGACCCGGCTGCAGGCTGGGTGGGCACTATCGCCGTCGGCACCTCGTTCGTCGTCTCGGTCGGCGTTTACCTCTCCCTGCTCCGCGTCGATGCGCCGGTCCGCTCCTACAGCCAGAACCTGTGGACCTGGATTCCGGTCGACCGGCTGCAGGTCCACGCCGGGCTGTACGTCGACCCGCTGTCGATGACCATGGTCCTGTTCGTCACCGGAATCAGCACCCTCATCCACCTCTACTCCATCGGGTACATGAAGGGCGACAATGACTATCCCAAGTTCTTCCTCTACATGAACCTGTTCGTCGCCTCCATGCTCATCCTGGTGCTGGGCAGCAACCTGTTGGTGACCTTCGTCGGATGGGAGGGCGTGGGCACCTGCTCCTACTGGTTGGTCTCGTTCTGGTTCACCCGGGACTCGGCGGCCAGCGCCGGCAAGAAGGCCTTCGTCTACAACCGCATCGGCGACGTCGGCTTCCTGCTGGCTATCTTCCTCGTCTACGACAAGGTCCACTCGCTCGACTACTCGACCATCTTCGCAAACCTCGACAAGATCGGCTCGGCCAACATCACCGCCATCTGCCTGCTCCTGCTGGTCGGGGTGATGGGCAAATCGGCCCAGATCCCGCTGTTCCCGTGGCTGGCCGACGCCATGGAGGGCCCGACCCCGGTGTCCGCCCTCATCCATGCGGCCACCATGGTGACCGCCGGCGTGTACCTGCTGTGCCGGGTCAACCCGCTGCTCCACGCCTCATCGGCGGCGTCCCTGACCGTGGCCATCGTGGGCGCTGTCACCGCCTTCGTGGCCGCCACCATCGCCTGCGCCCAGCAGGACATCAAGAAGGTGCTGGCCTACTCGACGGTGTCCCAGCTCGGCTTCATGTTCCTGGCCATCGGCTGCGGTGCCTACACGGCGGCCATCTTCCTCATGGTGGCCCACGCCTTCTTCAAGGGCCTGCTCTTCCTGGGGGCCGGCTCGGTCATCCACGGACTCCACGACGAGCAGGACCTCAAGCGCATGGGCAACCTGCGCGCCTACCTGCCGATCACCTTCATCACGTTCGCCATCGGCTGGCTGTCCATCGCCGCCGTGCCGCCGCTTTCGGGCTTCTGGGCCAAGGGCGACGTCCTCGACAACACCTGGGCCGCCCACCCCGCCCTGTGGGTGGTGGGCATCATCACCGCCGCCCTCACCGCCTATTACATGAGTCGCTTGACCGGACTGGCCTTCTTCGGCAAGGACCGATGGGCTGACGACTCCGTCGGACAGGAACTGGACGCCGCCCACGCCCATCACGCCGACGGCGTTTCGTCCGAGCCCCACGAGTCGCCGTGGATCATGACCGTGCCCCTGTGGATCCTCTCGTTCTTCGCTGCCGTGGCCGGCGTGATGGCCATCTCCTCGGGTCAGTTCTCGTTGTCGAAGTGGCTGGATCCGGTGTGGGGCACGAACCTCTACCAGAACAATCTCTCGACGGGGGCCCTGTGGGTACTCGCCATTGTCGACGCCCTGGTGGCCATCGTGTTCGTGGTGATCGGCCTCCGGCTGTGGTCGACCCGGTCGGACCGCCCGGCCCTGGAGGCCGCCTTCCTGCGGGGAGCCTGGTACATCAACGAGCTCTACGACGCGGTGCTCGGGCGCCCGAGCGAGCGACTGGCCGCCTTCTGCGCCGATGTCGTCGACCCCAAAGTCATCGACGGTGCCGTCAACGGCGTGGCCGGTGCCTTCAAGGGGACCGGCACGCTGCTCCGGCGCACCCAGACGGGGTACGTGCGCAACTACGTGCTCGGGATCGTCTTCGGGACGGTGGTCGTGCTCGGCTTCATGCTGACCCGGATGTGGTGGGGCTGATGACCGCCACCTCCTTCCCCTACCTGACCACCCTGGTCCTGCTGCCCGCCATCGGTGCCGCCGTGGTGGCGGCTGTCCCGAAGCGGGCCGTGGCCGCCTGGTTCCACGAGGCGCTGGGCGTGGCTGTGACCGTCCTCACTCTGGCCGTGACCGTCGCCGTCCTGGTCACCTTCAAGTCTGGTGTCGCCGGCTACCAGATGGTCAGCCAACACAACTGGGCCACCGGGCTCGGTATCCACTGGTCGGTGGGAGTCGACGGCATCTCGTTGTTCCTCGTGGTACTGACCGGGGTGCTCTTCCCGCTGACCATGCTGGGGGCGCGTGCCCGTCGGGACGCCCGGGCGTTCGTGGCCTGGGTGCTGCTGCTCGAGGCGGCCTGCATGGGGAGCTTCATCTCCCTCGACCTGATCCTGTTCTTCCTGTTCTTCGAGCTGACCCTCGTCCCGTCGTACTTCCTCATCGGCGGCTGGGGCTACGCCAGGCGGGGGTATGCCGCGATCAAATTCTTCGTCTATACGTTCGCCGGGTCGGCGTTCCTGCTGGTCGGCATCGTGTCGATTGCTTTCATCCACAAGTCGCAGACCGGTGTGCTCACCTTCGCCCTCCCGGCCCTCATGCGCACCCACCTGTCGGGCACTGAGGGTGTGCTGCTGTTCTGTGCCTTCACGGCCGCCTTCGCGGTCAAGGCGCCGATCTTCCCATTCCACACCTGGTCACCCGACGCCTACTCCGAGGCCCCGACGGCCGGCTCCATCCTGTTGGTGGGCATCATGGCCAAGCTCGGAACCTACGGGATCATCCGCTTCGACCTCAACCTGTTCCCCCAGGCCAGCCGCACCCTGGCACCGGTGCTGCTCACCCTGGCGGTCATCGGGATCGTGTACGGCGCCCTGGTGGCCTGCGCCCAGAAGGACCTCAAGCGCCTGCTGGCCTACTCGTCCCTGGCCCAGATCGGGTTCATCGCCCTCGGCACCTTCGCCCTCAACAGCCAGGGACTGAGCGGCGGCGTCCTCCAGATGGTCAACCACGGCCTGGTCATCGCCACCCTGTTCATCCTGGTGGGCTGGATCTACGAGCGTCGCAAGACCTGGCAGATCGGCTCGTTGAAGGGCCTGCAGGGGCCCGCCCCGGTACTAGCCGGCTTCTTCATGGTGGCCATGTTGGCCTCCATCGGCGTGCCCGGCCTGAACGGCTTCGTCGGCGAGTTCCTCATCCTCATCGGCACGTTCGTCGCCCACCGGTGGTGGGCCGTCGCCGCCGTGGCCGGCGTCGTGGTTGCCGCCATCTACTTCCTGTGGGGCTACCAGCAGGTCTTCCACGGCGAACCCACGGTCGAGGACACCACCACCCGGGACCTGTCGCTCAACGAGCGCCTCATCGTGGCTCCGCTGATCGTCCTGATCGTGCTGCTCGGCGTGTTCCCGAAGCCGGTGCTCGACCGGATCACCCCGTCGGTCAACCAGCTGGTGATCCACGTCGACCAGGTCACCCATACGCCCGTCCCGGCCGAACTGCGTGACCATCCGGTGGTGGCCGTCCGCACCCCGGGCACCGACGGCGGCTCTGCGGCCGGGGGCACCAAGTGACCGCCCTGTACGCCTCGACGGCGCCCACCATCCACGTGCCCCACGTCGACTACCTGAGCATCCTGCCCATGCTGATCATGCTGGGCGGGGCGGTTGCCCTGATGCTGGTGTCGTCGCTGCTGCGGCGGGTCATGGGCGCTTCGGCCGGCACCCTGGTGGCGGTCACCGTGTCGGTGGCCGCCCTGGTGGCCGCCCTGTTCCAGTGGGACCACGTGGCCACCCACGGGCCCTCGGTGACTATCGCCGGTGCCATCGCCTATGACGGCTTCGCCGTCTTCATCCAGGTCGCCGTCTCGATCACCATGCTGCTGACCGCCCTAGTGGCCGACGGCTACCTCAAGCGCGAGGGCATCGACGGCCCCGAGTTCCACGTCCTCGCCATGGTGTCGGCCTCGGGGGCGATGATGATGGGCGCGGCCAACGACCTCATCGTGGTATTCCTCGGCCTCGAGATCCTGTCGATCGCCCTGTACGTGCTGGCTGCCTTCAACCACAAGCGGGCCGAGTCGGGCGAAGCGGCGCTCAAGTACTTCGTGCTCGGCGGATTCTCGTCGGCCGTGTTCGTCTACGGCATCGCCCTCACCTACGGCGCCACCGGGACGACCAATCTGCCCCAGATCGCCAATTACCTCTCCCGCAACGTCATCGTCCACAACGGGGTGCTGCTCGCCGGACTGGCCCTGCTGCTCGTCGGGTTCGGCTTCAAGATCGCCGCCGTGCCGTTCCACATGTGGTCGCCCGACGTCTACGAAGGCTCGCCCTCGCCCGTCGCCGGGTTCATGGCCGCGGTGGCCAAGGCCGGCGCCTTCGCCGCACTGTTGCGGGTGTTCGTCACCTCGTTCCCGACGGTCCGGGCCGACTGGGAGCCGATCGTGTGGGTCCTCGCCTGCCTGAGCCTGGTGCTCGGTGCGGTGGTGGCCCTCGCCCAGCGCGACGTGAAACGAATGATGGCCTATTCGTCGATCAACCACGTCGGTTTCATCCTCCTCGGCGTCGAGGCGTGCAGTGCCCGGGGCGTGTCGGCCTCGCTCTACTACGTGTTCACCTATCTCTTCCTGGTCATCGGCTCCTTCGCCGTGATCACGGTGGTGGCCGGGCCGGGCGACACCCGGTCGTCGATCACCGACTACCGCGGATTGGCCAAGCGCCAGCCGCTCCTGGCCCTGTCCTTTGCCGTGCTGCTGCTCGGACAAGCCGGTGCGCCGTTCACCACGGGCTTCCTGGCCAAGTTGGGCGTCATTGAGGCCTCGGTTTCGAACCAGGGCTACACGCTGGCCGTCATCGCCATGCTGTCCGGCGCGGTGGCGGCATTCTTCTACCTCCGCCTGGCGGTGACGATGTTCTCGCCGGTCGGCCAGGTGGGTGACGCCGACGCCGACGCCGACGAGGTCGTCGTCGCCTCCGGTATCGAGATCTCCCCCGGCACCAGGGGTGGATCAGGCGATGGCAGCCAGCCAGCCAGCATCCAGGTCCTGACCGACGACGCACCCGAGGCCGAAGTCGAGGCACGCGGGCCGGTGCCGGTCCCAGCACTCACCGCGGCGGCCATCGGCATCTGCGTGGCGTTCACCGTGGTGTTCGGGATCATTCCGGAGCCGATCCTGAACTTTGCCCACCAAGCCACTCTGCTCCTCCTGCCCTAGGTCCACCCGGCCCCTGGGCCCGCCAGGCGATGTGGTACCCGCATCCCGGCGGCCGTGCCGGAGCAGCAGTACTGTCGAACCCGGAGGCTCAACTCCGAGGAGCACGGCATGGCACAGGCACCAGAGCGGTCAGGCGGCCCATCGGACGCCAAGAGCGACAAGCGCGATAAGCGCGACAATCGGGAGATCATCCGGCTGGTCGTCTTCGGCCTCGCCCTGGTCCTGCTTGTCGCCTTCATCATCGGGAACTCGAAGGACGTCAAGGTCAACTTCGTCTTCTTCCACACCTCGACCAGCCTGATCTGGGTGATCCTGGTGTCGGCCGTGCTCGGTGTGCTTGTCGACCGACTGGTCATCGCTCTCGGCAAGCGCCGGAAGAAGGGCAAGTAGCCGTTTCCGGCTGAACGAACCTGTCACGGTGGTCGGCGTCCGGGGCCGGCGCGATGATGGTCCCATGACCCAGCAGACCCCCGAGGAACGAGCCGCCCACGGACGCAAGGCCCGCGAACTTGTCCCGCGGTCGCGACACGGCGAATGGACGCCGCCCCCCGACCGCACCGACCCGCTTGAAATCCTGGCCCTCCAGGCCACGACCCGGGTGACGGATCTGGTCCCCATCCGCTACGGGCGCATGGCGGCATCGCCGTTCGCTTTCTTCCGTGGTGCGGCCGCCGTCATGGCTGCCGATCTGGCCTGCGACGTCCACTCCCATCTCGACGTCCAGCTGTGCGGCGACGCACACCTGGTGAACTTCGGCGGCTTCGCCTCGCCTGAGCGCGACATGATCTTCGACGTCAATGACTTCGACGAGACCATTCCCGGGCCGTTCGAGTGGGATCTGAAGCGCCTGGCGGCCAGCATCGAGGTGGCATCCCGCTCGCGGTCGTTCGACGAGCCGCTGCGACGCACACTGGTAGGACTGTCGTCGAAGGGCTACCGCGACGCCATCCGGGAGTTCGGGGCCATGCGCAATCTCGACGTCTGGTACCAGAAGCTCGATGCCGAGACCTTGATCGGCCGCTGGGGCGCCGATGCCAAATCCTCGGTGATCGAGAGCTTCCAGCAGCGCGTGCAGAAGGCACAGGGCAAGGACCACCTGCGCGCCGTGGCCAAGCTGACCGAAAAGGTGGACGGGAAGTTCCGGTTCCGGGCCGACCCCCCGTTACTCACCCCGATGGACCAACTGTTGGACGCTGACAACGAGGCGGAGATGGTGGACAACCTCGCCAAAGCCCTGATCGAGTACCGGGTGACCCTGTCCGGTGAACGTCAGCACCTGCTCAACCGCTATGAGTTCACCGACCTGGCCCGCAAGGTGGTCGGTGTCGGCTCGGTCGGGACCCGGTGTTGGGTGGCCCTGCTCGTCGGCCGGGACGAAGGCGACCCGTTGGTGCTCCAGATCAAGGAAGCCGAGCACTCGGTGGCCGAGCCTTTCCTGCGGCCCAGTCAGTACGCCAACATGGGCCAACGGGTGGTGGAGGGCCAGCGCCTGGTCCAGAGTGCCAGCGACATCTTCCTCGGTTGGGACCACGTGACCGGTATCGACGGACTCGCCCGCGACTTCTTCATCCGCCAGATGTGGGACTGGAAGCTGTCGCCCGACATCGACACCATGACGCCCCAGACATTCGAGATCTACGCACAGATGTGCGGCTGGGTGCTGGCCCTCGGTCATGCCCGGTCAGGTGACGCCATCGCCATCGGCTCCTACCTCGGGGCGGGCACCCGGTTCGATGAGTCCATGTGCACGTTCGCCTCGTCCTACGCCGACCAGAACGAGCTCGACCATCAGGCCCTCACACTGGCCATCGCCACCAACAAGGTCCACGCCATCAGCGGCGTGTGAGTCCGGCCGCGCCGGAAGCTGGACCCCACCCGGGGAGCCCGTAGGGAAACCACGGAACCATCCTCGACGACATCGCCGAGGAATTCTGTAGACGCCGTGCCTAGACTTCGCGCATGCCACTCCACAAGCACGAATCGCTGCGCAACGAATTCCTCGACTCGGTCTATGCCGGCAAGGATCTGCTGACCACCCTCCCCTCACACATGTTTCCCGAGGATGAGATGCGAGGCACGGACGCCTACCAGGCCATCTCCGACGAGCTGCTGCTCGACGGCAATGCCCGCCAGAACCTGGCCACCTTCTGTCAGACCTGGGAAGAGGACGAGGTCCACCGACTCATGGACCTGTCGATGAACAAGAACATGATCGACAAGGACGAGTACCCCCAGACGGCCGAGATCGAGCGCCGGTGCGTCCAGATGCTGGCCCACCTGTGGAACGCCCCGGAGGAGGGTGGCGCAGTGGGATGTTCGGCCATTGGCTCCTCGGAGGCGTGCATGTTGGGTGGCATGGCCGCTCTGTGGCGGTGGCGGACCAAGCGCAAGGCCGAGGGCAAGCCGACCGACTCGCCGAATTTCGTCTGTGGCCCGGTCCAGGTGGTGTGGCACAAGTTCGCCCGCTACTGGGATGTGGAGATCCGCGAGATCCCGATGTCGCCCGGCAAGTACTTCATGGACACCGAGCAGATGCTGACCAAGGTCGACGAGAACACCATCTTCGTGGTCCCCACTTTCGGTGTCACCTACACCGGAACCTACGAGCCGGTGCTCGAGCTCTCCAAGGCCCTCGACAAGCTGGCCGCCGACACCGGGCTCGACATCGACATCCACGTGGATGGCGCGTCCGGTGCCTTCCTCGCTCCGTTCTGTGCGCCGGACGTGATCTGGGATTTCCGGATCCCCAGGGTGAAGTCGATCTCCACCTCGGGCCACAAGTTCGGACTGGCTCCACTCGGGGTGGGCTGGGTGCTCTGGCGTCATGCTGACGATCTTCCCGATGACCTGATCTTCCACGTCACCTACCTCGGCGGTGACATGCCGGTCTTCCAGATCAACTTCTCGCGGCCGGCCGGCCAGATCGTGGCCCAGTACTACAACTTCGTCCGGCTGGGACGTGAGGGTTACCGGGACATCCACGACTGCAGCTACCTGGTCGCCAAGTTCCTGGCCGAGGAGATCGTCAAACTCGGTCCGTTCGAACTGCTGTGCGACGGCAACCCGCTGACCGGGATTCCTTCGGTGGCTTGGCGCATCAAAGAGGGCGAAGATCCCGGGTACACCCTCTACGACGTAGCCGACCGGCTCCGGGTAAAGGGCTGGCAGGTACCGGCCTACCCGCTGACCGGGTCGGTGTCGGACATTTCGGTCCAGCGAATCCTGGTCCGCCAGGATGTGAGCCGTGACCTGGCGTTCCTGCTGATCAACGAGATCGGTGAGGCCATCCACCATTTTGATCGGCACCCAGTGTCGGTGGCCATGACCCCCGAGGAGTCGGGCGGCTTCAGCCACCTGTAGGCGGAGGCGCCGCGTTCGCGATGGCGCGTCGTGGCGGAATGTCGAACGGGCCAAGGCGATCCGGCATCGGTCAAGGACGGCGTGGGCTCGGGACGATCCGGAGTACATGGTCCGTCATCGGGGGCGGGCTCGAGTGGTGCTGCCTACGATGTCCAACGTGCCTGATCTTCGTGGCGATCCATCTCCCGGTTGGTACGCCGATCCAAACCAGAGCGGGATCATCCGATGGTGGAACGGTGTTGCCTGGACCGGTCACCAGCACGTGATCGCCCGAGACGTGCCGGGCAATGTCCCGAGATCCGGCCCTGTGCGGTCGGACCGCGTCCGGACACTCAGGATGCTGGCCGGCCTCTCTCTCCTGTCGGTACCCGTGAATGTCGCCACCATCGCGTGGGCAGATCGGTCGTCGCAGGGAGTCACGCAATGCAACGCTCCGCCAACCTGGGATCAGACTGTGCTGGGCACTTCGATCCCTCTGGCGTTCTTCGCCCTGTCACTCGGATGTCTGGTAGCGGCACTGGTCACCTACGTGAGGGCCCGGAGGACCGGCTCGGAGCCCAGCGCCATGGTGACGGTGCTGTTGGCCCTGGTCGGTCTCATATGCGCTGTGGTCTCGGGATCTGTCGCCGCCTTCAGCGTCGGCTGGATCAACGTGTGCTTCTAGGAGACTGTTGAACAAACAGCATTCTCCGAGCTCACGAGAGCGGACGTCGTGAACGGCCGAACTCGAGCAGGCCGGAGGGGCATGTTTGAGCACT
>Ga0207926_1000260_pt1 | contig 27033 bp, 24 predicted proteins | sample NGESurdeep072012_8_FD_184454 | JGI IMG/M metagenome (GOLD analysis project Ga0207926, IMG submission 184454) | Arctic peat soil microbial communities from Barrow, Alaska - NGEE Surface sample 210-1 deep-072012 (SPAdes) | ecosystem: Environmental > Terrestrial > Soil > Wetlands > Peat ...
CGCCGGGCCCAGGGTCGCGTCGCTGGACCGGCCCGCCACGCGACCCAGGTCCGCCATGCGACCTCAGCCGGCCGCCGGCTCGACGACCTCGGGTTCCGCGTCGCGGGGACCGTCGGCGTCGCCCAGGCCTTCGCGCTCCTGCCGGGCATCAGCCGGTCCGGGATCACGATGGTCGCCGGGCTCGTACGCGGACTCGATCACGAGGATTCGGCCCGCTTCTCGTTCCTCCTGGCGACGCCCATCATCCTCGCCGCCGGGGTGTACAAGCTGCCCGACCTGCTCGGTCCGAACGGGGACGGGGTTCGCCCGCAGATCCTCGTCGGGAGCGTCGCGGCGGGCGTGGCTGCCTATTTCTCGGTTCGCTTCCTCGCCCGGTACTTCACGTCGCGCACCCTCACCCCGTTCGCGATCTACTGCCTGACCGTGGGGCTGCTCGCTCTCGTCCGGTTTGCCTAGCGATGGCGGGTCGGAGTTGAGTGTCGCAGTGCCGTTTCCCGGCCTCGGTCTGCTACCCGTCATGACCGGACGACCAGCGGGTCTCGTCCCATCGCGCTCCAGGCGCTCACCGTGACGCGTCCCGAGGACGTGCCGCTCGTCGAGGAGCCGCCCGGGGAGGGCGCCTGGGTGGATGCCGTCCCGGTGCGGCGCGACGGGACCGGTCGCCTTGTGGCGGTCGGTCTCATCAGGACTGCCGGCGTGGACGGCGAGGAGCGCTGGACGACCATTGGCGGAGCCGTGCTGCCCGCCGAGACGATCGAGCGGGCGATCGCGCGCTGCGTGGGCGAGACGCTGGGCCCAGAGGCGCGGGCGCAGCTCTCGCCTCCGCCGCAGGTCGGCCCGGCGGGGAAGCCCCTATATGCCCGGCGCGACGATGCGCCGCTCCAAACCGATCAACGCGAGATCGAGGCACCCTTGGCCGTCGAGATCCAGGGGCGGCTCGTGCCCCACGGGGCGGCCCGTCGGTTCGCCTGGTTCCTCGTCACCGCCTTGCCGGTGCGTGGGGAGGTGTCATCCGCGCAGTGGGCGCTCCTCGCCGACTTCCTCGAGGCGCAGGGAGAGCCTGGGCTGGCCGACCGCATGCGGCAGTTCTGAGGCTCCCCGCCCGATCGCTGGGCGATCCGGATGTGCTCCAGGAGGTGCCACGGCGCGGGTGTCGATGTCGATCACCGGCTGACGGCCCTCGAGCACCATCAGGCTTAGCCCCCCGGCCGCGCGGGATGTCCACACCCCATGCGGGTGTTGAAAGTGTGGACATTCCCGCGTGAGGGGCATGGACGGACAGCTCGGAAGGCAGGCGGAAGAAGTCTTGGGGGGTGCCGGCGGCGTCAACGCTTCACTTGGGAAGCACGCACCCTGCCGGCGGACCGCGTTGGGGCTTGGGGATACTCCTTGAACCGCACTGGGGGTTCAATCGGCTGGTGGTGACCTGGCGTGCGCCAAACACACCAGACGCGAAGACGCCGCCCGCCGAAGCGAGCGGCGTCTCGGTGCGGGCCGGAGATGCGGTTTGCCGTTGCCCGGCCGGTTCGGTCAGCCGGCCGGCTCGGAGTCGACGACCAGCTTCGACGGGGCCTCGGTCATCGGCACCGTCAAGTCGACGCCGTGGACCGCTTTGACCCGCTCGAGGAACCAGGTCGTGAACGCATCCTTGGCGGCCATCATCTGCCCGAACGAGCGGGCGGGGTCGTCGCCTTCGAGCGTGACGATCACGAGGTCGCCCATCGGGGTTGCCTGGAGGAATGTGCGCTCGTGAACGCCGGCCCGCGTTCGGACATCGGCGAACTCCCGGCGACGCGGGCCGTTCAGTTCAGCCATGAACGCCTGCCACTCAGCGGTCTTTCCGGGTGTGATCGGGAACGCGACTGCCATCAGGGCCAAGGGGACCTCCACGGGCACGTCCATGCCCAGATACGGGAGATCGGTCTCGCCATTGGCCCTGCGCGACGGTCGAGGCGACCGTGTAGATGACGCCGCGCAGGTGGGACCTCATGGTCCGCTGCCACCCCCCAGATCGGCGGAGTCTAGGCCTGCGGCAGCGAAATGGATACGGCGAAGATTCGAAACCGGCGGCGCCCCCGGTCGCCCGGTCCGCGTCCCATCCCGCCATGCTGGAGAGCTGGGCGGAGCGGAGCGCCCGGCGCGGAGCCGGGGGTCGAACAGAGCGTGCCGGCCTATAGGCTGCGACGCGAATGTGGGTACGGCTGTGGGTACTGCCGAGAATCGAGAGGCCCCCGGAGGAGACTCCGGGGGCCATCTATTACGCGGGAACTGGTCGGGGCGGAGCGATTCGAACGCTCGACCTCCTGAACCGAACTACGCCTCGACGAGGATCACCAAGGTCTCGGCCACCACGCCGTCATAGTCCATCGCCTCGGCCCCTTGGGGCGACTGCATCACCGCCATGAGCGCGTCCATGTCGGCCACGTCCATGCTCACCGCCACTCGCTTCGGGTTCTGCGGGTCAATGAACGTCCGGATGTTGGTGACGCCCAGGGGGCCGAAGACCTCTTCGCGCTTTGGCGAGGCAAGCCAATGCTTCTGATCCTTCACATCGTGGTAGCCGATCACACTGGGCATGCTGTCCCCCCGGTAGGTGTCACAGCGGTGGCGCTGGACGGTGCGCGGATCTTACGCGATGGACCCCGGTCGCCCGGTGCGCGTCCCGTCCCGCGAGCCGAGCGCCCGGTTCGGAGCCGGGGGCCAAGCGCAGAATAGGCGCCTCTGCTTCACTCGCCCTTATCCGGCACATCGGAGGTCGCGGCGATGGGATTCCTGCGACGGCTCTTTACCGGAGGACACCGAGCTTCGGATCAGCCGGTGCACAAGGCTGCGGCGTTGCTGTTCGAATCCAAGGACGACGGCCCAATCGACTATGGCGTCGATGTTGTGGGCGAGTCGTACTACCAGCCTGCCCTAGACGAGATCGCAGGTGGTCGAACAACCGAAGGGTACGTGGTGCGCGAGCACCTCGCGGCGCTCGTGCTGGAGCCGCAGAACCCCTACGACAAGCAGGCCATCGCCGTTCAGATCGAAGGACGAGTCGTCGGCCACCTCAGCCGGGAGGATGCTCGGACGTACGGTCCCGTCATTCGGCAGTGTCGGGATGCCGACCGCTACGCGGCCGCGCGGGCCAAGCTTATCGCAGTAAGGTGCTCTATCTGAGCGTAGATTGGGGATTTGGCTGGCGAGGAAGGATTCGAACCTTCAATCCCCTGATCCAGAGTCAGGTGCCTTACCGTTAGGCCACTCGCCAGTGCAAGCCTGCGGATGATACCGCAGCGGCTGAGCTGACTGCGGTCGAGCATGGTTCACGCTTCTCTCGCGGTCCTTCGCCCGAGTGGTCACAGAGTCCAGGCATCTGCCACTGCATCAGCACCGGGGTGAGGATAGGCTTGCCGCGCACGAGCTCGGGTCGGCCGATGGCGTCCCCGCGTGCACAGGGAGGTTCGCTGATGGGCTCACGTTTCCTGCGTGCGGCAGTGATGGCCGGCGCGCTGCTGACCGTGGTGGGGCCGACGCTCGGCCTGGCGCCCTCGGCCTTAGCCCAGAGTGGCCCGGCGACGGCCACGGCGAGCGCCTCGTCGACCGCGTACGACATCGGCTGGCCCCGCGACGTCTCCTGGCCCCAGTGCAGCGGGTCGTACCCAGCCGCGCCGGCCTATGCCGTCGTGGGGGTGAACGGCGGGCTCGCGTTCAGCCTCAATCCGTGTCTCGTGAGCGAGCTCGCCTGGGCGGGCGGCGCAGGCGCCGGACTCTACGCCAACACGGGCAACCCGGGCCCGGTGCTCTCATCACACTGGCCCCTCGGACAGGCACTCCCGATGCCGTGCGATCCAGCCAGCCCGGACACCGCCGCGTGCGCCTACGACTATGGCTACAACGCGGCCGCCGACTCGTACACCCGGGCACAGGCGGCCTTCACGACCCTCGGGCTGGCGCAGTCTCCGGCGGGGAGCGCCTGGTGGCTTGACGTCGAGACGACGAACAGCTGGCAGGACGACGTGTCGCTCAACGTCGCGAATCTCCAGGGAGCGGTTGCCTACCTCGAATCGGTGGCCAATGTCGCGAGCGTCGGCTTCTACTCCACCCAGTACCAGTGGGACGTGATCACGGGCGGGACGAGCACGTTCGCCGCGCACCAGAGCTGGGTCGCCGGCGCCTCGAACGCCCTCAATGCGAGCGTCGCCTGCGGCGGTCCGGGGTTCACCGGCGGCGGCGTCGCGCTCGCGCAGTATCCGTCCGCCGGGTTCGATGCGGACCTGCGGTGCAGCAGCGTCGCGCAGGTGCCGACCACCATCAGCGTGTCACCCGGCCGCGCCTCGGTAGGGGCGGGCGGGTCACGGCTGCTGCGCGCGACGGGCCTCGACCAGTTCGGCCAACCGCTGTACCCGCAACCATCGTTCACCTGGAGCGTGAGCGGCGGTGGGACGATCTCCACGGGCGGGCTGTTCACCGCGGGCGCCGCCCTCGGGGGCCCATTCACGGTGACCGCCTCGAGCGGCAGCCTGAGCGGCACGGCCAGCGTGACGGTGACGGCGCCTCCTGTCCTGACCACCATCGCGGTGGCTCCGGCCGCCGCCTCGACGCAGCCGGGCGGGACCCTGCAGTTCAGTGCGACCGGCCTCGATCAGTCCGGCCAGCCCCTCGCCTCGCCCCCGACGTTCACCTGGTCGGTGAGCGGCGGCGGCACCATCAGCACGTCCGGCCTGTTCACAGCGGGTTCCACCGCAGGCGGCCCGTTCACGGTGACGGCGTCGAGCGGCAGCCTGAGCGGCACGACCAGCGTGACCGTCGTCGCCGTGGGTGACGTCGCCAGGGCCGTCGGCACCAACACCGCCTCCTCGATCGCCCACGGCCTGACCGCCCAGCCGGCGGGCGGCTCGTACGCCCTCGATACGACCAACGACGCGATCTCGGTCGCCGTCACGGACGCCGCGGGCCACGCCATCGGGGCCAACGTCAACTTCAGCTACTCGTACACCCCGGCCAACATCGTCAGCCTGGCCCTCGACACGTACGACAGCGCCAACAAGGCCTGGAACTTCAACGCGACCTGCGCCAACGACGGCACCGCGACCGTGGCGGTCACGGCCAGGAGCACGCTCTCGACCGCAACGGCCACGACAGGCGCGCTGACCCTCACCTGCGCGGACGCGCTGACCGCGACCACCTCCGGATCGTTCACCGCGGCGGCGACCTCAACCACCGTCGTCCCGAACGGCACGTCGACGATCACCATCAAGGTCCTGGATGACAACAAGCTCCCGGCTCCGGACGGCACGCCGGTCGTCGCCCTCAGCAGCGGCGTCGGCAACGTCATCGGCTCTGGCGGGACCGTGGGCAGCGCGACCACGTCGAATGGCGTGGCCACCTTCACCTACCTCGCCCCGGCCAACGCCGGCAGCGGCACGGTGACTGTGTCCGTCGCCGACGCGACGCCCGCTTCGCAGGCGATCGCGTTCACCATCGGTGGGGTGGCTCCGGCGACCGGCTACGCCGCGGCCTCGTCCCTTGGTGTCACCAGCAGCGGCCCGTTCACCACGGCCACCAAGCTTCCCAGGGTCGGGGCCTTCGTCACGGTCAGGCTCTCGTTCGGCGCTGCCGCGGCGGGACAGACCATTGGCGTCTACGTGGCCACCAGGACCAACGGCGTCTGGAGTGGCTTCGCAGCGCTGACGTCCCGCGTGGCGGACAGCCGCGGCAACGTCTACTTCCACTGGCGCGCCAGCCGCGCCTCGTGGTGGTCGGTCTACGGCCAGCTCAGCGGCGCTCGCTCGAACGCCGTCCAGGTTCGCTGGATGTAGGCACGGTCCGCGTGCGGGTCAGGTGCCCTGCCGGCCCTGCGCCTGGAGCCTGGCCCAGGTGTCCTTCAGCGTGAGGGTCCGGTTGAAGACGAGGTGACCGGGCGTCGAGTCGGGGTCAGGGGAGAAGTACCCCAGCCGCTCGAACTGCACGGTCTCACCCACGATCGTCTGGGCGAGGATCGGCTCCACGAAACAGCCACGGAGCACCGTCTCGGACTCGGGGTTGAGGTCCGCGAAGAGGTCACCCTCCGCGCCGGGATCCGGGCGGCCGAAGAGGTGGTCGTACAGCCGCACCTCCGCGGGGATCGCGCGTTCGGCCGAGACCCAGTGCAGGGTCGCCTTCGGCCGGCGGCCGTCGGGAGCGTCGCCGCCGCGCGTGGCCGGGTCGTACGTGCAGCGCAGCTCGACGATCTGCCCCGCCCCGTCCTTGACGACCTCGCGACAGGTGACGAAGTACGCGGAGCGCAGGCGCACCTCGCGGCCCGGGGCAAGGCGGAAGAACTTCGCGGGTGGCTCCTCCAGGAAGTCGTCGCGCTCGATCCACAGCTCGCGCCCGAAGCTCACGCTGCGGCTTCCGGCCGACGGGTCCTCCGGGTTGTTGACCACCTCCACCTCCTCGACCTGGCCCGCGGGGTAGTTCTCGACGACCACCTTGAGCGGATCCAGGACCGCGAAGCGGCGGGAGGACGTCCGGTTGAGGACGTTGCGCACCGCATACTCGAGCACGCCCACCTCGACGACGCTGTCGGCCTTTGCCACACCGATCACGGCCGCGAAATCGCGGATGCCCTCGGCGGGGAAGCCACGCCGGCGCAGGCCCGAGATCGTGGGCATGCGGGGGTCGTCCCACCCGCGCACGTGGCCCTCATTGACCAGGCGCAGGAGCACGCGCTTGGAGAGGACGGTGTGCGTGAGGTTGAGCCGGGCGAACTCGTACTGCCGCGGGCGTGACGGCACTGGCAGGTTCTCGATCAGCCAGTCGTAGAGGGGCCGGTGGACCTCGAACTCGAGCGTGCAGATCGAGTGCGTGACGCCCTCGATGGCGTCGGACTGGCCGTGGGCGAAGTCGTACGTCGGGTAGATGCACCATGCGTCGCCGGTTCGCGGATGCGGTGCATGCACGATCCGGTACAGGACCGGGTCCCGCAGGTTGATGTTCGGGGCGGCCATGTCGATCCGGGCCCGCAGCACTCGGGCGCCATTGGGGAACTCGCCCGCCCGCATCCGCTCGAACAGGTCGAGGCTCTCCTCCGGCGAGCGGTCCCGCCAGGGACTGTTGCGGCCGGGCTCGGTGAGCGTGCCGCGGTGCTCGCGGATCTCGTCCGCGCTGAGGTCGTCGACGTAGGCGTTGCCCGTCCGGATGAGCGAGACGGCCCATTCGTAGAGCTGCTCGAAGTAGTCCGACGCGAAGTAGAGGTGCTCGCCCCAGTCGAACCCGAGCCAGCGCACGTCCGCCTCGATGGCGTCGATGTACTCCTGCTCCTCCTTCGTCGGGTTCGTGTCGTCGAAACGGAGATGGCAGCGGCCGCCGAACTCCTGCGCGATGCCGAAGTTGAGGCAGATCGACTTGGCGTGGCCGATATGCAGGTAGCCGTTCGGCTCGGGCGGGAAGCGGGTGACGATCGCCTGGTGCAGGCCGCTCCGCACGTCGGCGGCCACGATCTCGCGGATGAAGTCGCCACGCTCGGGCGAGGTTGGCGCCTGGGTGCTCACCAGAGCATCTTACCGTCGGTGGTAGCGCTCCATGAGCGTGGCGACGGCGGCGCGGGCCTCGGCCCACTCGGGCTCGTCGCCGAAGATCTGCGCGTTGGCGCCCCAGCGGGCGATCTGCGTCATCGCGGTGACGATCGCATCGTGGCGGGCCGCCCGGAGGCGCCCGCCGTCCACCATCCCGGTGACCAGGTAGTGGCGGACCACGTCGAACGGGGCGCGCCATCGGCCGATCCTGATGCGGTCGCCCTCGCGGAGCGACTCCAGCCAGTCGTCGTCGCCGACCGGCGCGCGGTCGTGCTCGCGCTGGTGGACGGCCAGCGGCACACGGAAGGCGGGCGAGCTCGGGGAGGGGAGGAGGCCGTCCGCGTCGGCTTCGCGGTAGCAGACCGGGCAGACCGGGAGCTCGGCGTCGTGACGCGGCGCGTCGCCGTATGGCAGGCCGCACCTGCTGCAGAACGTGACGCCCGAGCGCCGGGCGACGGATCCGCACTGGAGGCAGGCCGGCAGCGCTTCGATGGCCATGCGACTCAGGCAGGCACGGGGATCCGACGGCGCGTCGCCACCGGGTCGCGGGGCGCACGCACAGTCGGGAGGGGCATCCCCGAATCGTGGACGTGACCGGTGCGCGGAGCCATGACCCGTGAGTCAGGGGGCCAGTGGTACCCCCAGGCGGCCGGCGGCCTGGGCCAGGCCGCGACCAAGCGCCTCCCGGACCGCGCCTGCGGGCCAGCCCAGGTGGCGTGCAGCGTCGGCGACGAGGTCCTGCGGCGGCTCCCCGGCCGCGTCGTGGCCGGCGGCGCGGAGATCGGGCCAATGGCGGCGGGCCACCTCGGCGAGGAAGGCGATCTCGCCCAGCTGCCCGGCCGCGAAGTCGGGGTCCACGACCTCACCGTGACCCGGCACGATCCGGCCATCGCCGGCCGCGTCGAGCAGGTGGCCCAGCGTGGCGGGCCAGTCGAGCGGGAACGCGTCACCGAACGAGGGCGGCGCGCCCTCCTCCAGGAGGTCGCCGGCGAAGACGACCCCCGCGTCGGGAACCAGCGCCACGACGTCGTGGTCGGTGTGCCCGCGGCCCAGGAACCGAAGATCGACGCGCCGGCCCCCCAGGTCCACCGACGCGGCGCCGGAGAACGTGCGGTCGGGTGGGTCGACCTGCGAAGCGAGCAGGTCGTCGGCGATCTCGGGCATCTCCGCGATCATCTCCGCGCGCCGCTCCAGTCCGAGGTCGCGCATGAAGCGCGCACACCCATCCTGTCCCCAGATCTCGCAGGGACGGAACGCGGCGTTCCCCAGGACGTGGTCGAAATGGGCGTGGGTGTTGAGCACGACGTGCGGGAGGCGGCTCACCTGCCGCAGGTCGTCGAGCAGCTCGTGTGCCTGGGCCAGCGTGGACCGCGTGTCGATGACGAGCACCCGCTCGCGGCCGATGACGGCGCCGATCGTCTGGTCGAAGAACGCGAAGCGCCGGATGAAGACACGGTCGGCGATCTCGCGCCAGGGATTCATCGAGCTGCTCCGACGCGGACGCGGGGACGTCCCGCGCGCTTCTGTGCGGCCGTGGGGTGGGTCGTCGCTTCGGGGCGGGTCGCGGGCCGCTCAGCCGGCGCTGACGGAGCTGAGGCCGTCGAGCGCGGCCCGCGCCGCGTCGATGTCGTCGACCACGAAGCTGAACTGGGCCTGGTCGCCCCACCGGCCGATGAACAGGTGCCCGTAGATGTTCACGCCGGCGTCGGCGAGACGGCGCGCCACCCGCGCCATGCCGCCGGGCTGGTCGTCCACCTCGACGAGGAGCGACTCGCCCTCGATGAACTCGTAGTGGCCTTCTTCCAGCACTGCCCGCGTCACGGCGTCGTCGGAGGTCTTGAAGATGAGGTGGCCGCTGTCGCCGATCCCGCCGCCACCGATGGCTCGCAGGTCCACGCCGCGTGCTCCAAGGATCTCGGACAGGTCGGCGAGCGCACCCGGGCGATTCGGGAGCTGGATCACGAACTGGTTGGCCACGGTCCTGGACCCTCCCCGATCACGCTGCGGATTGGCCGCAAGTCTACGGCCTCTGCAGGCGGCGGGCGCGGAACGGGCGGCGCGGGTCGCGGCGCAGGGGCGCCCGGGCCCCGGGCGCGGGACGCCCGGGTCCCCGGCACGGAACGGCCGCGCCCGGAAGCACGCCGGCCGGCTACCATGCGCGCCACCGCGGCGAGCGACACAGGCGGCAGACGAGGAGGAGCGGGTGGGCGGCACGGACCTTTCCGGCGGCGGGCCGAAGACGATCGTCTTCTTCCCCGAGGGTGCCTATGGCCCGACCAACAACTGCGTCGGGATCGGCGACGTCCTGCGTCGGCGCGGGCACCGGGTGGTCTTCGTGGTCGAGGAGTCGTTCGCCGGCCGCCTCGCCGCGCACGGCTTCGAGGAGCGCCTGATGCGCCTCGGCGCGCCGCCCGTGGAGCCGGAGGTGCCCGGCCAGTTCTGGAAGGAATTCATCCGCGACACGGCGCCCGAGTTCCGCAAGCCGACCCTCGTCCAGCTGGAGCGCTTCATCGCGCCCACCTGGCAGGCCCTCGTGGACGGGGCGCGCTACGTGGAGCCGCGTCTGCGCGACATCTTCGCCGAGGTGGCGCCGGACGTGATCGTCGAGGACAACGTGGTGGGCTTCCCGGCTGTGCTCACCAACGGCGCCCCGTGGGTCCGGATCATGAGCTGCAACCCGGCGGAGCTCAAGGACCCGGACGTGCCGCCGGTCTTCTCCGGCTATCCCGCCTCGGACCGGACGGGCTGGGACGAGTTTCGCGCCGAGTACCGCCGCACCCACGCCGAGATGTGGGGCGCGTTCAACGCGTTCGTGACGGATGCCGGGGCGCCTCCGCTGGCCGACCTGGAGTTCATCCACGAGTCCCCCTGGCTCAACCTCTGGCTCTACCCGGCGGAGGCCGACTACGCGCGCCACGACCCGCCCGCCCCGAGCTGGCATCGCCTGGAATCCGCGGTCCGCGCCACCGACGGCCCGTTCCGGCTGCCCGACGAGTTCGCGGCGCGGCCGGGGCGCCTGCTGTACCTCTCGCTCGGCAGCCTCGGCTCGGCGGACGTGGAGCTCATGCAGCGCCTGATCGACGTGCTGGGGCGCTCATCGTACCGGGTCATCGTGAGCATGGGCCCCCAGCACGAGCTGCTCTCGCTGCACGCGAACATGCTCGGCGCGGAGTTCCTCCCCCAGCCGGCGATCCTGCCGCAGGTCGACCTGGTCATCACCCACGGCGGCAACAACACGGTCACCGAGTGCTTCCGCCACGGCCGCCCGATGATCGTGCTGCCGCTCTTCTGGGACCAGTACGACAACGCCCAGCGGGTGGCCGACACGGGCTTCGGCGCGCGCCTCGCGACCTACGAGTTCACCGACGAGGAGCTCCTCGGGACAGTCGAGCGCCTGCTGGCGGACGGCGACCTGTCCGCCCGGCTGGCCACCCTCTCCGCGCGCCTGGCGTCGGTGCCGGGCACCGTGCGCGCCGCCGACCTCGTCGAGCAGCTCGCCCGCACGAGGGAACCGGTGCTGCGCACGGGGTAGTGACGCCCCCGGCATGATCTTCCGAAATGGCAGGCAACGCGGGCCGCTTGGCGGCCGCAACCAGGAGGTTCCTCCCGTGACCGACGCGAACGCAGACGTGATGTCCCGACAGCAGTTCATCGGCGGCCAGTGGGTGGCTTCGGCCTCCGGCGAGACGCTGGCCGTGGAGAACCCGGCGAACGGCCGGCTGATCGCGAACGTTCCGAAGAGCGGCACCGAGGACGTGGACCGGGCCGTCAAGGCGGCCGCGACCGCGTTCGAGACGTGGTCCCAGACCACGCCGCAGGATCGCAGCCTCCTCCTCCTTCGGCTGGCGAACGCGATCGAGGCGCGGGCCGAGGAGATCGGCCGGCTGGAGTCGCGCAACGCCGGCAAGCCGATCCAGGCGGCGATCGAGGAGATCCCCGTCGTCGTGGACAACCTGCGCTTCTTCGCCGGCGCCGCGCGCACGATGGAGGGCAAGGCGGCCAACGAGTACCTGGCCGGCCATCTCTCGATGATCCGACGTGAGCCGATCGGGGTTGTCGGTTCGATCGCGCCGTGGAACTACCCGCTCATGATGGCCGGCTGGAAGGTGGGGCCGGCACTGGCCATGGGCAACACCGTGGTCCTCAAGCCGTCCGCGCGGACGCCCCTGACCGCGCTCCTGCTGGCGGAGATCGCGTCAGAGATCCTGCCGCCGGGCGTCCTCAACGTGATCACCGGCACCGGCGACGAGGCGGGCACTGCCATGGTTGGCCACCCGGGCATCGGCATGATCTCCGTCACCGGGGACACGGACACCGGCAAGAAGATCGCGCGTCTCGCCTCCGAGACCGTGAAGCGGCTCCACCTGGAGCTCGGCGGCAAGGCGCCCGTGATCGTCTTCGACGATGCCGACCTGGACTACGTGGCCGAGCAGATCCGCCTCTTCGGCTACTGGAACGGCGGCCAGGACTGCACGGCGGCGACGCGCATCCTGGCTGGTCCGAGGATCTACGAGAAGCTCGTGGCGACGCTGGCCGACCAGGTGAAGCAGATCACGTTCGGCGATCCGGCCGAGGGCGAATACGACCTGGGCTCCCTGATCGCGCGCGGCCAGGTGGAGAAGGTCGCCGGCATGGTCGAGCGGGCCCGAGTCGGCGCGGAAGTCGTCGTGGGCGGCCACGCCCTCGACCGGCCGGGCCACTACTACGAGCCGACCGTCATCGCCGGCGCCCACCAGAAGAGCGAGATCATCCAGGACGAGGTCTTCGGGCCCGTCGTCACCGTCCAGCGTTTCACCGACGAGGCGCTGGCGATCAAGTGGGCCAACGACGTGCAGTTCGGCCTGGCGGCGTCGGTCTTCACGAACGACCTTGCGCGCGCGTTCCGGGTCGCCAAGGCGATCCAGTTCGGAACGGTCTGGATCAACGAGCACTTCACGCTGGTCTCCGAGATGCCGCACGGCGGTTTCAAGGGCTCCGGCTGGGGCAAGGACCAGTCGGCCTACGCCCTGGAGGACTACTCGGTCATCAAGCACGTCATGGCCAAGATCTCCTGATCGTCGAGGGCGTCGCGGCACGCGCGGAGGTCACACCGGGGATGGCCCCCACGTCGTACGCTTGGCAGGGCGCCGATCGCGGCCGGGATCGGGTCCGTCCCACGACCGGGACGAGGAGGCGAGATGCGACAGCGCTTGGCAATCCTGCTCGCGGGGATGCTCATGGTGGCCGCATGCGGCGGCGGAGCGACAGCGACGCCCGAGCCTTCTCCGATCGTGACCGCGGCCCCGACCGACATCTTCGCGCAGTCTCCCGCCCCGAGCGAGGTGGCGAGCCCCGCTCCGGAGGCCTCGACGGCGCCCACCGCGCCGGCCAATGGGACCACGTACACGGTCAAGTCCGGGGACACGATGTGGGCGATCTCGCAGAAGCTCGGGATCACCCTGAAGGCGCTGAAGGACGCGAACCCGACCGTGGATCCCGCGAAGATGCGCATCGGGTCCGTCCTGATCATCCCGCCGAAGCCATAACGCGTCGCGGCACCTCGCGACGGGGCGCCGCCTCGACGATTCGGGCGCCCGGTCGCTGCCCGGGGGCCGTGCCCGGGGGCCGTGCCCGGGACGCCGCGGCGACCCCGGGTATCCTTCCGCCGTGGCACGGCTCCCCGCTCCGACTGGCGCACTTCCCGCCGACCTCCGCGGGCTGCGCGCGGCCCTCCTGGCCTGGTTCGACCGCGACGGCCGGGAGCTCGCCTTCCGCGTCGCGCGGGAACCCGATCCGTGGGCCGTCCTTGTCAGCGAGGTGATGGCCCAGCAGACGCAGGTTGCGAGGGTCGCCGGGAAGTGGCGCGCCTTCATGGACCGCTTCCCGACCCCGGCGGCGCTGGCGTCCGCACAGACCGGCGACGCGATCCGTGCCTGGCAGGGACTCGGCTACAACCGGCGCGCGATCGACCTCCAGCGGGCCGCCCGGGCGATCGTCCTGGCCGGGGGAAGCGTCCCCGGCGACGTCGAGTCGCTCCGGGCTCTTCCCGGGGTCGGGCCGTACACGGCGCGCGCCGTCGCGGCCATCGCGTTCGGCAGGCCGGTCGGGGCGGTGGACGTCAACGTCCGGCGCGTGGTCGGGCGACTGACCGGGACCGACCAGGCGCCGGTTCCGCAGTGCGACATGCAGGCGGCCGCCGACGAGCTGGTGGATCCGGCCCGCGCGGGCGACTGGACGCACGCGTTGATGGACCTGGGCGCCACGGTCTGCCGCCCCGCCCGGCCGGACTGTGCCGGCTGCCCGGTCCGGGCCTGGTGCGCGTTCGCAGGAGCGGGTCCTCGGCCGCCGATCTCCGCGCGCGTGGCGGTCTCCGCACCGGGGCGCCGGGCGACGGTCCCGTTCGAATCCACCACCCGCTGGCTGCGGGGCCGGATCGTGGACCGATTGCGCGACGTCCCGCCCGGCACGGCCGTCGCCTTCGACGGGCCCCTGGGCCTGCATGCGCCCGAGGCGGTGTCCGCGGCCCTCGCATCCCTGGCCGCGGACGGCCTCGTGGAGCTGGACGCCTTCGGGGCCGCGCGCCTCGCCGGGGAGAGCGCGTGAGCGACCGCTTGCCGCGCCGATCTGCCCGCGCCGCCCGGTCGAACGCGGCGGTGCGAGCGGAGCCGCGTTCGGTCGGAAGCGCGGGTGCGCGCGACCCGCTGGCCCGCGAGGTCCGGCTGCTTGGCGCGCTCCTCGGCCAGGTGCTCGCCGAGCAGGAAGGCGCGGCTGCGCTGGAGCTGGTGGAGCGGGTCCGCGAGCGGACCATCGCGCTCCGCCGCGACGGCGACTCCGCCATCCGGGCGGCGCTCGACGCGGAGCTCGCGACGCTCGGCACCGGCGAGATCGAAGTCCTCGCGCGAGCGTTCTCCACCTACTTCCAGCTCGTCAACCTGGCCGAGGAGAAGGAGCGGGTGCGGCAGCTTCGCCGGCGCGCCCGGGCGGCGGGACGGGCGCCGCTCGATGATTCGTTCGGCGAAGCGGTCTCCCTTCTGCGGCGGGCCGGGCTGTCCAGGGATGACATCACCGGCCGGCTTGCCGGGCTGCGCATCTCGCCGGTGCTCACGGCACATCCGACGGAGGCGCGGCGGCGCACGGTCCTGGTGGCACTCCGCCGGGTCTACGCCGAGCTGGACCGCCTCGACGACCCGCGCCTGACGCCCACCGACGACGCGGAGGTTCGACGGCGTCTCCGAGAGGAGATCACGCTCCTGTGGCGGACCGCCGACCTGCGCCAGGCCCGCCCGACGCCGTCGGACGAGGTCCGTTCCGCGATGGTCTTCTTCGACGCCACGCTCTTCATGGCAACGCCGGACCTGTACCGGGCCGCCGACCGCGCGCTGGATTCCGTCGCCGACCGGGCCGCCGACCGCGGGATCGGCGTGCCGGTCGGGACCGGAGCGGCCATGGACGACGGGCGAACCGGGACCCGCCCGCCGGGCAGCCCGGCCTTCCTGGCCTGGGGCTCCTGGATCGGGAGCGACCGCGACGGCCACCCGTACGTGACCGCCGAGACGACGACCGAGGCGTTCCGGATCCAGGCGGACCACCTGTTCCACGGCTACGAGGCGGTCGCGACCAGGCTCATGACCACGCTCGCGGCCCGGCCACGGCCGGGCGTCCCGGCGTCGCCCGCGCTGGCGCGTCGGCTGGCGCGCGACGAGGATGACCTGCCGGAGTCGATGCGCGAGATGGCGTCCCGCTTCCCGCACGAGCCGTACCGCCGGCGCCTCGGGGCCATCGCCGAGCGCCTTCGGCGGACCCGGGCGTACCTCGCCGAGCAGCCGGGGCCGCAGGGCGGGCGCTACGGGAACCCGGACGAGCTGCTGCGGGAGCTCGCGGAGCTGCGAGACGCCCTCGTCGACGACGGCCTGGAGCGCCTCGCATTCGGCGCCCTCCAGGAGTTCCGCTGGCAGGTCGAGACGTTCGGATTCCACCTGGCCTCGCTCGAGGTCCGCCAGCACGCGGCTGTCCATCGCGCGGCGCAGTCGGCGCTCGAGGCCGTGCCGCCGGACCTGGAGCGGGAGCTGGCGCCCGGCGTGACCGCGGCCGAGGTCCTCGCCACGTTCCGGGCCATGGCGGCCCTGCAGCGGCGCGCGGGCGAGGCGGCGATCTTCCGCTACGTGGTCAGCTTCACGGCCGGCCCGGAGGACGTCGCGACGGTCCGCTGGCTGGCCGCCCGCGCCGCCGATCCCACGATCCCGGCCGGGAGCACCAGCGGGGTCCCTCCCGGCACGCCGACGCTCGACGTGGTCCCGCTCTTCGAATCGGCGGAGGCACTGGAATCGGCAGGCGCGATCCTGGCGGCCCTGGCGGGCGACCCGGCCTACCGCGAGCACCTCCGCGACCGCGGCGATCGGCAGGAGGTGATGCTGGGCTACTCCGACTCGAACAAGGAATCCGGCTACGTGGCGGCGAACTGGCTGCTCTACCGGGCCCAGGAAGACCTGGTCGCCGCGGCACGCGCGTGCGGCCTGGAGCTGACGCTCTTCCACGGCCGCGGGGGCGCGATCGGGCGGGGCGGCGGCCCGAGTCACCGCGCGGTCCTGGCGGCGCCGGCTGGCGCCGTGGACGGCCGCCTGAAGCTGACCGAGCAGGGCGAGGTGATCGCGGCGCGCTATGCGAACCCCGTGATCGCGCGCCGAGGCCTGGAGCAGGTGGCGTCGGCGACGTTGCTCACCGCGGCCCACGTCACCGAAGATGGAGTGGCGCCCTCCGGATCCGGCGTCTCCGTGGCGTCGGTTGCGGCCGACGGACGGGCCGTCATGGAGGAGCTGGCGGCCGAAGCGGGCCGCGCGTACCGCGCGCTGGTCTGGGACGAGCCCGCGTTCGAGCGCGTCTTCGACGCGGCCACCCCGATCGCGGCCATCTCCGGCCTGCGGCTCGGCTCGCGGCCCGCCGCCCGGGGCCGGGGATCGGCCAGCACGGCCGCGGCATCGCGCGGGGAAGGGACACGGGCGGTGCACGGCGAGCCGGGCGGCGCGTCCCTGGCGTCGCTGCGCGCCATTCCCTGGGTCTTCGCCTGGACGCAGGTGCGGCTCAACCTGCCGGGCTGGTACGGGCTGGGAAGCGCGCTTGCCGCCTACGAGCGAACGCACGGGGAGGCGGGCATGGCCGACCTGGCCGCGCTGCACCGACGCTGGCCGTTCTTCCGCGGCCTGCTCCAGAACGCGGAGGTCGCCCTCGCCCGAAGCGACCTGGCGGTGGGCCGGCGCTACGCCGCCCTCGCGGGGGCGGAAGGCCTCCGGCTGGCCGAGCGCGTGGAAGCCGAGCACGATCGGACGGTCCGGCTCCTGCTGCGGATCTCGGGCCGCGCAGCGCTGCTCGACGGGGTGCCTGCGCTCCAGCGTTCGATCGCCCTGCGGGCCCCGTACCTGGATCCGCTCAACGAGCTCCAGGTCCTCCTGCTGGGGCGGCTGCGGGGCGTGCCCGAAGGCCACCCGTCGCGGGCGGAGCTGGTGCGGCTGGTGGGCCTCACGATCAGCGGGATCGCCGCCGGCGTGCAGGGGACCGGGTAGGGGACACCCGACGGCGCAGGAGCGCGCGGCCAGCCGACCGGCTACCCTTGGCTCCCGCCGATGACGACCCAGGATCGCCCCACCCGCGCCCCGCGCGCCCAACGGCTACCCGCCGATGACCCGACGATCTTCGAGCGGGACCTTGCCGGGCTGGCGTCGTGCTGGACAGACGCAATGGAGCGCGCGCCGATCACGGCCGCCGAGATGACCGGCACGGACGCGAAGGCGCAGCGCCTGGGCATGACCGGGGCCCGGCTCATGGAGCACGCGGGGACGGCCGTCGCCGCGACCGCGCGCGCGCTCATCGCGGCCGCCGCCGCGGCGTCGGAAGCTGCCCGATCCGATTCCTCGGCGCAGGCGGCGCAGCCCGGCGCGGCCGACCATCGCGGCACCGGACCCGTGCTGGTCCTGTGCGGACCGGGCAACAACGGCGGCGACGGCCTCGTGGCCGCCCGCAGGCTGGCAGCCCACGGGATCCGGGTCGCCGCCGTCCTCGTCTCCGCGAGCTCGAGGCCGGCAACGCCCGACGCGGCCCGGAACTGGGATCGGCTGGGCGCGGCGCCACTGGTGGAGCGGATCCATGCCCCGGCTGCCCGGGAGATCGCGACGCTCGGCCAGGGCATCGAGCGTGCCGCGCTCGTGATCGACGCGCTGCTCGGGACCGGCGTTCGGGGCGCGCTTCGCGAGCCGATCCGGAACGCCGTCGAGCTCTGCAACCGGGCGCGGGCCGCCGGCGTGCCGGTGCTGGCGGTGGACACGCCCACCGCGTGCGACCTCACGTCGGGCGAGCTCTCCGACCCGGTGGTCCGGGCCGACGTCACGGTGACCTTCCACCGGCCCAAGACGGGCCTCCTGACGCGGCGCGGGCGCAGCGTGGCCGGCCGTGTCCTCGTCGCGCCGATCGGGATTCCCGCGGAGGCGGATCGTGCCTGACGGTCCGCGGGGCCCGGGATGGCGCGAGGTCCTGGCCATCGGTGTCGCCCTGGTCGCGGTGGTCTTCGCGCTGGAGCTTGCGAGCGCCGTCCTGCCGCCCGTCCACGACGCGTTCGTCAACTTCCCCACAACGATCGTCATCCTGGTGGCAGGGACGGTTGGCGTTCTGGCGCTCGCCACCCTGCGGCGCCCGCGCTGAAGGCCCCGGGGCTCCGTCGGCCCGACCACCGGGACGCGGAACGGCCCGGGCACCCGCCCGGGCCGTTCGAACGCGAGAGCGTGACGCCTACGAGGCTGCCGGGGTTCCCCCGCTCTTGAGCGTGGCGAGACGAGCCTCGACGTCGGCGTCGGCGGAGATGTCCTCGAGGTTGTCGAACTGCGCGTCGAGCGTGCTGGCGGCGACTTCCTGCATGCCGCGCACCTGCGCCTCGTCGCGACGGATCTTGTCCTCGAACCGCGAGACCTCGCTGGTTGGATCCGTCGCGTTGATGCTCTTGAGCGACGCCTGGACCTTCGCCTGGGCGTCGGCCATCTTCGCCCGCGCGACGAGCTCGTTGCGCTTCTGGACCAGCTCCTCGCGCTTCTCGCGCATCCCGTTGAGGCCGTCCTTGAGCCGGTTCGTGAGCTCGGTCTGGCTCGCGATCTGCGTCGCGAGGCTCTTGGCCTGGTCCTCGAAGCCGATCTGGCGCTTCAGGGCGACCTTGGCGAGGCCGTCGAACCTGTCGGCCTCGGCCGTGTTGCCGGCTGCCCGGAGCTCGTCGGCCTTCTTCGACGCGGCGAGAGCCTTGCCGCCCCACTCGGCGACGCCGGCCTGGGCGGTGCTGGCGTCGTCCTCCGCGAGGCGCAGGTTGCCGATCGTCTGCGCGACCGCCTGCTCGGCCTCCTCGATGCTGCCCGTGTAGTCCCGGACCAGCTGGTCCAGCATCTTCTGCGGATCTTCGGCACCGTCGATCAGCGCGTTGACGTTGGCCCTGACCAGGTTCCCGATACGCCCAAGGATGTTGTCGCTCATCGAGTGCGTCCCTTCCTGTCGCTGCGGCGTCACCGGCCGCTCCGGTGGCGCGATCCATCTCCGTCCACGCCGAGTCGGGCGCACCGATGCGCCGCGACCCGACCCATGCTATCCCCCGGTGGCTACCACCGACCGCCTCCGGACGAGCCGCCGCCCCCGCCGAATCCGCCGCCTCCGGACGAGCCGCCGCCCCAGCCGCCACCGAACCCGCCCCCTCCGAACCCGCCGAATCCGCCCCGGCCCCCGCCGCTGAGCATGCCGCCGATGATGCCGCCGATGAGCGCGCCGGCGATGTTCCCGCCGATGCCGGCCCCTCCGCCTCCGCCCCGGCCCCCGCCGTGCCACGGGTCGTCGTAGCGGCCGTAGTCATCGGTGGCCGCCTGGTAGGCGGCGTTCGCGAGGGCCGTTGCCTGGTCTGCTTCGCGGGTCGCGCCGACCGGGTCCGTGGCACCGGCCGCGACGGCCTGGTCCAGGTGACGCTGGGCCTCGGCAAGCCGCGTCCGCGCCTCCGTGCCGACGGCCCCGCGCCGCGTGGCGATGAAGTCGGTGGCACGCGTCACGGTCGCCTGGGCGGCCTGGATCGAGGCGTCCATGCGGGCCGCATTGCGGGCGAGCTGCTCGGCCGCCGTGCGCAGGGTTGCCAGGATGTCGTCGGCGATCGTGTGGGCATCGCGGGCCTGCGCGAAGGCCGCCGCGACGTCCGGCTTGGGGCCGGCGAGGGCGGTCCGTGCCCCTGCGAGCAGCGTGTCGGCCTGTGCCAGGCGTGCTGCGAGCGCGGCATCAGCCGAACCTGCCGCCGCCTTCTTCGCCTGTGCCAGGTCGGCGTCCGCATCGACGAGCATCTGGCCGACCTTCGCCTTCGCGTCGTCGAGCTGCGTCGCGAGCCGATCGATTCCGTCGAGGAACGCGGTCCCCTGGCCAAGGGCATCCTGGCCCAGGACGGCCGCGCGCGCGGCGGTCTGGGTGTCGTTCGCGGACTGGGCCTTCGCGCCCTCGTCGACCGCTTCGCGCACGGCGGCCAGGCGGTGCCCCGCCTCGTCGATGTTGGGGGCGACGGACTGCCAGCTCGCGTCGGCGAACGTGGCAAGCCGCGACATGGCCTCCCGCGCGGCGGGGAGGCGCGCCTCGAGGGCATCCGCCTGGGCCGGCAGCGCGGCGAGAATCTGGGGTGCCTTTGCCTCGATTTCGCGCAGCCGCTCGAACTCCTCCTTCACGGCGTCGAGCTGGTCCTGGGCGTGGCGACAGCCGCGAACCAGGTCCTCGAGCATCCGGCGATGGGTGGCGGCGTCCTCCGGGACGGCGTCGTCGAGCTGCTGGCGAAGCTTGAAGGCGGCCGCGAGGTCGGCCTTTGCGCCCTCGATCGCGGCCTGGAATGGGGCGACCTCGGCATCTCCGAACTCGGCCTGGGCGAACCCGAGCTCCTGCTCGCTGTCGCGCACGGCGTCGTCGGTCGCGACGAGGGCCTGGTTGGCCAGCTTCTCCAGGTCCGGCGTCTTCATCGCCGCGATCTCGTCCACGGTCCCACCGCCGGACGCGCCGACCGTTCCGGCGCCGCCGCCGCCGCCGTCCGCCGCGGGGCGCTTCCGGCCGTAGAGGAACCACCACCCCGCGCCCGCGATGAGCCCCACGATCAGCAGGACGGCCAGGAGCGTGCCGAGCGGCCCGCCGCCGCCACCACCGGTGCCGCTGGCCGATCCGCCGCCGGCCGGGGCGGACGAGGCGGCCGGGCTGCCCGTCCCGCCGCTCATCGCGCCGTGGATGCCGGCGGCCGTGGCGACGATGGCGCCGCTGTTGTCGCCCGCCTGCAGCGCGGGCTCCAGGTCCGCGCCGAGCACGCTCTCGAGCTGGGCGTTGGAGAGCGGGATGGAGTTCGATTTCCAGTAGCCGTAGGCGTGGTCGGTCATCGCGATGACGAGCAGGAGGTCGTTCCCGCCGAAGCCGCTGAGCGCGGCAGCCTGGGTCGCGAAGTCAGGCGCCGACAGAGCCCCGGTGGTATCGGTGAACCAGACCCAGAGCTGGACGTTGTCCGTCCGCTGGAGATCGGCGAGCGGCTGCTGCAGCGTGCCCGCGGCGCCGCCCAGGGCCCCCACGTCATCCGTGACCTGCGTCGCGAGGCGCCGCGGGCTTGCGCCGAGAACCGCCGACGCCAGCAGCGCGACCAGCAGGAGCGCTCCGATGAGCGCCCGCGCCGTGCGAACGGCGCGGGTCCGCGTGGTCAGCCGAAGGGTGAGGAGCGACATCGTGGTGGTATCCCGTGCGTGGGCCGGCGGCAGCCGTGTCCGTTCCCATTGTCGCGCGACGAGCGGACCGATGGGTGACGGTTCGCGCCACTGGCCCTTGAAACCGCGAACGCCGCGGGCCGTGTTGCGCGCACGCGCGGGGCCCGCGTACCATCGACCGCGTGATCCCTCCCCCAACCGGTCGGTCGGCCGCGGCCGTCCCCGGATCGGCGCCCCGCGCCGGTCGCGCATCTCTCGTGCGCGGCCAGTCTGGCGCCCGAAAGGTGCCCTGACCCATGGCTGTCGGCTCGTCCAACTCGTTTGACCTCGTAGTCCTCGGCGCCGGGACCGGGGGCTACTCAGCCGCCTTCCGGGCGGCGCAGCTGGGCATGAAGGTCGCCCTTGTCGACGAGGACAAGATCGGCGGCACGTGCCTGCACCGCGGGTGCATCCCCACCAAGGCGCTCCTCGAATCCGCCGACTTCGCGCACCGCGTGAGCACGAAGAGCCGCGAGCTGGGGGTGATGCTCCCGGGTGAGGTGGCCGTCGACTACGCCGTGATTGCCGCCCGCAAGGACCAGGTGGTGCGCCGGATGTGGACCGGGCTCAAGAGCCTGGTCGGCAAGAACAAGGTCGAATGGGTGGCCGGCCGCGGGCGCCTCGAGGGGCCCGGCAAGGTCAGGGTCAGGCTCCACGGCGAGGACGGCACACCGGGCGCGGGGGGCGAGCGCGTCCTGGAGGCGACGGACGTGATCCTTGCCACCGGATCCCGGGTCAAGAGCCTGCCCGGGATCACGCCGGACGGCATCCGCGTCCTGACCTCGGACGACGTGCTGCGGCTGTCCGAGCTGCCCGCGAGCATGGTCATCATCGGGGCGGGCGCGGTCGGCTGCGAGTTCGCGTCGTGCTTCCACGACCTCGGCGTGAGGGTGACGCTCCTCGAGTACCTCCCCGCGATCGTCCCGCTGGAGGATCGCGACGTCTCGAAGGAGCTCGAGAAGAGCTTCGTCAGGCGCGGGATCGACGTGATGACGAACGCCCGGTTCGACCCCGCCTCGCTGGTCGTCGGGGAGGACGGCATCCGCCTGACGGTCGGCCCGGAGGGCGGCGAGGCCAACGAGATCGCTGCCGACGTCCTGCTCGTCGCCGCCGGGCGCGCGGCCAACATCGAGGACCTGGGACTCGAGACCACGCGCGCCGTGACCGACCGCGGGATCGTCGTGGTCGACGGCCATATGCGCACCGCCGAGCCGCACGTCTGGGCGATCGGCGACATCGTCGGTGGGCTCTGGCTGGCCCACACCGCCGCGCACGAGGGGCTGACCGCGGTCCATACGATCGCCGGCGACCCCGACGTCCACGCCATGGACTACGTCGCCCAGCCGCGGGCAACGTATTGCCGGCCGGAGATCGCGTCCGTCGGCCTGACCGAGCAGGAGTGCGAGAAGCGCGGGCTGCCCGTCAAGGTCGGGAAGGTCCCGTTCCAGGCCATCGCGAAGGCCGTGATCGGGGGCGACTACGAGGGTTTCGCCAAGGTGATCGGCCACGCTGAGACCGGCGACACGCTGGGCGTGCACCTGATCGGACCGCACGCCACGGACCTCATCGCGGAGGCCTCGCTGGCCGGCGCGCTGCAGGCGCAGCCATGGGAGATCGGCGCGGCAACGCACCCGCATCCCACGCTCTCGGAGATCCTCGGCGAGGCAGCCATGGCCGTCGACGGGCGCTCGCTCAACTTCTGATCCGCTTCGCGCCCGGGGGGTTCTCGTTGGCCGCGCCAGGCCACGGCCCGTGTACAGTCGCCGCGTGACGAACTCGGGGGCGCCCATCACGCCCGATCCCGCCACCCGCTCCGGCCTGCCGGCGGCACGGCTGCGCGAGATTTACCGCCTGATGGCACTCGCCCGGGCGCTCGACGAGCGCGCCTGGATCCTCAACCGGTCCGGTCGCGTGCACTTCGTGATCAGCGCCCAGGGCCACGAGGGCGCCGAGGCCGGGATCTGCGCCGCGCTCACTCCCGGCCGCGACTGGCTCCTCCCGTACTACCGCTCCATGGCCGCGGTGCTCGCGTTCGGGATGACGCCGCGCGAGGTGATGCTCCAGCAGTTCGGGCGGGCCGACGATCCCGGCTCGGGCGGGCGCCAGATGCCGGCCCACTATGGCGGTGCCGCGTACCGGATCTTCAGCAGCTCCTCGCCGGTGGGGACGCAGGCGCTCCACGCGGCGGGCATCGCGCTGGCTTCGAAGCTGCGGGGCGAGTCGCAGGTGGCGGCCGTGATGATGGGGGAGGGGGCGTCCAACCAGGGCGACGTCCACGAGGCGCTGAACTTCGCCGCGATCCACCGCCTCCCGATGGTCCTCCTCGTCGAGAACAACGGCTACGCGATCAGCGTGCCGGCCGAGAAGCAGGTCGCCGTCCGCGATCTCGCGGTCCGTGCGGCCGGCTACAACATGCCCGGCGTGATCGTGGACGGGACCGACGTCCTGGGCTGCTACCTCGCGATGCGCGACGCGGTCGCGCGGGCGCTCGCGGGTGATGGCCCGACCTTCATCGAGGCGAAGGTCACCCGCCTGACCGGGCACTCGTCCGACGACCAGCAGACGAAGTACCGGACGGAGGAGGACCTGGCGGCCGGGCGCGGCCGCGACCCGCTGCCGGCGTTCCGCGACGAGCTCCGGGCGGCTGGCCTGCTGGATGATGCCGCCGAGGCGGCGATCGCGGCCGAAGTCCGCGGGCTGGTGGACGAAGCGACGGACTTCGCGGAGGCGGCCGCCGACCCAGACCCCGGCACGCTGACGCGCCACGTCTACGCGGAACCCGGCTGATGGCCGTCCGGACCTTCATCGAGGCAATCCGCGAGGGGCTCCGCGACGAGATGCGCCGCGACGCCATGGTGATCGTCCTGGGTGAGGACGTCGGCAAGAAGGGCGGCGTCTTCTTCGCCACCGACGGGCTCTGGGCCGAGTTCGGTGACGACCGGGTGATCGACACGCCGCTCACGGAATCGATGATCGCCGGCGTCAGCATCGGCGCCGCTGCCAACGGCCTGCGGCCGGTGGCCGAGATCCAGTTCGCCGACTTCATCTTCCCGGCGATGAACCAGATCATCTCTGAGGCGGCCCGGATCCGGTATCGCAGCAACGGCACGTTCGGGTGCCCGATCACTATCCGGGCGCCCTTCGGGGCCGGCGTCCACGGCGCGCTCTACCACAGCCAGTCCGTGGAGGCGTTCTTCGCCCACGTCCCCGGCCTGAAGGTCGTGATCCCGTCGACCCCATACGACGCGAAGGGGCTCCTGCGGTCCGCGATCCGGGACCCGGACCCGGTGATCTACCTGGAGCACAAGAAGATGTACCGGAGCGTCCGCGGCGAGGTGCCCGACGGCGAGTACACGGTGCCGCTCAGCCGCGCCACGGTCACCCGCGAGGGAAGCCGCGTCACGGTCGTGACGTACGGGCTGATGGTCCACTACGCGCTCGACGCGGCGGAACGCGTGGCGGGGGAGGGGATCGAGACGGAGGTGGTGGACCTCCGCACGATCCGTCCGCTCGACGCCGCCACCGTGCTGGCATCCGTCCGGAAGACCGGCAAGTGCCTGGTCGTCCACGAGGACAACCGGTTCGGCGGATTCGGGGCGGAGGTCGCGGCGCTCGTGGCCGAGGAGGCGTTCGACTACCTCGACGGCCCGGTCACGCGTCTCGCCGGCCCGGAGTCACCCGCCACGCCGTACGCGAGCGTCCTGGAGGATGCGTTCCTGATCACGCCGGAGAAGATCGCCACCGCGATCCGGACGCTGGCGGCCTACTGACGAGCTTCGGCGGAGTCCGGGAAGCTGCGTTGCGCATCAGGCGGCCGCGGTCCCGGTCCCGGAGTACTGACAAAGCTCGGCGCAGACCGCAGCCATGGCGTCCGGCAGCGCCGCCTCCACTTCCGGTGTCAGGTCGAGCCCGATGTCGATGTTGGCAGGCTGGATCCCGACGAGCGACGCGGCCCCTGGCATCACGCCCACCAGGCGGGCCGCGGCGACGAGGTCGGCGACTCCCACCTGGTGCGGGGACAGGTGGCCAGAGAGCGTGCCCTCGATGGCGTCGCCTCGAATCACCGTCACCGATCCCGGCGCGCGCCCCAGGTTGACCGCATCGACCAGGATGAGCGTCGATGTCGCGGCAATCACGTGTAGCAGGTCGAGGCCAAGTGTCCCGCCGTCGATGAAGCGGGTCCCGGGAGGAATGTCGAGCCGCCCATCGGCGGCCTGGCGTTCGAGCTCCTCGACGACGCGGACGCCGACGCCCTCGTCGCGGAGCAGGATGTTGCCGATCCCGAGGACGAGCGGGGGTGCCGCCTCGATCATTCGCCGGTCCGCAGCGCCGTCGCCAGTGCCTCGGCCCGCGACTCATCGACATCCTGCTTGCTGACGAGGGAATCGAGCGCGATGCCACCGTCGCGGGCCTCGATGACCCGCCAGCGGGCGACGTACTTCGAACCCGCGAAGATGCTCGACATCAGGCCGTTCCGCTCGAGGTGGTCGACCAGGATGGCGCTATACACGTGATGGATGGCGAACGCGAGGATCGCCCACATCAGGAGGTGGTGGATTACCCGGACCCCCTGCTCGCCGAACATCACCGAGGGCACCCAGCCGAAGATGGTCGCCCACGGCTGCGTCCCGTGGATTCCGATGAGCGCGAAGCCGGTGAGCGTCTGGACGAGGAACAGGAGGAAGACCACCAGGTACGTGCCGCTCGCGAGCGCGTTGTGACCCAGGATTCCCGGTAGGTCCTTCCGCAGGAACAGGTAGAACTGGGTCTGCGACAGCACTTCGCGAAGGTGACGTCGGTTCGTCGGGATGAACGCCGACCAGCGCGCGAACTGGTTGCCGGCAAACAGCCAGTACGTGCGCAGGATCCCGGACGCCAGGAACGAGTAGGCGGCGATCAGGTGGATGAAGCGCACCAGCCGCATGGTCTCCTGGCCCGGCGTGAAGAGGAACGGATCCGCGATGTACGAGCCGGTGACCGTCAGCACGACGAGGGCCGCGAACGTGACCCAGTGCGTGAGCCGGACTGGGATCTCCCAGACGTAGACGCGGATCCGTTCCATCATCGGAGGGAGGCTCTGGTCGATCGGGCGGACGACGTTCGCTGACCCGCCCGCGTCGGGCGCGCGCAGATCCGCCTGCGTCGGCAGGGTGGTCATCGGAGTGCCCTCACACGACCGTGATCTGGACCGAGCTGCCGGCGCTCGGGTCATAGACATGGACGGCGCAGGCCATGCACGGATCGAACGAGTGGACGGTTCGGAGGATCTCCAGCGGCTGGCTCGGGTCGGCGACCGGGGTCCCGATCAGGGCCTCCTCCCACGCCCCGCGGCGCCCCTTCGCGTCCCGCGGCGAGCCGTTCCAGGTGGACGGCACGACGAGCTGGTAGTTGTCGATCGCCTGGTCCTTGATCTTGATCCAGTGCCCGAGCGAGCCCCGGGGCGCCTCTTCGAAGCCCCAGCCCTGTGCTTCGGCGGGCCACGTGGCCGGGTCCCATTTCGTCCCGTCCGCGATGGCCAGGTCGCCCGTGTCCAGGTTGTCGGTGAGATCCGAGAGCCAGCGGCCCAGCCGGTGCACGATGAGTTGCGTCTCGACGGCCCGGGCGGCGATCCGTCCGAGCGTGCTGAACAGCGCCTCCGGCCCCACGCCGAGCGTGCCGAGCACGCGGTCCACGGCGGGTTTGACGTCAGTGTGGCCGGACGCGTACGCGACCAGCATCCGCGCTAGGGGACCGACCTCCATCGGCTCATCCTG
>Ga0207926_1000265_pt1 | contig 26854 bp, 25 predicted proteins | sample NGESurdeep072012_8_FD_184454 | JGI IMG/M metagenome (GOLD analysis project Ga0207926, IMG submission 184454) | Arctic peat soil microbial communities from Barrow, Alaska - NGEE Surface sample 210-1 deep-072012 (SPAdes) | ecosystem: Environmental > Terrestrial > Soil > Wetlands > Peat ...
TCTCCAGCCGAGCATTGCCGCCCCGAGGAAGCCCAATGCCACAGCGACGAAGGCGACTGCGATGCCCTGACCCGAAACCACCCGGAATGCCATTCCGAGAACCACTGTCGAGATCCACACCACCAGGCCGCCCGTGAAGGATGTTCCGCTGTGGCGAATAACCACCAACGCGAGGCGGCCGAGGGCCACGCCCACCAAGAATGGCCACGCAGTCGAGGCCAATCCGGCGAAAGTGAGGCCGTGAGCGTGGGAGGCCCGGCCGATCCCCACAAACAGAAGAATCGCGGCGAGATCTAGTGCCACCCCAATTTTGCGCATGCCGGGGTCAACCTAGTGGCTGGTCACCAACCGATGGCAGCGGGTTGGGACACGCTGCATCATCGAGCGCTCTGGCTGCGATGTTGGAGTGGGCAACCCAATGGCACGGTTGACCGCTCAGAAGTTGTGCTACTGGTCACCGGCAATGGAGCCGATCAGCCACGTTCAGTGCAATGGGCAGATAGGCAGACTTCCCGGATCAGCCGAGAGCCTGCGACTTCCCCGTACCGTCCACTGTTCGGTGCCTCGTGACACTCCACCGGAGCCGTCCAACACACCCGGTTGATGTACTTCCCGATTCCGAATACCACCTGCAGGGAACCGTCGCGTGCATGGGCGATCACCCACACCTTTTCGGTGCATGACAGGTCCGAGTGGGCCACAGCGCCAAAGGTGCTGATCACTTGGTGGGTAAGTGCCGTGTCCGCAGGTACCAGCGGACCATGTGATGCTCACCGAGCCAACATGGATGACATCTAATGTCACTCTTGGAGATAGACCGACAATCCGGCCCGATTCGCCGCGGTCGCTCCCGATCTGATTCGTAGTCGTCGATACCGACGGATGCGGCCCGCACCTTCCGGAGGCCGGTCGGGATACCGATGTCAAGGCGGACCTACATAAGAAACGAGAACAGTGGAGAACCGGGAGGGACACGGTCGATCTGCAGGGGGCTGGCCGCCATGCGGGCAAGGAGGGGTTCGATGTCCACAGCCCGCTCCACCTCGATGCCCACCAGGGCTGGGCCAGTCTCTCGGTTGTTCTTCTTTACGTACTCGAACACGACGATGTCCTCTCCTTGAGCCAGCACTTCATTGAGGAAGTGGCGCAGAGCCCCCGGCTCCTGAGGAAACGTGACGAGGAAGTAGTGACGCAGCCCCTCGTGCAGCAACGACCGTTCGAGTACCTCGCCGTAGCGGCTCACGTCGTTGTTGCCCCCCGAGATGATGCACACGGTCGGGCCCTCGGGCCGGCAGGCCAAGGGCTGTTTGAGGGCAGCGCTGGCGAGGGCGCCAGCGGGTTCAGCGATGATGCCCTCGGACTGGTACAGGTCGAGCATCTCGGTGCACACCGCCCCCTCGGGCACGGCAACCACCTCGTCCACCAGATCCCGCACGATGGGGAAGGTGACGTCGCCCACTCGCCCCACCGCGGCTCCGTCGACGAAGGTGTCCATGTGCTCGAGGTTCACCGGTCCGCCCCTGGTCAACGCGGCTCGCATGCTGGCCGCCCCGGACGGCTCGGCGCCGACCAGGCGTGTGCGGGGGTGATGCTCCCGGAACCACAGGGCGATCCCGGCGGCCAGACCCCCTCCGCCAATTGGAATGACGACCGTGTCGATCGGACCCTCGCTCTGCTCGGCCAGCTCGATGCCCACCGTGCCCTGGCCCACGATGGTCCGGGGGTCGTCGAAAGGGTGAACGTAGACGGCGCCGGTGCGGGCAGTATTGGCGAGGGCGGCGACGCTCGCCTCGTCGTACGAGCTGCCGACGATGACCACCTCGACCCAGTCTCCACCGATGGCGGCAATTCGTTGACGCTTCTGGCGCGAGGTATTCGCCGGGAGGAAGACCCGACCCCGGATGCGTAGCTGGCGGCAGCAAAACGCCAGTCCCTGACCGTGGTTGCCGGCGCTGGCGCAGACGACGCCCGCCTCGCGCTCGTTCGCGCTGAGTGAGGAGATCAGGTTGTAGGCGCCCCGCACTTTGTAGGACCGGCACAACTGGCTGTCTTCGCGCTTCAGCCACACCGGGAATCCGTGGATGGTGGTCAGCCGCTCGCTGATCTCGAGCGGGGTGCGGCGCACGATGGGCGCCAGACGGGCCGCGGCCTGCTCTACTGATGCGGCGCTCAAGTCATCGGACATCCAACGGATGCTAGGGGTGACAAGCAGGTCGCCTGACAACAGGCCACCAATCCTGCCAACCGAATGACCGGGTGGAGGGTGATGGAGCCCTCGAAGTGCCCCTGACCTGGGCCGATGGGGAGGTATCCCGGTAGCCCGGGCCGAAATCGCCATGTTGCCGCCGGATGCCACGCCGCAGTCATCTCGGCCCATACGGGCCATGGCTGGCGATGAGTCCTGCGTTGTCGGTCAGTCGAACACACCAAAGCACCACTACATCCGAAGCGAGCGAGAGGAGTGTTGCGAATACCCACTGCGGGATAGTCCGAAGAGGGGCTCAGACGTATGCGGGAGGTCTTGGCCGGCCACGTTGAACAGGGCGCTATGCCGGGACTCATCGCGCTGGTCGTCCGTCATGGCCGGGCCCAAGTGGAGGTGATCGGGACCAAGGCGTTCGGGGACACCGAGCCGATGCAGCGCGACGCGATCTTCCGAATCGCCTCGCTGACCAAACCGATCGCGGCAGCAGCGGCCATGGTCCGGGTCGACGATGGCATCCTGCGGTTGGTTCGGCCGTGGACGACCTGCTTCCTGAGCTGGCCAATCGACGGGTACTGAGGAGCCTCGATGCCGAGCTCGATGACACCGTCCCGTCGAACCGTCCGATCACGCTCGAGGGTCTGCTCACGTTCCGCCTTGGTTTCGGCAACGTCCTGGCCGCGCCGAACTCGTATCCGATCCAGAGGACCGAGGCAGAACTGCGACTCGCCACCATCGGTCAGCCCTGGTCACCGACGCCGCATACCCCTGACGAATGGATCCGGCTCTTTGGAACATTGCCGCTGATGCATCAGCCGGGGGAGCAGTGGATGTACAACACAGTGGCGCAGGTGCTGGGCGTCCTGCTCGAGCGGGCAGCCGCTAAACCATTGGAGGAATTCCTTCGGGAACGCATCTTCGACCCGCTGGGAATGCATGACACCGGCTTCAGTGTGTCGCGTATGGCGAACTGGAACGCCTGGCCCGTCTTCCAATCCGAGACAGCCTCGCGTAGGAAGGCCCCGATCGACTCGGTGGCCGCCGGCTCCTGGGCCCAGGGCATCCACGGCCGAAGATGGGGGGGACTTGCGTTCACCGCCTCGATCAACTTTGCAGCGTCGGACAACAAGGCTCGGGTCAGATTGATGTCTCCCACCATGATCGTCTCGGGAGGAGATTCGGTGAGCCATGTCACGCGATCAGACACCAAGGAATGATCCCACGGGATAGCCCGGACGATGCCCGCGCCAGCCTTCTGCCGAGCCAGTCCCCGCGCGAACACTGCATCTCCCCATCCGGCGTCGAATACACGGGGCCCCGAGGAAGCAAAGAACAAAGAAGCGACGAAGGCGACCAGTAGTCCCTTGCGGTAATGATCAGGCCAGGCGGGCGCCCCAGGTTGTCGTGAACGTGTCACCCGGTGTGAGCCGCACCAGCCCGTCACCGCTGGAAAAGGCGTTGGGGGCACAGGTCATCGGCTCGGTGCCCAGACCGCGGCGACGGCGCTTCGGATCCAGAGTGTCGCCGGTATAGATCTCAATGATCGGGTAGGTTTCACCTACCCACAATTCGGCGCGATTCCCATCAGGGGCCGATAAACGAACCCACGCTCGGCCTTCCTCGTCCCGGGACAACTCCCGGAACGGGAAGTCGATCTGTAGGGCTCCGAGCACCTTGCCCCTTCGGAAGTCGAATGCGGTGCCGTCAACTGCTTCGGTCTCAACAGGGAGTTGGCGGACATCGTCGGTCACGATCCGAGTATCGGCAGAAAGCTCGAGCACACAGTCGTCGATCAATCCGGAACCGGGGGAGAGATAGGGATGCTGGCCGCATCCGTAGGGGCACGGTTCGGCACCCACGTTGGTGGCGTCGGTCGTCACTGTCAAGCCCCCATCGTCGAGTTGGTAGGTCACCCGCAACTCGAGGTCGAACGGGTATCCCATCATCGGGTGCAACCGTGTCCCCATCACGACCCGGCTCGATTCGTGCTCGAGAGCACTCCACGAGCGCCACATGAGAAATCCATGAATCGCATTGTCTTTCGACGGCTCCGTCAACGCGACCTGATGGTCGACACCGTCGAATCGATAACGGCCGCCGGCCAGCCGGTTGGGCCAGGGAACGAGCACGGCTCCATGGGCGCCGTCGCGCATGCTGCCGAGTGGATACGGATCCAGTACATCCCGATCGCCGACGACGTAGGTGCGGACCCCGCCCCCCACTTCAACGATGGTGGCCCGTTGATCGCCGTGGACGATCTCGAACTGGTGGCCCGAAGGTGCAGCCGTCATCGACGGCACTCGAATCCGCGACCGGTCCTCATAGTGCATGTCTATCCCCCGGTTCCCCGCCCGTAAACTGACGGCGCGCACCGGCCCGCTCTGGCGCGACGAGCGCTGGCCACCAGCGCTCCGACGGCAACCCAGGTGCTCGCCACCTTCGCTCGGGATGTGGCATCAGGCGTGACCGCAGGGACCATCGACCCCGATACCGGCCAGACCATTTCCGCCCTGGCTGAGCGGGCTATCACTGACGGAGCGGCCGAGAAACCCAATCAGGCAGCCAGCGACCTGCAGCAGGCGGCCACGGCGATCGTCCACGGCATGGAGGACGGGTGAATCGAACAGCCCCAGGGACCGGTGCTTCAGGCGGATCTGTCGGCCCTTGCTACAGCGCTGGGACTGAGCGCTGCAGCACACTCCCCACTCCGCCACCCACCACGTCGTCTGGTCCCGTGAAGGGGAACGGGACCAATGGCAAATCTGGGAAGGGCAACTGATCCCCGATACCGATTGGTGAGCTGCTGTATGGCTGAACGATCACCGGACCAGTGCGGATGAACCCCTGACTAGATGCGGGTGTCCAACGCCCGCCAGCAGTACCACGCCACCACACTTCGATACGGCCGATAGGGATCGCCCAGTGCCATCAGTTCCTTCGGCGATGGAATGTCGGGCAACCGCCAGCTCAGGGCATAGCCGGCCCGTACTCCGTAATCCCCGACCGGCCAGACATCGAGGCGGCCCAATGTCCCCAACAGAAACATCTCAGCTGTCCACGGACCGATTCCCCGGACCTGCACCAAGTGTTCGATCACCGCCTTATCGGAGAGGCGGCCGATCCGATCCAGTGAGACCTGCCCGGACGAGACCTTCTCGGCCAAATCTCGGATAGCCCTGGACTTGGCTCCGCTCAGTCCGCACGACGCCAGGATGTCGGGCGAAAGGGCGAGAATCCGATCGGGGGTGATCACCCCTCCCAGTGCGCTCACCAACCGGGCGTGAATGGCGGCGGCGGCATTGCCGGCCAACTGTTGGTAGAGAATCGAGCGAGCCAGGGAGGCGAACCGCAGTGATGCGGGAATGTGGGGTCGCGGCGGCGGCTTGCCGTGTTGGTCAATGAGGTCTCTCAGAATCGGGTCGCGCTGGCTCAATGACGCGGCAGCTTCGGCAAGAACTTGGCGAGTAGCGGCCATGTCGATTCAGACGGTCTCGCCGAACTCGTCGAGTGGGTCGGTCACGGCCTTGATGATGGCATGAAGAAGCCACAACGATGGAGATTGCCCAGCATCAGCTACATAAACCTCATTCATCTCGCCTGTGACTTCGTACCAATGGGTAGTTATGAAACGAGCCGGGAAAGAAGGTGCCGCCGGAGCGGGCGCTGCGGTCTCATCGCTCCTGGTGAGCCAGCGAGGACTCCAAATTGCGCTTGGCGTGATCTGGGTATTCGAGGGTCTCTTGTAGGCCGAAGGACCGAAGATTTCCCGGGACTATCCCCTTGGCACCCTGGCCCAATCGGTCATGGGTGCACCCATGTGGGTGAACCAGTCGGTAGTTGCGGGGATTCATTCCTTTGTCTCCCACTGGCCACTTTCGAACTTGGGCAGCGTGCTCTTGCAAGTGGCTATCGGGGCCGCCTTGGTGAGCGGGCCTTTACCCGCCCGGCTCTCGGCATTTCGATGGCGTGGGCCCTGGTGATCTGGTGGCTCGGCGAATCCTTCGGGATGCTTCCCAGCGGAATCGCGCTGTTAGGGAGGCGCCCCCGGTCCGGCCCTGCTGTATGCGATGTTCGGTGTGATGGCGTGGCCGCGCCATCACCGTCCTGACATTGACCGACGCAGTTGGCTCGCTCTTTGGTCGACACTGTGGACCGGGGGGGCGTTTCTCCATCTTTCCCTCGTGTATTCGGGCCGACAGGCATTCGACGCCATCCTGTCGATGACCTCCGATGGGTCACCGCGGTATCTGGCCGACACCAGCCATTGGTTTGCCGGACTCACCTCCCACCACACGTTGGCGGTCGTGATGGGGTTGGTGGTTCTCGAGTTCACCATCGGGTTGAGTTGGCTCTTCGACCCGACACACCAACGGATGTGGTTGGGGCTCGGTATCGGGTTCTCGCTGTTCTTTTGGGTGGTGGGCAGCAGATGGGCGGCATCCTCACTCCTGACACCACCGACCCCAACCTCGGACCGGTGATGGTGCTGCTGGCGTTGGTGGCATGGCCGAGGGCGAGGCATCAGGCAGACCAACAGAGAGCAGACACCCGATATCGTCACGTCCGTGACCTCGCTTCCAGTCTCGTTTCCAGCGTTGCTCACCACTGACATCGACGGCCCCGTCAGCTATACCGAATTCAAGGGACCGAAGGGTTCCCCGACCATTGTGTGTGTGCACGGTCTGGGTGGGTCCCATCTCAATTGGATGGCCCTCGCTCCCTCGCTAGCCCTCAATGCCCGGGTGCTGGCACTCGATCTCGTTGGCCACGGAAGGACCCCGACCGGAAGCCGAATCGTCGACATCGAAGGCCACCGCCGACTCCTGAGCGGATTTCTGCGTGAGGTTGCCGGCGGACCGGTCATCCTCGTGGGTAACTCGATGGGGGGATTGGTGGCAACGCTGCAAGCGGCGGAGCAACCGGACACTGTCTCTGGGCTGATCCTCATCGACCCCGCGTTACCCACCTCCCACTGGGGTAACGCCCACCCGAGGGCCATTGCCGGATTTCTGCTTGGTGTCACGCCGCGCCTGGGGGAGTCTCTCCTGTCGCAACGAAGGAAGTACCTGTCGGCGGAGCAGAGCGTGCATCGGGTTTTGGCCGCCTGCTGTGCCGACTCGTCCCGGGTGCCTCCTGGCCTCGTTGCCGCCCAAGTCCATTTCTTGATGAGCGCGGATCGAGTGGCGCTGGACAATGCCTATCTTGCTTCGGCACGTTCTCTGTCTCAGATCTTTCTTCGCCCGAGATCCTTCGCTCAAAAACTCCGAGGCGTCTGCCAACCCACCCTGTTGCTCCATGGCGATGCCGATCGATTGGTGCCTCTGGCAGCGTCCAGGCAGTTGAGCAGAGCAAAGCCTGAGTGGACGTTCGATATCGCCGTGGGTGTGGGTCATATCCCCATGATGGAGGTCCCGGAATGGACCCTCGACCGGATCACACGTTGGCTCGGCCTCGCGGGAGCGGACGCGGCGCGGATATCGGCGGAGGCGACCCGCAGGGTGTGACCCCGCCGACGGCGGGATGTCTTCAGCGGGGCAGAAGCAGACCGAAGGCCGCCGGAGTCGAACCATGGTGACGAGCCTCCTGTGCCCGAAGAACCTGCATGTCGAGCATGGCGCGGGCCTCGGCACCGTCGCGGTGGGCGGCCCGGGTCTTCACCGGACCCTGGGTGGAATCGAGGTGCATGGTGGCGAGTCCGAGGGCACGCTCAAATGGGCCCGCGGTCAGCCGCACACTTTGGGTGCGGGCGTGGGGAACCACGTCAACGGTGCGAGACAGCAATCCATGGTGGACAACGAAGACCCGCCCGTCGGATCCAGCCAGTTCGGCTCGCCACCACAATGGAGCCCGAAGTGCCGCCCGACCAGGCGGCGGTGTCAGCGGAATGGCGTTGAGTTCGATGCCTCCGAGCACCCAGCCAACCAGTGACTCGGCAAATGCACGATTGGTGACCGGAATCAACATGGTGCTCTTGGTGGAGGTGGCTCCTCCATATCCAGCCACGTTCATGCGGACCTGAACCCAACCCAACGGACGCCAGGACAGAGGTTGGTGGATGAGGATGGCCTGAATCCGGCCCGGTGGCATCGTCAGGCGACTGGTGGAAAGGAGCCCATGCCGGATGCGGAGGCCATCGGGAGACTCGGAGACCGTGAACTCCCACAGTGAGTTGACCCGTTGCCAGGCGGCGTGCCCCAGCACAATGGCGAACCCGGCGAAGACGGCGATGCCAACCCCGATGGTTGCGCCGTGACCATTCTGCTGACCGACGGCGGTGAGGACCGGACCGATGGCCAAAAGCAGCAATCGCCACGAAACCATTTCCAGAAGTACCGCACCGACCAGTCGGCCATGGGGTACCACGATGAGCGGCCGCTCCGGAGCTTCGACTGCTCCATTACCGACCCCGGTTGATCGACCCAAGAGATCAGCGCGGAGAGCCTGGGCCACTGAAAGCGCGAGGTAGCGCAGTTGAACCGCGGAACGCTCACTTCCGGCCGTGGTCACTTTTACTTCAGCCAGGCCGAAGATACGGGCGGCCAGCGGTTCGAGCACGTCGACACTCTGCACACGGTTCAGTCGAATGCGCTTCGAACGCTTCTGTAACAGGCCACTGTCGATACGGAGTTCTCCGCCCATCAGGTGATAACGGGTGACCGCCACCGTGATCAATCCGCGGACAATGACGAGGATCCCAATGGCGGCGTACACGGCGAACGTGCCCCAATGCAACCCTCCCCCCAGGCCGGTACTCCGTTCGGACAGTGTGAACAGGGTAAAGACCATGACAATCCCCAATATCCGTCCACCGAGCGCGATAGGTGTCAACGGATGCAACCGGAATGTTTCGTCGGGTGGTGATCCGGTTGGCGTGGTTGGAGGCGTTGTTGGAGGCGTTGTGGTTGATGATCCGGGAGGCGTGGTCGGAGGTGAATCGATCGGGCGCTCGTCAGAGTCCGGCGGCATGAGCCTCGCCCAGGGCGGTCAACCGATCACGAAGAGCTCCAGCGTGGTCGGGGGTCAGTCCACAGACCTTGGCGTCAGTTGTCGCCGCCGCCGTGTGGAGTTTGACGCTGACCAGCCCGAAGGACCGTTCGATCGGTCCGGCTTCGACGTCAACCAACTGCATGCGTCCGTACGGCACGATGGTGAGCTTCTTGAACATCGCGCCGTGGGTGACCAACAGGTCTTCGTCTCGCTCGACGTATCCCCACGACCTCAAATTGCGGCCGATCGAAAACCATGCCGCCACCACGAGGGCCACCACGATGATCCCTGCACCCACGCCGACCAGGGTGTTGACGAACGAAAGTCCAACCGAGATGCCGACGATGACCGGGATGCCGATGAGCGCCAATATGGTGCGGCGCATCCGGGCGAGACGCGGTGACACCCGGGTCCACGAGTGTTCAGCCGGCGCTGCGAAAGGACCCTCCATGCGCCGGAATCTACAACCCGCCGTACCTGGCGACAATGGCGCTGCCGCCGAATGTCGCCATGGGCCATCGGTTGGGGTCGCGATCAGTTGACCCGTCAGATGACCTGTCAGTTGACCTGTCGTTCGTATCCCTCCCAATACGGAGCCCGCAGTCGAAACTTCTGAAGCTTTCCGGTGGCGGTACGCGGGAGTTGGTCGCGGAACTCCACCTGTTTCGGACACTTGTAACCGGCCAGAAGCGTCCGACAGTGGGTCAGTACGTTCTCTTCGGTAATGATGACGCCGTCGTTGGTCACCACCAGGGCAGTGACCATTTCGCCCCACGTGTCGTGAGGGATGCCGATGACCGCCACCTCTACCACGCCGGCCAGCGAGAAGATGGCATCTTCGACTTCGATGGAGGAGACATTTTCTCCTCCGGTGATGATGACGTCCTTCTTGCGGTCGAGAATCTGGAGGTGGCGTTCGTCATCCAAGAACCCGCCGTCCCCGGTATGGAACCACCCATCGGCCAAGGCAGTTTCGGTAGCTTCCGGCTGCTGCCAGTACCCCTCCATGATCGTGTTGCTGCGGGCCAGTACCTCGCCATCGGCACTAATCGAGAGCTCGGTCCCGAGGGCCGGCGCACCGGCCCTCGTCAGTTTCCGCGCCCGTTCGCCCGATGAGAGGTCGTCCCACTCGGCTCGTTGCCGATTGATGGTCAGAAGCGGCGCCGTTTCGGTCAACCCGTAGATCTGGATGAACTCCCATCCGAGTTCGGCTTCGACCCGTTCGATGGTACGGCTGGGGGGCGGGGCGCCGGCCACGATGATTCGGGTTTTGTCCCGACCCGGCACCGGTCCCTCCCAGGTGGGCAGTGCATCGAGAACGGCGTTGACCACTGCCGGCGCCGCACAGAGCAGCGTTACCCCGTGTCGCTCGACCCGGTGGAGGATTTCTGTGCCGTCCACTTTGCGGAGCACCACCTGGGGACAGGCCATACCGGTTGTCGCCCACGGCATACCCCATCCATTGGCGTGGAACATCGGCAGCGTGTGCAGATAGACATCGCGGTCGGAGACCTGGGTATGCCATCCGAACACGCTGGCATTGACCCAGCAGTTTCGGTGGGTGAGCTGCACCCCTTTGGGCCTGGCCGTCGTGCCCGAGGTGTAGTTGATGGTGGCGGTGGCCTCTTCGTCGCCGCCCCAGGACCGAGGATCCACTCCCGACGGGTAAAGGATCGGGTCGCTGTCGGCGCCGATGACGAACCGGTGAGGGACGGTGATGTCGGCCAAGGCGTCTTCGAGTTCGGGATCGACCAATAACACCGATGCACCGGAGTGCTCCACGATGTAGGAGACCTCCGCCGGTGCCAGGCGGAAGTTGATGGGAACCAGCGTGCGCCCCCACCCGCATACTCCGGAGAACGCGGTCAGCAGCCTGGCCGAGTTGTGGGACACAATGGCCACCCGCTCGCCCGGCTCCACGCCCAACGCGTCGAGTCCGGCGGCCTGGGCCCGAGCCCGACTGGCCATCTCGGCAAAGGTCAACGTTCCCCACGAGGATGCCGGTTGGTCAGGCTCATCGATGACAGCCTGACGTTCGGGGTACGCCGACTCGGCGCGATCGAGGAAGTCCCGCACGTTGAACTGAACGATCACCTCTTCACCTCTTCATTGGCCTTCATTTTCATTGCCTTCACTCACCCTGCCGATTCGTCTCGCCGATTCGTCTCGCCGATTTGCCTCCATTGAACCAAATGTCGGGGGCATGCGCTCTATCGGGTCGATTCTGCTGTCATGGACGGCGGAACGAACGGGACTCGGTAACGTGCTGGCATGCCTATTCCTCGCATAGCCGTTGGACCCCGCGCCGGATCATTCGCCGTGAGCGCAGTCGAAAAAGGTGGAGGAACGGTCGTCGACATCGGGGATGAGCCCGACGCGTTGATCTGGCTCGATGCCGCTGACGTTGCCGGCCTGGCTGCCGCTTTGCAGGCAGCTCCCGAGGCGAAGTGGGTACAGCTCCCCTTCGCCGGCGTCGAGCGGGTGGCCGAAGCCGGACTGCTCAGCGACCAACGTCAATGGACCAGCGCCAAGGGCGCCTACGGCAAACCGGTGGCCGAGCACGCGCTGGCACTCGCCCTGGCCGGTTTGCGGGTTCTCCGGACCCGGGTTGAGGCGCGATCATGGGGGACTCCGGCCGGCACCAGCCTGTATGACCAAAAAGTGACCATCCTCGGTGGAGGCGGAATCACCCACTTCCTCTTGGAGCATTTGGCTCCGTTCGGGGTGGAGGCGACAGTGGTCAGGCGGCAGGTCGAGCCAGTGCCGGGGGCGGCTCGCACAGTCACCATGTCGGAGCTGCATGAGGTCCTTCCTGGCGCCCTGGTGGTGTTTCTGGCCCTGGCGTTGAGCCCGAGCACGACCGGGATCATCGGCGCGCCAGAGCTTGAGATCATGGACGAGGGGGCGTGGCTGGTGAACGTGGCCCGTGGGCGCCACGTGGACACCGACGCGCTGGTGGCGGCTCTCACATCGGGATCGATCGCCGGCGCCGCCCTCGACGTCACCGAACCCGAACCATTGCCCGACGGCCATCCCCTCTGGGAGCTGCCCAACTGCATCATCACTCCGCATACCGCCGACACCATCGAGATGATCCGCCCACTGTTGGGGGAGCGCATCCGGGCCAACGTGGAGCGGTATGCGGCCGGCCGGGAGCTCATTGGCCTGGTTGACCCGGTGGAGGGGTACTGACGAGATCCCTGCTGAGGGCAACGAAGCTGTTGACCAGGGGAAATGCTGGATACCCGGAGATGTCCGGGGGGGAGTCACACCCTCGGGTCAGGATGGCCCGGACATGGAACACACCCCAGCATCGTCAACCATAGGAGGCCGCATCGTGCCCATCGCCCCTACCCCCAGAGCATCTTGGGTCGCCCACCCGTCGGTCCGGACACTCCGGCCTTCTCCGCCGACGGCATTCACCATCGATTGCGCTGACTGCGAACATCAATCCACCTCGGTGTGCGACGACTGCGTGGTGAGCTTCATCGTGGATCGCCATCCCGAGGACGCTGTAGTGGTGGACGCCGACGAAGCCCGAGCCGTGCGCCTGCTCGAGCAGGCCGGCCTGGTTCCAGGTGTCCGTCACTCCCGTCGGGTGGGTTGATCCCACCCGAGACGGTCGGGTCCGGACTCCGATCACGCCCTATCGGGTGCCGTGCCAGCATGGTGCATGCCCCAACCGGCCCCATCCGAAGAGAGCAGCGCCGTTATCGGCGATGGCCTGGCCGACGAGTTGGTGGCTATCGGCCGCAGCCATGGACTGGCAGCGGTTGGCGTAGCCGACGCCGATGTATTCACCGATACTCTCGACGACCTCCTCGATCGCCGGAGCAAGGGCCTCAATGGGCAGATGCAGTTCACCTATCGAAACCCGGAGCGGTCCACCGATCCGAAGCGGATCCTTCCTGGTGCTCGGTCATTGGTAGTGGGCGCGTGGGGATACCGCCGGGAGGATGCAGCCCCCGACGTGGAACGGGGCTCTCGCTCACGCCCCCTGGCCAGGGTGGCCCGATATGCCCACCAGGACAACTACGCCGCGTTGCGCCAGGCGCTGTCCCCGGTGGCGGAACGGCTGAAGGCAGATGGCTGGCGGGCCACCATCATCAGTGACGACAATGCATTGGTCGACCGGGCGGCCGCACACCGGGCCGGGCTGGGCTGGTTCGGCAAAAATTCCCTGCTGTTGCTTCCCGGTCTTGGATCGTGGTTCGTACTCGGTAGCGTGGTCACCGATGCCCCGTTGGGCTCTGCCCACGGCTCCGGATCCGGCTCCGCCCACGGCTCCGGCTCTGCCCTGGACCAGGGCCGCACACCGGATGCCCATGGCAGTGGCTGCGGCAGTTGCTCTCGCTGCATCACGGCCTGCCCCACCGGGGCGCTGGTTTCTCCCGGGGTTCTCGACGCCCGTCGGTGCCTGGCTTGGTTGGTACAGGCACCGGGCTCGTTCCCCGTGCAGTACCGGGACGCACTCGGCGACCGCATCTATGGATGCGACGATTGTCAGCAGGTATGCCCGATCAACCGGCTGGCTGAACGCAAAGACCCACCCGCGCCCTCCGAGTCGGAGAGTGAAGCCGATGTCGACCTGCTCGGCCTGCTCGAGTCGAGCGATGCCGAACTGCTCGAACGGCATGGCCGTTGGTACATTGCCCGCCGCGACCCCCGATACCTGCGGAGGAATGCCCTGGTGGCTCTGGGTAACACCGGAGATGGGAACGACCCGGCCACCGAGCGAGTACTACGAGGTGCTCTCAATGACCCCGATCCGATGATCACCGAGCACGCGGCGTGGGCGGCACAGAAGCTGGGACGGGATGATCTGGTTGGTCGAGTGGCGTGACCCACCTTCTCGTCACCAATGACTTCCCGCCCAAGGTGGGAGGGATCCAGGCCTACCTATGGGAACTATGGCGGCGGATGGATCCCGAGACGTTCGTGGTCATTACCGCCTCGTCTGACCCGGGTAGCGAGCAGTTCGACCGCGAGCAGGCGGCCCGAGGTATCCGCATCGAGCGGGTTCCGGGCCGGATTCTGGTTCCGACCCCGGGGCTGGTTCGCCGCATCCGGGCTACCGCCCAACGGGTTGGCGCCTCACTGGTGGTGATCGACCCGGCATTTCCACTCGGGGTCATCGGGCCCCGGCTCGGCATCCCCTACGCAGTGGTCCTCCACGGTGCCGAGGTGGCCATTCCGGGACGGCTCCCGGCCAGTCGTGAGTTGCTGGCCTCCACGCTGCGACACAGTGTCCTGGCCGTGTCGGCCGGCGGCTATCCGGCGGCCGAAGCCACTCGGGCGGTGCGGGGCCGAGGCATGCCTCCGGTGATCGAGATCCCTCCCGGGGTCGATCTGGAACGATTCCGCCCCCTGTCGGAGTCCGAGAAACTCGACGCCCGTATCGACCTTGGGCTACCGACAGACGGACCCCTGGTGGTGAGCGTGAGCCGCTTGGTGCCCCGTAAGGGCATGGACATCCTGATCGACGCGGCCGCCGAGTTACGCACCGCGGTTCCCGACCTGGTGGTGGCAATTGCCGGACGTGGCCGGGACCGGGATCGCCTGGCCGGCGAGATTGTCGAGCGGCAGGCCCCGGTCCGGCTGCTCGGCGGTGTATCCGATGACGATCTGCCCAGGTTGGTCGGAGCAGCCGACGTCTTTGCCATGCTTTGTCGTAACCGGTGGCTCGGCCTCGAAAGAGAGGGTTTCGGCATTGTGTTCGTCGAGGCCGCCGCCGCCGGAGTTCCCCAGGTGGCCGGAGATTCAGGGGGAGCCGGAGAAGCGGTCCTGGACGGGCTGACCGGGTCGGTGGTCAAGCGGCCCGCCGATGTCGCTACGGTGGTGCGGGCAATTGGAAAACTGCTGGACAATGATCAACTGCGACGTCGCATGGGGGATGAATCCCGGCGTAGGGCGGAGGCATCCTTCGACTATGACCAGCTCGCCCCTAGGCTGGCCGCGGCACTTGCAGACGTGGAAGGCTAAACCCCGGTGTCGCATCAGACGTATCAACCCAAGCAGGAGGAATGAACGTGGCGGAACTAGCCACCGAGCGCATGTTCGTGACGGCGCCCGCAGAACGGTGTTTCGCTGTCAGTAGTGACATCGACGCCTATCCACAGTGGGCCGCGGATATCAAAGAGGTCACCGTCCACGACCGTGACGATCAAGGTCGTCCCCAGCTGGTCACGTTTCGCGCCGCCGCCTTTGGCCGGAGCACCAGCTACACCCTGTCCTACGACTACAGCGCGGCGCCGAACGTATTGTCGTGGGTGCAGACACGCGGTGATATCACTTCGAAATTGGATGGGCGCTACGTCTTTGAGCCGACAGCCGACGGGGGGACAGAAGTTACCTATCACCTCGAAGTCGAGATGAAGGTGCCACTTCCGGGCTTCATCAAAATGCGGGCTCAGAGCCGCATCATGTCCATCGCCCTCCGGGATCTGAAAGTCCGGGTTGAGTCGTTAGCGTGATCGGGACAGGAGCCGGACTTACTTCACGGGCGGCATGAAGGTCGGCACCACACTTCCGCAGTTCCGCGACGAGGCGGACAGTGCTCTTGCCGCTGCCCTCCGGGCGGAGCAGGTCGGTCTCGATGGTGTGTTCTGTTTCGATCACCTGTGGCCGATGGGTCAACCCGGGCGCCCCGCCCTCTCCTCCGGGCCACTTCTTGGGGCATTGGCGGCGTCGACTTCTGTCATTCACATTGGTACGTTGGTGGCGCGCATCGGATTGCTCCCTGACGATGTCTTGGTGGACGAGTTGGCCAGCTTGCACGCGATCTCGAATGGGCGACTGATCGCCGGCCTGGGCACTGGAGACCACTTGAGCCGGGCGGAGAACCAAGCATTCGGGATCCCCTTCGAACCGGCCGAGGTGAGACGGGTCCGAATGGGAGCGGTGGCCGTTGCCGTCGAGGCCCGAGGGATACCGGTGTGGGTGGGGGGAGGACTTCCATCCACCACCGAGTTGGCTCGGACCGTCGGGGGAGCGGTGAACCTGTGGGAGGCGGAGGCCACGCAGGTGGCCGGGATGACGGCGGCCGGGTACGAAGTGACCTGGGGTGGCCCGGTGGCAGGGAACGTCGTCCAGATCGAGGAGCGTCTACGCGAGTTGGCCGAAGCCGGGGCCACGTGGGCTGTGTGCGCCTGGCTCGACTCGCTCGACTCGCTCGACTCGCTCGAAGTGATTGCCGAGGCCGCCAACGCGATGCGCTGAGCGTGGCGGAGAGGTCTACACCCGCGGGTAGCCTCTCAGCATGGAGTTTCGCCGCATACTCGGACTGCCCCCTTACGTGTTCGCCACCATGAACGACCTGAAGGCCGCAGCCCGTCACGACGGCAAAGACGTCATCGACCTGGGATTCGGCAATCCGGACCTGCCATCTCCGGACGTGGCGGTCGAGAAGTTGGCGGAAGCCGCTCATAACCCTCGCAACCATCGGTATTCGGCGAGCCGGGGCATTCCGAAGATCCGCCAGGCGATCTCCGATCTCTACCTCCGCAAGTTCGATGTGGCCATCGATCCTGAAACCGAGGTGGTCACGACCATTGGTGCGAAAGAGGGATTGTCCCACCTGATGTGGGTTCTGGTCGGCCCGGGTGACACCGCCCTGGTGCCGTCGCCGTCCTACCCCATTCATATCTACGCGCCCCTGTTTGCCGGTGCCGACGTTCGCCACGTCCGCCTAGACGGGCCTGGGGATGCCACCAATGACCCACCCGGAGAAGCCTTCTTCGCAAATCTGATGGAGGCGTGGGAGTCGGCCTGGCCCAAGCCCCGGGTTATCGTGCTGTCCTTTCCCCATAATCCGACGACGGAATGCGTCGACCTGGCATGGATGGCCCGCATCGTGGAGTTCGCCCGGGAACACGACATCGTGTTGGTCCACGACTTCGCCTACGCCGATATCGCCTTCGACGGCTACCGGCCACCGTCGATTCTCGAAGTTCCCGGCGCCAAGGAAGTCGCCGTCGAGCTGTACACGATGACCAAGTCATTCTCGATGGCCGGGTGGCGGGTCGGCTTTATGGTGGGCAACGCCGAGATCGTGCAAGCGCTGACCAAGCTGAAGAGCTATCTCGACTACGGGATGTTTCAGCCCATCCAGATTGCCGCCATTGTGGCCATGAACGAAGCGCCGGACTATCCGAAGTACATCAACGAGTGTTATCAATCCAGACGGGATTCGCTCTGTGATGGAATGAATCGCATCGGGTGGGAGATCACTCCGCCTCGGGGGACAATGTTCGTGTGGGCACCCATCCCCGAGCCGTACAAGGAGATGGGCTCTCTCGAATTTGCCAAGTTCCTCCTGAATGAGGCAGATGTAGCTACCTCACCAGGGGTGGGATTCGGCCCCGGTGGGGATGGTCACGTGCGGTTCGCGCTGATCGAGAACGAGCAGCGGACCGGCCAGGCAATTCGGAACATGCGCAAGGCCCTCACCCGACTCAACTAGGAGCTCGATTGGCTAGTTTCGGCGGCGCGTCAATGCCGACCGGCATGTCGGCAGTCTTGGCGTGGATCGGCGCCCGTCGGGCATCGCACGGGCTTTTCCGGTCTGATCCGGTCTGATCCGGTCTGATCCGGTCCGATCCGGGAGGAGTAATCCTCACTCCTGTTTCGGGAAGTGTCCTGGTCGATCCGGTGGCGGCTGAGGCTTGACCGGATCGGCACCGGGCGGCACCCATTGCCACGTGCCGGGCCCGCCAGTGAGCTCGAAGCCTTTGTGGGTGCGTAGATAGTGGTGATGTCCACAGAGACGGGCCAGATTCCACATCGAGGCCGGCCCGTCCTGGCAAAAGGGCACGATCCGGTGGTCGATCTCCAACCTGGTAGCCACGTCACAGCCGGGGACCACACAGGTGGGGTCCCGCTCTATCAGGGCGATCTTCAACGCGGCAGGTATCGACCGTCCCAAGTGACAGATGGTGGTCACGTCGATCCCGTTGGTGATGACCAGGTGGCAGAGGGCGTCTCCCATCAGCTCGGTGGCTGTCTCGACCGGGATGGGGCCCACCCCGGGGATCTCACAGATCTGGCCATCGCCTATGACCCCGGTCCGCAGGGCATCGAGATCGACCCGGACATGGACACTGGCCCGGAGACCGGGTCTCTTCGCTTGCCGGTTGCTGCCAGGATCCTCGGTGTCGGTACCACCACCGCTGTGGTCGCTGTCGTTCCCCCGACCGGTGACCAGAGCCACCAAGGCATCGGCGGCATAGGCATCGGAGGACTCGACCAGGCCGTCCTTCCTGGCCTGGTCGAAGACCCTTGTCGACTCGGCCCGCAGCGATGCCAACAGTGAGGCACCCGCGTCGGGGGTGAGCCGGGCATCGAGGCGAAAGGCCCCGGTCGGTGGGATCTGTCCAGGTGCGACAGCTCCTGGAGCGATGGAGGGCCTCATGGGCGGCCTTGGCATCCCTCTTGGACCGTCCCTGGGCCTTGGCCCTCAGACACCGGTCCCGGAGTTGTCGGAGTGTCTCGGCCTCGGCTGCTGCCACCAGTTCGTCTTCACTACCTGGATTGACCCCTACAGCCCCGGAGATGGCCTTGGCCTTTGATCTCGACAGCCTGCCCTCCCGATAGGCAGAATCGACCCCGGGATGGGCTTGCAGAGAGTCACCGAGAGACAGCACCTCGATGGCGTCTCCCACCGATTCACCGGTGAGGTCGGCCAACCAGTGGGCAGCCGAGCGGTGGCCATGGCGTTGGTGCTGGTTGGACTCAGCTGCCCGTTTGGCTGCCAGGGTCTTGCCTGCAGCACAGAGCCGCTCCCCCCGGGTAAACGAGGAAAGCAACTGGGCTGCGTCATCTCCGCAGTAGCGGCCGGGCTCGAAGGATCCCACAAACGAAGCGATGGTCTCGATGGCCCGGATAAGAGCAGCACTGGTGGGCACTGCGTGGGTGGGCACTGCGTGGGTGGGCTCCGTGTGAGTGGAGGCTCTCGTGGTGGGTTCTCTGTGGGTGGCCAACGCCATGCACCCCATGATGACAGGAGGGTGTATTGCTCGGTCAGAAGGGGAAGGGCCGGGCAGGGGAAGTGCAAGAAGCTCGGTGCCAACCACAAACCAAGAGCTAGTCGGTAGATAAAAAGCCCTGTCGACAAAAGGCGATGGCGGCTTCGGCAACCCGGTCGGCATCTTCGCCCCGTTCGAGCACGAAGACTCTGGCCAGATGCGAGGTCACCCCCAGAATGGCTGTCGTCAGCACTACGGGGTCTTCACGCCGGAGCAGCCCGGCGGTGATTCCGGCGGAGACGTGAGGTAGCGCATCGGCCACCAGCTGCTGTTCGCCCAGGCGGATCATCCGGGCAAAGGGCTCTTCGGTGCGAGCGAACTCCATGATGGCAAACAGGTGCCGATTGTCGCTGAGCCAGCGGATCGACGAGCGGATGCCTTGCTCAATCCGCCGGGCCGGGTCGTGCTCTCCGGCAATGGCATCTCGTTGGGTGAGTCGCATGCCATGTTGGGCGTCCAGCAGGATCTGGGTCAGGAGCTCGTCCTTGGAATCGAAATACCAGTAGAAGACCCCCTTGCCCACGCCGAGCCCATCCACGATGCCAGCCACCGAAGTGGTGTGATAGCCCTCGGCGGCAAAGGTGAGGGCGGCGTAGTCCATCAGATCGCGCCGGCGTTTGGCGCCCTTGGGTGTGAGACGACGGGTCATCCGGTTCGCCGCAGCGGGGGCGTCCAGTGCCGGGTCATGCACGGGCATCATCACCCCCTTCGCCGACGGGTCCACCGCCACCGCCACCGCCAGCCTCGACCACGGTGGCCCGGTCGAACGAAGCCCGCATAGAGACGGCGGACGATGAGAACAGGGCGCGCTTGGGCAGGCCCAGCGAGCGCAGTTCCTCGGCCATGGGGTGGTTGCCGAGCACGAGGGTGGCCCCACCGAATCTGCCGGACACCCCTTCCGAAGATGTCGTCCAGGTGGTCCGGCGCAATACCCCGTCTCGGAACGAGTAGGTAGGGGGAGCCTGGGATGGCAGTTTCAACCGCCCGCCGCCGGCGATCGTCAGCGAAAGTACATGGTCACCCTGGTCTACGAGTCGCACGGTGGTACCCGATCCGGCCGATCCGCCACTCCGGTTGTCGCCACGGGATTCGTCGATGTCGATGGACGCCACCCACTTGGGAAATCCCCAGATGTCCCTCCCGGCCGCACAGGAGAATTCTTGGTCGACCGGGAGCCGGTGGATATAGACGCCGATGGCCCCGGCCCGGAACTCCTTCAACCGGTCGATGGCCGACAGAGGACCAGGACGAGGACCAGGACCAGGACCAGGACGAGGAGGGGCGTCGTGGGCGCGGACCACGAAGCTCATGGCCACCTCGTGGTAGGGGTCGAGGTCGGTATCGTCATAGCGACAGACGGCCAACGCCATCAGCGCCTTGCCCGGCACCGGACCGGTCACGGTGAGCCCGCTGGGACCCACCAGGCGTTGCGCCGCGGCAGCGGGAACCAGATATTGGACCGACCACTGACCGGCCTGGCGGACCTCCACCGGGACGCTCACCCTGCGCCCGAGCACCGCCCACGATGAGGGTTCCAGGTGGTGATCGGCGATGGCAGGTGGACGTTCGGCGACGGGTCCAAAGTCCATGGAGTGCAGTACAGCACAGGCAGCGATACCGTGGCCTGTGGCTTACTGGATACTCAAGGCGATCTTGTTCCCGATCTTCTTCCTGCTGTGGCGGGTCGAGGTCGTAGGACGAGAGCACGTTCCGACCCACGGGCCCGCAGTGCTTGCCGCCAATCACCAGTCCTTTTGCGACTCGTTCTTCCTTCCTCTGGCAGTGCGGCGCCGGGTGACCTATGTGGCCAAATCCGAGTACTTCGACGACTGGAAGACAGCCTGGTTCTTTCGGGCCGCGGGCCAGATCCCATTGCACCGCGGAGGAGGGGACAAGTCGCAGCGGGCACTGGACACGGCCAAACAGGTGCTGGACGGGGGTGGCCTGCTCGGCATCTACCCCGAGGGGACCCGGTCACCCGATGTCCGCCTTCACCGGGGCCATACCGGGGTGGCCCGCCTGGCCATCGGCTGTGACGTGCCGATCATCCCGGTGGGTATCGTCGGGACCCGGTCCATCCAGCCTCCTGGACGCCGCCTGATGCGTCCCTTCCACCCGGTGACCGTCCGGTTCGGTCCGCCCTTGACCTATGTCCACAGCGACGCCGAGGTAACAACCGGCCAACGGTCGGCGCCGGCGAATACCAGCGCCAACGGGTCTCATCCGGACCCCGATCAAGATGAGCTTCGGAACATGACCGACACGCTGATGGCCGCCATCGCCGGCCTGTCGGGACAGGAGTATGTGGACCACTACGCCAACCGATCCAAGGCGGCGGCGCCTTCCGGGCCCGGTGGGCACGATCCCAAAGGTGGGCACGACGCCCCCGGCGGTGCTGTTGACGTGGCGTCGTAGCCAACTTTTCATCGAGAGGAAATCAGGCGTTCACGTGAACCTCCTAACCTGCTGACGTGGCCACGTATCTGATCCGGTTGCGGCTTCCCGACCGCCCCGGTGCCCTCGGAGCGGTTGCCAGCCGGATCGGCTCGGTGGGGGGTGACGTGGTGTCGATCGATATCCTTCAGCGCGGCGATGGAGAGGTGGTCGACGAGTTCGGGGTGGTGCTGCCCGACGACGATCTCACCGAGCTCCTCAAGGGAGAGATTCTCGAAGTCGACGGGGTGGTGCTGGAGGCGTTGCGGTCTGTCGAAGGAGCGCTGCCCGATCGTCACGCCGAGATCCTCGAGCTGGCCACCGCCCTGTTTCAACAGACCTCGCCAACCGGGGTCCTCGAGTATCTGACATCACAGGTCAGGCGGAGCCTGGATGCGAAGTTCGCGGCCACCGTCGACCCGGAAACTCAGCGGCCGGTGGCGGTGGATGGCGATGCTCCATCGGATATCGACTTTGCCAGCCTGGCCCGTCGGGCCGCCGCACCCCACGACAGGAACGACCACATGGCGATGACCAGCCTCCCCCGGGCCGGGGTGGTTCTGGTGGTGAACCGCACCGATCTGGTGTTCCGTCCCCGTGAGCGCCTCCGCATGTCCACCATGGCCGAACTGGCCGATCACCGATGGGGTGAGTTGACGTCCCGGTCGACCATCCAGGGACCCGATCTCCCGGAGGGGGCGGGCTAGAGATCGGCCACCCAGCCCCGCGACTTGTCAAGTGCTCGCAGCCAGGCCTGGTGGGCGAGGTCGGCCTGCTCGGTCGACACTGCCGGAACGAACGAAGCATCCTCGGCCCAGAGGGGCGAGAGCTCGTCGAGCGAGCCCCACAACCCCTCGGCCAGGCCGGCCAGCATGGCTGCACCCAGCCCGGTGGTCTCGACCGAGCGGGGTCGCGCCACCGGAATGCCGGTTTGATCCGCTTGCAGCTGGAGGAGCAGGTTCATCACCGAGGCCCCACCATCGACCCGCAGGACCGACGGTGGCGTATCGACAGCCGCCGACATGGCGTCGAGCACGTCGCGTACCTGGAAGCTCATCGCCTCCACCACCGCCCGGGCGAGATGGGCCCGATTGACGCCACGACTGAGCCCGACGATGGTCCCGCGGGCGTAGGGGTCCCAGTTGGGGCTCCCCAGACCGGTAAACGCCGGGACGACGACCGCGCCCTCGCTGGTCTCGACCGAGTTGGCCAGAGACTCCAGGTCCGAGGATCTTTCGATGATGCCCATCCCGTCACGGAGCCACTGAATGGCCGCACCCGAGGCGAATACCGACCCTTCGAGCGCATAGGACACTGCCGTCTCGCCCACCGAGTGGGCGGCGTCGGCGTCGAGATCCCAGGCCAGTGTGGTGATCAACCCGTCGACCGGTGGTGGGCAGACCGGCCCGGTGGTCATCAAGACGAAACTTCCGGTGCCGTAGGTGACCTTGGTCATGCCCGGCGTGAAGCAGGCGTTACCGAAGAGGGCCGCGTGCTGGTCGCCGGCGATGCCACTGATGGGGACTCCGGCCACGGCAGAGTCGGCGCCGAGAGCGCCGGGGGCCACCCGTCCGAACCGCCCACAGGAAGGATGGACCGCGGGAAGGGCTGCAGGTGGGACACCGAAGAGATCGCACAGCTCGTCGGACCATCGACGCGCCACGATGTCGAACAGCATGGTGCGCGACGCGTTGGTGGCATCGGTGGCGAACACCCCGCCATCGGTCCCGCCGGTGAGATTCCACAAGATCCACGCGTCGACGGTGGCCAGGGCGAGATCGCCGGTATCGGTCACGCCACCTTCTGCCAGCAGCCAGTGCATCTTGGTGGCCGAGAAGTACGGATCGAGCACCAACCCGGTCCGCTCCCGCACCAGGGGGAGATGGCCCGCCTCTACCAGGGCGTCACAGGCCCGGGCAGTTCGGCGGTCCTGCCAGACGATGGCCCGGTGAAGGGGGCGACCGGTGCGGCGATCCCACGCCACCACCGTTTCCCGCTGGTTGGTGATCCCGATGGCGACAGGTGTTCGCCCGGCCTCGCCGATCCGGCCGGCCACCTCGGCCAGGGTGGCTCGCACCGTCGACCAGATCTCCTCGGGATCGTGCTCCACCCATCCCGGACGCGGAAAGTACTGGGTGAGTTCGCGATGGGCACTGTCGACCACCACACCTCGGGCATCGAACACCTGGGCCCGGACCCCGGTGGTACCGGCGTCGATGGCGATGGCGACGGGGGAGGGGCGCGAGGTCATCTTGGGACGATAGCTATCGATCGGGGCCTTCAGGCGTGCTCGCGGAGCGCAATGTTCTGCGAACCTTCGCGAACGGCCTCCGAACAGGAGATTTCGTGGCCCTGATCCCTACAAATTTCGAAAGAATGCGTTGACAGGAGTGTAACTACGCTGCTGTAATGAACCCACTATCTCGTGTTTGGGGAAAAGTCGACCACTATATATTGTGAGTGTAGGGTGATATCGGCCAGGAATCCCTCTTGTCGGATCCACAAAATCCAGCAAAAGCGGCAGGTTGGGGGTTGCTCTCAACAGCGACAGTTCGTTCCAGTCATTCCGCATCCATACCAGTAGAAACAACAACAGAAACGCAGAAAGAGGTACCCCCAAATGGCCATCGCCCCGCAGCGGCTCGGTATCGGTATCCGTCGCCATTTCACCAACCCCGATGTCCATCCTTACGACGAGGTCGTGTGGGAGCGGCGTGACGCCCGGATCACCAATTACCGCGACGGCGTGGTGGCGTTCGAGCAGTTGGGTGTCGAGGTCCCCGAGACGTGGAGCCTGAACGCCACCAACATCCTGTCGCAGAAGTATTTCCGGGGAACGCCGGGGACCAGCGAGCGCGAGTGGTCGCTGAAGCAGGTGGCCGACCGGGTGGTGGACACCATCACCGCCTGGGGCATGAAGGACGGCTACTTCGTCGACGAAGAAGAAGCGGAGACCTTCCGGGCCGAACTGAAGCACCTGGTGATCCACCAGAAGGCGGCATTCAACTCTCCGGTGTGGTTCAACATCGGGGTGGCCGGCGTCCCCCAGCAGGGCTCGGCCTGCTTCATCCTGGCCGTCGAAGACACCATGGACTCCATCCTCAACTGGTACACGGAAGAGGGCGTCATCTTCAAGGGCGGCTCGGGCGCCGGTGTCAATCTGTCCCGCATCCGCTCCTCCCACGAGCTCTTGAAGGGTGGCGGGACGGCGTCGGGCCCGGTGAGTTTCATGCGGGGTGCCGATTCGTCGGCCGGCACCATCAAGTCGGGTGGGAAGACCCGTCGAGCCGCCAAAATGGTCATCCTCGACATTGATCACCCGGACATCGAGGACTTCGTGTGGTGCAAGGCTACCGAAGAGCGCAAGGCACGCGTGTTGCGCGATGCCGGCTTCGACATGGATCTCGACGGCAAGGATGCCATCAGCCTCCAGTACCAGAACGCCAACAACTCGGTGCGGGTGACCGATGAATTTATGCAGGCAGTGGTGGACGGGGCGGAATGGCCGCTGACCGCCCGAGGTGGGCATGAGGTCATCCGTTCGGTGCCGGCCCGCGATCTCTTCCGCCAGATCGCCCATGCCGCATGGGAGTGCGCCGACCCGGGCATGCAGTTCGACACCACCATCAACAAATGGCACACCGCATCCAATACGGGCCGCATCAATGGATCCAACCCGTGCTCGGAGTACATGCATCTCGACAATTCGGCCTGCAACCTGGCCAGCCTCAACCTGATGAAGTTCCTCCACGCGGACTCGTCATTCGACGTGGACGGTTACAAGTCCGCCATCGAAGTGATCTTCACCGCTCAGGAGATCATCGTCGGCAACGCCGACTATCCGACCGAGAAGATCACCGAGAACTCCCGGCGCTTCCGCCAGCTGGGCATCGGGTACGCCAACTTGGGCGCGTTGCTGATGGCCCAGGGCCTTCCCTACGATTCCGATGCTGGCCGGGCCTGGGCCGCGGCCATCACCGCGCTGATAACCGGGCACGCCTATACGACGTCAGCCCGCATTGCCGCCCGGATGGGTCCGTTCGCCGGCTATCACGAGAACATCGAGCCCATGCAAGGGGTGCTGCGCATGCACCGCGATGCGGTGGCGGTGATCGATGAGGAGCGGGTGCCGACCGAGTTGCTGTGCGCCGCTCAGGAGGCATGGGACCTGGCGGTGGAGTTGGGCGAGGAGTACGGGGTGCGCAATTCGCAGGCCAGCGTGTTGGCTCCCACCGGAACCATCGGGTTGCTGATGGACTGCGACACCACCGGCGTCGAACCCGATCTCGGCCTGGTCAAAACCAAGAAGCTGGTCGGCGGTGGCACCATGTCCATCGTCAATCAGACGGTGCCGCGGGCTCTTGTCCGGTTGGGGTACTCGCCCGACCAGGTGGTCGAGATCATCGCCTACATCGATGAGCACAAGACCATCGTGGGGGCGCCCTACCTGTCGGCCGAGCATCTGGCCGTCTTCGCCTGTTCCATGGGCGACAACACCATCCACTACCTCGGCCATGTGCGGATGATGGGGGCGGTCCAGCCGTTCATCTCCGGAGCCATCTCGAAGACCGTCAACCTGCCCGAAGACGTCACCGTCGAAGATGTCGAACAACTGCATATCGATGCGTGGCGGTTGGGGATCAAAGCCGTAGCCATCTATCGCGACAACTGCAAGGTGGGCCAGCCGCTGTCGACCACCAAAAAGGAAGGGTCCGGCATCGCCGAGGGAGTCGCCACCGGAATCGTCGAGGGTGGCGATAGCGCACCGGCGGGCTCGGAGGCGGAGGCCCACGCCCGCGAGTTGGCCGAGAGGATCGCTGGGCTCGAGACGGCGCTGGCTCACGAGCAGGCGCGAGCGGCAGACACGGTGTTGGTCGGAGCCGTGCGGGAGCGCCTGCCCCGCCGGCGCAAGTCGTCCACCTTTGCCTTCCGGGTGGCGGACTGTGAGGGATACGTCACCGTTGGAGAGTATGAGGACGGGCGCCCAGGTGAGGTCTTCATGAAGGTGTCGAAGCAAGGGTCGACCCTGGCCGGCATCATGGATGCGTTCTCCATCTCGGTGAGTCTCGGCCTGCAGCATGGCGTGCCACTGGCCACCTATGTCCGCAAGTACACCAACATGCGGTTCGAGCCGGCAGGGATCACCGACGATGCGGATCTCCGCATTGCCACCAGCCTCGTCGACTACATCTTCCGACGGTTGGCTGTG
>Ga0207926_1000267_pt1 | contig 26733 bp, 28 predicted proteins | sample NGESurdeep072012_8_FD_184454 | JGI IMG/M metagenome (GOLD analysis project Ga0207926, IMG submission 184454) | Arctic peat soil microbial communities from Barrow, Alaska - NGEE Surface sample 210-1 deep-072012 (SPAdes) | ecosystem: Environmental > Terrestrial > Soil > Wetlands > Peat ...
CAGCAACAACACGTTCTCGCGCTGCAGCAAGAACTGGCAGCGTGCCAGCTCCAGGACGAGCGCCTTGTTGACTGCCGGGATAGCCAGAAACTCAAAGGTAGAGAATGCCATGCTTAGCTCGACTTATTATCACTTTCGCGAGTTTACAAGCAAGGCGGCTCTTGTCAATGTGCTCAGGTACTTTGGCGATCACCCGAATGACCTCAATTCCTTCCGTGCCGAGTCGTATATTGAAGGCATTCTCAAGCTTTTAACAATATATTTAGATGATGAAGTCGCGGAGGCGTGTGCTGTATTGTTTGGGAGGATTGAAGATCTGAAAATTTATCCTGACAGGAGCGGGCCGCTATCGGAGATCTTCAGGTTGCTCGAGGCCGCGGATCAGGAAGGCCTTGTCGCGAGAAAAGTTTTTGAGCGGAGATTGGCCGCGAAGAACAGGCCGATAGAGTCTCTATATTTCATCGAACAAGAGATCGCAGGCTTGACCACCGTAAATGTCGCCCGATGGCTCATTGAAAAAGATGCGAAGGACATTATCGCGAACGTCGCGCGTTATGTCAGAGGTCCGGTTCGTGACGTCTTACGATCGCATAGTAACGGAATCATAGATGCGCAGGATGCGAATTCTGCGGCATATTGGGCCGAGCGGGACCGCGAACAGCGGGACAAGGAGAGCGCGCTTAAGGAGCTGACTAACAGGCTGTTGAGTCGTACAACTCTCAACGACGCGCTCGGCGATTTGGTCCAGTTGGGAAAAGACCACTGGCCGGATCTGCCAGAGAGTTATCGTAATTGGTTTTCAAGCGAGCTTTCAAAGAGAATCCCTGACCTCGATCTTCCGCATTCGGTCGTACACGAGGGCAACACGTTGTCACAGCCGAGAGTGCTCCCGTTGTTTTTGCAACTAATTAATAGATACGAGCTTAACGTTGAATGTGAAGAGTTGTTGGTCTATGCCGCCATTGGCTGGGATGACGGGTCGCTGGTTAATCATTTCCGCCGAAATGGATTATCGGAAAATCCAAAGTCGGTGCTTGAGCAACTTATTGCAGCGCCGCCCTCACAGTCTGCACTTGATAGCTTGATTCGTTTTCTTACAATGCTCGACGTGTGGAGTGATTCACTAGAAGCATCACTGCGCGCAGTCGTCGAGGAGCAGGCGGACAGAGGACACCTGCAGATATCGGCTTTTGAACTCTTGGTGAAACACGGAGCGGCGGACGACTGGATCGAACAGGTCAACAAGAACAGCGCGAGTGACGAACTCAAATCGCGCGCCTTTGATGTTCTTATCGAAAGGCAACATCGCGCAACCATAGAACGCTCCCTGTCACAGCTTCTGGCCGATGACAATGCTCTCGCAGGGGGCGAAGTACCGATGCCTGCCACGTCTGGGCTAAATTGGATTTCGCGAATTCGCAGTGACTTTGCCTGGGATAAGCTCGCGCGTTTGCGACGCAAAGCTCTCCAGCTTGATTTGCCGATCACGGTCGGACTTCTCACCAATGCTCTCGCGAACGTGGACAAGCTTAAAACCGCAGAACTAATGCGGCAGCAACTTCAATTTGCTCCGGAGAGTTGGCACCCGGCGCAGCTTTCGCAAGCCACGCAACTGCAAATCGACTCAAGAATTCAGTCCGCGCGGCAAAGCCCGTTTGATGTGGTACTGAAAAAGTTGAGCGGAGCAACCTCTTTGCGTCGACTGAAGCTGATGTGTGAGGGCGAGACAGATATTCCTGTCTTCCGAGCGTTATTGGCCCAATGTACAGGTGCGACCGAAGTTCTGATCGATTCTGCCGGTGGCTGGCCTGGGTTGCGATTCAAAAATCCAGAAATAATCCTTTCTGGGTGTAAAGCTGCCATTGTCGTAATGGATGGTGACGATGGCCGTCATCTGGGAAAGTCGATGCGGCCATTAACAAAGCTCGCGCTACAAGAGAAAAAGCGACTCAATGCGAGCGGCATTGAACTCCGTGTGCTCGAACGATATGGAATTGAGAACTATCTTCCGCAGCGGGCGATGGAGGCGGTAGTTAAACGCGATCTGTCCGCATTTTTTCCAATTCCTGATCACACACCGGCAACCGAGCATTTGTCGTTGGATGCAAAAGGGATCGGGTTTCATTTTAGAAAGTGGGTTGCGCGACTTTGTAACCTTCCACAACCGAGGGTTCGTCAGCCGCTTTATTCTAAAAGCATGAATACGCGAGTGGCAGATCACATCCGGCTAGACGAAGATCTGAGTGGCAGTGACTTGCACACGATCGTGGTTCACATAGCCTCTGCGGCTCAGGCACTTAACCGCGAAAACTGATGAACACGCCACCCAAATCAGTCATTCATATCAATTTTGTCGTCGGTGCACTGATTTTTGATGCGCGACCGATTTGGAGCGCACTGAGAGTCGCTGAACAAAAAGGCAGGGTCACTCTGCAAACAGCTGAATCGATTCAGCGAAAGTTTGGCCGTACGGCAATCCATCTTGGTACACGTCACTATCTCTTGAGATTGGCGGTGGACGAGCTATCAGCTGCATTAGTCGATGTATATAAGCTCGTGCCGGGGCAAGGGCCACCTACGGTAGACGGTTTCAGGGTCGTTGGCGGACCAGAGTGGAACCGCGAAAGGGATAGAGCGCTTGCTGCGGTGGAAATGTTTTTATATGAATTCAGAGCCTTCTTAGAACTTCTCGCGAAATTTTCTTTTGGTGTGCTCAAAGAGATCGGGAATCTGCCGGCGAGCGCTAAATTACTGAACGGTAAAGTTATTCGGATCAGCACGAAGAGTGGCAGCGTCCGGTCTCACGAGTTTCTGCAGTACATGTGCGAACAACTTGGCCTCTCAGTAGATTGGTTTGCATTTCTGACAGATCATCGCAATTTCTTCACGCACGAGGGCGCTCCGTATTGCGCAATTGAGGATCGACAAACGACGGTTCCTGAGTATGACCTTTTGGTCATGAGAGAAAACATCCACGATTTCACAAAGGCACGACCGGAAGATTATTTTCGTGCCTCCGAGTGCCAGGCGGTGGTCAGTGGGATTGTGGCACTGAGTGGGGCTCTCCAGAATCACGTCATTAGTCTCTTGGAAAAATAGGCCGCACTGTAGGCAATTTTGTAACTGTCAGAGCCACAGAGAACCGCAAGATTCAACAGACTTCCACTATCGCCTTGTAACTACTTCAATATCAATCACTTACAATCAACAAATTTCAACAAGTTTCACCAAGTGATGGAATCTGGTCCTAGACTAGGTGCCCTACCGGAGAGAAGGGCGCAGGTCACGCCCCCGCGCACGTTACCTCGACGACAGGTACCCTGAAAAACTCCTTGCGTTCGGCGTTCCGTACTAGTATCGTCGGCAGTCCCATGACTTTTTGACCATTGGTCTTTGGTCCTGCCTTTCTTTTGGCGCAACCAGACGCACCGGCTGTTCGAGTTCGCACAGGAGAGTCTTTCATGAGCATTCGCGCGCTGCTCCGTTCCTTCTTTCAGGGCATTTCTCAAACCCTGGTTGTCTCCGTAGTGCTGTTGGCTCTGTTCAACTCCACAATCTGGGCGCCAGCGTTGGAAGCGAGTCCGTTTGGGGCTGCTAGCTCAACGAGCCTTGCGGCGTCTCCCGCAGCCCCGGCCGGAAGCGCATCATCCAATCCGCCGCCAAAGTCCTACGACCACCCAAGCTCGCAGTTACTTGAGCCAAAGGATGCAGCAGCCCCAAGCACAGCCGCCGTGCCGGCAAAGATCGGCACTGGGGCCGCGCGGAAATCGATGGACGCGCCGCAACCGAGTTTGCAGGCAGTAACCGAAAAGCTGAGCGCACAGAGCCCGGTGTTCATCGAGAACCGTGGCCAGTTCGACAGCCGCGCGAGGTTTCAGGTGAAAGGCAATGGTCCTACCGCATGGCTAACCGATGATGGGATTGTGTTCGACCTTAGCCGTCCGGCAAAGCAACCCGAAAAACCGGGAGTTATCGGCGCTGGGGATTCGAGCACGGCAAAGCCGCAACCGACTGCTCTGGCGCATAAGGGAGCGGTGGTGCCCGACGCGGTTCCATTTGACCACGTCGTGGTAACACAGAAGCTGGTAGGAGCGAACCCGCATCCGGTCATGGAAGGCCGGAATCCGCTGCCGGGCCTCTACAACTACTTCATTGGAACAGATCCGAACAACTGGCGGACGCACGTCCAGGCATTCAGCGAAGTGGTGTACAAGGGCGTTTGGAACGGAATTGACCTCAAACTTTATGCAAATGGCGTGAACTTGGAGGAAGAATTCATCGTTCATCCGGGTGCCGATCCCAACCTTGTGCGGTTGGCTTATGAAGGGACGAACGGCCTTACTGTGTCTGAAGATGGCTCATTGAACATCCAAACGGCTCTTGGCGCGATCATCGAGGCCAAGCCGAACGTCTATCAGGAAACGGCGGGCCAACGCGCTGCGGTATCGGGAGAGTTCAAGCTCGCTGACGCGGTGAACTACGGCTTCGCTGTAGGGGAACACCAAAGTGAATCGGACCTGATTATCGATCCAACGCTCTTATTCTCCACGTTTCTTGGCGGAAGCGGTGGTGTCCATTGTTGCTCGGGTGTGACGGAGTACGCAACCGGCATCGTCGTGGATGCATCGGGAAGCGCCTACGTCACGGGAACAACCGGTTCAACGGATTTTCCGGTCACTTCTGGGGCATATCAGACAGTTTCCAATGGAGGGTGCGCTTTCGTATCAAAGCTGTCGCCCCTCGGTGACAGCCTGCAGTACTCCACCTATTTGTGTGGACAGACCGGGGTGAGCGGCGCCGGGATCGGCCTGGACGCGGCCGGGAACGCCTACGTTGCCGGAAATACACAATTTGGCTTTCCGACCACGCCCAATGCATTTCAGCTGAGCCAGAATGGCGCCTTCGTTACAGTCTTGAGCGCAAATGGAGACCGCCTCCTGTACTCGTCGGGGTTTGGATCCGGGGCCACTACCCATTCAATCGCGGTAGATTCCACAGGAAAGGCATACTTCACGGGGAATTCTACGGGAGCTGACTGCAATGCAGGCTCAATACCCATTACCTCCAATGCGTTTCAAAGCAGTTATCGCGGATGCAGTGCAGCGTTCCTCGCAGTACTAGACCCGTCTCAGAGCGGTGCTGCGTCGCTTGTTTACGGTTCTTACTTGGGAGGCAGTAACAGCGAAGCTGGCTCCGCCATCGCCGTGGATGCGTATGGAATGGCTTACCTTAGCGGAGAAACAATTTCTCAAGACTTTCCAATTACACCGGGCGCCTTTCAAACAGCTATCGCTGGCGTCATGAACCTCTTTATCGCAAAACTCAATCCGTATGCCCCTTCCGGTCCGGCATCCTTGCTGTATTCGACCTACCTTGGAGGAGGAAATGAGGACTGGGTCACCAGCATCGCGGTTGACTCATTAGGGAATGCTTCCTTGACCGGTTTCACCACTTCACAGAATTTCCCCACTACGCCCGGATCCTTGCCAGCTGCTGGGAATGGGTCGTTTGTGACAAAGCTGAACGCAGCGGGAAACAAGCTGGTATTTTCCACTTACTGGGGAGGCAATCAATCACAGGGAAACGGGATCGCGATCGACACCTTCGGCAACGTCATAGTCGGCGGCAACACATCTGGTGGATTGGTGGTAACGCAGGACGCGTTCCAGTCGACCTACGGCGGAAATAACGGAATTGTTTACCCGAGCGGCGACGCATTCCTTTCGAAATTCGATGCGGGCGGGAGCCTTATTTACTCTAGCTATCTTGGCGGATCGTCCTTCGACGTCGGCCAAGCGGTGGCCGTGGACGCTGTTGGCGACGCCTATTTGGCCGGGTACACGGGATCGTTCGACTTTCCGACAACTCCCTTTGCGTTTCAGCCTGGGATAAACCCTGGAGGAAACCCTGCTGATGACGCTTTCATCACAAAATTTCCGATTAGTGGGTCTGGGACTCTCTCAATTAGGGCAATCGTGCCTAACATTGGCGGCAGTACCGGTTCGGTGACAGCTCAAATCTTAGGGACAGGATTTCGCACTGGAGCCAACGTCAAACTATCCGGAGCGTGCGGGACTGTGTCCGCTTCGCAGGTGGAGGTCGGCGTTGGCGGCGAGCTGTTGACCTCTACGTTTGATTTGACAGGTAACGCACCGGGACCTTGCGATTTGACTGTGCAAAATCCTGACGGGACGAAAGCAGCCCTGCCAAGCGCATTCACCGTGCAGCAGGGTGGTACGGCTGATCTCCGTGTTCGCAAGTTCACGGCCGGTGCGGTTCCTGGCCTAGACATGACCTATGTCGCAACAATTACCAATGTTGGGAATGAAGACGCTTCTAACTTACTTGCAGCTGAGACTCTTGATCCGTGGTTCACGTACTTGAACTCGTCGGCAACACCGACCAGCATAATACAGGACGATGCAGCGTGGCCCCCATCCAACGTGGGAACTGGTGCTAAATATGACGCGCAACTGCAATGGGCAATATCTTCATTGCCTGTTGGTTCTAAGGTTTTCAGCTATACGGTTAATCTGGATAAGCAAGTGCCGTTAGGTGAGTTTGTGGAGGGTGGATTCTGCGTAGGCCGCCAAAGTCTCGCGGTCGCGAGCTGTTACGGCCTTAATTTCTTCGCCTGTGACGCAGCGTTTGATCTAGTTTGCGAGCCGGCGCTGCCTGCACCCCCGGTATATTTTGCTTGTCTCGCTACCGGCCTTCAGGTATGTCATACCGCGTTGCACTCGTGCCTTGACAAGGCAAGCGACATTCATGGGGACTTGTGTTACGGGGCGACCACTCAGACGAAAGGAAGTTTAGACCCGAATGAGCTCGCCGGAATTCCTGGTATCGGCATTCCTGGATGGGTATCGGTAGCGGAGCCGCTAACCTATATCATCAGATTCGCAAACGTACCCACAGCAACTGCCCCTGTGCAGAGAGCTGTTGTCACAAACCCACTGAATATCGTGGCCGACGATATTCAAACCTTGACGATGCTCACCATGACAGTGGCGCGGCACCAAGTATCCATTCCCGCTAACTTTAACCCACTGGCAGCACTCAATCAGTTCGACACGAACCTTGACCTTCGCCCTGCGAAGAATTTGTTCGTCCAGATACACGTTGGAATGGACACTAGCACCGGACTCATCACTTGGATATTCCAGTCAATCGATCCCACTACTGGATTGCCACCGACGGATCCGACGGTGGGGTTTCTCGACCCTGGTGCAAGCGTGAGTCTGTTTTTCACAGTGAAGCCGAAAGCAGGATTACCCACAGCCACCCAGATCTCCGATCAAGCGACGATAACCTTCGATGCGAATCAACCGATGAGCACGGCGGCGTGGACCAACACACTGGATAACAACGCCCCCGTTAGTCATGTTGGAGCGCTTCCCGCAACTGAGTCGTGCTCGAATTTCAAAGTGCAGTGGTCAGGAAGTGATGTGGGAGCGGGGACACAAGACTACACCGTCTACTCTTCTGACAATGGTGCAGGATTTGTTCCTTGGCTGACAAGTACAAACACGACGTCGTCAGTCTTCCAGGCTCAGGTTGGCCACAGCTATGGCTTTTACAGCATCGCCCGCGATCTGGTGGGAAATGTCGAGCCTGGCAAGACATCTGCCGAGGCCACTACGCGAGTGGCATCGGCGAGTTCGTGTGGTCCGCCCAGCCTTTCCGGGGCGGCTAGCGTCGTCTCGTATGTCAACAGCACGCTGAGCCTGAATCTGGCGTTTACGAACATCGGCACCTCCGACGCTCTGAACACACGGGCTAATACGCTGACGTTTCGCACTTTGGGAGGAGCCGGAGCCGTAACCCTGACGAGTCCGCAGTTGCCGTTCATCGTCGGCACCGTCAGTGTGGACAATACCATCACGATTCCGCTGACCCTGAATGTCCCGACGACTGTAACGAAGTTCTCGATGACCGAAGGCGGTACGATGCAAGACAGCACGCACAAGTCCTACAGCTTCTCCATTGGCCAGAATGTGGTGCCGAAGTAGAGGTCGTTGGATGCTGAGGTGCTCGGATAGAAAATCGAAAGGGGATCTGAATGAAGAAACGCTGGATGACGCTGTTGCTGGTGGCTATCGTGTTGTTCTCCGTATGTGCCTTCGCCGATGACATCGCGCTAACGCTGATTCCGCTCAGCGGCGATATTTCTGGGCCTGCCGGCTCAACCGTCGGCTGGGGCTACACGCTAACCAACAACACCGCGCTATGGATACAGGCGACCGCGGTCAGCTCCGACGCGTTCCAGAATGGCACGCCCAACCTGGTGTTCGACTTTCCCTCCGTTGCGCCGGGAAGCTTTGTCACGCTGGACTTCTCTCTAGTGGCGAACCTCTTCTGCGCGGCTCCGCCCTGCGGCCTCTACTCATTGACCTGGGACGCTACAGCGCCAGTCGGCTTCGTCAACTCCGGAATGTTTATCGTCTCTTCGGATTTCTACGACGGCGATCCCAACAACGGCGGCAACGACTTGGGTCCAGCGCCGGACGCGAGTGCCGCCTACTCGGCAACCGTGACCGGCTCCGGCGTTCCTGAGCCTTCGAGCTTGATCTTGATGGCGTCAGGGCTTGCAGGTCTGAGTGTGCGACTCGGTCGAAGGCGGGTCCACTGACAAAAGATCACGGGCGCCCTTTATCAAAGGCGGCAGCAAAGAGCTCGCGAGCTCGAAAGGCAGACACGAACCGGACAGGATTCGTGGCCGACTTCTGCTGGTCCTCACCAGATTCGACGACTGATTAACGTGCAATTTTGACGCAGGATAAATCTCGACTGTAGGCAATTTTGTAACTGTCAAAGCCACAGAGAACCGCAAGATTCAACAGACTTCCACTATCGGCTTGTAACTGTTTCAATATCAACCACTTACGATCAACAGGTTTCAGCAAGTTTCACCAAGCAATGGAATCTGGTTCGGGATTAGGTGAGTTATCTTTCTGGTACACAGACTATCTGCCCTTAAATCAGCAGTTTGCATTTTCAGGGTTGTTGATAGCTGTTGATCGTCGAGGAAGTTCGAGTTACAAATTTGACTACATTCTCAGGTTCTGCCCCGACGAGGTCATTGCGAACCCATTGAAAACCGGAGCATTAGCGCAACCGCCGGGCAACCCGAACCACCTAATCTTAGACCAGGTTCTCGACTCGCAGAGTGCAGAGCCAGTTGTTGCCGAAGCGTCAAGAAGAACTCCTCCCTGTCGTGAGCGAAAGACTGAGATGACCCAGCCGAGTAGATGTCGAAGGCACGCAAACATAGGGAATCATAGCGAAAAGCGCGCCTGGCAGGTGCGCCTCCAAGTCATTGATTCTGCGGACGCGTAGAGTTTTGGCGAGGCACAGGCTTCGGTGCTCCTGATACACTATCGCGTGTCAAACCGAAAGGACACACATGGACCTACAGAACTTAGTGAACGAACTCCGCTCCGAACGCACCCGGATCGACCGGGCTATCAATGCTTTGGAAGGGATTGGCCTAGGACGGCGTCCGCGGCGTGGCCGTCCGCCGAAGGCAAGCCACGGTCGCAACATGAGCGCTGCCGCGCGCAAGCGTATTTCGGCGGCGATGAAACGGCGCTGGGCGACATGGAAAGGCAAGTCGAGTCCTAAGAATGTCAAGGCCGCACCCAAGAAACCCGGCAGGCGTGTTCCCATGAGCGCGGCAGCGAAGAAGCGTTTGTCAGAGTTGATGAAAGCACGGTGGGCAGCGCGGAAGACCAAGACGTAGGTTAAGGTCATCTTATCCAGCGGTGCATTCTGAAATGGTCGACTGCCTAAGGCAGGGGGCATTTGCGACAAAGCGTCGAATCCGTACAAGGGTGGCGAGAGTCTTAGCGGCAAGGGTTCAAAATGTCGAAGCGCTAAGTCGGTGATTTTTATAACGCGCAGGGTTTTGGCGAAGGACAACTGTTTTTCGTCATTTTCGGTCTGGAAATGTCTTTTTTCTCGCTTGAGCGATCTCGAAAGCGAAAGCCGGAGACGACCCATCCGAGCAGATGTCGAAAGTGTACAAACATCAGAGAATCATAGCGAAAAGCCCGCTGGGGAGGTGCGCCTCCAAGTCATTGATTCTGCGAACGTGCAGAGTTTTGGCGAGGCACAGGCCTTTTTCTGGTCACTTGCAATTTTGGCCCTAACAATTAAGGTAAAATCTCGCTACTTCTTTTGGGAGATGGAGGCCGACCCATGTACCGCAACACTGTTCTCCTCGTTTTGACAGCGTTGGCGATCTTTGGCCTCACTACAACGTCGTTGGTCGCGCAGGAGGAAGACCCCGCGGCACCCGCCTATGACGTCATCGAGATCCCGCCGTTCGGCGCATTCGAGCAAACGCAGGGCACGGCAATCTCCGACGCAAGCATCGCGGCATTCGTAGCCTTAGGTGACATTCAAGGGCTACCGACGGCAAACGCCGCCATCTGCAAATACTCGGTAGCGAAAGGCTGCGCAGACACCGACCTCGGTTTTATTGGCGATGGGGGCTCGGGCATCTCCGCAACAGTCAGCGCCATCAGTCGAGATGGGAAATTCGTGGTTGGAACTCGCCAGACCGAGCGGCCTCTCGGTCCAAACCAGGCTTTCTGGCAGAGCACTCAAGGCAAGTTGACGCGTGTGGACTTGCCTGGCTTAGCTGTCGGTCAGCCCACCAACGCACTGGGCATCACCGTGGACGCGCGCGGCATTACAGGGTTCGGCTTCGATAAGGACAATGTCATGTTCGCCCTGGTGTGGGAGTCGGCGACACGCAAGATCAGCGCAGAACTGAGCCCACTCCAGAAAGGGGCACCGGCGCTGGCCTACAGCGGCACTTCTCGCTTGTTCGTCGTTGGCATTTCCGCGAAGAACGGCGAACGCGGAGTGAAGTGGATAGCGGCCTCCGGTCAACCGGTCGAACTGCCAACAGACACTGAGAGTATTGCCGTGGCGGCGAATTTGTTCTTCGATATTCTCGGCACCAACCGGGCGAACGGAACAACGAAGTGCGCGCTGTGGCCATTAAAGGGCAATCGCGTGGACTTCGGCACCGTCAAATTTCCGGAACCGAGAGCCCTTAATGATTCGAGCATCGCGGTCGGTAAGGGGATGACCGCAAAAGGGCAGCGGGCGATGATGTGGGATCTTTCCGATCTCAAGAACATTCAGGAAGTCGATCTCAACAATCAGATCGATCCCAAGTTGGGATGGGTCCTCACCGTCGCGACCGGTATCAACAGCCGGGGAGAAATCGTCGGCAGCGGACTACTGAACAAGAAAGTACGCGGATTTATTCTGGTTCCGAAGAAAAAGTAATTCACGTTGGCGCGCAGACATCCGAGAATCTTAACGGAATGCTCGCTGTGCAGGCAGGCTCATACCTCATGCCCAGCTATATTTCAATCAAACTGCCCCACTATACCCTTCGCGAACTTGCGGGGCCGGACATCCATTGCGTCTGTTCGGGCAGTAGATTTCGACCAAAATCGAAAATTTACTCCGGCCAAACGCGCAAAGCCACACCCAAATTTCCAATTGTTAGTACCCGATTCCGATATAATTCTCGACCGCAGTTCAAACCGATGGAGGTTTTACAATGAAAAAGCTGTTTTTTCTGGTAGCGCTCCCGGTCCTGTTGATGCCCCTGCTGGCGATGGCGCAAAGCGCCTTCGACGGCACATGGAAAGTCAACATGAACAAGGTCGAGTTCCCCAAGAAACCGGACATGTTCCTGCTGCAGAACGGCATGTACGATTGCAAGACATGCACTCCACCCTACACCATCAAGGCGGACGGCACTGACCAATCTGTCAGCGGACATCCCTACTTTGATTCCGTCGCGATTAAAGTCGTGAACGACCACGAGATTGAAGAGACCGACAAGAAGAACGGTAAAGTTGTCTCGACCTCGACTACGACCGTCTCGCCCGACGGCAACACCGCGATGTTCAGCTTCAGTGACAGCAGCAACACCAACGGCGGGCCTCCGGTCACCGGCAAGGGTGAAGCTACGCGCGTTGCCAAAGGCCCGGCAGGCTCGAACGCCATCTCCGGTTCGTGGCGAACCACCAAGATGGAAAGCCTTTCGGACAATGCCACCGTCTGGACGTACAAAGTCAGTGGTGACGAGATCACCATGACCAACCCGACCGGCCAGTCTTACAGCGCCAAGCTGAATGGCACCGACTCGCCGATGAAGGGCGATCCAGGCATCACCAGCGTGTCGGTGAAGATGATGGGCAAAGACATGCTGGAGGAAACTGATAAGCGTGACGGCAAGGTGATCGGCGTCTTCAAGATGACGGTCGCGGCCGATGGTAAGACCGCCAAAGCCAGCTTTGATGACAAGCTGCAGAACAGGACTACTGCCTTCGACGTAACGAAGCAGTAGACTTGCGGTCGCCAGTCGAGCTTCACCGAAACTTGATTAGTTCCAGTCTTCGCGCTGCGGCAGGCTCCGAACTCTTCAATCCAGACCACGCTCTCCGAAGAGCGACCCAGCACAGTTTGTCAAGGACGCCGAGCCGTGGGCGTGGCCGTTTGGCGTGGAGCGCCAGTAGTTGTTGGCGCAGGGCAAGGTTCTCAAGGACGAGGTCTTCCCGTAAGCGAAAGACAGAAACGACCCAGCCGAGCAGATGTCGAAAGCGCACAAACATCAGGGAATCATAACGAAAAGCGTGCTGCATAAGCGCGCCACCAAGTCGTTGATTCTCCAGACGTGTAAAGTTTTGGCGAGGCACAGGGTTTTGCCGACACAGAAAAGTAACTCTATTGATGCTCCGGCAGTCCGTCCGTTTCGGGATCGCGCAAGATGCTCAACGAAACACTTTGCCTGAGTCCACTTGCAATCCCAGTAGACCAGCTTCGCTGAGGTCATTACGCCAACGGATACAGCGCCACAGGCCTGACGAACGCGGGTTGCGTGTACAACAAGGACTCGAGTATATTTGCTCTTCGCGGGGTGCTTGCGATGACCTTCATCGAAAGATTTCTTGGACTCTCTCCAGACAACAATTCCGGTGCTACAGAGTTTGCCATTATCGTGGCTCTCGCCGCCGCCTTAGTTGCCCTGCAGATTGTTTCTCGTCGACTCAAACGGTCAACTTTCTAGCGACAAAACGCGAACCATCGTTCGATGGATTCGGGAGGCCTCATTCATGGAAAGCCAACTGGGCGACACTCATGAAGCAGAATCCGATGACCGCTTTCGCCAGCAGTTGCTCGAACTGCTGAACAACCAGGCGAAGTCCCTGTCTGCAATGGAGGCAGGAGCCGCGCTCGACTCCTGCCTGCTCGACAAGATCGCGCGCATCCTATGCATGATGGCGAACGAGAGCCACAAGCAGGCGCTGCAGATCACGGCCATTGGTGAGGCGATCAATTCCCTGCTGGAGATGTATAAGACCGTTCATCCTGAGGCGGCGCTACAGCTTGAGAAGTTCCAAAAGCTTCGGGCTGAGATGGAGAAGTGCTGCCCACCGGAACAGGGCTGCGATGTCATCTGCCACTACGAACCGTGTGATCCGCACGGAGGGATTCGCCACGGCGACGGATACTCCGCGAAGTCCAAGGGTTATGTCGATGCTGTGCAGGTGAGCGATCATGAGCACGAACCTTGGACCATCAAGCCCGGCACGCTGAACGACAACGAAGACCTGCCGCAGGTGCAGCAGGGCCCCATCGTAGGCCAGCTCGTGCCGGTAACGTCCACTCCGCACGTTCTCGATTTTCGCAGTGGCGGCGGCCCCACACCGGGTGGACAGGCGCCGGTAACCTTCCGCACCTTCACGGCGAGTGGTGTCACCACGGGTGTCTGGCCGCCCGACATGAGCGGCGCCAAGGGCGGAAATGTCGTTGTGATGTCGGGCAACCTGTGGTTGAAGCTCTCTGTCGACGGCGGAAAGACTTTCACCGACTTGGACTTCACCAAGATCTTTGCTGCTGATAACACCTACGGTGGATGGGCTGGCGACCAGGTCATCCACTATGTACCGCAGATCGACTGCTTTGTACTCTACGTTCAGTCCAGTTTGGGCGCTAAAGGCACAGCGAATGCCAGCAAGAGTGTGGTCAAGGTAGCGCTGGCCAGCCCTGCCGACCTCATCAAGTTCAAGGGCGCAAAGGCTGCATGGCGTCGCCAGTGGGACTTCACTTCCGACACCTTCGGCATGAACTCGTGGCTCGATTTTCCCGACGTTAGCTATGGCGACGCGTTCCTCTACGTCAACACCAACACCTTTAACCGGACCTACGATTCGGCAGGTAATTCGAAAGACACTTTTACGGGCAAACTGTTTTTCGAGTTGCCGCTCAAGGAAATGCAGGCGGGAACCGGCTTCAGCTTCTATTACGGAGTCTGCACCGACAGTCTCACCTATGGTTCGCCGACACAGAATATTGGCGACGAGAACTACTGGGCCGCACACATCAACAACTCGGCCATGCGAATTTACTCGTCCAAGGGCAGCGATTCCAACTACTACTGGCGGGAACGCAACCTGCAGGCCAACTGGCCGCTGGCATCGCTCGACAAGAACAATGCCCGCGACATCATCAGCGCCGCGCCCGACTCCGGCGACTGGGTCAGCGAGGACCACCGAATTATCGGGGTTACCAAGGTCGGCAACGTGCTTTGGTTCGCCTGGACGGCGGCCCCTGGCAATGGCGGCGCGGGTGGTTTCAACTTCCCGCAGGCCCACATCCAGATCGCGAAGTTCGACATCTCGCAAGACTATAAGTTTGTCGAGCAGACCCAGGTCTGGAACGCTGATATTGCGTTCTCCTATCCGAGCCTGACGACTAACTCGAATTTCGAAGTCGGTATCTCGCTGGCTTGGGGCGGGGGCAAGAATTACGGCAGCCATGCGGTGGGCATCCTCGGCGACTTCGTGGTCTGGTTCGGAGAGGCCAGCGCCCGCACCAGCACGCGGACAAGCCCAACTCGCTTCGGAGACTATCTGCATGTGCGGCTGGCGCAGCCCGATACTCGATTCTTCAGCGCCTTCGGGTATGCCGTTGCAAATGACAGCAGTACGCCGCCGCAGGAGAAGGACGATTATCTGTATGTCGAGTTCGGCCGCGAAGCGATTGCACCATCGCCGCTTCACTAGGAACCAGTCTCATAGAAATCTGAAGTGTATTCGGAGGTGGTCGAGGAATGTCCCAGAAGAGCCTGCACCGTTCCCAGAGGCGTTCCGGAAGACCTCAAGAAGATCACGGTTCCGGTGTTGGTTATGCATAGCGAAGACGACCAGATCGTTCCCTATGTCGCCTCCGGGCCGCTGTCCGCGAAGTTGTTGAAGATCGGAACCCTGAAAACCTACAAGGACTTCCCGCACGGCATGCCCACCACGCAAGCGGACACGATCAATGCCGACCTCTTGGCGCTCCTCAAGGGCTAAGGATATTGCCTTGCCTGTCATTAAGTGGCGAGCAGCCATAAGCGCCAAAAACAGCTGGCGCGATGCCGCAACCAAATCGGCGTCGGTCGTGTGGGAAGTTAACAGGTCAAACGGATTCGCGGGCTAAAGGAAACGCCAGTGCACGAGTAATTGGACGATCTTATCGTTAACAAAGGCCCGGCGAGATAATCTCCAAGCTGTGGTTCGCCAGAACTCAAAATGGCATATTCGGGGCGTTCTCGATCGCAAAGGTGATAATGAGGGAAGGCCTGTCTGATCTCGACGCTTTAGCTGTGCCTCGCCAAAATTCAAAAACTGAGTGTCTTCGGGTCGCGCGTCGCCGTGATTGTTGTAGAACACACTCTGAGTTTGAATCTGGCATAGCGAAGAGCGCGCAGCGCAGGTTCGCCTCGAAGTCGTTGATTCTGCGGACGCGCAGAGTTTTGGCGAGGCACAGGTCTCTGCAGGCCGCTCGCCCCGATTCGTTCCCTACGAAGTTCAGGTGTCACGTTCACGACTGTCCCTTGGCGGGATGAAGCAGGTTCAGCCTATTTTGTCGCAGGCTGCTTTTGCACCGCGGCGAGGCGCTGGCGTGTGCCGGCCACGAGCGCGTCGAAGCGTCTGCATGCAGAGATCGGAAACTGTCGTCTTTCTCCAGGCGCTGGAGCTCGGCGACGGAATTAAAGGTTTCCGCACTGGCCCGCAAGGTGGCGAAGGCCTGCTGGGCACGTTATAATGGCGCGCACCGATGGCGATCACCACAGGAACAAGGCTTGGCCCTTACGAAGTCCAGGCGCCGCTTGGCGCCGGTGGCATGGGAGAAGTTTATCGCGCTCGCGACTCCCGGCTTGACCGCACGGTGGCGATCAAGGTGTTGCCGTCGCACCATTCCTCCGATCCTGCGTTGCGGCAGCGGTTTGAGCGGGAAGCCCGCACGATTTCGAAATTCTCTCATCCGAACATTTGCACCCTATACGACGTTGGCAATCACGACGGTGTTGACTACCTCGTAATGGAGTACATCGAGGGGGAGAGCCTCGAGCAGAGGCTCACAAAAGGCCCGATTCCTCCGCCACTGGCTCTGGCCTATGGAACTCAAATCGCCGATGCGTTAGATAAGGCCCATCGAAGCGGCATTATTCACCGTGATCTGAAGCCCGGCAATGTAATGCTGACTAAGTCCGGTGCCAAACTCCTCGACTTCGGCCTTGCCAGGTTACAAGAGCAGGTTTCGGTTGGGGCCGCCGCGCTCACCGAGATGACCGTTCAGGCAAAGCGGCTTACCACAGACGGCATGCTGGTGGGAACCTTCCAGTACATGGCCCCAGAACAGTTGGAGGGGCAAGAACCGGATGCGCGGAGCGACATTTTCGCGTTCGGGATAGTCCTGTACGAAATGCTCTGCGGCAAGCCTGCATTTGGTGGCAAAACTAAGGCCAGCACGATTGCCGCGATCCTCTCTTCGGAACCGCCGCCGCTCTCCGCTGTGCAACCGCTGGCGCCGCCTGCGTTGGAGCGTGTCATCAAGCAGTGTCTAGCGAAAGACCCTGACGAGCGCTGGCAAAACGCTGGCGATATCGCGCGCGAGTTGAAATGGATTGCCGAAGGCGGTTCGCACGCATCATCACCTGCCCAGATCATCCCGCACCGGCGACGCATTTCATCTTTGCCGTGGGCGCTGGCTGCTCTGGGATTCGTGCTGGCAGTTTCATTCGGATTGCTGTTTGTGAACCAGAGATCCAAGCCACAACCGCTGGTTCGCTCCTTAATCCTGCCCGAAGAAAATACCACGCCACTTATTACTCAAGATAACGCCGGCCCGGCTGTGCTTGCGCCGAATGGAAGTGCGCTGGCTTATGTTGCTACGGATGCGCATGGACAAATATTGCTTTGGGTTAGAAAACTGAGTGAGGTTCATGCTCGGCCGGTCGCAGGAACGGGTGGTGCTAATTTCCCATTCTGGTCGGCCGATAGCAGGGCCATTGGTTTCTTTGCGGGTGGCAAGCTACAGACCATACCACTGGAAGGTGGCTCGCCAACCGTCGTGTGTGACGCGGCGTTAGGCCGCGGTGGGACGTGGAATTCAGACGGAACAATTCTTTTTGCGCCCACCTTCGAAAGCAGCCTCTTTCAAGTACCGAGTTCTGGAGGAACACCCCAGCCGGTAACCAAGCTGGACAAGTCAAAGCACGATAGCCATCGCTGGCCTCACTTTTTGCCCGACGGCCGGCATTTTCTCTATCTCGCTATCACACATAACAATCCGCGCGACCCGAATAATGGCATCTATTTCGCGTCGCTGGACGGCAAAGAGAACCGTCTCGTAATGCAAACCGATAGTCAGGCGGATTTCTCTTCAGGCTATTTGCTCTTCTTGCGAGATACCACATTGATGGCACAGCCGTTCAATCCGAAAACCGGTTCTCTCACCGGAAGTCCGGCGCCTATAGCTGAAAAGGTGCTCCTCGATGGTGGTACGTGGAGAGCTGCTATATCGTCAACGGAAGGAGGTCTGCTCGCCTACCTCTCCGGCGGTGCTGCCGCCAACCAACTCACCTGGTATGACCGTTCAGGCAAGAATATAGGCGTTGCCGGAGACAAGACGCTCAATCTCAATCACGTTCGTATTTCCCCGGATGGTCTCAAGATAGCTGCCGATCTCGGCGAATCGCTGACGGATATTTGGATCTACGACGTGCAGCGTGGCGTCAGCACTCGATTTACATTTGGACCAAGTTCGTCAAGTACACCGGTGTGGTCGCGAGATGGGAGATGGATAGCTTACGGAAGTCTGCAACACGGGTACCTTAACCTTTATCGCAAATCTGCGAGCGGGATGGGCCAAGCCGAACTGCTGCTTGAAGGAAGCGAAAAGAGTGTGCAGAACTGGCCCAGCGACTTTTCCCCCGATGGCAAATCTCTGCTCTATGCCGCAGGCGATTTGGTCGCAGCCGCCCAACTATGGGAGTTGCCGCTCAGCGGGAATGACCGCAAGCCCAAACCCTTGATGCCGAGTGCCTTTGTAACCATGGAAGGCAGATACTCGCCAGACGGTCGTTGGATCGCCTACACGTCTAATGAATCGGGCAGGTTCGAAGTCTATGTGATCCCGTCAAATGCAGGCGGTGGCAAATGGCAAATCTCTAACGGTGGCGGCCAGCAGCCGCTTTGGCGGCGTGATGGCAACGAGCTTTTCTATCTGAGTTCCGATGACAAGCTGATGTCTGTTCCAATAAAGCTGAATGCAGACTCGGTGCAAGCAGACGCCGCCCGGCCCCTGTTTTCTCTGGCCGATTCGATCCTGTCGGTCAACGGACTCGTGGCACCGTACGATGTCACTGCAGATGGCAAACGATTCGCGGTAGTTACCATTGAAGAAGGGAAAAGCTTCCCAATTAACCTTGTGACGAATTGGACCGCGGCCCTGCAGAAATAATCCAGACTCGCACCTAACCGAAGGACAGTGGGTAGTGGGTTGTGCTCCGCAAAAACGTCTGCAGTCCGTAAAGTGCATGACTCCCGGTGCAATCCAAAGAGTTTTCGACCAGTTCGCAAAGAACATCTGTTCAGTCGTTCTGCTTTGTGCGAACCTGAGTTCCCATGTTGTGGTTTCGATTCGCTTGTTGGCGTGACTTTCGCTCCCTCGTTACCGTCGTCAGGGAACTTCTGCGGGACGGATTGCAGTTCGTGAATTTCGCCGTCCGCTCCCGAGCTGCGGTGGCGGCGGAAGTCCTGTTCTTGCGAAAGCAACTCGCTTACTATCAGGATCACCAGATCCGACCTCGTCGGCTGACTGACGGGGCACGGTTGTCCCTCGTGATCTGGTCTTATTTTTTCGACTGGCAAGAAGCGCTTGCCATCGTAACGCCCGCAACTTTCGTCCGTTGGCATCGGAAGGGTTTCAAACTGTACTGGCGTTGGAAGTCGCGGGGCGGTCGGCCACCGCTGCCCACGGAAATTCGCCAACTGATCGCCAGCATGGTGAAAGAGAACGTGACCTGGGGCGAAGAGCGCGTTGCGGATGAACTCTCGTTAAAGCTGGGCGTTTATGTGTCGCCGCGAACCGTTCGCAAGTACTGGCCAAAGCAGCCGGACGCGACCGGGCGCACCCGAACGTCTTCGCAGCACTGGAGAACCTTCGTCAAGAATCATGCGCAAGGCATCGTCGCTTGTGACTTCCTGGTTGCGGTCACGGCCAAATTCCATGTGCTCTATGTTTTCGTCATGATGGAGATAGGGAGCCGCCGTGTTCTCCATTACAACGTGACCGCGCATCCGACGGCGGAGTGGACGCTGCAGCAGCTCCGAGAAGCCATTCCGAGCAACCATCCTTACCAGTTCTTGATCCATGACCGCGATTCGATCTTCTCGCCGGACCTGGATGAGGGGCTCAAAGGCTCCTTTGGGCTGAGGATCCTGCGCACGCCGGTTCGTGCGCCGAAAGCGAACGCGTATTGCGAACGGCTGATCGGAACGGTGCGGCGCGAATGCTTGGATTTTATGATCCCGCTGAACGAGCGGCATTCTGCGGCGAAGCCTCCGATGTTGGGTCACGCACTATAACAGGGGACGCCCACACTCCAGTTTGGGGCCAGGGATTCCCGAGAAAACTCTGGATCGACCTCTACCACGACCAAAAACGCACCGGCACAGATTGCCAAGCGACTGCGAGATCAGAGCCAAGGACATCCTTGGCGGTTTACATCACGAATATTGGTTGGAACAACGATCGGCGTGACCGTCCAAGGTTTCTGCGGAGGACACGGGTTCTCTGTCACCATACGAAAAATCAAATCGCGAAGTTCCTTGGTCAATGGTCTTCTTCCGCCAATACGCCGATTTCGAGAAAGCCAGCTCCAGTACAACCGAAACCCAGCCCGATGCCAGCGAACCACTGTCTCCGGGGTGACAATGATCAACGATCTCTTCCAGCCAGTCCAAATTTCTCGCAGAACGACCCAGAACAGCCTGTCGACGGGACTCAGTCGAGGGCGTGGTCACTTTGCGTGCAGAGTCAGCAGTTGTTGCCGAAGGGCGAGGTTCTCCAGGAGGAGTTCTTCTCGGGAGCGAAAGACGGAGATGACCCAGCCGAGTAGATGTCGAAGGCGCGCAAACATCAGGGAATCATAGCGAAAAGCGCGCCGCATAGGCGCGCCTCCAAGTCATTGATTCTGCGGACGTGCAACGTTTTGGCGAGGCACACGGCCATTACGCCGCAATGGAACATTCCGCCGAGTTCGGGCGGTTGCTACGGACGTTCTTCGACACCCGAGTCTAATATTCTGAGAGAAGGCTACTGTTGCTGGTAGGCGGACTCTCTTACCTGCCCGCTGCGAACATCGTAGAGGCAGTTGAAGGTGAAGCGACGAGGCTTGCCGTTGCTTGATCGGTACACGCCGTTACCCTCGAGGCTAGCGAGGTCGTTTGAACGTCGCGACGCCCGGACAGAATCGGGCAGGAACTGTATATCTTGCGCCTTACGATGATCATTCCGCACCCGGGACACGACCGTATCCTGGCAAGCTTGAACGGCTGAGTTAATTCCACCGTTGTCCCAGTTGCCTCCGCCAGTACCTGAATTGTCAGGATAATTTCCCCAGCTTTTGTTGCCGCCACCATTCCAGGTAACGTCGCCGGTGTAGCCTTCGTTGCGGCGATTTCCGTTGTCAATTCGGATTACAGCGACTCCGTTGTTTGCGCCTGGTTCCTGCACCAGGCTTTGCTGGCCATGGCCATCTACTCCCGAAAAACGGAAGTTGGCCGGCTGTCGCGGCAAGGGCTGATTGCAATCAAGACGACGCCACTGTGCCGGGCCGCCTGAGGCTCGCAGATTTCCCTGGTCGCCGCGTATCCGGACTTCGGCGGCTGGACCGCTCACTACAACTTCGAAGGTGCACTTGCCCGAACCGCCTCCACCTGAAATGCGGGCACGGATGTTTTGCGCCTGGCCGTTCCAGTTGTTATTCCCGTTGCCGTAACTCCCGTTGTCATTATTGCTTCCGTAGCCCCATTCACCATTGCCGTTGTTGCCACCATTCCAGGTGATGTCTCCGGTGTAGCCTTCGTTTCCGCCAGTTGTGTTGTCGATGCGGATCACGGCGACGCCATTGTTGCTGTTTGGGTCGGCTGACAAGCCCTGGCGGCCGCGCCCATCGACACCGCTGAATTTGAAATTGGATGGATTGCCCGGCAACGGCTGGTTGCAATCGAGTCGCCGCCACTGGGCCGGGCTGCCCGAGAGCGTCCGCAAATTACCTTCATTGCCACGAATCTGCACTTCCGCAGAGCCCTGCACTTCGACTTCAAAGGTGCACTTGCCGTTGCCGCCACCGCCCGATATGCGGGCCTGGATATTTTGTGATTGCGCCGAGGCTGGAACGACAGCGGCTGTCACAAACATCGTCAGGCCAATCAGGATTAGGTATTTTGCTGGTCTCATACTGGTTCCTTTCACTGCGATCGCGGCTGTACTGAGGACCCAGCGCCGCCGCGTCATCATGCTCGACACGAAGGGAAGCAAGAAACTGCCTTTATCAGCTTATCCAAGTTGTCCTTGCCGGGCCTGTTCTGGATTGCTCAGCTTGGCGGAAAAAATACCTTAGCCGGGATTTCCATTTTGTCCCAGCGGTGAGCCAGTATGAGTTCATTGCCTTGGAAAGCAACCAAATCATTGATTCTGCGAATGTACAGAGTTGTGGCGAGCCACAGTGCAGAGCCAGCAGTTGCTGCCGAAGGGCGAGGTTCTCAAGGAGGAGTTCTTCTCGGGAACGAAACGCGCCGATGAGCCAGCCGAGGAAGTGCCGAACGAGCCAAATCATCCCAAAATCTTAACGTCAAACAGGCGGCGCGGGTGCGCCTCTAAGTCATTGATCCTGCGAATGTGAAGAGTTTTGGCGAGGCACAGGTGCGGACAGGTTCTGCGCCGTGCTGTCTGACGGCCGAGATGACATCAGCACAGAACTTCGAGTCCCGATCGAAAATCAGGAACCGGTGCGGCTGTTCGAATCCCCAAGCTTCGCGCGGCTGCAGCACGATCCATAAGGCATTTGGCTGACGGGTCACATTGCAGTGCAGAATCTTCCTCCGGTCGTGAAAGTCAGCGGTCGCAATGGCACTGCGGTTTGAAAAAACTGCTTCATGGCCACTTGTATTTGCATTGACAGGCAAAACTCCGAAGACGTCTGCTCTGTCTCCATAGAAGACCACCTTGTCGACTAGCATTCGGACTAATTCGCGTTTCTCGTGCCCGTTCATCTGATCCAGGCGACCCGACAGATGCTTGCACGCTGCTTCAATAGATTCAAACGGAATGGGTGTCTTTGGCTGAGGTTTGCCGACGTCTTGAAGCAAACTCGCCTTTCTTGCATTTAGCTTTTGCAGCTCCCGCGCCAATTGCTCTGGCGTGATGTGGCCTGTTCGATATGCAGCCAACACCCGGTCTTCTTCAGCATCGAGTCCGGTCTTCAGCGTCTCAATGTCTTGAGCCTGTACTTGCCTTGTCTGCCCAATGGTTTCTGAGCGTTGGCGTAAGGTCGGAAGCTTTTCCTTGATGAGTGCGGGATTAAGAAGTGCCCGTTGGATTCCACTCCAAACTGCTTCATCAAGGTATTCTTCTCGGATACTTGAGACCTGTCCACACTCTTATGACATCGGTATCCCCAGTACCCAAGACGTCTCTGAGGCCTGCCCACAAATGTACGCGTTCAACCTCGCGACCGAGAGCTTCTGAGACAAGTTTCTATCTGCCGAATAGTCGACCGGGAACAGGTCAAACACTTGGGGCATTTCGGCTCAACAACCCGAGCGAACGTTCGGCTGTTGAAGCTCACGCGCGCCGGACTTCTGAGACGCTATTTCAGCGGAAGCGGCGGTGGTCCAAGGGCTCTCTACACATTGACGAAGAAAGGAGCAGTCGTCGGCAACGCACCCGAAAACTCGATAGTCAGGAGTGCCAATCAACTCCTCCTCGGCGATGTGTTTGTGGAACATCAGCTCGCCTTGAACTCGATGTATATTGCCATCTTCCGCAAGGTCGTCCCTGCAGAAGCGGTCGTCCAGGGATGGAGAACCTTCCTGCTTCCTCTGAGTCCCTCAGTGGCGCTGACGCCCGACGGCTATTTCGAAATCATATCGAACGGGCTTGTGAGGCCAATGTTCCTGGAGGTCGATCTGGGGACTGAGACGCTTACCATTTGGAAAAAGAAGATCGAGCTATACCTGAAGCTCGCCTCAACGGGAGGGGCGGCCGCGACTTTGATGTCGGCCGGTTGCTCCTGAACCGTCGCGGGAAGATCCGGTTCAAAGCCATGCTCCAACATGATCTGCCGAGCCATCACCTGGAGGTCAATATGTGCCGGGTGAGAGTCGTTCATGAAATCCCCGTCAGAAGCATCAAGTGCAAAACAAAAGGCTAACACCTCGCACCAGATACTGCTGGGAGCGAGCCAACGCCAGGCGCAGCCCCCTTATTACTCTTGCGTGTTCAGATAACATACTGAGGAAAAACAACCCGTGGAGGGGGATGTGAGGACTTACGGAACAGATAACGTCAAAGCTATCTCTCTTGGGTGCGTTGTGCGGCATTGTCTGCGCGGAAGCTATCGAGGAACAACATTTGGAGTGACTCCACGGGATATTAGTCAAACTTGTTGTAAGCGGAGTGTCAGCCGTCGATCTGCTGGCTGTCTGTATAGTATTGAACACACCGACGAGAAATCGGTTCAGCTTTCCCCAAAATCCGTGGGCGGTTTAAGACTATCGACGCCTAACCTCCCGAGCTTGCGTTCACGTCCTGCAAGGAAAACGGGTTGTGGAAGAGTGCCGCGTCAACCGGCCGCGATCAATGACCTCGCCCCAAGTCAGATGTGCGACTTCCCCACCAGGCGGCCACGACGCTGAATGGCCACTCATGATCGTCGACCGGGACGCGAGTTTTCTGCGCTGCTTTTGCCGTCAAATCAACCCTTGCTCCTAAATGAACATTTCGTCCGAAGGACCGCCATTACGCGAGCGCTTCTTCCCGAAGAATGCATTCACACCAGCGCTGACGCCTTGCACGAGACCGTTCGCATGCTTGATTGGAGACGTCACCGTGTGTGCGACTTTTTGCGTTGTATCCTCCACTCGGTCCATGGCACAGGTTATCATCTCGTCCGCACGGATAACCTGCAGTTGCGCGCGGTCGAGAATGTCGTTGGCCGCACCTTCGACGCGCCCAATGCCGGCATAGGCCGTTGTGGTAATCGCGGCCGCATTGTCCAGAACCAACTCCACCTTGGGTGAAGAGGTTTCTAATACCCGTCGCGCCAGTCGCGGACTCGGTCATGCGCGGCCTTCACGCTAGCGTACTGCTCGCGGATGATGGACAGCAGCATTTCGGGCAGAGCAGCGTTCATGGCGTCTTCGTACCCTTTCTTGGCGCGATCTTCGCCTTGCTCGACGCTCACCAGGATTTCATGATTGCCCACGCCCAAGTCTCCCTTCAGCTCGAACCAGGCGCGATGCATCACGCCCGCGACGGTACCTGTGTCGCTGGCGTCCACGTCGCCCAGTCGCGTGCTGGCTTCCTCGAGTTCTACGGCAAAGCGCCCCCGCTTGAGGCTCTGCTCGTCGAAGTAGGCCTTCAGCTTGGGATCTTCCACTTGTGACGCTGCGTGCAAGTAGCCGTTCTGGCCGTCGCGGCAAGTTTCGATCAGGTCTTTCACAATCTCGACCGATTCATTGGTGCCGGGCATTGCATTCCTCCCACCGGAAATAAAGTTTCTTCCATACTGGACCTTGCGCATCCGCTATCTCCTTGCCCTCCGCAGAAACCTGCGACGCCTCACGCAACGCGTTCCTGCGGCCAGTATTCGCGATGTAGACCGGCAGGAGCTCCTCCCCTCTGATCTCGTAGTTTCATGGCAATCTAAAGTCAAACTCTTTCGTGCGCTTTCTCCCAATGACAAAACCCCGGCGGGTAGAAGCAGGGGGAGAACAGAGTCGTTTTCAATTGTGGCGAGCCACAACAAGACTATTTCTTGGCGGCGGCCAGCTCGAAGTCTCCCTAAACCTCGAAGACCATGTTTCCGCCGGCGTCGCCCCTGCCTTTGCAGGTTCCTTTACCCTTTATGCCCTTCAGTTTGCCGGTAGCGCCGATGTAGCTCCAGGTGCCCTCGGAGGTTTCCGGTTTGCCGTCCATCATCGGGTCGTTGCCCTGGAAACGAACGTAGATCTTGTCGCCGTTGGACATGGTCGAAACGTGATAGCCGGAGCTGCGCACCTTGGCGCCGTTGGCTTCGCTGTAGGTGACGTCAGCGCCGTCCTTTGTATTTACCCCTGAGATCTCCATCGGTGTGGTCCAGGTACAAACAGACTTGCCGATGGAAAGGGAATGCCCAGCGCGGTCGCCGACATCAATGGAATACGCCGGGTCGGGCTTGGCGCAGGAGACCGTGCCGGTGGTCTTGGTCTGGGGGGCGGCTGTCGAGGCGATCGCCACAACCAGCGCAAGAATCAGGAAAATCTTGCTTCGCATGATCTCTCCTCGAAGTTTTCACCGCGATTCTGTGCGCTGGCGAAGGGAAAGTCAAGGTTGAGGCGGGCCGCCATTTGGGACCCGTAGAAGCCGGCACAGCTGACCGCGCCGGCTGACACATCCGCTCGATGCTCAGTGCTGCCTTGCATCGGCATCACTTCTCGGAACTAGTCGTAGATGCCGTTTCGCCAGAGCCGCGGCCTTTCTGGCGTCGAGCCTCGACTTTTGCAAGGCACCGTCGAAAATCAGACGTTCGGGTGAAAGGGCAGCAGCGTAAGTTCCACTTGATAACCCGGTCCTCGAAGCTCTGCTACAAGCTTGTGACGCCGTCGCTTGCAAGCAATTGGATTGTCGGCGTAGCCGACGCCCGACCACCTGGAATTACATTAGGTACTCAAGCTGGAGCACAATCGGCCGGCAATCTTCGCAGAAACGCGAGCGTCGGTAGATCGCGCTTGTCGTGACTAGCGGGGCGAAGCGCTCCTTCTCAGGAGCACAATATCTGCCATTCGGATTCATCGCTTTGCGATGGTCGAGGAGAATGGCAACCAGCCGATCCGCTTGCGAAAGCGCGAGATTCTCCTAAATAAGGTCTTCTTGGGACCGGAAAATGTCGATTAGCCAGTGTCGAAGGCGCACAAACATGACAGAATCTTAATGGAATGCGTGCCGCACACGGTTGCTTCAAGTCATTGATTCTGCAAACGTGCAGAGTTTTGGCGAGGCACAAGTACAGAACTCCGAAGGTCAGAGTGGGCACGGTGAAGAAATCCATTGCAGCGATTGCTTCGCGATGGTTCCGGAGAAAAGACAGCCAGCGCCGGGCTG
>Ga0207926_1000270_pt1 | contig 26678 bp, 13 predicted proteins | sample NGESurdeep072012_8_FD_184454 | JGI IMG/M metagenome (GOLD analysis project Ga0207926, IMG submission 184454) | Arctic peat soil microbial communities from Barrow, Alaska - NGEE Surface sample 210-1 deep-072012 (SPAdes) | ecosystem: Environmental > Terrestrial > Soil > Wetlands > Peat ...
ATCCGCAGACGATACTTGCCTACGAAATGAATGGCCAGCCACTGCCGATTTTGCACGGAGCACCGCTCCGACTTCGAGTCGAAACGCAGCTCGGGTTTACCATGGTGAAGTACATCCGCGCGATCGAGTTTATCGAGGACTACACAACCATTGGCGAGGGCCAAGGCGGCTGGCGAGAGGATTATCAGTATTTCAGCCAGGAGGCGGGGATCTGACGAAAAATGTTTGTACCTCCACTGTCTTTACCGTTGGGCATTCCACGCGCACGTGGAAAGTATTCCTCGATCTTCTGCGAGCGCACCGAATAGAGCGTGTCATAGATGTGCGCAGTATCCCGCGGTCACGACACAATCCGCAGTTCGACCAGGAGACCCTGCGCACAAAGCTGCGGGCTGCGCGGATCGGCTACGTGCACTTGCGAAAGCTCGGAGGCTTGCGTCACGCGCGACGCGACTCTTTGAACATGGGATGGCATAATAGCTCGTTTCGTGGATTTGCCGACTACATGCAGACCTCGGAATTCGACGCGGGATTACAGAGGCTGATCAAGTTAGCTGGGCAAAAACGGAGCGCATTGATGTGCGCGGAAGCGGTGCCTTGGCGTTGCCACCGTTCCCTCATCGCGGATGCGCTAACTGTGCTCGGAATCCGCGTTGAGGACATCATGAGCAAAAACCGCTCCCAGGTGCACTCACTGACTTCTTTTGGGCACGTGCGACACAGTCGCATCACATACCCTTGACCGGACCGAGTTTTTGTACCAAGCGTTGTGAGAGTCTCAAGGCCAGGTTTGTCGGTAAACCTTACCTTACCGGATTACGGAAGGGTTGCCCGTGACATGGGCACGATCACCATAGAAAACGCGTCAACACTCTGGGATACTCAACTCAATCGAACTTCTTCAACCTCGGCCAGAGGTCCTGCAGATTTTGATGCAACCCGCGGCAGAGCCAGAGAGTGAAATGTTCGTCACGTCGCGAGTAGGGGTGCTCCACGCGTCCGACTGCTTCCACACTCTGGAAGAACTAGTGCTCCTTGGGGGGCACTACTTCTTTTCCGACCTGTCCAACCCGACGCTCTAGACCGTCCTTGATTGAGCGTGATTTGAACATCGAAGTCGGCTAAAACACCACTGTGATGCGACCGCGGACCACTTGAAATAGCCTGTATGTTAATCCACGCTAGAATGGTATTAAGAAGGCAATCAGCCCTGAACTGCCGCCTGTGGAGGTCGATAACGGCTCTTCCAAACAAGAACCAACCATCGATGATGATTCCTGCTCTTGAAGAGCCCATCCGCGCCGAGCTTTTCAGCGCGGAGCGCATTGAGCAGCACGCCGAAAGCCTTGCGGCGGCACAGGCGGTCACCAAGGATCCGCAATATGGCCTTCCGCTCATCCCGAGGGTGATCGAAAACGGACGTGTTCTTCTCGAATCGTATCGGGCCATCGCCAAGGCAATACAGGAGGAGCGCTCCATCACTCCCGCAGCGGAGTGGCTGGTCGATAACTTCCATATTGTCGAAGAACAGCTCCGCGAAATCCATGACGATCTACCGGCCGGTTATTACCGCAAACTCCCCAAGCTCGCATCCGGTCACTTGCAAGGCTATCCCCGAGTCTACGGTGTGGCGTGGGCTTATGTGGCGCACACCGACAGCCACTTCGATCCTGAGGGTTTGCGTCGATTTGTAACAGCCTACCAACGGGTACAACCGCTCGACATCGGCGAACTGTGGGCTGTGGCAATTACCCTGCGCGTGGTGCTGGTGGAAAACCTTCGCCGCCTGATGGATCGAATCGTGCGAAGCCGCGCCGAGCGCCAGGACGCCGACCTGTTGGCTGACAGCCTGCTGGGCGCGGGCGGGCAAACTTCGATTCCTCCTGAGAAGGCCCTGCGCAGATTCGAAAAGACACCTCTTGCCAGGGCCTTCGTCGTGCAGCTCGTACAGCGACTGCGCGACGTTGATCCCAACATGGGGTCCGTGCTGCGTTGGCTCGACCAGCGGCTGGCCGAGCAAGGGACCACGGCTGACGAAATTGTCCGCACCGAATACCTGGAACAAACGGCGATGAACGTCACGGTACGGAACATTATCCCCAGCATGCGCTTGATGATGGACTTTGACTGGCATGAATTCGTCGAAGGCGTCAGTCTGGTGGACGATATTTTGCGCAACGAGACCAACTTCGGCGAAATGGATTTTGCCACGCGTGACACCTACCGCCACGCGATTGAGGAGCTCTCGCGGGGCTCAGACCACAAGGAAATCGAGATTGCGGAACATGTTGTGCACCGCATCCGGCGCGCCAGGACAGAGCCGCGCGGTGACGGACAACCTCGCGAAGACCGAAACGCCGATCCGGGGTATTACCTCATATCCGCGGGACGTCCGGGGTTTGAACGCGAGCTTGGCTCCCGCGTGCCATGGAAAACGAGGCTGTTGCGGATCTACATGCGAAACGCCGCGGCAAGTTACCTGGGAACGATCGCCTTGGGTACTGCTCTGATTGCAGCGCTGCCACTTCTCCACGAAAGAAGGGCCGGAGTGCCGTGGTGGGGATTGTTGTTGCTTGGTCTGCTCGCTGCCGTGCCTGCCTCGGACCTGGCAATCGCGCTCGTCAATCGATTCGTAACGGACTTGATCGGCCCTCAAATGTTACCGCGGTTGGAGTTACGAGATGGCATAACCGAGCAGTTGCGGACGATGGTGGTTGTCCCCGCACTCCTGACGAACCACCATGACATCGAACAACTGATCGAGCGCCTGGAAGTCCATTACCTGGCGAATTCCGAGGGTGATCTGCGGTTTGCGCTGCTGACCGACTGGATGGACGCACCGAGCGAGAGTCTTGCCGGTGACGACGAACTGTTGACGACCGCGGTTAACGGAATCGCGCGGCTGAACAAATTACACGGTCCTACTGCCGAAGGGGACGTGCGCTTCCTTCTGTTGCACAGAAAACGCGTCTGGAATGAGAACGAGGGCAAATGGATGGGATGGGAGCGCAAGCGAGGAAAGCTGCGTGAACTGAACCATCTTCTCCGCGGCGGCGCCAACACCGCGTTTCTACCCCTCGGAGGACGCCCGATCCAAACTCCTGTCGGAGTTCGATACGTCATCACGCTTGATGCGGACACGCGGATGCCGAGAGGCGTAGCGTGTCGTTTGGTCGGAACCATGGCGCATCCCCTAAATCGGCCGCGGTTCAACCCGCAAGTCGGGAGGGTCGTGGAAGGCTATGGGATTGTGCAGCCGCGAATCACGCACTCGCTGGTTGCTGACCACGAGAAATCGCTTTTCGAGACAGTCTTCTCCGGTCCCAGCGGCATCGATCCGTACGCCTCAGCAGTTTCAGATGTGTACCAGGATTTATTCGAAGAAGGTTCGTTCACCGGGAAAGGAATCTACGACGTCGACGCGTTTGAAGTGGCCATGGATGGCAAGGTGCCGGAAAACACGTTGTTGAGTCACGATCTCTTTGAAGGTGAACTTGCGCGAACGGCGCTAGCTTCAGATATTGAGCTGTTCGAAGAGTATCCCTCTCACTATGAGGTGGCGGCTGCTCGGCAACACCGTTGGGTGCGTGGAGACTGGCAACTTCTGCCCTGGATCTGGCAGAGCTCGGGGGCGAGGTCTGAAGACCATTCTAAAGTCGGCATCTCCGCTATTGGCCGGTGGAAGATGTTGGACAATCTGCGCCGTTCATTGTCAGCACCGGCCGCGTTTCTGGCGCTGATCGCAGCTTGCCTGGTCCCTGCGGCTTCTTCGTGGGTGTGGGCAAGATTCATTCTTGCCACCATTGCGATCCCCTCTCTCCTGTCGTTCCTGATCGGAATCAATCCACCACGGCGCGGGATTTCCAAGCGTAGTCATTTCCGGTCGATGCTGAGCGACTTAACACTCGGTGCCTCGCAGTTTGGCGTGACCATCACGATGCTGGCATACCAAGCCTGGCTGATGCTGGATGCAATTATCCGAACGCTCGTTCGCATGACGATTACGCGTCGGCATTTGTTGGAATGGGTGACCGCGGCCAGAGCCAAACGTGCCGTCGACTTGACGATCACAGGTGCCTATAGACGCATGGCTGGCGGTGTGCTGTTTGCGCTGGCAGCGCTGGCGATTGTCGTCGGTTGGGGCCATCGCGGATGGGGCATCCTGCTTCCGTTCGTTGCCCTCTGGATTGCCTCCCCTGCGCTGGCTTGGCAAATCAGCCGTCCTCCCCGGCGCATCGGTGCCGAGTCCCTAACTGCGGTGAATGCTCGACTCCTACGTTTGATTTCGCGCAGAACTTGGGGATTCTTCGAAACTTTCATTACTCCAACCGACCATGCACTACCTCCCGACAATTTTCAGGAAGAACCGACGCCTGTTGTCGCTCATCGCACCTCACCCACGAATATCGGGTTGTATCTTCTGTCTACCTTGGCGGCGCACGATCTGGGTTACCTGGGCACACTCGACGCCGTTGACCGACTGGAAGCTACTCTCGATACCATGAGCCAACTGGAGCTAGCGCGAGGGCACTTCTACAACTGGTACGACACTCGCGACCTTCGCCCCTTGGATCCCAAATACGTCTCCTCTGTGGACAGTGGCAACCTCGCCGGACACCTGCTAGCCCTTGCCAACGGTTGTCGGGAACTGATCCAGACGTCCTCGCTCGGTGAGAGCACACTTGCCGGTGTGCAAGACACCGTCGAACTGTTGCGAGAAGCCTTCGGCCAGATCGCAGAAACGCGCCGAACGAACACCGTCACCCGGAAACAGCTCAGCAATTCCATTGACGCGCTAGCCAACTCGCTGGAGCTAAAGCCAAGCAATGCTGCGGAGTGGGCGACGCGTCTCGCGGAACTGAGGACGCGTGCCCTGACCGTGGCTGACATTGCACAGACCATGGCCCAGGAACGCGGCGATGTCTCGGATTCTCCGGTGATTGTCTGGGCCAATGCCGTCAGGGCGTGCGTCGAAGGTCACGTGCGCGATGCAGCCATCCTGGTACCTTGGGCCGGCCGAAGTTCGACTGGCATTACGTCATTGCCAGTACGGCATGAGGAGCTGGCACCCGAGTGGGTAGCCATTGCACCATTCTTTGAATCGGTGCCTACGTTGGCCGAAGCTCCCGAACGCTTCGACGAGGCACAGCAAGCGCTTGCCTTATTGCGAACGCGTTTGCTCAACGATTCCTCGGCGAACCACGAGATCTTCGCGCGCGTCGATGCCTTGAGCCAGGCCTTGCGGTTGTCAGGGAACGATGCCGTGGCATTAGCTCGCCGTCTCTCCGCCATTGCGCAGAAGGCTGACGACATGTTCCAGGCGATGGATTTCTCCTTTCTTTTTGATGCGACGCGCAAACAGTTTTCCATCGGCTACCGTGTCGCGGACAATCGGCTGGACGCCAACTGTTACGATCTGCTGGCTTCGGAAGCGCGCCTTACCAGCTTCATCGCGATCGCCAAAGGCGATGTTCCCTCCTCACACTGGTTTCGCCTGGGACGTTCACTCACCCCAGTGGGCCGCGGCTCCGCGCTAATTTCGTGGTCAGGCTCGATGTTCGAATACCTAATGCCCGCCCTGATGATGAATGCGCCCACCGGCAGCTTGCTGAACCAGACACACGAACTGGTCGTACGCCGCCAAATTGCTTACGGCGCGGAGCGTGGCGTGCCATGGGGTATCTCGGAGTCTGCCTACAATGCAAGAGACTTGGATTTCAACTATCAGTACACAGCCTTTGGCGTGCCTGGGTTGGGGCTTAAGCGTGGACTTAGCGAAGATCTGGTGATTGCGCCTTACGCCACCGCGCTTGCGGCGATGATTGACCCAAACGCGGCGGCAGACAACTTTGCGAAGCTTGCCGCAGCCGGCGGCAAGGGCGTTTACGGCTTCTACGAGGCGCTCGATTATACCAGCGAGCGTGTGCCTGAAGGCGAAACCGTAGCGGTGGTGCGCGCTTACATGGCGCACCATCAGGGAATGTCGCTGGTCTCGCTTTCCAACACACTGAATAACGGGGCAATGCGAGCTCGTTTCCACGCCGAACCCATGGTGCAAGCCTCCGAATTATTGCTACAGGAGCGGACCCCGCGCGACGTGCTGGTGGCCCGCCCGCGTGCTGAAGAAGTATCCGCGGCGGCGCACGTCCGCGAACTCATCCCGCCCGTCGTGCGCCGTTTCACCTCGCCGCATGAATCGATTCCACGCACGCATCTGCTCTCCAACGGACGCTACGGGGTAATGGTGACGACTGCCGGGTCGGGCTATAGCCGATGGCGGAATCTTGCAGTCACCCGCTGGCGCGAGGACATCACCCGAGACTGTTGGGGGTCCTATATTTTTCTCCGCGACGCGAACAGCGGCCAGCTTTGGTCGGCTGGCTATCAGCCCTCGGGTATCGAACCGGATGCATATGAAGCCAGCTTCACCGAAGACCGCGCCGAGTTCATTCGACGTGACGGGTCGTTGGTCACCACCCTGGAGGTCGTCGTTTCGCCAGAAGATGATGCGGAAGTTCGCCGAGTTTCGATCGCCAACTTGGGAACCCGGACTCGTGAAGTTCAGATCACATCCTACGCCGAGGTTGTGCTTGCCCCTCAAGCAGCCGACGAAGCCCACCCGGCATTCTCCAACCTTTTTGTGGAGACGGAATTCGTCGCGGGCGCGGAGACTCTGCTGGCCACCCGCCGGCCGCAATCCGAAAACGAAACGCCGGTCTGGCTTGCTCATGTCGCAATGGTCGAAGGCGAGTCCGTAGGGGATCTGCAATTCGAGACCGATCGCGCGCGCTTTCTTGGAAGAGGGCATTCGGTCCGGGATGCCGTGTCCATCGCGGACGGGCGGCCTCTCTCCAATACAATCGGCCCAGTGCTGGACCCCGTGATGAGTCTGAGGCGTTCGGTACGCATCCCGGCTGGTGCGACCGCACGAATCGCTTTCTCGACCCTTGTCGCCCCAGCTCGAGCGCAAGTGCTCGACCTGGCGGACAAGTATCGAGACGGGCGAACTTGGGAGCGCACCCTCATGGCGGCCTGGACGCAGGCGCAAGTGCAACTTCATCATCTCGGTATCACGCCTGACGAAGCCCACCTATTCCAACGATTGGCCAATGCCGTTCTGTATTCCGACCCATCCCTTCGTCCGTCTTCGGATTTGCTGAGCCGCACCACGATTGACTTACCTGCCTTATGGGTGCACGGAATCTCCGGGGATCTGCCCATCGTGCTGGTCAGGATCGACGAAGCAGAGGATGTGGGGATCATCCGGCAAGTACTGAGGGCGCAGGAATATTGGCTTACTAAGGGGTTATTGGTTGACGTAGTGATCCTCAACGAGAAGCCGCCTTCCTATGAACAGGAACTACAGGATTCGCTGGACGAGCTTGTACGTGCTCACAGGCAGCGGGTGTCATCCGAGCACGGCGATGTCCGCGGCAACGTGTTTCTGCTGCGCGGAGACTTAATTTCCGCGCAAGAGCGCGCGCTCCTGCAATCCGCAGCCCGCGTAGTACTACTCAGCCGCCACGGCACCATGGCCGAGCAGGTGATCCGCTCGCAACACTCGGAATCCCTGACGCGGCCCGTACCTCGTCCGTCTCGACCGGGGAAGGACGCAGAAGTGCCGTTGAAGATTCCGGAACTAGAATTCTTCAATGGCCTGGGTGGATTCGCCGACGGAGGGCGGGAATACGTGACCGTCCTTGGCGAGGGACTGCGCACGCCAGCTCCATGGATCAATGTCATCGCCAATCCTGAGTTTGGTTTTCTCGTCTCAGAATCTGGTTCCGGCTACACCTGGTCTGGCAACAGTCATGAAAACCAACTCACTCCCTGGTCGAATGACCCGGTAACGGATCCGTCCGGAGAAGCTATTTACATTCGCGATGAGGATTCGGGGGTGGTGTGGAGTCCGACGGCCTTGCCCGTCCTCGATGACGCCTCTAGCTTTGCGGCATGGCACGGCCAGGGTTATAGCCGGTTCCGCAATGGATCGCAAGGAATTCTGTCGGAGCTGCTCCAGTACGTCCCGATTCGCGATTCGATTAAGATCTCGCGTTTGGTTCTGCACAACCGTTCAGCCCGCACTCGTCGCCTTTCAATGACAGCATATGCGGAATGGGTGCTGGGGAATTCGCGCAGCATGACGGCGTCGCACATTATCACGGATCTTGATGTGGAGACGAGTGCTCTATTTGCGCGCAGCGCATGGGGCGGCGAGTTCGGCGGTCGAGTTGCCTTTATTGATCTCAGCGGACGGCAGAACTCATGGTCGGGCGACCGGACCGAATTTCTCGGGCGCAACGGAGTTGCTGCGCGGCCGGCGGCATTGCAACGAGGGGCCCCGCTTTCCGGAAGAGTGGGCGCCGGTATTGATTCCTGCGCCGCGCTCCAGACGATGGTGGAGTTGCGTCCAGAGGAACGCATTGAGATCGTGGTTCTGCTAGGAGAGGGGAAGGATCGGGAAGAGGCGCGCGAATTGATCAATCGCTATCGCGCCGCGAACCTCGATCAGGTTTTGGCCGAGGTCACCCAGCAATGGGACGAGGTCCTCGGAACCGTGCAAATCACAACGCCTGATCGGTCGATGGATGTTCTGGTGAATCGCTGGCTGCTCTACCAGACTCTGTCCTGCCGGGTATGGGGACGGGCCGCGTTTTATCAGACTAGCGGAGCCTACGGTTTCCGCGATCAACTGCAGGACGTGATGGCGCTCGCCGTGACAAAACGAGAAGTCGCTCATGCGCATCTACTGCGCGCCGCTTCACGCCAATTCGTGGAGGGTGATGTCCAGCACTGGTGGCATCCGCCGTCGGGGCGCGGCGTCCGCACCCGAATTTCCGATGACCTGCTATGGCTGCCTTATGTCGTGATCCAATTCCTCGAGGTGACAGGAGACTCCGGCCTGCTCGACGAATCGGTACCCTTTCTGGAAGGCGAAACACTCACCTCGGGTCAACTCGAATCCTACTTTCAGCCCCGCGTTTCACAGACGCGTGCAACCATCTTTGAACATTGCGCCCGAGCGCTGGATCGAAGTCTGGCTGTTGGTAAACACGGTCTGCCATTGATGGGCACCGGAGACTGGAACGACGGCATGAACCGAGTGGGACAGGACGGCAAGGGCGAGAGTGTTTGGCTGGGCTGGTTCCTGCACACCATTCTCTGGGAGTTCGCCAAGATTGCCGATGCGCGCGGCGAACCCAAGCGCGCAGAAACCTGGCGGCTTCACGTCAGTGCGCTCAAGGCCGCGCTCGAGCGGGACGGTTGGGACGGAGCGTGGTATCGCCGAGCCTTCTTCGATGATGGCACGCCGCTCGGCACTGCCCAAGACCGGGAGTGCCGTATTGACTCTATTGTTCAGTCCTGGGGAGTCCTTAGTGGGGCCGCTGAACCGGCTCGTGGAGCGCGCGCCATGGCTGCTGTCGACCAGTATCTCGTCCGCCGTCCAGAAGGATTGGATTTGGTACTAACTCCACCCTTCGACAAGACCGATCATGACCCCGGCTACATTAAAGGCTATCTGCCTGGGATCCGCGAAAATGGCGGCCAGTATACGCACGCTGCTGCGTGGACGGTCCTGTCATTTGCGGCGCTCAGCGACGGAGACAAGGCCGTCGAGTTGTTTCGCATGCTCAACCCAATCAACCGCACCGCCTCGCGAGCGACCGTGCAGCGCTACAAAGTGGAGCCCTATGTGGTGGCAGGTGATGTTTATTCCGAACCTCCGCATGTGGGGCGCGGTGGATGGACGTGGTATAGCGGATCAGCCGGATGGCTATATCGCGCGGCTGTCGAATGGATTCTGGGTTTCCGCATACGCGGAACGGTGCTTTCGATCGATCCCTGTATTCCTAAAAGCTGGCCGCACTACTCCATGAGTTTTCGTTATCTCTCGACGGCTTACAAAATCAGCGTAGAAAACCCGTCCGGCGTTTCACGGGGTGTCGTTTCCATGGAAATAGACGGCAAGCCGCTGGCCACCTCCCAAAATATCCCGCTCACTGACGATGGTGGGAATCATCAGGTTTGCATTGTTCTAGGGTAGACGATGCGTCCGGGAGTGCCCGTACTCGACCGCAATTTTGTACCGCTCAAGCGACGACAATTTCCAGTCGGACCACCATCAACACTTCCTTCCAGTCTGTCCTTGCTCAAAATTCCATCCCGTGATGTGCTACCTGTTTCGTTTTTGGGGCCCTCTAAAAGGTGATCCCGGGTAGAGCAATAGGCCGGGAGTTTGAATCTCTCCGGGCGCGCCAGACTTCTTCATTCACCGCGATTCGCGCCGGCGTCCAAGCGCTCCGTTTGCTACCGTAACTCCCTCGTGCCCACCGCCTGCCGCAACTGCTCCAGCGATGTCATATAGGTCGCCAGTGCCTGGCGGTAGCTCAATTGGGTCGAGCGATAACTGCGTTCGGCATCGAGGAAGTCCAGCAGCGATGCCGCCCCGTGCTCGTAGGAGAACCGCGTAATATCGAGCGATTCCGTCGCTTTGTCCAGATATCCCTGGTCGTACAACCGGAGCACCTGCTCGCTTCTCCGCAGGCCCTCATAATCATTCTGCACTTCAGTCAGAACCTGCTGTTCTGCGGCTTTCTGCTGGAATTGCGATTGCGTAACAGCGTATTGCGTACGCGCAATCTCGCCCTGATTTTTGCTGAACACGGGCAGCGGAATATTGAAGTAAAAAGCACCCAGGTTGTTCTGGTTCAGACGGGTGTAATCGAAATTCACGTTCAAGTCGGCCTTGCCATTCGCTTTGGCCAGCCCGACCTGGCTCTGGGACGCAACCACGCTGCGCTGCGCCGCCTGCAGGTCGGGCCGGCTGGCGAGGGCGCGCGCCTGCAAGTCTTCCAGACGCGCAGTTACCGGATCGTAAGCCAGGCTGCCAACCACTTCGTAGTCTGCGGGCACGGAATCAAAGCCAAGGAATTGGCGCAATGAGGCCAGTGCCTGGGCCCGGGCCAATTGAGCATTGCTGACGTCGCTCTCGAACTGCAGCGACTGCAACTGGATCTTAAGCAGGTCGTTGCGGCTCATCGCTCCGGCTTTGTGGCGCTCTTCGCTGATGTCAACCGTCTTCTTGTAACTGTCTAAGAGGCTCTCGGCGAACTCCAGGTTCGACTTCGCCAGCAACGCCGCAACGAACAATTGCGCGGCGTTGGCAAGGACTGTGCGTTGCGCATCCTCGACTTGTGACTCGGTGACGGCGGTCGCCGTCTTGGCGGCATCGAGGCGGTGCTGGCGTTTCTTTCCGCGCTCGAAGAGATAGCTGACGCCTACGTCGTACTGCGCCTGGGTCTCCCAGTAATTCGAGTCGCTCCACAGGCTGGGTGCAAACAGGGGAAGAAATTGCGTGTCCCATGAGAGCACGGGATTGGGCCGCAGGTTGGCGGTAATCTCCTGGGCCTTGTTCTGCTGGATCAGCGTTTGGTTGGCCTGCAACGTGGGATTGTTGCGCTTGGCCATATCCAGCGCCTGTTCGAGCGTGATGGCCCGCTTCGATGGGTCCAACACGGGTAACGGCACCTGCGGCGGGCCAGACATCGGCGGCGGAGTCTGCGCCTGCGCCGTCAGTACGCGAGTCGGTAAGGGCGCGTCAGGCAGCCCGGAATTCTGCTGCGCCGATACACCCGACGCCACCAGCAGCAGTAACAATCCAGCGACACATTCAAGTCTGCGATTCGAGGAGTATGGGGCAGGCGTATTCATCATTCGGTGACCTCCTCGGCTTCATCCGGCAGAACGTCATTCGGTCCGGCCACCCAAGCATAGAACGCTGGCAGCAAGACGAGGCTCAGGAACAATTCAGTCAGCAATCCGCCGACAATTACGATAGCGAAGGGACGTTGCGAATCCGATCCGATGTCGTGAGACATGGCGGCTGGCAGAAGTCCGAGGCTGGCCACCAGCATGGTCATCATGATGGGGCGCAGCCGCCGCGTCGAACCAATAATCACCGCCTCGTGGACGGGCAAGCCACGGGCGCGAAGCTGATTGATGTACTCGATCAGCACCACGCCGGTCTGCACCGAGACGCCAAACAGCGCCAGGAATCCGACGCCCGTCGAGACGCTGAAGTGTTCTCCCGTAATCAGCAGCGCAATCAGGCCGCCGATGGGCGCGAGCCCGAGATTGAGCAGCACCAGGAATCCCCACTTGAAGGAACGGAACATCGAGTACAGAACCAGCATGATCACCATGATTGTGAGCGGAATCACGATCGCCAGGCGATGGTTCGCGCGCTTCTGGCTCTCATACTCGCCAGCCCACTCCAGGGTATAGCCCTGTGGCAACTTCACTTCGCGGTCCACTTTCTTCATGGCTTGTTCAACGGTGCTGCCGAGATCGCTGCCACGAACGCTGTACTTAATCGCAATGTAGCGCTGGTTGCCCTCGCGGTTGATCATCGAAGCTCCATCTTCGATCTTGATATCGGTGACTTCGGCCAGCGAAACGCGTTCTCCACTGGGCGCGGCAATGCGGATGTTGCGTATGTCGTCCACGGACTGCCGGAACTGTTTCTGGTAACGGGGGACAAGATCGAAACGCTGTTCGCCAATGAGAATCTGGCTAACCGGATTGCCGCCTACAGCGGTTTGGATTGCGTCCTGAATGTCGGAAGCATTGATACCGAAGCGATCGGCCTTCTCCCGGTTGACCACGATATTGACGTTGGGTTGGCCGAGCACGCGGAATAGCCCAAGATCGGCAACACCGGGGACCGTCCGCATTACCACCATGATCTCTTCGCCCTTCTGCTCCAGGTCTTTCAGGTCGGAGCCGAAGATCTTGACGGCGAGTTCGCCCTTCACGCCGCTGACCGCTTCTTCCATGTTGTCGGCGATGGGCTGCGAGAATCCCCAGGTCACGCCGGGAATCTTCTCCACTTCGTTGTCCATTGCCTCAATCAATAGCTCCTTGCGGCCACGGAACTGAGGCCGCCATTCACTGCGGGGCTTGAGATCGACAAAATACTCGGTGTTGAAGAAGCCGGTGGCGTCAGTGCCGTCATCGGAGCGGCCCACTTGCGAGACCACTTTCGTCACTTCCGGAAAGCTGGCGAAAATGATGCGCGCCTTGTCCATCACTTCGCCACCGGCAGTTGGGCCCGTGCTGGGGGACAAGGTGCCGCGCGCCCAGATCGAGCCTTCATCGAGATGGGGAAGAAATTCCGAGCCAATCACCCCTCCAAATCCGAGGTACGCCGTGAAGGCAAAGACAACGACAGCTGAGGCCAATACGACAGGGCGCCGGACGATAATCCAGTCCAGTGTTCGCTCGTAGTTGGCCGTAATCCATTTGACGATCGGGTTGTCCCAGGCGTGGGCACCCTTGTGGAAAATGTAACTTGCGAGCACAGGCGCGATGATGATGGAAAACAGCAACGCACCCAGCAGTGCGAATGTCACAGTCGATGCCATCGGTTTAAAGAGACGGCCCTCTACCCTTTGCAGCGTAAAAATCGGCAGGTAGGTGATGATGATGATCGCAATCGCATAAAACACCGGGCGTTGCACTTCGTGTGCGGCGGAACGAATGACCTCGTCCACCGACGCATGACCTTCCTTCCAGCCCTCCAGGCGGCGCTGTATGTTTTCGACCATCACGGCCGCCCCTTCCACGATCATTCCGAAATCGAGAGCGCCCAGCGACAGCAGGTTGGCGGGAATGTGCCGCAGATCGAGCAGGATCGAGGCGAAGAACAACGAAAACGGAATGGTGATCGCCACGATCAGCGCCGAACGCAAATTCCCCAGGAAGAAGAACAGCACCAGCACGACCAGCAGAATGCCCTCGGTGAGGTTGTGCAGGACCGTGTGCGTCGTCAGGTGCACCAGGTCGTCGCGATCAATGTGCGGAACGATCTTCACGCCCTTTGGCAGGACACGCTCGTTCAGGAACTTCACCTTGGCATCGATGTCACGTAGGACGGCTTCGGCTTCCGCTCCCTTGCGCATTTGTACGATGCCTTCGACCACGTCGGTGTTGTCCGTAACGCGCCCATCATCGTGGCGAATCGCCTTGCCCAGCCGCCCAAGGCGAATCTTCGAACCCTGCGTCACCTCGGCCACATCGCGGATGCGTACCGGAGTGCCGTTCTTCGCGGTCAGTACCGTGGCGCCAACGTCGTCGGTGGTCTGCATGAGTCCGACGGCGCGGACATTGTAGGCCTGCTGTCCCTTCTCAATGAAACTGCCGCCACCGTTGACATTATTGTTGGTCAGCACCTGCTCCACCTGCGCCATGGTCAGGCCATACGCAACCAGTTTGTCGGGATTGACCTGTACCTGGTACTCGCGGGTCTGACCGCCAAAGATCGAGATCGAAGCAACGTTGGGCACGGACATCAGGTGCTTGAAGACCACCCAGTCCTGAAGAGCCTTCAAGTCCATCACGTCGTACTGGGGATTGGTGCTCTGTAGAGTGAAAAAATAAATCTGACCGGCGGGGCTGAAGTCGGCACCGATTTGTGGATTCAACCCGGGAGGCAAGCTGACCAGCGTCAGCTTTTCCAGCACTTGTTGCCGGTTCTGTTGGTTATCTGACTCGTCGTCGAATAACACCGTGATGAATGAAAGTCCCGAGATTGAAGTGGAGCGGAGGTGCGTGAGGTGCGCGACGCCATTCAACTCCGTCTCGATGGGAATTGTGACTTGCTGCTCGACTTCCTCCGCCGCGCGCCCCGGCCATTGCGTGATGACCCACACGTACTTGTCGGCGACATCGGGATAAGCCTCAACCGGAAGGTTGTGGAACGAAATGATCCCCCAGATCAGTAATCCGATCCCTACCGCCAGCACCAGCATCCGGTTACGCAGGGCAAAGTTGACCAGGAACCCGATCATCCCTACTGCTCCTCGGCTGCGGAGGAGAATTGCAGCGCGTTGGTGACGACCTTTTCCTGCGGATTCAGTCCGCTGACCACTTGCACGAATCCGTCACTGCTCTGTGGTCCCAGTTGCAGGGTAACTCGGCGAAACTGCTTGTTGCCCGCGGGAACAAAAACCCAGTCCTTGTCATGCAAATGAACGATGGAAGTAGCCGGGACCACGATTCGTTCGATCAGTTGGCTTCCTTTGAACGTAGCGGTCACGAACATCCCGGCCCGCATCAGCCCCTTGGGATTCGGCAACTCAATGCGAACTTTGGCCGATCGCGTCGCGGGATCCAGGACCTCGCTAATATTGACAACCTTCCCCGGAAACTTCTGATCGGGATAGGCATTGAGCGAGATCTCGGCGGTATCGCCAACGTGCACCCGCGACAGCATGTCCTGATACACATCGCAAACCACCCAAACCGTAGACAGGTCGGCAATGGTGAATAGACTGGGAGAATTGTCGAGAGATTTCACACCGGTGCCGCCGGTGATCTGTTGATCGACGATGGTTCCCGAAATAGGGGCAACGACTGGCAGCAAAGGCGATGGATTGTTGATGGTTCCGCCCAGTACTTTTACTCGCTGAACGGCAGTTTGCATATCCACCTTGGCTTTTGCATCGGCGTCCTGGGCCGTTTCTAGATCGGCCAGCGCGATGGCGCCCTTGTCGTAAAGCAATTGGGCGCGCGCCAGTTGCTTGGCAGCCAGTTGCTCGTCAGCCTTGAACTTCTGGTAGTCAGAGAAGGCTTGCGACACATCGGGACTGTCGATCAGCAACAGAGTCTGCCCCTTCCGGACGGAGTCGCCCAACTTGGCTTTGATCTCGACCACCCGGCCACCGCCTAGCGACACCACGGGCACGGAGCGGTTCACATCCGGAGCGATTACGCCATTGACGTGCAACTCGTCGCTGACCCTGCGGACTTCCACCGCGACCGTCGGAAATTGCTCGGGGTGTGGCAAAGTGAAAACATTGGGATCAGCATTCGTTTCTACAGAGGTTTGCGGCGGATCGACCTTGGTCTTCGAGCAGCTTGAGAACATCACAGCGGCCAGCAGCAATGGGAGCAATCCCGCGGTGCGCGCCAGCGCTTGCCCCGGCATACTCATGCGGTTCTTCATCTAGACGTCTCTCTTCTTGAACCTGGCATAGCCGGTCTCAACGGTCTGGATTCCCCGCTACGTACGGGTACCCGACAGCCAACCAGAGAAATTAATAGTGAATGCGTCGTGCCACTTGATCGGCACTTGCTCGCTGATTCAGTTTCAGAGGGAGGGAGGAGGAGCTCGACCGGCAGAAGGAACGATTACGCCGTCCAAGGCGAGCTTCACAGTAACCAACGGACGCCACGGCCGCAATAAGACCAGCCCGAACAGCAGGTAGAGCGCCAGCATGGTCGGCAACAAGGACGACGGCGGGCTCGTCTGTAAATCGTGAACCAGGGCAACCGCGCGTTTCAACTTCTTGGAGGACTCTTCCACGACGGCTTGCGTGGGATGGAGGTCGTCGCTGGCCGAGATAACGGGGAACAGCAAGACCACGACGCACACCAACGCAATCAGCGCCTTACGATAGGGCACTCGGGCGAGCTGCCCGGAGACGGAACGGCCTCGCAAGAACCCGAAAACAGCCAACGGGGCCAGCGATATCCAGATCAGGTTGAGGAGCAGTTCCATCGGTCGTTTTCGTAGTTTATCACTCAGTATGGAGCCGTTGCGACGCCGAGTCGGCGTCCGGATACAGGTTCACGAGATATTAATCGCCATGCGAATGGTGGCCGCCCTGCTTTGCCAGTGTGGTTCGCTAGAATTCCAAGACCCCTCATCTACCCGGCCGCTTCAGCCACGCCGCTGCGACCAACCTTCGCCTGTGCCGTTCGAATTTCGCTTAAACGTTCGCCTCTGCTCTAATAGACGCTTAATCCCAGATTCAGCAGATTTCGACGAGGAAGGAACCCGCAACTTGCATTTTCTGCGTAAGCTCTTTTTCGCTCTACTTGTATTGGTAGGTCTTCTCCTGACCGCATGGGCGGCCGCCGCCCTTTATTTCGACTTTCAGCTAGCCAGCCTGCGTGTTCCACTTGCGGTGCTTTATCTCGCCCTGATGCTCGGAGCGTTCTTCTGTCTTCGGCCCCGTCCCAGCCGCGTTCTGGTTCTGTTCGCCGGTTTCGTTCTGGTTGCCCTCTGGTGGTTTTCGCTCAAGCCGACCAACCAGCGCAACTGGCAACCCGACAATGCCCAGACTGCCTCTGCCGACATCGCCGGCGACCACATCACCATTCATAATTTTCGCAACTGTAGTTACGTCACTGAGCTGGACTACACCTGCCAGTGGGAGACCCGCTCCTTCGACCTGGCCAACCTGTCCGGCGCTGACATTTTTATTACCTGGTGGGGGCCAACCTTGATCGCCCATCCCATCGTCAGCTTCGATTTCGGCCCGCAGGGCTACGTTCCGTTCTCGATTGAAACCCGCGACGTCGTCGGCCAGAGCTACTCCGCCGTTCGTGGATTCTTTCGCCAGTACGAGTTGGCCTACATTGTCAGTGACGAACGCGACGTTGTCCGCCTGCGCACTAACTATCGCAAGGATGAAGAGGTCTACATCTTCCGCACCACCGTCCCGCCCCAGTTGACGCGCAAGATATTTCTGGACTACATCCAGCGGGTGAACGACCTGCACAACCACCCCGAGTGGTACAACGCTCTGACTAACAATTGCACCACCAACATTGACGTTTCAGCGTCCCAGGCAAGAGGTCGGAGCACGGTCTGGGACTGGCGAGTCCTGCTGAACGGCAAGATGGACGAGATGATGGACGAGCACGGCACTCTGGTGAACGGAGGATTGCCGCTCCCGGCCCTGAAGGCGCAGGCCCATATCAACCCTGCGGCGAAGGCTGCGGATGACAGGCCCGACTGGTCGCAACTCATCCGCGTCGGCCGCGTCGGCTTCACAAAGCAACCGTAACCACACGGATCGAGCTGCCCAGCAGCGACATTTGGTTTAGCCGCGGGCGTCAGCCCGCGGTCAAAAGGGGGAAGACAGTCGAGCCGCGTAGCGGCGACACCAGTTACATCCCGAACACTCCGCCGACGGCACTATTTCGCCACTAACACCAGGAAGTAATCCATCTTGTCATCCTTGACCCAGTCGTCGTGTTCCTCCAGCAGGCGATAGCCTGCTTGCTCGGCTTCCTGCAGCACGGCTTTTTTCTGCACTCCGTGGTTCTCGCCGTTGCCATCGCGGTCGATGATGCCGACTCTGGCTCCCGGTCGCAGCGCAGCCCGTAAGTTCCGTAGCAACTCGACCGGTTTGGCGATCTCGTGATAGGTCTTCAGCATCAACACCGCGTCCACGCTGGCGGCAGGCAATTGCGGGGAATCTTCTTTCCCCAGCACGGTCTTCACATTTTTCAGGTTTTCCTTCTCCGCCCGCTCCTCGATATGGCGAATCGCCTCGGGATTAATCTCCACCGCATAAACTCTGCCGCTCTCCGTCACTCGCTTGGCTGCACGGACCGTGAACCATCCTGACCCCGCTCCAATGTCGGCGACGACTTTGCCGGCAGTAATGCCGAGCGCATCCATCACCTTGTCGATATGCAACTTCTGCTCGCGGTCTGGGTAATCGAAGATCGACAGGTCGCCGCTGTAAGGAGTGCTGGTTTTACGCTGCTGTACGGACGGTGCGGCGGCGGAAGCTTGTCCCCTCGGCGACCCCATCGCCGGACCTGCCGGCACAACGAGCAACAACCACACCAGGCAAGCCGCGATACTCCGGAACCTCATCAGGACCCCCATCGGAATGTTAAACGTAGCATGACATCAATCGCCGGCCGTAAACGCACTGCGCCTCCAAATCAATGCTTCTAAGTCAGGTAGGCGTTCCGCGCCTCCAGCAGTTACCATAGAGGTTTGGTGCCGGGAATGACTTGATTGCGTTCCACGTGCCGGAGTACCTTTATTCTCTTTAGCGAACCAGTCTTTGCCGGGCAGTGTAGCGACGAGTACTCTCAGCCGTTGGTTTTCGGCCCTCTAGGAGATTCATGACAGCGTCGAAGAGCGCTCTTTCTCTGGTTATCTGCATTCTTTTGTGCGGGTTCACCCTCTCCTGCGCGACCGGCAAGCCTCCCGCCCCGGTGCTTCCGCTGGTCATCAACCCGTTGCCATTGCCTACAGCGGTCATCAGCGTCCCTTACTCTGCAACGTTGACCTCCGTTGGAGGGGTAGGGCCGTTCACATGGGCCATGGCCTCCGGGACTCTGCCTCCGGGACTCACCATCAGCGCTGGCGGCGTCATCAGCGGAACTCCAACCGTGTTGGGCGCAACGACTTTCAAGGTGCAGGTCACCGACTCGCAAACTCCTACCGCGGCAGTCGACATTGCGAGCAAGACCATCACCGTCAACAGTCCCTTGTCGGTCACGACCTCGTCGCTCACCGCCGGATCGATCAACGTACCCTACACCGCTTCGCTCACGGCTGGTGGTGGCGTGCCGCCCTACACCTGGAGCATCACCTCGGGCAGCTTGCCCGCCGGGCTGACCTTGTCCGCATCCGGATTTATCTCCGGCACGCCGACCTCTCAGCAGACCTCAACTTTCACCGTTCAGGTCAGCGATTCGCAAACGCCGGCTACGACTGCCACCGCAATCTTGAGCATCACGATCAACGGTCCCACCTTCCGTTTGAACGGCAACTACGTTTTCTCGTTCTCGGGATTCAGTCAGGGCAACCTTGTGCTCCAAGCTGGTAGTTTCACATCCGACGGCCAAGGCAACCTCACCAATGGCCTCATGGATTCCAATAGCGCCTCCGGGGTGCACACCAACCTTCCGTTCACCGGCACCTATTCTGTGGGTGCGACCGACACCGGCCCGATGACGCTGGTCATCCCGGCGTTGGGAACCTTCTCTTACCAGTTGGCAGTGCCGGCCAATGGCACCATCCGGTTCATCCAGGACGGTAGCGCCGGGGGCCAAGGGTCGGGCACCATTCGCAAAGTTGCAACCACCACTGGGACGAACATCACGGTCAGCAGTCTTGCCGCCACGTGGGCTTTCGGTTCCTTCGGAGCCGACTCCGCTCTCAGTCGCTTCGCTTCCGCAGGCACCTTCGTCGCCGACAACACGGGCAAGTGGACCAGTGGCGTTGAGGACACCAACGACCACGGCAGCATAGCCAATAGCGTGCCATTTACCGGATCGTTCGTCGCCATTGACCCCGTCACCGGACGCGGCACCGCGACCCTTACCGTCACGAACGGCGCCACCACCAATTACAGCTTCTATCCTGTTTCGTCGACCGAACTGATTATGCTGGGTATCGACCCCGTTTCCAGTTCGGCCCCGCTCAACTTGCTTACGCTCGACACCAGCGCAGCACCCACCGGTGGTTGGACGAACGCAATTCTCAACTTCACTACGGTTGCTGAACTCCAGGGTGTGGCGCTTTCCAATGGCAACCTTGTCCCCGATGTTCTGCTAGCCTTGGTAACCTTCGACGGCAAGGGCGGCCTCACCGTCACCACTGACGAGAATTCTGGCGGAACTCTCAGCGCCAACAAATATACCGGTACCTACAACGTCGAGACCAACGGGCGCACCACCTTGAGCGGCTTCGGCAGTTCTTCAACCGTTTTTTACATTTCGTCGAACGTTGCGTTCTCCGTGGGCGGAGACGCGAACGTGACTGCTGGAAGCCTCTTCCGGCAGGCAGGGTCGCCTTTCAGTAACACGTCGATCACCGGTTCCTACCAGGGCGGTACGATCGTAGCTGTGCTGCCCACTGTTACGGTTGAAGCTGACTCAGCCAAGCCCGACGGTAATGGCAACTACCCGCTGACCTACGACACCAGCGGACCGGGTGGTCCGCAACAGGGCTTGACCTTGGCCGCAACCTACAGCGTCGATGCTACCGGCCGCGCTCCGTTGATCGTAAATGGGACAACTACCGGAATTGCTTACGTCGTGGGCCCGACGAAGATCCTAGTGCTGTCGGTCGATGCCAATCCAAAAATAAACTCGCTCGAGAAGTAGCCGTCGCGGTCGTTCGAACTGCGAAACATCGCGCCCCACTCAAGGCGCTGGTGTGTGTGGGCTTCTCGACGTCTGGGAAGCATCGCACCGGATGAGGGTACCAGCCTAACTTGGCTTCTTCTGCAAATCCGCAAGGCTGACGCATCCCAAGCCCGCGGGGCGTCAGAATCGTAGCCTAGCGCGTAAGAGTCTGTGTGAGGACTAGACTGCAAATTTTCAGTGGGAAGAGGATCCGTAGTCGACAGCAAATCAGCCGCGAAGCGGCGGCTGCGAATTTAGCCCGGGGCGCAAGAGGCTGTTACGAAACCAAGAACGCCGCTCCGCGGCTCGGGAATGTTTTCCACTTGGCCCCGGGCTGACGCCCGAGTCTAACACCACATCGCCGCTTCGCGGCTGAATCGAGCACTCCCAGGCGCCCATTGTTCCACCGCACAGGTCGCAATCGGAGTTTCGTAACAGACTCGCAAGCCCCGGGTAAAGTCGAAAATTGACCCGAGCCGCGTAGCGGCGGCACTGGTTCTCACACGGACTCGTAAGCACTGGGTCGATATTGTAAAGAGGGCAAGGGTCCCGTAGGGACGCCAGATCTTGCTACCACGTGTACTTCCGCGCCGGCTCTTGCCGCGCAGCTTCATCCATGACCTGCTGCTTCCATTGCTTGGGGCTCGCGCCTTTCAAATCGCCTACCCCCGCTGCGGCGAGGATCAACGCCCGGTACGACCCCATCCAGGGCAGTTTTAAAAACGACATGTCCGGCGTCTCGGCCTGCGTGACCAGCGCGAGTTGCGCATCTTTCCAATCGGCTGGCGGATTCTTGCCAGACTGCAAATACTTCAGTGCTTCCAGGCCTGTACTACCCAACTTCTGCAGTTGCAGCACACGACTGCTGGCGTCTTGCAATACCGGAGCCTTTGCCGCCATTGCCGCAAAGCCCGGTCCCATGTCGCGCCACTCCTGAAATGTGCGCGCCAACTCGTCTGACGAAACTGCGAATTTGGGCGCGTCCCCAAGCAACTGCTCGACCAGCGCTGCGAACTGCCGCCGGTAAGGCGGATCGGGTACCACCGCATCCGTTAGATGCACCAGCGGCACAAGTTGCGTGCTCGGGTTACCACGCGTTAACTGCTCTCGCACTCCCACGCCTTCTGGCGAGGTGATCTTTCCTAATACGCCCAGCGGGCCAAGTTCGGCAGTGCCCGAAACCTGCCGCAGCATCTTGTCCATGCTCGAGAGTTGCAGCGTGCCATCCTGTTCCAGCCATACCGCCACCACGTCGAGCCGCCGGTACATGTCAGCCACGTTCGTCACGTTTTGTGGTGACCAGAAGCGCTCGGCCGCCGCCGCGGACCTCGGCCAGATCCGGCCGTCAATATTCTCCGGCGAAAGAAATTCTCCCCACGCGCACACTTCGCCTCCCACAATGTGGGATGCCTGCTCCGGCGTCAAACTGCTGCCCACCGGCAGCGGATCAGAGAGGTAGTAATATTCCGCCGGACCCATGTGGTCGAGATAATAATCTGTCGACCAGATTGCCCCGTACCCTTCGCGCGCGGCCTGGTCGAGCGACTTATAGCCGCGCCACGACTGCACCACCGTACCCTTGGGCAAGTCCGGCGTCAGGATCTCGTCCCATCCCACCATCTTCTTGCCGTGCTTCTGCACGATCTGCAGCACGCGCTGATTGAAGTAAGTCTGCAACTCCGCCGTGCTGTGATAGCCGTGCGCCCGCATGAACTCCTGGATTTGCGCATTGGCCTGCCACTGCTTGCCATTGTTCTCGTCGCCACCGATGTGGAAATACTCGTCGGGAAACAGCGCCGCCATCTCCCCGATGAATCCATCCAGGAACCGGTAGGTCTCCTCGCGCGTCGGATCCATCACCGGATCGAAGACGCCCCAGTGCGTCTGTATCGTGTACGGCCCCGGCGCGCTGGCCAAGTCGGGGTAGCCCACCATCCATGCCCCGGCGTGCCCCGGCATGTCAAATTCCGGAATCACCCGCACACCGCGATCCGCGGCGAACGCAATCACCTCACGCACCTGCTCCTGCGTGTAATAGAGGCCGTTGGATCCCATCTCCTGCAGCTTGGGATACTTCTTGCTCTCTATGCGGAATCCCTGGTCCTCGCTCAGGTGCCAATGGAACACGTTCATCTTCACCGCGGCCAAGCCTTCAATGTTGCGCTTGATGACCTCCACCGACTGGAAGTGGCGACCGACATCAATCATCAGGCCGCGCCACGGAAATCGCGGCTTGTCCTGAATGTCGACGAAAGGGAAGTAGTACCCATCGTGGTCCCCTGACACCAGTTGCAGCAGCGTCTCCATGCCGTGCAACGCGCCCCACACCGTATTAGCGCTAAGGGTCGCTCCCGTGCCATCAATCACTAACGCGTAAGACTCATCGTCGCCCAGCCCGGGATACGCAGTGCCCCCCTCCCTGACCCCGACCTTCAGCGTGGCAGACTTTCCATTGGGAGCAATTCCCAGCGGCAGCACAATTCCACTTCGGCCCTCCAGTCGCTGTTGCAGACGGAGAATCGCAGCCTGCAGCCGCGCGTCGGTGTAGCCATCGCTCGAAATCGTAAACGAGCCCTCCAGTTTGAGTTTTCCTGGCTGCACCTGCACAAACGCAGGCAACGGCATGACGTTGATTGTGGAAGCTCCACTCGTCGCGGATTGTCCGGCCGCAAAGGCGAGTACAGGCAGAAGTAGCATCGGTATCAGAATTCGCATGATGGATAATTTGAGGTCGCAGCTCAATTGTGAATTACGCAATCAAGTAACGACATTTCAGATTTGTCATCACGAGCCCGCCGCGGGCGAGGGATCTGCTTTCCTCCGCTCGGCGATAAGCTGGTTCCCAGGCCAAAATTGCAGGCCGCCCGCAATGACAATTGAGTCGAGTGTAACAAATTGCTCGTTTATGATCATATATATGATCGTTTATGTTCTTTTATGGTAGATTATCAAGTGGGGCCGCGCCGTGGTGGGCGGTGTTGTGCCCCAGCTTTCTCAAGGAGCATTCCGCGTGGCGCACTCGCACCAGCCCGATCACAACCGCAAGTTCCCGAACCAGATGCTGAAGGAAATCTACGAGCAACCGGAAGCCATCCGGCAAACCATCCTTCAGCACATCGACCCGGTCACCCGCACGGTACGTCCCGACCGCTTCCCGTGGACGCCGGCCGAAGTTGCCGAACTACGCCGCATCACCATCGTGGCCAGCGGAGCCAGTCGCCACGCCGGCCTTTGCGGCAAACTCATGATCGAGGACCTCGCAGGAATCCCAGTCGAGGTCGAGCACGCCAGCGAATACGGTTATCGCAAGCCGACCAATGGCAAGGGATCTCTGGTGATCGCCATCACCCAGTCTGGCGAAACTGCCGACACCACCGCCGCGCAGCGCATCGCGAAGGGAAATGGGATGAAGACTCTTTCCATCTCCAACGTGGTCGATTCCACCATCTCGCGCGAGGCCGACGCCAACTTCTTCACTCGCGCGGGCAGGGAAGTTGCAATTCCCGCCACCAAGAGTTTCACCACCCAATTGACTGCGCTTTACATGCTGGCGCTGTGTCTTGCCGCACAGAAGCAGACGGTTACTGCCGCCGAAGTCACGGCCCGGGTGGAGGCTTTGTCAGCTCTTCCCGACCTCATCGAGCAGTCGCTCGATCGTTTCAACTCCGAGGCGCAGACGATTGCCCGCGACTTCTACCACGATAAGATGTTCGTGTTTCTGGGGCGCGGCCCCGATTACCCCATCGCTCTCGAAGGCGCCCTGAAGCTAAAGGAAATCTCCTACGTTCATGCCGAGGGCTATCCAACTGGGGAATTCCGCCACGGCCCGACGGCGCTGATCACCGCGAGTCTTCCCGTGGTCGCCATCGTGACCAGCGACCGCCGCGATCCCGAATCGATCGTGCGCTACGAGAAATCAATCTCGCTTATCGAAGACATTCGCCAGATTTCCACGCGCCAGATTCTGCTTGCTTCCGAAGGCGATGAAATAGTGAAGGGCATGGGTGTCGCTTCGTTCTATCTTCCCCACCTCGACGAGTTGCTGCTGCCGATCATGGAAATTGTTCCACTGCAGTTCCTCGCCTATCACATCGCGCTGCTGAACGGGCTCGACGTGGACCGTCCTCGCAACCTGGTGAAATCGGTTATGGTGGACTAGGCATTTCGACTTATCCGCAGTTGCCTTTGATTTCCTGCCTTGTTCTGATCCGTGTAATCCGTGCAAATCCGCGGTTGCGGTTGTTCTTCCTGGTCAGTTTTTCTCTTTCATCTTCATTTCTGATCGAATAGGATCGAATGCGATACGCAGCACTATGCCAGTCAAACGAACATCCGTCCTGAACGAAGAGCGCCGCCGGTCCATCGTGGATTTCGTGAATCAGAATGGCCGCGCCCTGGTGCGCGAACTCGCCAGGAAGCACGCGAGCTCTGAGATCACCATCCGTCGCGACCTCGAGTTGTTGCACAGTCGCGGACTGGTCTACCGCACTCATGGAGGGGCGCTACCCATCCGCGCCGGTTCCGATTCTGACCGCAATCTCACCGAACGCGAGATGCAGCACCCGCGCGAGAAGCAGCGCATCGCCGCTGCCGCCGCGGGCATGGTCAAGGAAGGCCAGTCGGTCATCCTCGACTCCGGTAGCACCACCACGGCCGTTGCCCGGGCACTTCGCGAGTTTCAGCACCTGACTATCATTACCAACGCCATCAACATTGCGAGCGAGCTTTCCGGCAGCAGCCTTGATGTCATCCTGACCGGAGGAACGTTGCGCAGCAATTCCCACTCTCTGGTCGGTCCCATCGCGGAAGAGAGCCTGCGCCGCCTGAAGGCCGATATCTTGTTCCTAGGCGTCGATGGGTTCGACACCCAGTCCGGAGTCTCGACGCCCAACCTTCTCGAAGCTCAGTTGAACCGGCTGATGGTGCAGATAGCGGCGCGCGTCATCGCCGTATGTGATTCCAGCAAGTTCGGCCGTACCAGCCTGTCGTCGATCGTGCCGCTGTCGAATATTCACGGCGTTATCACCGACAAACAGATTCCCCGCCAGCATGTGCGGGCCTTGAAGAAAGCCGGCATCGAAACCATTTTGGTGTAACCGCCGACGAGTCTGATTCGTAGCATCCAGCCCCAGAGGGGCGGAATAGTCTAGCCCAGCACGCAGCCGAAGGCGGAGTGCTGGGCTGAGTGGAGAAAGAATCAGAGTCCCGTCAGGGACGTCAGATATTTTCTTCGAATCTACTCAACTAATCACGAGGTAATGATCATGTCCGAACCAACCTATGAAGAACTGAAAGCTCAACTAGCTGCGTTGCAGGAAAAGAACAAGGGGCGTGGTCCCCGCGCCATCGATTTCAAGGTGAGCGAGAAGGGCGGCGTCAGCGTTTACGGCCTCGGCCGTTTTCCCGTCACGCTCTACTACGAACAATGGATCCGCCTGCTCGACCAGGCCACCGAGCTTCGCGACTTCCTCGAACAGAACAAGTCCAGTCTGAAGCTCAAGACCACCGAGGTCTGAATCGTCTGGGTGCCCCATTCTTTTGCTAAGCAAAAGGATGGGGCAAATTGCCTTGTCCGCATTTGATTTTCGGACCTTGGTATTATCCGCGCTCTCCGCGGTCGCTTTTGTTCTTATTACCTAGGGAACCTCTGAACTAGCCCCACTTTTTTAGGCGGGAATGACTTGAAAAGTAAGATTCAGATCGATGCCTTCATTCCCACTGGTTCTTTGAGC
>Ga0207926_1000280_pt1 | contig 26524 bp, 22 predicted proteins | sample NGESurdeep072012_8_FD_184454 | JGI IMG/M metagenome (GOLD analysis project Ga0207926, IMG submission 184454) | Arctic peat soil microbial communities from Barrow, Alaska - NGEE Surface sample 210-1 deep-072012 (SPAdes) | ecosystem: Environmental > Terrestrial > Soil > Wetlands > Peat ...
TGATCTCCGGCCGTGAGTCAGGCGGTCAAGTGCCCCGAGTGATGCGGTCGAGCTGCGTAGCCGAGGCGGGAAGGCGAGCCGCCCGAGCGCCGCGGAGAGCAGGGCCGGGCGCAACCCTCGCGCCCGGCCCGCGGCGGCCCTCTGAGGCGAGCTAGTCCCAGGCCTCGCTCCCGGCCTCTAGCTCAACGTCCTTCCAGGCGTCTAGCAGCGGCTCCCAGTTGAGGGCCGGGTCGTGGATCTCGACCTCCTCGAGACGCTCGCCAAGGACGATTGACGCCTCGCGGAGAGCCGGGGAGAGGGACTCCCGCTGGAAGGCGGCAAGCGCGACCCGGGCTTCATCCTTCGCCTGCCGGGCGGGCGCCCGCATGAACGACGACGACGGCCCCAGGTCCTCAATGGCCTGCTTCAGGTGGTCGTACACACGCCGGTCCACGGACCGGACGATGCGCTTCGGGGCGATTGATCGTCAAGGGCTCGGGCGCTTGTGGCCGCCCGGGCCGCTTTGGGCGAACAGCAGGGCCCCCGGTCGCCTGCGCCGCAGTCCCGCGTCCCCGCCTGGCCGGCGGAGCGGGGAGGCCGGGCAGAGCCGGGGGCCGAGGTGGAGTCTAGGCCGTGGCACCCCCTGTGTCACGCTCGGCCGATCGTGCGCCCGCGTGGCCCTAACAGCACCTTGACCGGGGACGTGATTCGTCCGACTAGGGGACGGCTGGCCCGCCGCATCGGTGCCGACGTTCATCGTCGGAACCGGCCGAAGGTCGTCTGCGGGTTGGGCAAGGTGATCGCGTTGACCAGATGCGGCGAGGGCGCGGGACGAGCAGGTGCCGGGAGGCCAGTTACCCCCGGACGATGTGGAGAATCGCCTCGTCGGTCATCTCCTCCTCGTCCTCCTCCTCGCCTTCGTCGGGAGGGAGGATCGCGATCTCGCGGAACGCCTCGATGATCTCGGCGTCGCTCATCTCATCTTCCCGGCTCTTCAGCTCATCGACTGCCGTCCGCTCGGCGCGGCGCCACCGCCTCTCCGCCGCGGATGGCGTCGGCTTCGGGGGCGATGCGCGCTCGTCGCTCATGGCTCTCGTCCACTCCTGCAGGGGCCACCAATCATGCGCGCACGCGCACCCGGTCACAAGGCGGACGGCCCCCCGGACGCCCGCGGATCACCCCACGAACCCAAGGTGACCACGGAATGGGATTCGGCCTTCGCGTCTGACTCGGAACGACTCCGACCGTCAGGTGTTCCTCAGCAATGCTATTGCACCACGACGTTTACTCACTCGCCCGCGCACGCCTCAATAGACGTCAAGCCGTGGTGCCATGGCGTGCGTTAAGCACACCAGACGTTAGATCGCCGCGGGCAGCTGCGCGACCCTCAGGGGCTCTGCGCCGCCAGGAGCTCGTGCAGCCCGCGCACCGCCTCGTCGAGATCATCCAACATCGAGCGCGTGTACTCGGTCCCGTTGGGCACGTACCGCCCGCGCTCGACGAGGCATAGGCATCCCTCGAGGTTGGACAGCGCGTCCTTGGCGTCGGCGATGTGCCGATGAGCCGACCCGAAGGTACCCCGTTCGGGCGCTGTCATCGTGGTTATTCGGGTCACGGACCAACCGGACATTTCGTCACCTGCGTCCATCGACACGGCGCGGTCGGTCTCGCCAGTGGCTCGGCGCGGTCCCGGCGGCCTGAGTATGGGCCGCGCGTCAAAGCCCCCCGTCACGGGTGATTGTGGAGGCGCTCTCAGACCGACGGCAAGGGTCATTGGATGCGAAGTGCCTCGGTGGCCCCGTGCGCGTCCCTTCCTGCTTCAAGGTGCGGCAGAACGGAGCGCCGGGGGCCGTGACCCGGAGCTGGCGGAGGGTGATCTCCCCTGAATCCGCTTACGCAACCGCCGCCAACGCAACAGTAATCAAGTCGGGCACGACGATCCGGGCTGTGGAACCTGGAGGTTCAAGTCCAATCGCCCCGACCAGATCAGCTGCTTCGAGACGTGCGAGCCACAGCAAGCGATCGCCGGATTGATCCGACCGCGCGGTCCCTGTACCGGCCGGTCTCTTCCACCAGCCTTCGCCCAGACGCTTCCACGGGCAACGCCCCCGGATCGCTCCGGGGGCGTTGGTGTCCTTCTCGCCTACGCCGCGGTCATCCGAGCGCCACGAGGGCAGCGCGGCACGCAGCGGCGTCGGCCCGAGCCCCGGCGAGCAATCCTCGGCCCGTCCGAAGGCTCGTCCGTGAGCTGGCCAGGATCGGCCTGGCCGTCCCGGCGTTGTACTGGGCAGGCGTGAGGGGCAGCACCGACGCCGGGATTCCCTGGACCAGCGGCGACACCCCGAGCACCTTCGCCTGCAGCTCGTCGAGGTCCGACTGCGCCTGCGCGATGTCCTTGCCGGCCGCACTGTCGGCGGCGATGCGAGCCTGGAGCCTCGACTCCACCGTCCCCAGCCGGGTGACGGCCGCGAGCTCGGTGTCGGCCGTGATCACCTCGGCGGTCTTGGGGACCATGAGGACGTAGACCCGGAAGTCCGTGACGATCGTCTTGAGATCGGCGCGCAGGGTCGTGACGTCCGTCTCGCCATCGACCTGGGCGCGCAGGGTCGTGAGCCCGCTGGTGTCGGCCGCGAGCTGCGACTGGAGCGCGGCCCGGTCGGCATCGGTCAGGCCCCCGGCCGCCGCCACCCGGCCCTGCAACTCCGTGATCGTGACGAGCCGCCGATCGATCTCGCAGTCACCGAGCTTGCGGAGATTGCCGACGCCACTGTCCCTGGCAGCTGCCAGCTCCGCCGCGCACTGCCGCGCTCCGGGGGCCTGGTTGCCCTCGGGCGGCAGCGGCGACGCCGACTGGGCGGCGGATGCGGACCCGACCGTTCCGATGACGAGCAGGCCGCCCACGGCGACCGCGGCGAGGGTTCCTCGAGATGCGAGCTTCATGGGACTGATCTCCATTCGACGTGTTACCCGACGGACGTCCCGCCCCCGTTCGACAGGTGCGCCGGATGCCGTCCTGCGGCACGATCGAGCGGCTGTGTAAGGGCGGCGCGGTGGCCAGATGAACGCGACGTAAGGGGCGCTTCGCGCCGGCCAGGTGTCTGGTCCGTCCGACCTGCGGCCAGGGTGGGCAGACGGCGCTATCGTTGGCGCCCCCCGGGCTTCCGGGCGCAAGGAGGGGAGCCGCGATGAACGCGTACCTGATCACTGTGGACGACCGACCCGGCCTGGCCGCACGACTGTTCGAGGCGGCTGCCGCACGCGGGGTGAACGTCGCGCCGGCCTACGGGATGTCGAACGGCACGACCGGCATGATCGTCCTGGGCTCGGACGATGAGGCGGGGCTGCAGGCGGCGATCGCCGACGCCGGCCATACCGCCACGGCCATCGAGGTCGTCGTCGTGGAGCTCGAGAACCGGCCGGGGACCGGCGCCGAGGTGATGCGGAAGCTGGCCAGCGCGGGCGTCGACCTGCGGCTCGTGGTCCCGGTCGGCATGAACGGCGAGCGCGTCCAGCTGGGGCTCGGGGCGACCGACTCGGCCCTGCTCAGGCGCACGCTCGGCGCCTGACGCGCTCGTCGCGGGGAGCGGGGTGGCGCGGCCGGCCGGCGCCGGCTGTCACGTACCATCTCCCGGTGCCGCTCGAACCCGCGCCCGCGCCCGTGTCGGGCACGCCACCCGACGTGCCCGTCCTCGAGCTCGCGGGCGTGGGCGTCCGGCGCGGGACGGCCTGGCTTCTCGCCGACGCCTCGCTCGTGGTCGCGCCCGGCGAGCGGTGGGTCGTCGTCGGCCCCAACGGCGCCGGCAAGTCGACGCTCCTGGCCGTCGCCGCCACGAACCTCTACCCGACCGTCGGGAGCGTCCGCGTGCTCGGCGCGGAGCTGGGACGGGTGGACGCACGGGCCATCCGCCCGCGGATCGGCCTGACGAGCGCCGCGTTGGCGGAGCGCTTCGACCTGCGCCTCCCGGCCCGCGAGGTGGTCGTCACCGCGCGCACCGGCGCCCTGGCGCCGTGGTGGGACGTGTACGCGGGCCGGGACCAGGTGCGCGCCCTCGAGCTGCTTTCGGAGCTCGGCGTCGGCGGCCTTGCAGAACGGGCCTTCGGCACGCTCTCGACGGGCGAGCGCCAGCGCGTGCTGCTCGCGCGGACCCTCCTGCCGGACCCGGAGCTCATGCTCGCGGACGAACCGGCGGCGGGGCTCGACCTCCGGGCGCGCGAGGAGCTGGTCGATGCGCTCGCGCGGCTGGCGGACCTGTCGAGACCGGCAGGGATCGTGCTCGTGACACACCACCTCGAGGAGATCCCGCCCGGCTTCTCGCACGCGATGGTTCTCGCCGGCGGGCGCGTGGTGGCCGCCGGCCGGATCGAGACAGTCCTCGTGGACGCGACGCTGTCGTCCGCGTACGGGATCCCACTCCGGGTCGAGGGCCGCGACGGACGCTGGGCGGCCAGGCGCGCCTGAGGTCTCCCGCCGCACGCTTGCCGGCCCGGTCAGGCGGCGCCCGACTCCCGTGCGATCCGCCGGAGCACGGCCGGGAGGATCCCGCCCTGCCGGTAGTACTCGACCTCGATCGCGCCGTCGAGGCGGCACTCCACGACGAAGCGGGTCTCGCGCCCTCCGTCGGCGCCGTCTGCCGTGGCGACGACGGTCAGCCGGGCCCGCGGGGCCAGGCCCTCCCCGAGGCCGGCGATCGTGTAGCGCTCGCGCCCCGTCAGGCCCAGGGTCACGGCGCCCTGGCCCGGCAGGAACTGCAGCGCGAGCACGCCCATCCCGACCAGGTTCGACCGGTGGATCCGCTCGAAGCTCTCCGCGATGACCGCCCGGATCCCGAGGAGCCGGGTGCCCTTGGCCGCCCAGTCGCGCGAGGAGCCGGACCCGTACTCGCGGCCCGCGAGCACGATGCTGGGCACGCCTTCCGCCTCGTAGGCCATGGCGGCGTCGTAGATGAACGCCTCCGATCCGGCGGGGAAGCACAGCGTGTACGGCCCCTCCTTCCCGTCGACAAGGCGGTTCCGGAGCCGGATGTTCCCGAAGGTCCCGCGCATCATCACCTCGTGGTGGCCGCGGCGGGCCCCGTACGAGTTGAAGTCGAGCGGCGCGACGCCGTGCTGCTGGAGCCAGGCGCCGGCCGGGGACCACGCGGCGATGGAGCCGGCGGGCGAGATGTGGTCCGTGGTCACCGAGTCGCCGAGCCAGGCAAGCACCCGCGCCCCTTCGATGTCCCGGACCGGGTCCGGCGTGAGGGTCATGCCGGCGAAGAAGGGCGGATCGGCGACGTACGTCGAGCGCGCGTCCCAGGCGTAGCGGTCGCCGTCCGGGATCGGGAGCGCCCCCCAGCGGGCGTCGCCCTCGAACACCGACGCGTACGCGGACCGGAAGAGCTCGCCGTCGACGGCGTCGGCGATCACCGCCCGGACCTCATCCGCAGATGGCCAGAGGTCCGCCAGGAAGACCGGCGCGCCGTCCGCCCCGACGCCCAGCGGCTCGCTCGAGAGGTCGATGTCGATCCTGCCGGCGAGCGCATACGCCACGACGAGGGGTGGCGACGCGAGGTAGCTCGCGCGAGCGAGCGGGTGGATGCGGCCCTCGAAGTTGCGGTTGCCGGACAGGACCGCCACCGCGGTCAGCCCGTGGTCCTCGATCTGGCGCGCAACGGCTGCGTCGAGCGGCCCGGAGTTGCCGATGCAGGTGGTGCAGCCGTAGCCGGCCAGCGCGAACCCGAGCTCGGCGAGCGGTTCGGTCAGCCCGGCCCGCTCCAGGTAGGCGGTCACGGCGCGCGAGCCGGGCGCGAGCGAGGTCTTGACCGCCGGGTTGACGCGGAGCCCCCGTGCCACGGCCCGCGCGGCCAGCAGCCCCGCCCCCACCATCACGGTCGGGTTCGACGTGTTCGTGCACGACGTGATCGCCGCGATCACGACGGATCCGCTGCGGACCTCTCCCGGCGCCGCGGCGGGGGTCCCGGCCGCGGGCAGCGCGCCCGGGAACGCGGACTCGAAGCTCGCCCGCGTCTGCGGAACCGGCACGCGGTCCTGGGGCCGTCTCGGGCCCGCAAGGCTCGGCTCGACCGACGCGAGGTCAAGCTCAAGCGCCACGTCGAACTCGGGCCCCGCGCCCGGCAGGCGCCAGAGGCCCTGGGCCTTCGCATAGCGCTCCACGAGGTCCACGAGCGCGGCGCTCCGGCCGGTGAGGCGGAGGTAGGCGAGGGTCTCGTCGTCGATCGGGAAGATCGTCGCAGTTGCCCCGAACTCGGGGCTCATATTGCTGATGGTGGCCCGGTCCGCGAGCGCAAGGCCGGCCAGCCCGTCACCCGCGAACTCCACGAACGAGCCGACGACGCCCTGCGCGCGCAGGCGTTGCGTCACGGTCAGCACGAGGTCGGTGGCGGTGGTGCCGAGCGGCATCGAGCCGTGCAGCCGCACTCCCACCACGTGCGGCATCGGCTGGTAGAGCGGCTGGCCGAGCAGGACGGCCTCGGCCTCGATCCCGCCCACGCCGTACCCAAGCACGCCCAGCGCGTTGATCATCGTGGTGTGGGAGTCGGTCCCGACCAGCGTGTCGGGGAAGGCGAGCCGACGGCCATCCTCGTCGGCGACCGTCACGACCGTGGCCAGGTACTCGAGGTTGACCTGGTGGACGATGCCGGTCCCGGGCGGAACGACGCGGAGCCCGGTGAAGGCCCGCTGCGCCCAGCGGAGGAGCTGGTAGCGCTCACCATTCCGCTCGTACTCGCGGTTGACGTTGAAGGCGAACGAGTCGGCCGTGCCGGACCGATCCACCTGGACCGAGTGGTCGATCACGAGGTCGGCCGGGACGAGCGGGTTGACCCGGGCCGGGTCGCCGCCGAGGGACGCCATCGCGTCGCGCATCGCGGCGAGGTCCACGACGGCGGGCACGCCGGTGAAGTCCTGGAGGATTACGCGCGCGGGCAGGAACGGGATCTCTGCGGTGCCGCCGCCGCCGGGCCGCCAGGCCGCCAGGCGATGGACGTCCGCCTCGGTCACGATGCCTCGCCCGGCGTGGCGCAGGAGATTCTCGAGCAGGATCTTCACCGTCACCGGCACGCGGTCCAGGTCGATCTCGCCCGCCAGCCCGGCGAGGGGCACGTAGTCCGGGAGGCCCGTGCCGAGGCTGGCGCGGGCGCCGATCGGGTCGCTGGTCGGCACGGGTTCCTCGCTCATGGCCCGGGCGGCACGGGTGCCGCGAGGGGCGGTACGCTGTGTGCGCCAAGAGTACCCCGCCGCGGCGCGACCCCGCGCCGATAGACCACGACAGGCCGGCGAGCAACCGGCCAGCAAGGAAGCGCGCGTGCGAGCCTGGAGCGACGCCACCCCGCCTCCGCTGGGCGACCCGGCGACGCTCGAGGAGCTGCGTCGTGCCGTCGGGGCGGATTCTGTCGCCGCGGACGCCGTCGCCGGGGGGGAGGCGGCGGCTCTCCCGGCGACACCCGGGGATCCCGGCACGCTGCCCGGTGATCCTTCGCTTCCCGCGGGGGCGCACCGGCACGGCGACACGGTGCACCTCGAGGCGCACGCGCATCCCCACGTGACGGCGCCGGACGACGGCCGCCCGGTCATCGGGATCGTGGGAGGCGGTCCGGTCGGCCTGAGCCTGGGCGTGGCCCTCGCCGCGGCCGGCTGGCAGGTCGGCGCGGTCGCGAGCCGTGACCCGGCGCGCCGAGAGCGCTTCCGCCGGCTGGTCCCGGGCGCCCGGGCGTTCGGTGAGCCTGCCGCGGTCCTGGACGAATGCCATCTCGCGATCATCGCCGTCCCGGACGACGCGATCGCCGCGGTCGCTGCCCGCATGCATCTCTATTCCGGGCAGGCGCTGGTCCACACGAGCGGCCTGCACGGCACCGAGGTGCTGGTGGAGGCCCGGGCAGCCGGCACGTCCTGCGGGTCCTTCCATCCGCTCGTGGCGTTCGCGGACGTGGATCGCGCCGTGGCGGCGCTCCGGGGCGCGACCGTGGCCATCGAGGGCGACGAGGACCTCCTCGACGTCCTGGCCGAGATGGCCCAGTCGATCGGCGCGCTGCCCGTCCGGCTGCCCCCGGGCTCGAAGCCCGCCTACCACGCTGCCGCCGTGCTCGCGGCGGGCGGGCTCGTCGCGCTGCTGGACGTGGTCGCGGAGGTCGCCGCGCTGGCCGGCCTCGACGAAGCCGGCACGCTGGCCGTCTACGGCCCGCTGGCGGCCCAGGCGCTGGGGAACGCCCGGGCGCTCGGGATCGCGCCCGCTCTCACCGGTCCGGCCGTTCGCGGGGACGCGGGGACGCTGGAGGCGCACCTCGGGGCGCTCGAGCGCGGCGCGCCCGCCGTGCTCGAGACGTACCGCGCGCTCGTTCGTCGGCAGGTGGCGATCGCCGAGGCCCGGCGCGCGCTCGCGCCGGAATCGGCCGCCCGCCTGCGTGCCGACCTTGCAGATCGCGGCTGAGGCGCTACGATCTGCACATGCAGCGAAGTTTCGCCGCGAGGTTCGCGGTTCGCCCGGCGGTCAGCTACCCGACGCCCCCGCCGCGGCTCCGGGAGCGCCGGCTCGGCCTCCACCGCTCGGCCGGCTTCAGGGCATCGACCGACCGCCCGACGATCGTTCGCCGGACGGATCTCGGGCCGGTGGTCCTCCTGCGGGCCGACTGGCGCTCGGTCACGGCCGTGCGATCACGCGGCGGGCCCGCTGGCGCGGGCCCGCTGGCGGGCGTCCGCTGGGCCAAGCTCGAGGTGCGGGGCCCCGGTCGTCGCGTGCGAGCCGCCTCGGCACCGTGGCGCGGCTGAGGCGCGCCACCGCGACCTCCGCGGGCGGCGTCGTCGTCCGTATCATCGCCGGCGTTCCGCATCTCGTCGCCGGCCGCCGCCGTCGCGAACGCGATGGCGGTTCATGGACCCTCCCGAAGGGAACGCCGAACCCGGCTGAGACCCTGGAACAGACGGCGCTCCGCGAGGTCGCCGAGGAGACCGGGCTGGAGGTGCGCATCGTGGCCCCGATCGACCGGATCGAGTACGTCTTCGTCACGGGCGGCGCGAGGATCCACAAGACGGTCCATTACTGGCTCATGGAGGCGACCGGCGGCGACCTTGCCGGCCACGACCACGAATTCGACGAGGTTCGCTGGGTGCCGCTCGCGGAGGCGCCCGGGCTGCTCACGTTCGAGACGGAGCGCGCCCTCGTCGAGCGAGCCGCCGGCATGATCGCCGGGTCCCCGGAGGCCAGGGCATGAGCCAGACGGTGCCCCCGGCTGGCGGATCGCGCGCCACGCCCCTCCTGTCTCGCCACGTCGCGCTCGGCGCCCGGATGATCGACTTCGGCGGCTGGCAGATGCCCGTCCAGTACACCTCGATCCTCGCCGAGCACCGGGCAGTTCGCGAACGGGCGGGCCTCTTCGACCTCTCCCACATGGGCGAGCTGTTCGTGGAGGGTCCCGACGCGGGCGCGGCGCTCGCCGGCGCCCTCGTGACGAACCCGCCGTCGCTGGAGGTGGGCCGCGCCCACTACTCCATGATCTGTGCCCCCGACGGCGGCGTCATCGACGACCTGATCGTCTACCGGCTGGCCGATGACCGGTTCCTCGTCGTCGCGAACGCCTCGAACGCTCCCGTCGTCTCCGACGCGCTTGCCGAGCGGATCGACGCGAGTCGCTCCGTCCTCGACGACCGTTCTCTGGCGACCGCGCTCGTGGCCGTGCAGGGACCGGCGGCGCGGGGAATCCTCGGTCCCCTCACCGACGTCAGCCTTGCGGCCCTCCGCTACTACGCGATCGCCGAGGGCACGGTCGCGGGGATCCCGGCGCTCGTCGCGCGGACGGGTTACACGGGAGAGGACGGGTTCGAGGTCTTCGTCGACGGCGGGGCCGCCGGCGAGCTCTGGGACATCCTCATGGCGGCCGGCGCGCCCGCGGGCCTCGTGCCGGTCGGGCTGGGCGCCCGTGACACGCTCCGGCTGGAAGCCGGCATGCCGCTCTACGGCAACGAGCTGGATCGCAGCACGACCCCCTTCGAGGCGGGTCTGGGGCGTGTCGTGAAGCTCGCGAGGGCAGGGGACTTCGTCGGCCGCGACGCCCTCGCGCGCGCCGCCGCGGCGGGCCCGCGGCGGCTTCTCGCGGGCCTCATCGTTCGCGGCCGCGGGATCGCGCGCCATGGATACCCGGTCTGGGCGGGGGATCGACGGACCGGCACGGTCACGTCGGGGACCCAGTCGCCCACCCTGGGCCTGCCGATCGCGATGGCGTATGTCGCCCCGGGCGATGCCGTCGCGGGTACGATGCTCGACGTGGAGATCCGCGACGCCCGGGCCGTCGCGGAGGTCGTTCCACTGCCGTTCTACACCCGGGCCCGATGACCCGCCCCGCCGTTCCCCGCGGAGGGCGACCCAACGTTCGCGCGGCAGCGACCGCGCCAGCACGGAGGTTCCCCGGCCGATGATCCCGTCCGATCTGCGCTATACCAAGGAGCACGAGTGGATCCGCGTCGCGGGGGACGAGGCGACGGTCGGGATCACCCAGCACGCCGCGGACCAGCTGGGCGACATCGTCTTCGTCGAGCTGCCCGAGCCCGGCCACCGGCTCGAGCAGTTCGCGACGTTCGGCGTCGTCGAGTCGGTGAAGGCGGTCAGCGACCTGTTCGCGCCCGTGTCGGGCGAGGTCCTCGAGGGAAATGCCGGCCTCAATGCGATGCCGGAGGTCGTGAACAGCGACCCGTACGGGGCCGGCTGGATGCTGCGGATGCGGCTCTCCGACCCCGGCGAGGTGGAGCAGCTCCTCGACGCGGCCGCATACGAGGCACTGACCGCGGAGGGCTGATCCCATGGTGTACGGACCGCACACCCCGGACGACCGGTCGCGGATGCTCGCTGCGCTCGGGATCGCCTCGGTCGACGAGCTCTTCGAGGTCATCCCGCCGGCGGTCCGTGCCCGCCCGATGGACCTTCCGCCGGGGCTCACGGAGCTCGAGCTGATGGCCCGGCTGCGGACCCTGGCCGGCCACAACCGGGTGGACCTGGCCAGCTTCCTCGGTGCGGGCGTCTATCGCCATCACCTGCCGCCGGTCGTCGACCAGGTCCTCCTCCGCGGCGAGTTCTACACGGCGTACACGCCGTACCAGCCGGAGATCAGCCAGGGGACGCTCCAGACGATCTACGAGTACCAGTCGCTGCTCGCCGAGCTGACCGGCCTGGACGTGGTCTCCGCCTCGCACTACGACGGTGCCACGGCGACCGCGGAGGCGGCGCTCATGACCTGCCGGGCGACCCGGCGCGAGCGGGTGCTCGTCTCGCGTGGCATCCATCCGCAGGCCCGCCGGACCCTCGAGACCTATTTCGGGGGTGGAGACCTCGAGTTCGACGAGGTGCCGCTCGTCACCGAGGGACCCGATGCCGGCACGACGGACCTCGCGGCGCTCGGCCGCCTCCTGGCCGATCCTGCGCGGCCGGTGGCAGGTGTCCTCGCGGCGCAGCCCAACGTCCTGGGCTTGCTCGAGCCGATGGCCGAGATCAGCCGGCTCACGCACGCGGCCGGCGCGCTGTTCGTCGCCGCCGTGGAGCCGATCTCCCTCGCGGTGCTCGCGCCGCCGGCGGCCTACGGGGCGGACATCGCGGCGGGGGAGGGCCAGCCGCTGGGCATCCCGCCGCAGTACGGCGGCCCGTACCTCGGGATCCTGGCCTGCCGGGACTCCCTCGTCCGCCAGATTCCCGGGCGCCTGATCGGCATGACCAGCGACGAAGAGGGCCGTCGCGCCTACGTGATGACGATGCGGGCGCGCGAGCAGGACATCCGTCGCGAGAAGGCGGCCAGCAACATCTGCACGAACCAGGCGCTGTGCGCTCTCGCCGCTGCGGTCTACGTGGCGGCCCTCGGGCCCGGGGGCCTCCGCGACGTCGCCGCGACGGGGGCGTCGCGGGCTGCGGAGCTGGCCGCGGCGCTCGAGGAGGCGGGGGCGCCCCGCCTGCACCCGGGGGCGTACCTCAACGAGTTCGCGGTCCGGGTCCCCGATGCCGTGGCCGTCCACCGTCGGCTCCTCCGGCGCGGGATCCTTGCCGGGATCCCGCTCGCGGAGCTGGAGCCGGGCGACCCGTCGCTCGTCGACGGCCTCCTCGTCTGTGCGACGGAGTGCACGACGCCCGAGGAGATCGAGCTGTTCGCCTGGGCGCTCCGCGACGAGCTGGGCGCCCGGCCGGGCGTCCCGGTCGCCGCGAGCGCGGAGGGGGTCCGATGAGCGTCACCGGCCCGAAGCTCCAGCCGACCCTCTTCGAGCTGTCCGGGTCCGGCCGGGCCGCAGGACGGAGGATCCCGGCCCCCCCTGCCGACGCGCTGGACCGGCTCCCGGCTGCCGCGCGCCGGGTCATCCCGGCCGCGCTCCCCGAGGTCGACGAGGCGTCCCTCGTCCGCCACTACGTCAACCTCTCCCAGCTCAACTGGGGCGTCGACACCGGCTTCTACCCGCTCGGGTCGTGCACCATGAAGTACAACCCGAAGGTCAACGAATGGGCCGCCCGGCTGAATGGGTTCGCGGCACTCCATCCGCTTGCGCCCGACGAAACCGCCCAGGGAACGCTGGAGCTGCTCTGGGAGCTGGAGCGGGACCTGGCGGCGATCAGCGGGATGGACGCCGTCACGCTCCAGCCCGCGGCCGGCGCCCACGGCGAGCTGACCGGCATCCTCGTGGTCCGGGCCTATCACCGGGCGCGGGGAGACCTGGAGCGGACAGAGGTCCTGGTCCCGGACTCGGCCCACGGCACGAATCCCGCGACCGCGTCCATGGCCGGCTTCCGGACCGTCAACATCCCGTCCGCGCCCGACGGGGGCATCGACCTGGACGCATTCCGGGCGGCCCTCGGGCCGCGCACGGCCGCGATCATGATCACGAACCCGTCAACGCTGGGCCTCTTCGAGCGTCGCATCGTGGAGCTGATCGAGCTTGTCCACGCGGCCGGCGCGCTCGCCTACATGGACGGCGCCAACCTCAACGCCATCCTGGGACGCTTTCGGCCCGGGGACGCCGGGTTCGACGTCATGCACTTCAACGTCCACAAGACGTTCTCGACGCCGCACGGGGGCGGCGGCCCGGGAGCCGGACCGGTCGGCGTGCGTGCGCCGCTCATCCCGTTCCTGCCGGCGCCGCGCGTCCTCCGGGAGCCCGACGGCACCTTCCGGCTCGAGCGCGAAGGCGAGCGACCGGCCAGCATCGGCCGGGTCCGGGGCCACGTCGGCAGCGTGGGCATCCTGGTCCGGGCGTGGGCCTACATCCGGGCCCACGGCGCGGACGGGCTCCGGGAGGTCAGCGACGACGCGGTGCTGGCCGCGAACTACCTCCGCGGCCGGCTGGCAGCCGACGGCGCGTACGAGGTCCCGTACCCCGGGCCGTGCGCCCACGAGTTCATCGCGTCCGGGGCCGGCCTCAAGCGGGCGACCGGCGTTCGGACCCTCGACGTCGCGAAGCGGCTCATCGACAAGGGCTACCACCCGCCCACGATCTATTTCCCGCACACGGTGGACGAAGCGATGCTCATCGAGCCCACCGAGACGGAGCGGCTCGAGACGCTCGACGCGTTCGCGGACGCGCTGCTCGAGATCGCCCGCGAGGCACGCGACACGCCGGAACTCGTGACGTCCGCCCCGCATTCGGCGCCCGTCCGGCGGCTCGACGAGGCCACCGCGGCCCGCCAGCCGAACCTGCGCTGGCGGCCCGCCTCCATCGCGCCCGGGGCGGACGCGTGAGCCGTCCGGCTACGGAACGCTCCCGACTCGCGCCAGCAGCACGCGCCGACCGGCGCGGATCGGAGGTGACCGAAGCGTCGACCTAGCGGGACCGCGGTGCGCCAAGCGGCGGATTCCTTGACCGGCGCGAACGGCCGCACCCTATAATGCGCGCACGACTGCGGGCGTTTCGCCGGCAGCGCCCGAGCGTGGGGCGCGGCTGGATCGCCTGCACAAGGAGGAGCGGGCCGCGCGGCGAACGCCGCGAGGACCCGGGAACAGGAGGACAGATCTCGATGAGCTTGAGACTTCGTGGTCTCGCGCTGCTCGGGGCGCTCGCCATCGTCGCAGCAGCGTGCGGCGGCTCTGCGACCCCATCGCCCGCAGCGCCAGCCAGCGCGGCGCCCCCGGCGTCCACGGCCCCGGCGTCCACGGCCCCGTCGCCATCCCCGTCCGCGGCGGCCGGGCCTAGCATCACTGGGACCGCGTACCAGGCCGTCCCCGTGGCAAACGTGGCGACCAAGCCGCTCGTCGTTGCCGAGTGGCAGAGCCCCGACACGTTCAACCCGTACTACGCGCAGGCCAACGTCGACATCGAGATGGCGACGCCGGCGCTCCTCGGCCTGGTCAACACGGCCGACGACCTCAAGTACTTCGGCGACATGGTCACCGAGGTCCCGCTCGTCTCGAACGGCGACGTCGTGGTCACCGGGACCGGCATGACGGTGGACTACAAGCTCAAGCCGGGCATGAAGTGGTCCGACGGCTCCGCGATCACGTGCAAGGACGTCGAGGCCACGTGGAAGTGGCAGATGGACAAGGACCAGGTGGGCCTTGCCGGTGGCACGATCGGGTACGAGAACATCACCGGGGTCGACACCTCCTCGGACACGAATTGCGTCGTCACCTTCAACGCGGTCTACGAGGGCTACCTCGGCCTGTTCAGCCCGCTCCTCCCCGGGGCCTACATCGCGACGGTCCCGGTCAAGGACGCCCCGACGAAGCTGTACCCGCTCACGAACCTCGCGAGCGGCGTCTATAGCGGCCCGTACATGCCGACTGAGTACAAGGCCGATGCCCAGATGAACTACACGGTCAACCCGTCCTACGCGACGATCCATCCGGAAGCCAAGCTCGGGTTCCCCGGGATGATCTTCAAGATCTATGGCAGCGCCGACGCCATGAAGGCCGGCTACGACGCCGGCGAGTACGACCTCGGCATGGACATGAACATGTCCGACCTCCCGAGCCTCCAGGGCAAGAACAACGTGCTCGCCAAGGACGGCACGACCTACGAGCAGCTCTCGATCAACAACGCGACCCTGACCAAGAAGTTCGGCGCGGCCGACCTCTCCACGATCAAGCAGGCTATCGCGCTCGCGATCAACAAGACCGACATCACGGGTCGCGTGCTCGGCGGCACCGTCGACCCGGCCGCGAACAACGTCTCGCCGCTCTACTGGTACCACGTGGACGTGCCGGCCAATGCGTTCGACCCCGCCAAGGCCAACTCGCTGCTCGATGCGGCTGGCTGGGTTCCTGGCTCTGACGGCATCCGCGCCAAGAACGGCGTCAAGCTTGCGCTCAACTTCTGCACCACGACGCGCGCCTACCGCGCCGACTCGCTCTCGGTCTACGCCTCCGACATGAAGGCGATCGGGATCCAGGCCAACATCTCGGCTCCGTACGGCGCGGTCACCTCCACCGTGCTCTTCGGTGGCTGGGACGCGGAGGCCGCTGACACGCCGTGCAACCTCATCCACGGCACCTATGACGTGGGCATGTTCGCCTGGGTCTCCCCGCTCGATCCCCTGGGCAGCTACAACGTGTACACCTGCGGCGGGATCCCGGATGCTGCGCCGCACAACGGCCAGAACGACACCCGGACGTGCGATCCGGCGGTCGACGCGATCTGGAATGCGGTGAAGGACAACGTCGATTTCGCCAAGGTTGGGGCTGCGATGGCCCAGTGGCAGCAGTACTACAACCAGAACGTCGTCGAGATCCCGCTCTTCCTCTGGAAGGACGTCTACCTCGTCAACCCGAAGCTCCAGAACGTCACGGGCAACCCGACCACGTCGGGCGTCCTGTGGAACGTCCAGGACTGGTGGCTCCAGCCCTAGGGCGGACGCCACCTAGCTCGCGCAACCGACTGCGGGGCCCCGGCGGGGCCCCGCAGTCGTACCGTCCCCGAGCGGAGACCGGCACCTTATGAGCCGCTATATCGTCCGCCGCGTGATCGGGGCGATCCCGGTCCTGTTCCTGATCTCGTTCATGATCTACGGCATCCTGCTGATCGCTCCGGGCGGGCCGGAGGCGCGCTTCGCCCAGAACCCCAAGATCACCGCAGGCCAGATCGAGGCGTTCCGCAAGCGCTGGGGCCTCGACCAAGCGCTCCCGGTCCAGTACTGCCGGTGGCTGGGCGCGTGCAATCCCGACAACACCGGGCTGGCGGTCTTCATCAGCGACCAGGGATGGCCGAACTTCCTGCCGTCGTTCCTCGGGGGCGGCGACAACGGAATCCTGCACGGTGACCTGGGCTTCTCGATCAAGGACGGCCGGCCGGTCACGGTCGTGATCGGCGAGCGGATCCTCCCGACCTTCATCCTCGCCGGGACGGCCTGGGTGATCTGGCTGACCATCGCCCTCCTCGCCGGGATGTACGCCGCCGTCCGGAGGTACGGCCTGTTCGACTCGGTCATGACGGTCGTGTCATACGTCGGCCTGGCCCTGCCGACGTTCTGGCTGGGGATCATGCTCCTGACGCTCTTCGCCTCGGGGCTCAAGTGGTTCCCCGCCGGCGGGATGTTCAGCTCACGCGACGTGCCCATCTTCGGGACGCCTGACTACTGGGCATTCATCGGTCAGCAGCCGGTGTTCGCGTTCGTCGACCTGGTCAAGCACCTGGTCCTGCCCGTGATCACGCTGGTCGTGGTCAGCATCGCGGGCGACTCGCGCTTCGTGCGGGCCGCCATGCTGGACTCGCTCGGCCAGGACTACGTCCGGACCGCCAGAGCCAAGGGCGTTCCTGAGCGGAGCGTCGTGATGAAGCACGCCTTCCGCAATGCCCTGCTGCCGATCGTCACGAACATCGGCCTGGAGATCCCGTTCCTGTTCACCGGCGCGATCGTGACCGAGACGATCTTCTCGTGGCCGGGCATGGGCCGGCTGTCCATCGAGGCGACGAATGCCTATGACTACCCGGTGCTGATGGGCGTCCTCCTGATCGCCGCGCTGCTGACGGTCTTCGCCAACCTGCTGGCCGACGTCGTGTATGCCCTGGTGGACCCGAGGATCTCGTATGGCTGATGGCAAGCGCCCCCGCACCAGTGGCGCCCCGGTCTCGTCGCTGTCCCCAGCCGACCTCGAGGCGATCGAGGACACGCTGGACTTCGAGGTCCAGCTGGAGTCCCTCAACCAGTGGCAGCTTGCCTGGCGACGGTTCAAGAAGCACCGCCTGGCGGTCATGGGAAGCGGGATCTTCCTGTCCATTGTCGCCGTGGCAGTCGTCGGGCCCATCTTCAACCCGTTCGACTCGACGTCGATCGGGTTGCCCGACAAGATCGTCTACGCGGGCCGCCCGCCGTCCTGGGTCAGCGGGGAATGGAGCCCGCTGCTCCTGATGGGCGAGACGGGCCGCCTCCAGCGCGACGTCTTCCAGCTGGTGATCAACGGGGCGCGCCTATCGCTGGTGATCAGCGTGCTCGCGACGACGATCTCGGTGATCATCGGAACGGCCTGGGGCGGCGTGGCCGGGTACTTCGGCGGTTTCCTTGACACCGTCCTGATGCGCATCGTCGACGCGATCCTCTCGCTGCCGTTGCTCTTCGTGATCCTCGTCGCGTCGAAGTTCCTGGGGTCCGGGAGCTGGGTGACGGTGACCATGATCTTCGGACTGCTTGGCTGGGGCGGGATCGCCCGCCTGGTCCGGAGCCAGTTCCTGAGCCTGCGGGAGGAGGCGTTCGTGGACGCTGCGCGCGCGGTGGGCGTCTCCGATTTCCGGATCATCTTCCGGCACATCTTGCCCAACTCCCTGTCTCCGATCATCGTCTCGGCGACCCTGTCGATCGCCGGCGTCATCGTCGGCGAGGCGTTCGTCAGCTACCTCGGCTTCGGCGTCGACGTGACCCAGCCGACCTGGGGCAACGTTCTCTCCAACTCGCTGGAGTTCATCACCCAGGGCAACTGGTGGTGGCCGTTCTTCCCCGGCATGGCCATCGTCCTGACGGTCCTGGGGATCAACTTCATGGGCGACGGCCTCCGGGACGCCCTCGACCCGAGGTCTCGAATGTGAACGGCGTGCCGGCGCAGCCAGGGTCCGGGGCCCCGATCCTCAAGGTCACCGACCTGCGGACCTACTTCCACACCCTCGATGGGCTGGTGAAGGCGGTCGATGGTGTGGATTTCGAGATCCCGCGCGGTGGGCGCCTGGCCCTGGTCGGCGAATCCGGCTGCGGCAAGAGCGTCACCTCGCTTTCGATCATGCGCCTGATCGACACGCCGCCCGGCGAGATCGCCTCGGGCGAGATCGTCTTCGACGGGCGGGACCTCCTCGAGCTCAGTCGCGAGGAGATGCACAAGGTCCGCGGCGGGGAGATCGCGATGATCTTCCAGGAGCCGATGACCAGCCTCAACCCGGTCCTGACGATCCAGAACCAGCTGACCGAGGCCATCCTCCTGCACAACAAGGTGACCAAGTCCGAAGCCGTGGGGATTGCCCTCGATGCGCTTCGCGAGGTGGGCATCAACTCCCCGGAGCGACGGCTGAAGGGCTACCCGCACGAGCTTTCGGGCGGCATGCGCCAGCGCGTGATGATCGCGATGGCGCTCGCCTGCCGGCCGAAGCTCCTGATCGCCGACGAGCCAACGACCGCCCTCGACGTGACGATCCAGCGCCAGATCCTCGACCTGATCAAGGAGATCCAGGTCAGGACGGGCACGGCGCTCCTGCTGATCACGCACGATCTGGGCGTGGTGGCCGAGACCGTCGAGCGCGTCGCGGTCATGTACGCCGGCCGGATCGTCGAGACCGGCTCGGTGGAAGAAGTGCTCCTGCACCCGCGCCACCCGTACACCCGGGGCCTGCTGCAGTCGATCCCATCGCGCGGGACGAAGGGCAAGCCCCTCGCCGTCATCAAGGGCGTGGTGCCGAACCCGCTCCGGATGCCGCCGGGCTGCAAGTTCCAGCCGCGCTGCCCCTACGCCTTCGATCGATGCGTCGAGGAACCCGAGCTCATCGAGATCCGCGACGGTCGCGCCACGCGCTGCTGGCTCCAGGATCGCGCCTACACGTCGCGCCTCGACAGCTACCTGAACGAGCCTGGGGCCGCCGGCTCGACCGTCCTGGCCGCTCCCGGTGAAGGCACCGGCCTGGCCCAGTCCGCCGCCCCGATTCCGCCCATTCATCGCCAGCAGGAACGTGCATGACCGTGATCGACGGCTCGGCGACGCCGAGCCCCGCTCCCGCTCCGGCCGCCGGGGAGACGATCCTCGAGATCCGGAACCTTACGACGTATTTCCCGATCCGTGCCGGGCTCCTCCGGCGCGTCATCGGTCACGTGAAGGCCGTCGACGGCGTCAGCTTCGAGATCCGGCGCGGCGAGATCTTCGGCCTCGTCGGCGAATCCGGCTGTGGGAAGACGACCCTGGGCCGGACGATCCTTCGCCTCGTGCCGGCGACCTCGGGCTCGGTGGTCTTCGAAGGCGAAGACGTCCTGGCGGCAAAGGGCAAGGACCTCAAGCGGCTGCGCCGGCGGATGCAGGTCATCTTCCAGGACCCGATGAGCAGCCTCAACCCGCGCATGCCAGTCAGCGACCTGATCGCCGAAGGACTCCTGGCCCAGGCTGACACCGAGAACGGGTGGGGCAAACGGGCGGTCCGGGACAAGCGCGTGGGCGACGCCCTGGAGGCGGTCAAGCTCCGCCGCGACTACTCCCGCCGCTACCCGCACGAGTTCTCCGGCGGCCAGCGCCAGCGAATCGGCATCGCCCGGGCACTCGCCCTCTCGCCGGAGTTCATCTTCGCCGACGAGCCGGTCTCCGCCCTCGACGTCTCGATCCAGTCGCAGGTCCTGAACCTGCTCGCCGACCTCCGCGACCGTTTCGACCTGACCTACCTGTTCGTGGCGCACAACCTGTCAGTCGTTCGCTATATCGGCGATCGGCTGGGAGTGATGTACCTCGGCATGCTCGCCGAGATCGGGGACGTCGACGAGGTGTACGACAACCCGCAACACCCGTACACGGTGAGCCTCATGTCGGCCGTCCCCGATCCTGACCCGACCGTCCGCAAGCGACGGATCGTCCTGAAGGGTGACGTGCCGTCTCCGGCAAACCCGCCGTCCGGCTGCCGGTTCCATACGCGCTGCTGGCTCCGTGAGCGACTGGACAACCCGAAGGAATGCGAGACGGAAGTTCCCGAATTCCGCGAGATCCGTCCGGGGCACCGGGTGGCGTGCCATTTCGCCAAGGAGGTCACGCCGGAGGCGATCGCAGGGGCCGCCCGGTCGGGCGTCGCGCCGGCCTGATGGGCATCGCCGCCTCGGGTTCGGGTCCGAGGCAGGTGACGTCCCGACTCGTGATCCGAGCGTGCACGGTCTCTTTGTGAGCCCGCGAACTCACCGGGTTATCGGCGTGCTCGCCGCGGTCGCGATTGTCGCGAGCGCGTGCGGCACACCCGCGCCGAGCGAAGGAATCCCGGCAACCCCATCCGCGACCACAGCCGCGGGCGCGTCCGCGGACCTCCGCTTCGCCATCGACGGCGAGCCGACGTACTTCTCGCCGTCGAGCACGGACGAACCGACCTCGTGGGTCAACCGCCTCATCTACACGGGCCTCTACCGCGTCAACAACACGGGCGACGTCGTGCCCGACCTCGCCACGGCCATGCCCGAGATCGGCACCGACGGCCTGACCCTCACGATCAGGATCCGGACTGACGCCACGTGGCACGACGGGTCGCCGGTCACCTCGGCCGACGCCAAGTTCACCTTCGACCTCGCGATGTCGCCGAAATGCTCGTTCAACCCGACAACGTGCTCGGCTTGGCGCGTCAACGTCGGGTCGGTGGCGGCGCCCTCGCCAGACACGCTCGTCATCACCCTGAAGAAGAAGTACGCGCCGATCTACACCTTCGGCCTGACGCAGGGTCTCGTGCCGATGGCCGCAACCGAGGCCTCGTATGCGAAGTTCGTGACAGGGTCGCGCGCGGTCGACGCGGCCGCCGTCAAGGCGCTCGCTGACAGGATCTCCGCGGCCCGGGGTGGCGACGTGTGCGCCGGTGCGGCGCCGCCCGACACCTGCAACGTATCGACCTACACCGCCGACATCGAGGCCATCCTGGCCATCGCCGGGGTCACCCTCCCCGACAAAGCCCGGTTCGTCGGCACGGACGGTACGCTGGATACCGGCGCCTACGCCGCCGCGCTCCTGGCCCAGCTCAGCGATCTCAACACGACGCTGCAGGCCACCCAGGCCGACAAGCTGGCAGCCGCCTACCGCCTCCTCGACATCAACCTGCAGCCGGTCGGCACGGGGCCCTACAAGTTCGTGAGGTACACGCCCGGCCAGAGCGTCGAGCTTGCCCGCTTCGACGGCTATTACCTGTTCAAGCCCGGCCCCGCGAACGTCCTGGTCCTCGTGATCAAGGACGCCACCGCGGCAGCCCGCTCGCTCCTGTCCGGCAAGATCGATTGGGAGCCCGAGGTCACCTCTGCCAACGGGCTCGCGGCGCTGAAGGGCAACCCCACGGTCGTGCTCTCCGAGTACGCCGACCTCTCCTACGTCTACCTGGGCTTCAACGTCCGCCCGGGCCACGTGTTCTCCGACGTCGTCGCCCGCCAGGCATTCGCGATGTGCATCGACCACGCAGGGACGGTCCAGGCCGCAACCCAGGGCGGCGCGGTCCCGCTCAACGCCAACGTGCCGCCGGGTTCGTACTTCTACGACCCGTCCGTCCCGGACTACACGTTCGACGTCGGCGGCGCCAGGACGCTCCTCGAGAGCAACGGCTACGCCCTCCAGGGTGGCGTCTATGAGAAGGCAGGGAAGAAGCTCCAGGCCGACCTCTACGTGCGCCAGGACAACCCGCAGCGCGTGAAGTTCGCCGAGCTCGCGAAGGACCAGCTCGCCCGGTGCGGGATCGACATCACGGTCCAGGAATCGGACTACGCCACGGTCCTCGTGCCCCTTCTGGCCTACCCAAACAACTTCGACATCTACCTCGGCGGATGGGGTGATCGGACCGACCCCGAGGACTCGGACCTCTTCGGGTGCAAACATGTCACCACCAGAGCCAACCCGTACGACAACAACTTCACGGGCTACTGTGATCCGAAGCTCGACGCGCTCCTGACGGCCGCCGCCCAGGAGCTCGATCGGTCCAGGCGGAAGGCGCTCCTGGTGCAGATCCAGCTCTACCTGCACGCCAACGGTCCGTACTACTTCCTGTGGACGGATCTCGGTCATCGGGGCTACAGCGCCAACGTCGCCACGAACGGCACGCTGGGCCCAATCGACTACACGTCGTTCTACGACTACTGGAACCTGGACAGCTGGATCGTCAAGCCGTAACGAGCATCGCACCGGCACCAGGTACTCACGGTGTTCCGGGCGGTGAGTATCATGCTCGGGTCAATGGACCACCGACCGATGCCCGCGGGCGTCGCGACGGGGTCGACGTAGGAGGAGACACCATATGTTGCGTGCCCGTACCGGGTCACTGATCGCGGCCGCCGCGATCGTGTTCGCGGCGTGCGGCGGCTCGGCGACGCCGTCGCCCAGCGCTGCCCCATCCCAGCAGGCGGCGCCGAGCGCCGCGGCAGCGTCCGCTGCACCGTCAGCCTCGCCGTCGCCGGCGGCCGGAACGCCGGTCAACGGCGGCAATCTCGTGGTTGCCCTCCAGGGCGACATGGTCTTCGCGGACCCGTCGCTCGTCTCCGACGGCAACTCCCTGTACGTGGCAACCCAGGTCGTTGAGGGCCTCGTGGGCCTCGCGCCCGGCACGATCAGCCAGGTGATCCCGGTCCTCGCCGCGTCGATGCCGACGGTGAGCGCGGATGGCAAGACCTACACCTTCACGCTGCGGACCGGCGTCACGTTCCATGACGGCACGCCCTTCAACGCCGCCGCGGTCAAGTTCAACTACGACCGCTGGAAGGCCTACACGAAGGGCGACCTCCAGGACAACGCCTACTACTACGGCGCCGTCTTCGGCGGCTTCGGTGCGGACTCCAACATTATCTCCGTTGACGCGCCGAACGACACCACCGTGGTCATGACGCTCAAGACCCCGCAGTCGAACTTCCTGCTTGCCCAGACCCTCCAGGTCTTCGGCATTCAGAGCCCGACGGCGCTCCAGGCCGCCAAGGCCGACACCACGCCGCTCGCCAACAACAACTACGCCCAGGGCAAGGGCCAGAGCATGGTCGGCACGGGACCCTTCATGTTCAAGGAGTGGGTCCCGGGCGACCACATCACGGTCGTCAAGAACCCGAGCTACTGGGACACCGCGAACGCGGCCCACGTGGACCAGATCACCTTCAAGCCGTTCGGCGACCAGACGGCCACGCTCCAGGCGCTCCAGTCCGGCGGCGTTGACCTCGCGTTCGCGATCTCGTCGGCCGACATCGCGACGGCGCAGGGCGCCGGCCTCTCCATCATCGACCGCGGCCCGTCCTGCAACCTGGGCTACCTGGGCATGAACCAGGCCCTCCAGCCCAAGTCCGGGGGAGCCGCGACCCCGACCATCTACGCCAACAAGAACGTCCGCCTGGCAATCGCCCAGGCTCTCAACAAGCAGGGCTACATCGACGCCCTGTTCGGCGGCCAGGGCAAGGTGGCCGACAGCTTCATGTCTCCGTCCACCATCGGCTACAAGGCGGAGAATCTCCCGACCTACGACGTCACGAAGGCCAAGGCGTCGCTCGCCGCGGCGAACCTGACGCCCGCCCAGCTCAAGATCGACCTGTACTACCCGTCGAACGTCAGCCGGCCGTACATGCCCGATCCCAAGAACGAGGCCCAGGCAATCGCCCAGGACCTGACGGCGATCGGCTTCACGGTCGCGCTCAAGACGATCGACTGGCATGCCGGCTACTACAGCACCGCCAACAACGGCCAGCTCGCCCTGTACCTCCTGGGCTGGACCTGCGACTGGGCAGGTGCCGACAACTTCCTCGTCACGGCCTTCTTCGGCTATTCGGGCGGCCAGCCGGCCAAGGCGTTCGGCTACAAGAACGACCAGATGGACAGCCTGTTCGGTCAGGCGCTCGCGGCCCCGTCCGTCGACGCGGCCAATGCGCTGTGGGGCCAGGCCCAGGACCTGATCGCAGCCGACCTCCCGATGGTCCCGATCGTCAACTCCACGCCTCCGGGCGCGTACAACGCGAAGATCCACGGTTTCGTCGGCGCGAGCAACGGGACCGAGCACTTTAACAGCGTCTGGATCCAGCCGTAACCGAGCGCTGAGCTCGGTCACCTTAGGCAGCGCGAAGCCGGCAGGCCCGACCGGACCTCGCTCGCGCGCGCTGCGCCATCTCGCGACCAGGCCCCCCGGGTTCGTCAGACCCCGGGGGGCCTCTCCACAGGGAGGAACCTCGTCCGCCCGTGCTGAGGTTCATCGTCCGCCGAATCCTCGGGGCGATCCCGGTCCTCTTCGGGCTGTCCGTGATCCTGTTCCTCTTCCTTCGGCTGCTGCCCGGCGACCCAGCCATCGCCATCCTCGGGCAGCACGCGACGCCCGAGCTCGTGGCGCAGATCCATGCCGCGCTCGGCCTGGACAAGCCGATGTACGTCCAGTACCTGAACTACATGGGTCAGCTTCTCCAGGGCAACTTCGGGTCGAGCTTCATCGATGGGCGAGCCGTCGTGGACACGTTCGCGCTGCGATTCCCGGTCACGATCGAGCTGACGATCGGGGCCCTGATCTTCGCCGTCGGCCTGGGCATTCCTCTCGGCCGGCTTGCCGCGCGCCACCCCAACGGCTGGATCGACGGCCTCGTGACGGTCCTGTCGCTGTTCGGGATCTCGATCCCGATCTTCGTGCTCGGCTACACGCTGGTGTACATCTTCGGGGTCGAGCTGCACTGGCTTCCTTCATTCGGCCCGATCGATCCCCGCCTCAACGTGCAGCCGGTGACCCACCTCCCGATCATCGACGCGGTGCTGTCGGGGAAGCCGGGCAACGTCGTGGATGCCTTCGCCCACCTGGTCCTGCCGGCCATCGCGCTGGGCTCGATCCCGCTGGCGATCGTGACCCGGATCACCCGCGCCTCGGTGATCGACGTCAGCAACGAGGACTACGTGCGAACGGCACGGGCCAAGGGCCTGACCAACCGCCGGGTCGACGATCGCCACATCATGCGCAACGCCTGGCTGCCGGTGATCACGGTGATCGGCCTGCAGGTCGGCTCGCTCCTGGCCGGCGCGGTCCTGACCGAGACCGTCTTCAACTGGCCGGGCGTCGGCTCGTGGGTGGTGACCTCGATCCAGAACCACGACTACATCGTGGTCCAGTCGCTGATCCTCATCTTCGCCACGATCTTCCTGGTCGTGAACCTGGTCGTGGACATCGGCTATGCGTTCCTCAACCCGCGGATCAGGTACTCCTGAGATGGCTGCCGGAGCCACGTCCGTGGTCATTCGCGCGGCACCCCGAGCCAGTCGAGGCCTCTGGCGCGACGCGCTCTCACGGCTGTTCCGCAACGGGCCGGCCATCCTGGGCCTGATCTTCATCGCCATCTTCGTGGTGGGCGCCGTGCTGGCGCCGATCATCGCCCCGTACGATCCCACGGTCGGGACCCTCGCCCTCAGCAGGCACGGTCCCAACCTGACCCACCTCATGGGGACGGACCTCCTCGGTCGCGACGAGTTCAGCCGCGTGCTGTACGGGGCCCGGATCAGCCTGGTCGTGGGCGTGGTCGCGGTCGCCTTCGGCCTGGTCTTCGGGACGGCCATCGGCGCGATCGCCGGCGGCATGGGCGGCAAGGTGGACACCGTGCTCATGCGCGTCACCGACGTCCTGCTGGCGGTGCCGGGCATCCTGCTGGCGATCGGGATCGTGGCCTGGCTGGGCCAGGGCCAGATCCAGATCATGCTGGCCGTCGGGATCTCGTATGCGCCGATCTTCGCCCGACTGCTGCGCGGCAGCCTCCTGGCGCTGCGCGAGGCGGACTTCGCGACCGCGGCCCGGGCGGAAGGCGCCACGCCGGCGCGGATCCTCCTGCGGCACCTGATGCCGAACGCGCTCACCCCGCTGATCGTGCAGGCGACGCTCGCCCTGGCCACCGCGATCATCGACGTGGCCGGGCTGGGATTCCTCGGGCTGGGGCCCGGCGACCCCCGCGCCCCGGAGTGGGGGGAGATGCTCACGGATTCCGCGCGGTTCCTCCAGAACGCTCCCTACCTGATCCTGTTCCCCGGGGCCGCCATCGTGGTCAGCGCGATCGGCTTCAACCTTCTCGGCGACGGACTGCGCGAGGCAATCGACCCGCGCCTGAAGCGATAGGCGGCCATGCTGCTCTCTGTTCGTGACCTGACCGTCCGGTTCCGCACGCACGACGGGACTGTTCACGCCGTGAACGGCGTCTCCTTCGACCTCGAGGAGGGCGAGACGCTGGGCCTGGTCGGCGAGTCCGGGTCGGGCAAGAGCGTCACGAACCTGGCCGTGATGCGCTTGTTGCCGCAACCTGCCGGGCACATCGAGCGCGGCACGGTGCTGTTCGAGGAGCTGGACCTGACGAACGCCCCCGAGGCGTCGATGCGGGATCTCCGTGGTCGCGAGATCGCGATGATCTTCCAGGACCCGATGACGAGCCTGAACCCGGTCCTCACGATCGAAGAGCAGATGGTCGAGACCATCCAGGCGCACA
>Ga0207926_1000287_pt1 | contig 26172 bp, 18 predicted proteins | sample NGESurdeep072012_8_FD_184454 | JGI IMG/M metagenome (GOLD analysis project Ga0207926, IMG submission 184454) | Arctic peat soil microbial communities from Barrow, Alaska - NGEE Surface sample 210-1 deep-072012 (SPAdes) | ecosystem: Environmental > Terrestrial > Soil > Wetlands > Peat ...
CTTCACGAACGACGTCGACGGGCTCTGGGAACGCGCCCTCGCGCGCCTCGGCGTCGACCCGGCGTCCGTCTCCTCGTCCTCCACGGGCGTGAGCTGACGCACGCAGGACGCTTCTCTACACCATTCACGCCCGCTCCCAGACCTCCTCGACGACGACGTCCGGGTGGAGCGAACGCCTCACGGGACACGTCTTGCCCGCGTTGACGAGCTTCTGGAAGTCCGCGTCGCCGCAGGGCGACGAGATGCGGTAGCGCGCGACGAGCTTCCCGATGCGCCGCGGGGGCTCGGGCGTCATGTGCTTCTCGATCTCGAACGTCACGAGGGTCACGGGAATCCCGCTCCGCGTCGCGTAGAGGCTCAGCGTCGTCGCCGCGCACGCGGCGAGCGACGCGGCGCAGAGATCCGTGGGCGAGAAGCGGCTTCCGTCGCCGCCGTTGTCCTTCGGCGCGGTCGTCTCGAGAAGCGCTCCGGAAGGGCCATGGCGAAGTTCAGTGCCGGTTGAAGAGGTGAGCTTGCCGGTGATCGAAACACTCATGGCGGCAAGTCTAGTTCAGCGGCCGGCCCTGGCTCACGGGACGAACCCGGCCGTCTCCCGCGCGGGCCTCGAAAGGCGCGTCGCCGCGCCCGACGGATCGCCGTCCCGCCAGAACGGAAGCTGATCGAGGCGATGCCGGGAGCCCGCGTGTCCCGAGACCCCGAACGGGACGACGAGGGTGGCCTCGTCCGGTGCGCCCCAGTCCACGATGAAACGCATGGACTGCCCGAACCCCGGGGACGCGACGCGCACCACGCCCGTCGCCCCCGCCTGCGGGAACGACGGCGGGTCGAAGAGCCAGGACAGGCCGGGTACGCGTCCGAGCGGGTGGCGGACAGCGAGCCGGTTGGCCTCGCCCCAGCTCCACTGAGACGCGTCCTTGCCGTTCTTCGCCTCGAGATCGGCGAGCGCGTCGTCCCACGCGCCTTTCACGAAGGCGGCCTTCGTGCCGAGACCGGCGCCGCGGAACGCCGCGTCGTCCGCCCGCGCGAGATCCAGGACGCGGTACTCCGCGAGGCCGAAGCTGGGAGCGACGCGCCACGCCTTGAGGGCCCGCTCTCCGAACTTCCGGCGAAACACGCGCGCGACGAGAAAGCGCGAGGAGGCCGCTTCGGCGCGTCCGTCCCAGCCGCGGAAGCGTCCGCTCCATTCCGGCGGAACAAGCGGCGCGAGAGCCTCCATCGTGGCGGCGAGAACGGGTGACACCGTGTCGAGCTGCACGGCCTCGACGGCCGCGCGATCGAGCTTCCGCCCCGCGCGCCCGGCTCCTTCGAGCAGCGTCGCGATCCGCCGCGCCCGTGCGGGCGAGGGCCAGTCGGTCCCGAGGACGTGGGGCCAGCTCGTGCCCGCGACGCGCTGGTTCGCGGTCGCGAGGAAACCCTCCCTGGGGTTCACGAGGCGCGGCATTTCGTCCTGGGGAACAAAACCGCGCCAGTCGTTCCGGGCGTCCGAGCCGTCATAGGGAATGCTGCCGTCCGTCCCGGGGCGGCGGATCGGTACGAGGCCCGTGGCCCGCCAGCCGATATTTCCCGCCGCGTCCGCCCAGACGACGTTCTGCCCGGGCGCGAGGAATCCGTCGAGGGCCCTCTCGACGCCCTCGGGGTCCCCGGCTCGCATCACGCTCGAAGACGGAAGCCTCAGATTCGCGGGGTCGAGCGCGACCCACTTCAGGGCGAGATTCCCCGTCACGAAAGGACCGTGCGACGTTCCGCGGACGACGAGCCGTTCCGCGGCGGCGCCACGGACCGAAATCGTCTCCTCGCGCTCGACGACCTTCTCCCACTCCGCGCCGCGCCTGGCCCGGCCGTCGACGATCGACTCGCGGTAGAGATCCTCGACGTCGGAGTAGAGGTTCGTGAACGCCCACGCGACGCGCTCGTTCCGCCCGATCGTCACGCCGGGCAGGCCGGGGAGCGTGACCCCCTCGACGAGATGCCCGCCGATGACGAACCGCATCGGCAGCCAGACTCCCGGCGCGCTGATCCCGAGATGAGGATCGTTCGCGAGGATCGGCTTGCCGCTCTTCGTGAGGGCGCCGGAGACGGCCCAGTTGTTCGATCCCGGAACTTCGTCCGGATCGTCCGCCGCCCTGAAGCCGAGGGCCGAGAGAGGAGAAGAAAGCGGCGCCGCGTCGCCGAGGCCCGGCACCGGCGGCAGCTCGGGCTTCTCGGCATCGGGAATGAGGACGAGATCGTCGGCCGTGAATCCGGACGTGAGGAATCGCCGCACGGAGAACGGCCGCGAGAGGAGGCGCTCGGCGGCAATGTCCTTGCGCCACGTGGAGGACAGCTCCTCGCACATCATGAGGAGGACGCGCAGCGCGTCGGCGGGCGTGTACCTTCGCGGCGTCAACCGCAGGAGGGTGAACTCGAGCCCCCAGCGCCCCGCGTGCGTGTCGAGAAAGGCGTTGATGCCGTCGGTCAGAGCGGCCACGTCCGCGCGCTCGTCCGCCGGAAGAAGCGGGACGGCCGCCTCGGCGACGCGCGAGAAGCCGTAGATCCGGTGCAGCCGGTCCGAGGGAAGCGCGACGCGCCCGAAGATCTCGGCGAGCTCGCCTCCCGCGAGCCTTCGCTGCAGCTCCATCTGGAAGAGCCTTTCGCGCGCCGTCAGATACCCCTGGGCGCGATATGCGTCTCCGGCATCGGCCGCCGTGACCGTGGCAACGCCGCGGTCGTCGAACGCGACCGTCACCTTCGCGCGGAGTCCGGGGATCTTCGGAAACGAGAGGTCCGGGAGGTTCCGGGACACGAGAACGCCGAGCGTGGCACCGGCGAGCAGCACCGCGGCGACGGCCGCCGCCGCGATTCGCGCGAGCACGCGCTTCATGCGGCGACCGCGTCCGTCAACGGCTCGAGCAATTTACCGCCCCTGGTCTCAGCCCTTTTTCTTGGCGGGGGCCGGCTTCGCGAGAGGCTCGACCCACATCTCCTCGACGCGGCGCTGCCCGTTCTCGGACATGCCCCTGCGATAGCGCAGGCGTATCCCGCACTGCCGAACCGCCCAGGACGACATTCCCGGATCGGATGCGACGGGCGTTCCCTTGCCGTAGCGTTCGAGGATGCCTTCGTAGAGTTCCGAGGGCGGGTCGAGGAGGTAATGCAGCGCCACCACCTTCGCGTCGAGCGCGTCGGAGGCATAGGTCACGTCGACCGTCCACGGCCGTCCCTCGGGGGTGTGAAGGACCTTCAGGTCACGGACGACCGTCTTTTTAGACGGCTCGTGCAGCGCCATGCGTTCGAACGAAAATGTGCGGGTCTGCCCGATCTCGAGGCCGGCCATCCCGGGGCAGGGGGGAGGCGTGGGCTGCGCCGCGGGGGCACCGGTTGACGGGGCGGCCGCGCCGGTCTGGGGACCCGTCTCTCTCGTCTGAACCTGAATCTGCGCGAACGCCGGAAGAGCGGCGAGCCCCGCGAGAGAAAGGCTCGTGCAAAGGACAAAGGAAGCTTTCATCGAAACTCCTGAACGGGATGCCCGGCCGCGCCGGCACGGGTCTCTCCATGACGCGAGGAGCGTGCCAGACCCGTATATCTGCCAGTGTACCAGCCGGCTCCCTCAGGGGGCCGTCGCGAACTCGAGGAGGACCCGCCTCATCCGGTCGATCCCCTCGACGAAAAACGGCAGCGAAATGCGCTCGTTCGTGTGATGGATCGTCAAGGCATCATAGATGTTCACGGCGAAGGGAGACACGCCATAGACGCGGAGGCCGCGGGCGCGAATGGCGGCCGCCGACGTGTACTGACCGCTCAGGATGTAGGGCCCGACGGGCGCGCTCTCCGGGTCCAGACCGAACACGTTGGCGATCGCCCGATACGCGTTCCCCTCGGTGGGGCTCGACACGCAGTCCCTGGTCTCGAGGATGCTGCGGAAACCGAGGCCCCTGCCATGGGCCCAGCCCTCGAGCTCGGTGCGGGCGGACGCGACCGGGCTTCCCGGCAGCAGCGTCCTCACGACGCGCAGGGAAAAGCCCTCGGCGGTCCGTTCGACCTTGCCCACATAAATGCTGTCCTTGAGGAGCGAACGGTAGACCTCGGGAACGAACTTCCAGAACTCCGCCTGAGGAACGAGCTTCTCGGCTCCGTCCATCATGTAGCGGCCCCAGACGTCCGACCGCGAGGGCGCGATGAACCGCAGGAATTCCCGCACGGCGGGGACCACGCGAACGGATTGCTCCTCATCCTTCGCCTTCAGGAATTCGCGAAACTCCTCGAGCGTCTTCGCCTCGGGCGCGAGGACGTCCACCGAGAGAACCGCCTTCTCCATGGTCTCGATGCCGAAGCGCTCGACGCGCTGGGTCTTGACCTCGTTGACTCCCCCCTCGTTGAAGACGTCCGTCACGCCCGCGAGGAGGTCCGGCCGGTGGTCGAAGAGCCAGCCCATGCCGAGGTCTTCCCGAAACGTCTCCTCTCCGGACTCGACGACGAAGACGATGTCGCGGAGGGGCACGAGGCCCGCACGCGTGAGCGAGGCCATCGCGAGGAGGTTTGCGATCGTCTGCCCCTTCATGTCGAGCGTCCCCCGGCCGAAGAGGTGATCGCGGTCGAGGCCGGTGCCGCGCGCGGCCGCAAACGGCGGCTTGGTCCACGCGCCGAGGTCCCCGGCGGGGACGACGTCCGCGTGGTTGAGGAGGGCGAGCGCTCCGTCCTCTCTGCGGCCCTTGATTCGCGCCACGAGGATCGGGCGCTCCGGGTCGGCGCCGGTGATCGTCGCGGGGATCCCCTCACACGCGAGGACCCGGGCGAGGAAGTCGATCGCGGGACGGGTGATTCCGGGCGGATTCGTCGTGTCGATGCGCACGTACTCCACGAGGAGTTTCACGGCCTCGGTCTCCATGGCCGCATCCGCCTCGAGATCCATCCGGCGAATCGAGAGAGGAGTCGCGAGCCGCGACACGAGCGCCGGAACCCCCCAGAGCGCGAGAGAGGCGAAGATCGCGGCACCCCCGTAAAGGGCGATGCGCCGTCTTCCATCCGAGCCCAGCTTCATGCGTTCCCGGACGCGGGCCGGCGCCGCGGAACGAGCAGGGCGGCGGCGAGCGCCAGCGCGGTGACCGCGGAAATCACGGACCCGATCTTCACCCACCGCGTGTCGGGCCGCAAACGCACCGTATGACGTCCCTCAGGGACGGCCATGCCCGCGAACCCGAACGCGACCCGCGAGACTCCGGCCGGGCGGCCGTCGAGCGTGGCCTCTTCCGCGGCCTCCCGCAGCCGGTACAGCATGAGAAAGCCCGGACCCGGCCCCTCGACCTCGACGTCGAGAAAGAGTCCCGAAGGCCGGTCGTCGACCGCGAGGATCCGGCCCGCCGCGGGCGCGGGAGAAACCCCCGGGACCGCTTCGTCGACGTACGCGGTGTCGACGGGGAAGCCGTCCTCGAGGAGCCGCTTGAAGACCGCGCGCGCGTCAGCCGACGCCACGAGTCTCCCCGCGAACCGGTACGGCGGAACCGGGTCGAGGATCCGCTCGAGACGCGGCCGGTAGCGCCCGTCCTCTCCCCGCTCGCTGCGGACGATCGCCGAGACGCCGACGCCCCGAATGAAGCGCAAGGCGAGCGGAGGCGTCTCCGGCACGGCGCGGGACAGGAGGCGCGTCCACTCGAAGGCCTCCCCGGACAGCGACAGGTCGTAATCGACCTCGAACTGATAGCCGACGCCGAACAGCGACGCGTACGCGGGGAGGAGAGTCTCCCGCCCGACCCGGCTCGACGCCGCGAGGTCGCGCAGGTCGTACACCGGGACGGGCGCATAGATGTCCCAGAAAAAGAGGCGCGGCGGGGGCGCGCCGACCCGGACCGGGGAAAGCGGGGCCAGGAGCGCCGGAGCGCGCGCGATCACGGACGCGTCCTCGACCGGCGAGAGGCGACGCGTGATTCCCTCGCGGTCGAGGAAGACCGCGAAAGCGAGGAGCGGCAGGGCTATTCGAAGGGCGCGGGGCGAGACGGCGTCCACCAGGCGCGCGAGCCCCAGCGCGGCGAGCCAGGCGAGGCCGAACCCCGCGAGGATCAGGTGCCTCTCCGGATAGCGGATCCAACCGAGAGGCGGCAGGACGCGCCTCGCGAGACCGAAGACCGGCGTCGCGTCGCCGAGCGCGAGGAGGAGGCCCGTGAGCGCGAGCAGCGCCGCCGCGATCCGTCCCGGCCCTTTCCGGACGAGACCGGCGAGGACGAGAACCCACGCGACCCGCCCCGGCGTCACGGAGGGAAGGTAAGGATAGTCCGGAACCCCCGGGGCCCACGCGACGACCGTCCAGTCCGCGACGATCCCGTCCGTGGCGAGGTCCGCGATGCGCGACACCGCGAACGGCTTCAGGGCTCCCTTGCCGAGGCTCCCTCCACCTTCCGGTGAGCGGATGCTGCGCGCCGCGGTCGCGCCGGCGGGAAGTACGGCGACCGCTGCCAGACTCGCAGCGATGAGCGCGCCGACCGCCAGGGCCGCGAGGGGCCGCGCGATCTCGCGCGGCCCACTCCCCTCTCCCTGCGCCGCGAAGAAAACCGCCACGGCGACGAACGTCGCATAGAGCACGAACTCGGGCGCCGTCGCGAGAAGAATCAGCGCCGCCACGATCGCCACCGCCGCCACCTCGCGTATGCGCGGCGCCTTCACGAGGTCGAAGACGAAGGCGGCGAACCACGGAAGGATCGAGAGAGCGGACAGCGTGGGCGGAAACGAGGCGACGGACACCGTCGTTCCGCCGAGCGCGAAGACGAGGCCGGCGACGGCCGCCGGGCCGCGCGAAAGGCCGAGGCGCCTTGCGAAAGCGGCGAATCCGGCGAGGGCCACGCCGAGATGCAGAAGCGTCCACGCCTTCATCGCGGCCCCGAGCGGCAGGGCCAGAAAGAGGACGTTCGCGGGGTCGAAGGGCGCCGCCGACGGAGCGCCGAGGAGCGGCGACCCGCCCCATCGGAATCGATCCACCCACGGCAGTTCTCCTCGCGCGACCGCTTCGACGAGATGCGCCTTCAGCGGAAAGAAATAGAACAGGAGGTCCCGGCCCACCGGAACGCCGGAACCGAGAAACGCGCGCAGCGGGAGGAGCGCGAGCACAAGCGCCCCGAAGAGAGGAAGCGACTTGCGGAGACGTTCCCTCAAGGGCGCACCCGCGGCCGCGCGAAGAGGGCGACGGCCAGGAGCGACGCGAAAGAGAGAGCGCCCGCGGCGAGGAAGGCGGGGTTCTCGTACGCGAGCGCGATCTCGTGGTCTCCCCCCGGGACGTCCACGGCCATCAGGTATCCGTCCGAAGGGCGGATCGCGAGTTCCGCCCCGTCCAACCGGGCATGCCAGTTCGGGTCGAACGTCCGCGCGACGGAGAGCACGGCCGCCGGGAGGCCGACCCGCGCCCGGAGGCGGGCCCGGCCCGCCCGGCGCTCCTCCACCGTGACGGTCCCGGCGCCCCTCGGGAGAACGGAGAACTCCGCGCGCGCGCCTTCGACGCGCAGGATCCGGTCCTCTCCGAAGCGCCCGATCTCGACGACGCCGGCCGGATCGGGAGCCGTCGCCGCCGTCCTCACGAGGGTCACTCCGAGCGTGCGCAGGCGCGCGACTTTCTCCTCTCCCCATTGGAGTCCGGCGAGCGCGCGGGCGAAGCGCGCCGACGGCGCCGCCGTCATGCGGTCCACGTCGTTCTCCCCGGCGTATCGGATCCCGAAGGCCACGCCCGCGGCGGGAAGCAACGGGTCGAGTCCGCCGGCCTCGCGGGTCCTGCGCGCGACCGTCGACGCGTCGTCGGCGCCGTCGTCGTAGAAGCGCCCGGCCCCCGCCTGCGCGCGCACGAGCGCAACCTCGGGCGTCTCGCGGCGGTAGAGGTCCAGCGGCCCGGCTGGGCACGTCCCGGCGACCCGCCGCGCCGCGTCGGCGAGAAAGAGAAGAGAAAGAATTGCTGCGAAGAAAGGCGCGGGCAGCCGGTTGCGCGCGACGAGCCACGCGAGTGCGGCAACGAGAGCAACAGTAAGACTTCCTAGAAGGAGGAGGGGGCGGAGAGCCGAAGCCACGGCCGCAGCAGAAGTGGGTCCGGCGCCCAGTCCGAGAGCCCATAGACCCTTTCTAAGAAAATCTTCAGCGCCGAGAGCCAGAACGAGAAGCGCGCCGCAAAGCACCGCCATGACCATCGCGGTCTTCAGCAGAAGCCTTCGTGCCCGCGCCTCGGTTTCGCCAAAGAAGACGCAGTCCACGCCGACCGCTGCCGCCGTCGCAAGCGCGAATGTCACGAGGAGCCACCACTTCTCCGGATACCGCAAGACCGGAAGGGCCGCTGCCACGAACGAGGCGCCCGGCAGAAACCGCCCGAACGAGAGCACCGCGCCCCCAAGCGCGAGAAGCACCGCGGCTCGCCCGCGCCGGTCCCGCCAGGCAGACACCGCGAAGAGGAGGGGGATCAGCCCGAGCGCGAGATCCTCGAAGTAGGGACTCCCCGCGTCGAACGTGCCCGCGCCCCAGTAGTACACCGCGTCGCCTTCCGGGTCGCCGGTGAGCCGCGGTTCGAGGAGCGTGAGGACGCGCGACGGCCGCACGGACCGGAAGAGGGCCCCGTGCTCGGGCCGCATCTCGATGCCCCGCGCGGACCGGGAAAGCTCGAGGACCGCCGGACAGATCTGGACCGCCGCGAGGCCCGCGCCGAGGCCGAGGGCGAGAAGCGCGGCGGCCATCGCGCGCCCTCGCGCCTGCCCCGCGCCGAAGGCCGCGACCGCGAAGAACGCCGCCGCGCCCATCAGCGTGACGGCCGGTTCGCCGCCGAGCGCCGAGAGGCCGAAGGCGAGCGCCGCGAAGGCGCGCGCGCGACCGCGGGAGGCTGCGTCGGAAGAGGCGAGACGCGGCGCCTCGGCGAGCGCGAAGGCGAGCGGCAGGACGGCCGCGCACGTCGTCGCGTAGACGGGAAGCGACTGGAACACGCCCGAAAAGAGCAGCACGAGTGTCCCCGCGGCGCACGCTTGGGGCGAGAGCCCGAGACGCCGCAGGGAAAGGAAGAAGACGGCGAGGATGAGGAAGATGCTCACGAAAGCGAGAGCCGTCGGCGAAAGCACGAGGAGGAGTGGCGAGAGCGGCCAGAACACGGCCGCGTTCGGGTCGGCCGCGAAGGGCCGTCCCGCCGACATCCACTCGTTCCAGACGGGCATTTCGCCCGACCCGAAGAGCCGCGCCAGGACGAGCCTCCACGGGACGAAGAAGAAGCCCGCGTCGCGCCGATACAGCGTGCCGCCGGTCAGGAACGGAGCGAAGCGGATCGCGGCGGCCGCGAAGACGGCGGCGAGGGCCCATGCGAAGGAACTCGCGCGGGGGCGAGGGGGCTCCTCCGGTGCGCGCGTCACGTCACTCAGGGCTTCCGCGCGAGCACCAGGAGCGACATCCCGAACGACGGCTCCGTGTTTTCCTCCGCCCGGAGGAGGGGCATGACCCATTTGAAGGCGCCGAGCTGCCTCCTCGGCAGCACGCGGCGTCTCAGAAGGCGCGAATTGAGCCACCAGCCCAGAACGCCGGGCCGATTCAGGTACCGGACCGATTCCACCGCGAAGCCCGCGCGCGCGACGAGCGTCGCGAGGGCCCCCTTTTCATAGCGGCGGTAGTGGCGGAGATTCTCGTCGAGCGTGCCGTAGAGCGCCGGCAGGGCGGGCACGAGCAGGGCGAGATGCCCTCCCTGCTGGAGAACGCGCAGGAAGTCGGTGAGCGTGCCGGCGTCGTCCTCGATGTGCTCGAGCACGTTCAGGCAAACGATCGTGTCGATGCGCTCGCGCTCGAGGTCGGCGCGATCCTCCTCGGTGAGCGGAAACCGGAACGAGGCGACGCGCACGTTGCCCTGTTTCTCGAATCGGTTGAGGAGCTCCCGCACGTAGTGCGGCTCGATGTCCGACGCGACGACGCGTTCGCGGTCCGCGAAAAAGCGGGTCTGGTTTCCCACTCCTGATCCGACCTCGAGAACGCGCGACCCGAGCCAGGCCTCGAATCGGTCGTGAAGCCAGCGATTGTAGACCGACAGCTCGCCCATCCGGCGCAGCGTGATGGCCCCGACGTCGCTCTCGGGGGCCTCCCAGCGGAAGTACTTGAGGATCGTCCAGACCGCCTGAAACGCGTCCTTGAGGCCGATCTTCTTCCCTTCCTCGTAGGTCCGCCCGTTGTACGAGATGGGAACCTCGTAGATCCGGACGCGCATGCGCGCCACCTTGCACGTGATCTCGGGCTCGACGCCGAAGCGCTGGGACCTGAGGTCCAGCCGGTCCACGACGCCGCGCGTCATGACCTTGTAACAGGTCTCCATGTCGGACAGGTTCAGGTCCGTGAACACGTTCGACATGAGCGTGAGCAGGCGGTTGCCCACCGTGTGCCAGAAGTAGAGGACGCGGTGCCCGTGCGGACTGCCGAGAAAACGGGATCCGTACACGACCTCGGCCTTGCCCGAGAGGATGGGCCCGAGGAGAACCGGGTATTCTTCGGGGTCGTACTCGAGATCGGCGTCCTGGACCACGACGAGGTCGCCCGTCGAGGCGCGCATGCCGGCCCAGACCGCCGCGCCTTTCCCCAGGTTGCGCGTCTGCAGGAGAACGCGCACGCCGTTCTTGCCGTCGAGCTCCCGGAGAATGTCGCGGGTGCCGTCCGTCGAGCCGTCGTCGACGATCACGATCTCGCGCTCGAGATCCCCGAGGTCCACCGCGAGGACCTGCGCGAGGATCTCGCGAATCGTCCGGCGCTCGTTGTACGCCGGCATCACGATCGACAGCTTCATCGTTTCTGCTCTTTCAGGTCGTAAAGAACGATCGAGTATCCCACGCGATCGACCGGCGTTCCCCGCGTTGCGACCGCCTGGCGGAGACGGCCGAAGCCCGCGGCGCCGGCGGGATCTCCGTGAAAGGCCGTCACCTCCGGGCCGCAGCACATCAGGAAGGAGGAGACCGCCCAGAGGCCCGGTCGGATCGGCGTGTCGGCGGGCGCGAACACGGTCGCCCTCGGCGTGTAGTACGGCACGTCGCCGCCGCCGAAATACGCGATCGTCGCGCGCTCCTCGTCCCCACGCTCCCGGAGCCGGCGCGCGAGACGCCCGAGGTCCTGTCCCCAGTCGAGATTCGAATCGTTGAGCCAGGCCGCGCCGTTCGCCGGGCCTCCGGCCGCCTCGTTGAAAAAGGAAAGCTCGTGGGGATGGACCCGGAGGGTCTCGCCGAGCTGCAGCGTGGCCCCGGCGAGGAGCACGGCCGCCGCCGCGCGCGCGGGGAGAGCCCGGAAGAGAACGAGGACGGCCGCCGCGAGAAGGAGCGGATACACCGGCAACATGTGCCGGATGCCGATGTTGTAGGACGTCGCCATGCCGGTCAGGAACAGATACGCGGGAGGGAGCACGAGCGTCAGGAGCACGAGGTCGGGCCGCACCCGTCGCAGGGCGCCCACGCCGCAGGCGACGACGAGAATCGCGAGAAACCCGAGCGAGCTCTTCACCGCGAACGCGACGAAGAAGTATTCCCAGAATCCGTCCACGGAGAGCCTGCCGCGCAGGTAATTCACGCCGCCGCCCGTCCGGTTCTGGACGGCGATCCCGGCGAGCCCCGCCGCGTAGTGACCCGCCTCCTTCGACAGCCGCGAGATCGCGAGAACCCGGTCGATCGTCTCCGGAGGGGCCTGCCGCGAGACGAGGAAGATCCGCACGGCCTTCGCGGCCTCGGGCCCGCTCATGTGTCGCATCGCGACCGCGTAGCTTCCGAACAGCACGACGGCCGACGCCACGCCCGCGAGGAGAAGGCCGCGAAGCGCGAGGAGATCAGGCGGGCGGCCCGCGCGCGCGGCCTCACGGCGCTCCCGGAAAAGCCCGACGAGCGCGAGAATCGCGAGCATGGGGACGAGGAGGACGCACGAGAACTTCGCGGCGAGGCTCGCGCCCAGCGCCGCGCCCGCGGCTCCCCACAGGCCGAGGGAACGCCGCTCGAGGGCGCGCACGGCCAGCACGAGCGTGGCGAAGAAACCGAGAGACGCCGCGAGGTCCGTGTGCACCACGCCCGCGTGCGCCAGAAGGTTCGGTTCGAAGGCCAGGACGGCGGCGGTGAGGATTCCGGCGAGGTCACCCGCCCACGCCCGCACGGCCCACCCGGCTGAGACGACGAGGAGGAAGAAGAGCGCGGCGACCGGCGCGCGCGCGACGCCGAAGAGCCTCTCCGGCGCGAGCGGCGAGTGAAAGCTGAAGGGACGGGGTTGCTCGGCCACAGCCATGGAAAACGGGACGTCCATCTTCGGCGCGCGCCCCCCGGCCGCCCGGATGGCGAAGCCCGACAGGAGCTTCACGAGGGGCGGGTGCTCGAGGTTCGCGTAGTACGTCCCCGAGATCGCATACTCCGCCGCCGCCAGCGTGTGGAACGGCTCGTCCATCGTCGGGCTGTCGAGGCGCGCGTGGTCGTAGACGAGGGCGACGCCGCACGCGGCCAGGAGGAGCACGGCGAAACGGAATCTCACGCGGCGAGCCTCGGGCACCGGGGGATTGTAGGGGGAGTGAGCCTCCGGCCCTGTTACGCTCGCGCCCGTGAGCGCGCGCTCCGGAGGCCTCTCGCGGGACGGGCGGTTCGTCCTCCTGGTGTTCCTCGCGGCCCTCGCGCTGCGCCTCGCGCCCTTCCCCGGCGCCACGGCCCGGGGATGGCGGCTCCTGTCGCCGGACTGCTACGGCCACCTCCGGCGCACGGTCTCGGTCGCCCGCAACTTTCCGCGCGTTCCGGTCCGCGATGCGTACCTCAACCATCCCGACGGCGGCGTCTTCATCTGGCCGCCGGCGTTCGACTTCCTCGCGGGCGGTATTTCGCGCGCTCTCTACGGGCGCGCGGCGACGACGGAGCAGGTCCTGAGGGTCGCGGCCTTCCTCCCCGCGCTCCTGGGCGCGCTCCACGTCCTCCCTCTCTTCGCGGTCGCCCGAAGGACCCTGGGCAGGCGCCGCGCGCGGATCGCGACCGTCGCCTACGCCGCGATCCCGGCCGCCGTCCTCTGGGGAGGTTTCGGACACTTCGACCACCACGTGGCCGAGGCGCTCAACCTGCTCCTCGTCCTCGCGGCCGGCGCGTGGACCGTGGCCGCGCGCGGGCGCGTTCGATTCGCGCGCGCCGCCGTTTTCGGGGCCGCGATCGCCCTTGCCGTCCTCACGTGGCAGGGAGCCGTGTTCGTGGCCGGCCTCGCGTTTCTGTGGGCGGCGCTCGCGCTCGGCGAGGCCGCGGCCGTCGTCGGCCTCGTCGCGGCCGCGCTCGCCGCCCTCGCCACAGTGGCCGTCCTGCCCGCGGAGCCCGTCCCTTTCTCGTTCGTCTCTTTCGGTTGGTTCCAGCCGCTGCTTCTCGCGGGCGCCACCGTGCCCCTCCTCGCGCTGGCCGCGTGGCGCGCTCAGACCCTGCGAAGACGGGCTCTCTGGGGACTTTTCGCGGCCGCGGGCCTGGCCGTGGCCCTGCCGAACGCGCACCGCGTCCTCGCCGCCGTTTTCCACGGGGGCGCCTACGTCTTCAAGCAAGGCGCGGGCGAGAGCGCGAACGATTTCGCGGACGGCGGCTTCCTCTCCTATCCGCAGGAGTTCCTGCGCCTCGTCGCCGAGTGCCAGCCGCTCGTGCGTGGGTGGAGTTCATTCGAGCGCGCGGTGCGCGAGGTCTCGCCGGGCTTCCTCCTCGTGCCCCTGGCGGCGTTCCTCTGGGCGACGGCCGGCATCCTTCGGCCGCGGCGGCCGCGTGCCGCCGGCCGCCTTCTTCTTGCCCTCTTCGCCGCGACCGTCTTCGCCATGGCACTGTTCCAGCAGCGCAACGTCTACTACCTCGCCATCTTCGCCGCGCTCGCGCTCGCTGAGGCGTGCGCGCGCGTCGCCCCGCGCGCGCGGGGTTTCCCGAGCGCCGCCCTTCCGTTCCTCCTCGCCGCGGGCCTCGTGATCGTGCCGGGCTGGCCCTATCTCCAGAGGGCCCGCGCGTTCGCGGACGGCCCCGGATACGACGTCCTCGACCTCTTCGCGAGGCTTCGCATCCTGGACCCGCCGGCGGTGGACCCGGCGGCCATCCCGCAGCAGGCTCCGGGAACGATTCCCGGCGTGATGCCGCCATGGTCCGCGGGGCACTTCGTGACGGCGCTCGCGGAGCGGCCGGCCGCGGCGGACCCGTTCGTCTACGGATGGCGCCGGCAGTGCCGGCTGTTCACGGCGACGGACGACGCCGAGGCGTTCGCGATTCTGACGGCCGCGAAGTGCCGGTATCTCGTCACGACGGAGCTCACCCCCCTGCTGCCAGCCTACGCGGCCACCGCGGGTCGCGCGCCCGCGCCCACGCGCGCGATGTTCGTGCGACGGGTGCACGAGTCCGACGCCGCGCGGCCGCTTCCCTTCCTCGAGAGAGTCCTCGACTCGCGGACGGGCACGCGCCGCGCCGACGGAACATTCCAGCCGCGATTCCGCGTCTTTCGCGTGCTCGGCGCCGACGCACCCTAGAATCGAGCGTATGCCGATCCAGGGGAAGCGTGTCGCGGTCGTGATGCCCGCTTACAACGCCGAAAAGACGCTGGACAAGACGTGGCACGAAATCCCGAAGGACTGGGTCGACGACATCATCCTCGTGGATGACGCCTCGACGGACGGCACGGTCGAGGTCGCCCGCGCGCTGCCGGGAGTCCACGTCGTGACGCATGCGAAAAATCGCGGCTACGGCGGCAACCAGAAGACCTGTTACGCGACGGCGCTCGCGCGCGGCGCCGACATCTGCGTCATGGTGCACCCGGACCACCAGTACGACGCGACCGTCCTGCCCGACCTCATCGGCCCGATCGTGCGCGGCGAGGAAGACGCGATGTTCGGCAGCCGAATGCTCGGAGGGCGCCCGCTCGAGGGCGGCATGCCGAAGTGGAAGTACCTCGCGAACATCTTTCTCACCGCCGTCGAGAACGCCACGTTCTATCTCTACCTGACCGAATACCACTCGGGTCTGCGCGCGTATTCGCGTCGCTATCTCGAGAGCGTCAACCTCGAGGCCTTTTCGGACGGCTTCGTCTTCGACACCGAGATCATCGCCGCGGGCATGTGGAAGAACATGCGCATCCGCGAGGTTCCGATCGTGACGCGCTACTTCGACGAGGCCTCCCAGATCGACTTCGTCAGCTCGTGCGTCTACGGGCTCTCGATCCTCGTGGTGATGGCCCGCTTCAAGGCGCGGAAGTGGGGATGGCGGGACGACCCGATCTTCCGGTGAGCGAGCGGCGCGCGCCCTTCGCCCGGACCGTTCTCACCCCGGCGGCGCTCGCCGCGGCTCTTCTCGTCGCCTCGGTGGCTTTCACCCACGCGGATCTCCTCTCGGGCCGGACGACCCCCGCCTATCGCGACATCGCGACGACACAACGGCCGGCGCGCGCGCTCGCCGCCCGCCTCGGAGCGGCACGCCTCGACCCTTACGCCTCGTTCGGACAGGCGTATCGGGGAAACCCGAATCTCGTCCTCGCCTATCCCTTCCCCGCGAATCCGCGCTTCCTCGGCCTCCATCTGCTCCTCCACCTCGGTCTCGGCCTCCTGGGAGCCTTTCTCTTCCTCCGCACCGAGGTGAGGTCCCGGGACGCCGCGCTCACCGGAGCGTTCGCCTTCGGCCTCTCGGGTTACGTCCTGTCCTCGGCCGCGTTTCTGAACGCCACGACGACGATCGCGTGGATGCCCTGGACCCTCCTTGCCGTCCAGCGCGCGCGGACGGCGGCGACCCGCGCCGATCTCCTCCGCGCCGGAGGACTCGTCCTCGTCGCGTGCTCCCTTCTCGTGCTCGGAGGCGAGCCGGCTCTCGCGGGCCTCGCGATCCTCCTGGCCTTCGCGCTCGCGGCCCGCGGGCCGGCCCGGGCGCGCCGCGGCGGACTCCTGGCCCTTTTCGGCGGAGGCCTCGGGGCGGCGCTCGTCGTCTCCCCGTGGCTCCTCGAAGTCGCCCGCGCCTCCGCCTTCGCGGCACGGCGTTCGCGCGGCTTTTCCTGGAACGAGTTCGCCGCCGTCGGCTTCCATCCCCTGCGCTTCCTCGAGACGCCGTTCCCGCTCGTCTTCGGAGATCCCACCCGCCTCGTGTCCGGAGCGTTCTGGGGATTCGCCGTGACGCAGGGCAATCCGCCCTATCACGCCTCGCTCTCCTTCGGCGTCGTCCCTCTCGCTCTCGCCCTCGTGTTCGTGTGCTCGGCGCGCCGCAACGAAGGGCGCTTCTGGATCGGCGTCGCACTGGCGGCGCTCGCGGCGTCGCTCACGCCGTGGCTCCCGGGCGCGCGCGCCCTCTACGAAGCCGTGCCGGCCGTCCACGTCCTCCGTTACCCGGTGAAAGCGCTCCTCCCGTTCACGCTCGCGCTCTCGGTCCTGGCGGCGCTCGGCGTCGACCGGCTTCTCGTGGAGGGCGCCCTCCCGCGTTTCCGGCGCCGCGCCGCCGGCTTTCTCTTCGCGCTCGGCGGCCTCCTGGCCGCGCTCGCGATTCTGGGGCGGCTCTTTCCGGGCCGCGTCCGGGACCTGCTCCTCTCGGGCTGGGATTCCGCCTGGCTGTCGGACCCCCGTGTCGTCCTCGCCCCCATCGTGCAGCGCCTCCCCGGTCAGGCGGCTCTCGCCGCCGCGGGGCTGATCGTCCTCGCGCTGCTTCTCCTGCGCGGGATCGGCGATCCCCGCGGGGCACTCTTCCTGTTCGGCGCGACCGCGCTTTCGCTCCTCGCCGGAGCTCCGCGGACGATCCCGCGCGTCCCGTCCGCCCTCTACGAGGCCCCTTCGCCGCTCGTGGCCCGCGCGGCCGCGCTCGGCGGGCGCGTCTTCGAGCGCGCGTCAAAGGACTTCGACGCGGTGCGCCGCGGTCTCGCGGGACGCGCCTCAGGCGACGATCTCCTCGATCTCGTCTCCGCGCAGGTGCGACAGGGCTGGGCGCTCGCGGGCGCTCCTCACGGCCTCGCCTACGCCTGGGATCCAGACCCGGACGGAAGCTACACGATCCTGACGCGCTACGTTCACGACCTTCTCCGACAGAGAAGCTGGGAGCGGCGCGTGAAATGGCTGCGCGCGGGGGCGGTGCGCTCCGTCATCGCCTCGGACGTGCCGGCGGACACGCCGGGCCTCGCGCCCGTCTTCGTGGAAGCGTCCGCCGGCGTGCCCGTGACCCTCTGGCGCCTGACCGCACCGCTGCCCGGCGTGAGGCGTTCGAGCCGCGTCGTGGCTTCTGGCTCGATCAGCGAGACGGTGACGGCCTTCGAACGCGACGACTTCGAGCCGGCCACCGACGTCGTCGTCTACGGACGGGAGGCCGCCGCCCTCGCGTCGGGCGAGCGCGACTCCTCCGCCGAGGCCCGCGTGACGGAGGAATCCCCGGACCGCCTCGTCATCGAAACATCGGGAGCGCGCCCCGCCGTCCTCCACGTCGATCGCAGCTTCACGCCCCGCGTCGTCGCGCGCGTGAATGGCAGCCCGGTCACCCCGCTCGTCGCCGACCTCCACCTCATCGGCGTCCCCGTTCCGGCAGGCCTCTCGCGAGTCGTCGTCGACCTCGCGCCCTGACGGAGCCCGCTCAGGGCGCGACGCCGGTGGCGACGGGCGTGGCGCGGCCGGGGAGCGTCGTGAAAGAGAGACGTTTGACGGGAATTACAATTTGCTCCCGTGCGCTGCGTGCAGGCGTTTGCGCGGGGAGTAGCGTTCTGCAAAGTTCTTCGAAGGTGAGGAAGGCAACGCCGTCGCTCTTCCATCCGCGCAGCTGTTCCGCGAACCAGTCGTGGAAGGAGACGGCGCCTTCGATCTCGGTATGGATCGAGTGGACGTGAAGGGGAGGCGCCGCGCCGGCCGACCGATCCGCACCGCCCTCTCGCACCTTCATTCGAAGAAATTCGCAGATCCTCTCCCGCTGCGAGCCAGCCCCCGGCAACGAGACGGCGAGCAGCTCATCCAGCGTGGGCAGGGTCGACGGAATCTCGAGCACCTTCGACGGCGTGCCGTCCGCCCGGATCGGAAAGAACGGCTCTCCCCCGCGCGTGTCCGAGGTCGCGACGATGCCGTGCGCCTCCTGCACCTCCGCCGAGAGCGCCGTCGCCGTCCAGCCTGGCGCCGCCTGAAACGCCGCGGGTCTTCCGAAGATTTCCCGGAAACGGGCATGCTCTTTCGCGACGACGTCCTCGATCCGGCCCCGCGACATCGCCGGCAGGTGGTCGTGCCAGTCGATGTGGTCCCACGCGTGGATGCCAACCGAGTGCCCCGCGGCCGCCGCCTCGCGCATTCGCGCGACGGTCTCGCTCCGGCCGCCAATGTCGGGCGCGGGGAGGAGCGTCCCGTAGAGCATCGTGCGAAAACCGTACGACGCCGCGGGACTGGCGGAGAGGACTTTCTTCACGAAGCCCTTTCGGAAGACGCGCTTGATCGCCTTGCCGCTCGTGTCGGGCCCGAGCGAAAAGAAGAACGTGGCCCGGAGGCCATGCTTCCCGAAGAGGTCGATGAGCCGCGGGACGCCCTCGAGCGTGCCGCGGTACGTGTCGACGTCGACCTTGAGGGCGAGGCTCTTCAAACTTCGGGAGGCTTGCGGCCTTTGAGATAGAAGTCGAGCGTCTTCTGGAGGCCCGTCGGGAAGTCCGTCTTCGGCGTCCACCCGAGGAGTCTCTTCGCCTTCGCGACGGAGGGAACGCGCCTTGTGATGTCCTGATAGCCCTCGCCGTAGTAGTCCTTCGACGTGACCTTCACGATCTTCGTCTTTTTCGCGGCGGCCGCGAACTTCGGATACGTTCCGACCGCGTCGATGAGGGCGTGCGCGAGCTCCTCGATGGACAGGTCGGCGCCGGGGTTTCCGAGATTGAAGATCTCGCCGTCGGCCCGGCCCTTCGGGTTCTCGAGGATCGTCATGAGGCCGTCGATGCCATCCTCGATGTAGGTGAAGCACCGGCGTTGCGCGCCGCCGTCCACGAGCTTGATGGGCACGCCGTAGAGGATGTTGTGCAGGAACTGCGTGAGGACGCGGCTGGACCCTTCCTTCGGCGCGTCCACGTTGTCGAGGTGCGGCCCGTACCAGTTGAAAGGCCGGAAGAGCGTGTACTTCAGGCCCTGTGCGGTGCCCATCGCCGCGATCACCCGGTCGAGGAGCTGTTTGGAGGCGGAATAGATCCAGCGTGGTTTCGCGATGGGGCCGTAGACCAGCGTCGAGCGGTCTTCGTCGAACTCCTTGTCGGGACACATGCCGTAGACCTCGGAGGTGGACGGGAAGACGACACGCTTGCCGTATTTCGCGGCCATCTTGATGATGCGAAGGTTCTCCTCGAAGTCCAGCTCGAACACGGAGAGCGGGTTCTTCACGTACGCCGCGGGAGTCGCGATCGCCACGAGCGGCAGCACGACGTCGGCTTTTTTCACGTGGTACTCGATCCACTCGCGATTGATCGAGATGTCGCCCTCGAGGAACCGGAAGCGCTTCTCGGACAGGAACTCCTCGATGCGGTCGCTGCCGACGTCGAGGCCGAAGACCTCCCAGTCGGTGCCCGTGAGGATCCGCCGCGTGAGGGCGTTTCCGATGAAGCCGTTGACGCCGAGGATCAGGACTCGCATGCGTCTCCCTTTCTTCAGGTTCGATCCGATCGAGTCTACGCGAGCGGAAAGATGCCAGACGGGCGGACGAGCCAGTCGCGAAAACGGGCGGCGTCGAGATCGTTTCCGCCCTCGGGACGCGCCGCCAGGATCTCGAGCGTGTGGTCGTCGCCCGCGAAGACGATCACGGAGCGCTCCGTCAGCTCGACCTTTCCCGGGAACACGTCATGTCCGCCGTATGGCGAGAGGCGGGTCTTCCAGATCGTGACCCTCTTTCCGAAAACGTCCGTAAAGGCGCCCGGCCACGGCTTCGCGACGGCGCGCACGAGGTCGTGGATCTCCTTCGCGGGGTGCGACCAGTCGATGACGCCGTCTTCGGCCTTGCGGCCGCCGAAGTACGAGCCCTTCGAGAGATCGAGCGGGATGCGCGGCGCGTCGCCCGCCTTGAGCCGCGGAAGAGCCCGCGCGAGCACCACGGCCGCCGCGTCCGACACGCGGCGCGAAACGGTGAGCGCATCGTCCTCGGGACCGATCGGGACCCGTTCCTGGTCCACGAGGTCGCCGGCGTCGGGCTTCTCGGTCATGTAATGCAGCGACGCGCCCGTCTCGGTCGCGCCCTTCAGGATCGCCCAGTTCACAGGCGAGCGGCCCCGGAAGAGGGGCAGGAGCGAGCCGTGCATGTTCAGGGCTCCGCGCCGCGCGAGCGACAGGATGCGTCCCGGAATCATCTTCCGGAAGTAGAACGAGAAGAGGAAGTCGGGCTGGACGGCGCGGATGCGCTCTTCGTCGGCGGGCTCGCCCATGTCGACGACGCGCCGCGGCTCGATGCCGTGCTCGCGCGCGAGCTCGGCCACGGAATCGAACCAGCGCTCTTCGCCCGGCGCGTCGTCGTGCGTGTAGACGAGGCGCACGCTCTCGCCGGCATCGAAGAGCGTCTTCAGGCACTTGTAGCCGACGTCGGAGTAAGCGCAAACGACGATTCCGCCCATCAGGCCCCCCACACTTTCCGGATGAGAAAGCGCGGCCGCCCGCGCACCTGCTGGTAGATGCGGCCGACGTACTCGCCGACGATCCCGATGCCGGCCATCAGGACCCCCATCACGACGAAAGCCAGCGCGAAAAGCGTGAAGACGCCGTCCACCTCCACGCCGACGACGAGCCGGCGCGCGAGGAGGAAGACGCCAAAACCGACACCGGAAAGGGCCGTCACGAAACCGAAGAGGGAGAACATCTGCAAGGGGACGACGGAAAAGCCGGTCATGAGGTCGAAGTTGAGCCGCACGAGCTTGTAGAGAGAATACTTCGATTCCCCCGCCGTGCGTTCGGCGTGCGCCACCGGGATCTCGATCGGCTTGCGGGCGTATTGCTGGGCGAGCGCCGGGATGAACGTGGCCGCCTCGTCCGAGGCCGACATGGCGTCCACGACGTCGCGGTGATAGCCGCGCAGCATGCAGCCGTAGTCGTTCAGGCGCATGCCGGTGATCGCCGCGGTCGTGCGATTCACGAGACGCGACGCGGCGCGCCGGAAGAACGTGTCCTGCCGGTTCTGCCGGATCGTCCCGACCACGTCGTACCCGTCATCCATCGCCGCGACGAGCTTCGGAATTTCCTCGGGAGGATTCTGGAGATCGGCATCGAGCGTGATCACATATTCGCCGTCCGTCGCCGTGAGGCCCGCGAGGATCGCCATGTGCTGTCCGGCGTTGCGCACGAGCTCGACGACCTTGACGACGCCGGGATTCTCCCGGACGGCCGCCTTGAGAATCTCGAGCGAGCGGTCGCGCGAGCCATCGTCCGCGAAGACGATCTCGTACGGCCGGCCGAGGCCGACGAGGGCGGGCAGGAGGCGCGGGAGAAGGAGCGGGAGGTTCGCCTCCTCGTTGAAAACGGGAACGACGACCGAGACCTTCCGGGGAACGCTCGGGACGCTCATTGCAGCGGCTGTCCCTTCTGGAGGAGCGAGAGCCCCTCCCTCACGACGGGCTGGTTCGGATTGACGGCGAGCGATTTTCGGAATGCGTCCTCGGCCCGCGATGCGTCTCCGAGGCACCAGTTCGTCAGCGCGAGGAGGTTCAGGTTCTCGAAATCCGGAGGCGTGCGGCCCGCCAGATCCACGAAGATCTTCTGCGCCGAGGCGCAGTCCTGAATCTCGAAGAGGGCCTTGCCGAGCGATGCGCGATAGCGATCCTCGCGCGGATACGCGGCCACGACCTTGCGCATGAAGGACGCGAGCTGCCGGCGCTGGTCGCGGCCCTTCGCGCCTTCCGTGTAGAGCTTCACGCGGCGGTCGATGGCCCCCTCGGGGTCGAAGTAGCCGTTCTGGAGCGCGTTCAGGAGCGCGTCGTCCGACTCGTCGTACTTGCCGGTCTGGTGCAGCGCCGTCGAAAGGTTGACCCACGCCTTCGCGGACTTGGGGTTCACCTCGAGCGCCTTGCGGTACCACGCCGCCGCCTCGGCCGGCTTTCCCCGTTCGCGCAGAAACGTTCCGACGTTCTGGAACGACCCGGCCGTCTCGGTTCCCGCGCGATTCGCGGGACGCGCGTCCACGGCCGAGGCCTCCGCTCCCGTCAGGTAGCCGAGTGAGATGAGCTTCTTCGTGAACTCGTCGGCGGACTTTCTTTCCTCGGCGCTCGGCGTGGCACCGGCCGGCACGACGAGCCGCTCGACGGGAACGGCCTTTGCCCACGAGACGGCCGGCACGGCCGGCCGGAGCGCGAACCCGGCGATGGGCTTCCCCTCGAAGGCCGGGTCCACGGGCAGCCCGAGCATCCGGCACAACGTGGGAGTGATGTCGAAGACGCTCGCCCGTCCCCGCACCCCGGAGTGCGCCACGGCGGGTCCGGCCGCGACGAGGATGCCGGGCTGCTCGTGCCACAAGAACGCGGTGTCGAACTGGACGCCGGACGAGTAGGCCGGGCGCCCTGCGCCATGCCGGAAGCCGTGGTCCGACGCGAGGATCAGCGTCGCTCCGTCCCGGGCGGCGCGCCGAGCCAGCTCGCCGAGTATCCGGTCGGCCTCGACGTACAGCGCCGCGACACCGCCCTGGTACCTGCGGAAATCCTCCTCGGAGACCGCCGGCATCTTCGGCGCCTCGAAGCGCCCCAGGACGTGCCCGATCTCGTCGGTGCCCTGGAAATAGACCATCAGGAGCTCGGGGGCTCCGCGGTCGTAAAGGTCGAGCGCGACCTTCCCGTTCACACGCGTGACGCCGAGGATCTTCCGGTAACCGGTGATCGGATTCGAAAGGTCCTTCTTCTCCGCGACGGCCGCGTCGAACTCGGCGCGCGAAACGTGCAGCGCCTGCGCCACGTCCTCGAAGGGCGGGCTCCCCTCGCGCCGCCCGATGAGGCGCACGCCGTCCGCGAGGCCCTCGGGCCACGCGAGGGCGGGCGACTTCGAAAGCACCTCGGGGTCGAACAGGACGGGCGCCGCCCGGTCGGAGACGAAGAAGCCCTTCACCTTCTCGGCGGGCCACGTGGCCCACCATCCCACGACGCCCACCGTGAGGCCCTTCACCGAAGCAAGATTCCAGATCGCGGGCACCTTCCGCGAGCGGCCCGAGATCGGCAGCCGCGCGCGCGCCTTCGGGTCCAGCTCCTCGAAGTCCGTCACGCCGTGATCCAGCGGCGTGCGGCCCGTGGCGATCGTCGTCCAGATGAGCGGCGAGGCCATCGGCTCGTACGTGTGGAGGTTCCACGTCCGCCCGTTCGCGACGAGCGCCGCGAGATTCGGGAGGCGCCCCTCCTTGAGAAGCCGGTCGAGGAGCTTCCAGTCGGCTCCGTCCCAGCCGACGAGGATCACGCGCGGCCTGGACGCCGCCAACTGCCGAGGGCGCGACCCGGTTGCGGGCAACGCCGCCGCGAGAAGCGTCGTAGCGGCAAGAAAGGCGAGCGTCCGCGACTGAAGAAAAGAATGAACCACCGAACGGGATTCTACTGGCCTGAAGACAGAGGCCCCTTTCAGATCGTCAGGTCACCTCGGGTGTGCGAAGAGGTCGGCCATCTTGCTCAGCACCGAGAGGTTGAGCGCGTCCTTCTGCAGGACCCCGATGCCGTACCCCCCTCTCGTCTGGAACTCGAAGCGAAGCTCCCGGAACGGCAGCTCCTTCGGGAGGAGGTCGGTCGCCCGGGAGACGCCGTCCTCTCCCGCGTCGATCTCCGACCGCCCCGCGTAGTTCGGCGGTCCGAGCAGGATGAAGACCATGCCCCGATCCGCCTCCGAACCATGCTGCGTCTCGGTCGAGAAGCGCGCGTTGGCGAACTGAACACGCCGCGCGAATTCCCTGCGGAACTCGTTCCCGGGCGTCGCCGGCGCTTTTCCATCTCCTGGCCTCGTCCGCCACGAAAAGGAAGCGGACCGGTCCGGCCCCCCATTCCGAATCACGATCCATGGCGTCGGCTGCCTCTTCGTTGGCCGCGAACTCGGCATAAGAGGGGAGAAGACCGCCTTCGATGGAGCCGGGTGACGACGGGGGCGCGGCCAGCCTGTCCGCCACCGCCATCTCCTTCTTCACCCTTTCGAAGAACGTGACGAACCCCTTCTCGTAGAGGCTGGGGTCGAGCGTCGCGGCGGGCTGGAGCCCGAGGTAGCGCTCGAGGGCGAGCCGAGCGCCCGCCTCGTCGCGCAGGAATCTAGACTCCTCGGAGCCATTGTCAATCGGACCCAGAGAGAACGGAGCAAGAAAAAGCGGGAGGCTCCAAGGGAGCCTCCCGCACGAATATCAGGGACGAAAGAGACTAGAAGCTGGCCTTGAGCGCCACACGAATAGAGCGCCCGGCGCCTCGGGTGGTCGCCTTGCGATAGTCGACGTTGTCCGTGCAGGGCACCGAGGCGGTGCAGAGCGTCCCATCCGGCCCCTTGGTCCCCGGCTCGACGCCGTACTGACCGTAGAACGGGCTGTTCTTGTCGGTGACGAACGAGCCGTTCGGGTTGAAGCGCTCGTCAATGCCGGTGACCGTCTGCCGGTTCAGGAGATTGAAGATGTAGAGCTGGGGCGTGATAATCACCGGGCCGACCTTCATCTCGTAAGCGAGTGAGAGGTTTCCCTCGTAGTCGACCGGGAGACGGTCGCCGGAGCCGCGCTGATCGAGATAGATGAGGTCCGGATAGTAGCTGTTGAACCAGCCGAGACGGTTCGTGGGCTGGCCGCTCCGGACATAGGCCTGAAGTCCGACGGCGACCCCGAACGGCGCCTGATAGACCGCATCGAGGCGAACCTGGTGGGGCCGGTCGAGCTCGAGCTTGCCGTCCGCGTTCTGACTGAACTGGTAGTAGTCGTAGTCCGCGTTGATGCCGGGGTCCGTCTGGCCGGAAGCGACGCGAACGGCACCGGAGTAGTTGCCGCGGAGCTGGGAGTAAATGTACGAAGCCTGCACGAAGAGCGAGTTCGTGACCTTCTTCTTGGCCACGAGCTCGATGCCCATGTAATTACGCTTCGCGGGGACCATGGGCTTACCGGGCAGGCCACACTGGCCTGATGTCGGATCGGTCGGGTTCGCGTTCTCGTCGCAGGTCGGGTAGGAACCGTTGGCGAGCGGTCCGCCTCCGCCCGCGTTGGTAATGGCGCAGGAGGAGCCCAGGGGGTTGCCCTCCGGATCGAGATCGCAGCGATCCTCGATGATGTTCGCACCGAGCTTGCGGTACGTGAACTTGAGGCCGAGCGACAACGTGGGGTCGAGCGCCTTCTCGACGCCGAAGGTGAACTCCTCCTGGTAGGAGCCCTTCAGGCCCGCTTCGACTGGCTCGCCATCGAACGAGGCACCCTGGAAGAGAGGGTTGCGGGGCACGCAGTTGATCGTCACGGTCGCCGAGCACGTTGGACCCGATAGATGGACCAGCGAGGTCGTGCTGTAGTTGAAGTTTCGCTGCTGGGAGTTCGCCGTGAAGACGCGGACGTTCAGGTCGGTCGGCGTCGGCCAGTAGAACTTGCCGTACGAACCGTAGACCTTCGTCGAGCCGTCCTTCACCGGGTCCCAGGAGAAGCCGAGGCGAGGAGCCCACTGCTGGTCCAAATGGAAGGCGATGTCTCCGTTTCCCTTGAAGACCTTCTGGTCGTCATAGCGGACGCCCGCATTGACGGTGAGGTTCGGGAGGATCTTGAAGGTGTCCTGTACGAAGAAAGAGAAGAACTTGCTGGGGACGTTGAACGGCGCAGACGCAAGAAGGTCCCCGCCCGGGCTGGCGCTGCCCGGGGTGAAGAAATCATGCTGGTAGAAGACCGGCGTCGTCGCGCCGGACCCGCCGGGGATGGCGACGATCGGAGCCTTCGACAGGTCGCAAAAGCTCGTGCCGCTCTGCGTGCACGGGCGGATCGTGAGCAGGCTGGTGCCGGTGTAGAAGGTCGATCCGGAGGTGACGTCTTTCTGGTAGTCACCGCCGAACTTGATCTCGTGGGATCCGAGGAACAGCGACATGGCGCCGCCGGCGGCATCCCGAGTGGATTCGTTGTTGATGGTGGGCCCGAAGATCTCTCCGAACCCTCCCGCAGTGGCCCCGGGAAGTCCCAGAGTCGTCGGAGTGTTGTCGACGATCCGCTGCAAGTCCGAGCCCTGGGGCGTGGTCAGGAAGCTCTCCTTGTGGCGAGAGTACTGAGCGGTCGCGAGGCCGAACGTGCTGAAAAGCTGGGTCGCCTTGACCGCGTAGTCCGTCCCGCCCAAGGCCCGCTCGCCGTTGTACGAGTTGGGATT
>Ga0207926_1000305_pt1 | contig 25374 bp, 26 predicted proteins | sample NGESurdeep072012_8_FD_184454 | JGI IMG/M metagenome (GOLD analysis project Ga0207926, IMG submission 184454) | Arctic peat soil microbial communities from Barrow, Alaska - NGEE Surface sample 210-1 deep-072012 (SPAdes) | ecosystem: Environmental > Terrestrial > Soil > Wetlands > Peat ...
AACGTTCGACGAGTAACTCAGTTCCAAGTGTCATGCGTCCGAGCGGCAGAGGGAAACCACCATGTTCTACGAGCAGCAAGCCAGGTAGCGACGGCGCAGAGATTGCAGCCGAATGATTTAGTAGCAGAGCGTCAGCCGGGGCCAAACCGGCGCCGCGTCAACGCGCGATCGGCGCTCGCCGGCCGGGGGCACAGGCGTTGGTTGTATTGGCACGAAGCATCTGACAGCTTGCGCGGGGAGGCACGTCGGGACGGCTGCGGCATGACTTCTATCCATAGCCGTCCCTGGCTTGCCCAGTTACGGGCGACGACGCGGTGAGGTACGCGCCGGGCGCCCGTGTTTGATGCCGTGCCGGCCGAGGTAGGTGACGCACCGCTCACCTTTGGCCGCGGCGATGGCGTCCAGCACCAGCACTGTCAGGTAAACAGAGTTGACGTACGCGGACGTGTCATACCAGTTGCCGGCGTCTTCCTGCTGGCCCAGGAGCCACTTGACCGCAGCCATCATCATCTTCTTCGAACCCCGTGGGCGGCTCACCGCCAGTGCGTGGAGTGCCATCGCCGTGGCTTTGACAGACCCGCCGTCGTGGAGTGACGTTAGCGCCCAACTGCCGTCAGCGTGCTGGTGCTTGCGCAGGCACTCGACGGCTGCTGGCATCAGGCGGTAAGCCGGATGCCCAGGGCGGCGAACGCGGTGGACACAGAAGATGAGTCCAGCGGCGAATTCGAGGTTCTCGACCGTTTTTAGCTCCACACCGGAAGACGATCTGACGTGCCCCTCGGACGTCCAAGGAGTTGGCTGCCCGGACTGTGTCAGTTCCACGACTTTCATCGCGAGCGGTAGCGAGCGCTGCATGGTCCTGATGGCCAGGGGAGACCGACAGAGGTTCACGAGCGACCGGATGCGTACCTCCGGGTCGGACCCGCAGAGGAGGATTTCCTCGTACTGGGTGCGGTCAAGGCGGCGAAACCATGGCGCGAAGCCCCGGAGTTTGCACCATTCTGCGGTGCGCAGCATGGTGGCGTCGATGGAATGTACCTGCCGATCCGTGCCTTCCCAGAAGTCTGGCACCTCGGTGGTAGTGGATTGCTCAACTTGAACCGCGTCGACTGAGCCGGTCGGGTTGAGGTTGGTTGTTTGCTCGGTGATAGGTTGCCCATCGAACGTGGCTACGTGTGCAGCTTCAGCCCACGATTGGCGAACGGTAGCGATGGCGGTGCTGCAGTCGAAGCCACGACTGACGAGATAAACCAGGGCCTCTGCCTCGCCCCAACTATCGATTTCGCGGGAGACGAATTGCAGCCAAGCTTCGGCACGGCGGATCCGAGGCAGACGCTTCGCTGATGTCTTGAATACCTCGTACCGCTGCTGAAACTTCCGTTCTTTGTCAGCGATAGCGGCGAAACATCCGTCAAGTAGGAGGTCGTGGATCCGATTGTTTGCGGGTGCGGGCGGTACGGCTATCTCCCTCCCCTGTTGCGGCAGCGCCGGCTTGCTGGCGTGCCCGTTTGGTATTGTCGGTTCGTCTTGGCGACTCTCGAGAGCCGCGTCGACCTTATTACGTGTAATTGCCTTCATCTCTTGCCTTTCTGTCCTAGCTACTATTTGTGGTACCTAACGTATTACTCAAAGAATTGGTAACTGGCCGCCCGAAACCAAAAATAAATTCAAGACGACTCTTGCCTTGGGTCTCGGTTGGGTCCGGCGACGGCGATGGGCTACTACCAGGTAACAACCGGCCGACGGTCCGGATATTGACGGCACCTTACTTAATACGCGGAAAGCTTGTTGTTTCGTAGGGAGTGCCACCGGGCCCGCATGCGCACGAGCTTGGTGGGCGTTCGCCGCCACGATGGACCCAGTCCATTGTCGATAGCCACAACGTTATATTGTTGATTCTGCTGGCAATAATGGGGGTCTTAGGGGGCGCCCCGACCTGTCGAGTGCAACCACTAAGTCCGAGAGGCCAGCAAGAATTGGACGCGATTAAAGTTATTTTCATAAGCTAGGCAGTATTGGTATTTGGGGAAGTGTGCTCCAGGAACAGTTCATAGTCCAACAAGGTCGAGTACCACCAACTTTCAGTTAGGTGAAGTGGTTGTTGTCGACCGCGGAGGGTCCTGCATTCGGCATCATCGCGACAAACTGTGAAGATTAGCTCGACAATGAGCCAGCTAGAGTGCCGCGCCCAAGCCGGACGCCATTGGTGAAAACGAGTGCTTATCATCTAATGCTGAGGTAGATACCCCGGCTGGAGTAGTAGATCAGTAGATAGGTGTGTTTATTAAGTAATGTCAGTAAGTAATATTAAGACTACCCACACACTATATAGGGCCGCGCAAACTGGAGCACAACCAGGCGCACGGTGCTCCGGTATGGAGTCATACGGAAAGGTCATTATGCAAATGGACAGAGTCAGGGAGGTAAAGCTTACCCAGGCAAGGGGCGGTGATGAGACCAGCACCCCGCCAACCACCGTGGTTCCTACCATGGGTAGGAGCGCAGCAGAGTCGGTTATTGTGGAGCAGGTTAGCGGTGGCCGGCTGTTGATCTGGCAGGATGGTGAGGAAACGCTAAGCACCGAACTGAGCGTAGGCGATGTCACCTACGTGCCCGAGGTGTTCAGCCTGAGCTATGAGCGGATGCTGCATCTGCCGGCCGGATCGGCAGCTTATGGATCCGCAGGTGTCCTGCTGGGCGAAGTCGCAGCGGCGGTCGGCGACAGTTCGGAACTGGGCTCCTCGGATGCAATGTTGGTCGCAGCCTTTGTGCTGGCGACGTGGGTCGTTGAGGCGCTTCCGGAACCCTTGTGCCTTAACCTGTTCGGACGCGAAGGAAGCTGCGAAAGCTTGATGCAGACCGTCTCGTGCCTCTGCCGCCGGCCGGTTTCGCTGGTCTCCACGAACATTCGTGAATTGGCCGCGCTACCGTCGGACATTACGCCAACCTTCTTATTGCATCAACCGACGGAATTCGCACTGAAGAACCTGCTCTCCTTACTTTCCGCGGAGCGCGATGTGGTGCTCTCAGGTGGTCGCTGCCTGTTACTGCGAGGATCAGTGGTTGCGCGCACGCGTCGCGTGCTTAGCGCACCTGTCCTCCCGGTGCGGGCGACCGCCGGCAAGCGTTACCGCCGCCTTACCGAAGCTGCGGCCAGCAAACTTCGCGACTACTTCCAGCCGCGCCTGCTGCGCTTCCGCTTGGAACACCTCGTGTCCGTTGCCGGTTCGCAATTCGACGCCCCACAGTTCAACGCCAAAACGCGCGTAGTGGCGCGCGCTTTGGGTAGCGCCCTAGAAGGGTACGCTGACCTGCGGGAACACTTGCTGAGGGCGCTGGACGACCTCAATGAACAGACCCAGGTGGAGCTGTCGCAGGAGCCGGCGGCCGTGGTTGCCGAAGCGTTGCTGGCAATTTGCCACGAGCACAAGGCGGCGGCTCAGGTCGGCGAGATCGCAGCACTGGCGAACGCGATTTTCCTTGGCCGCGGTGTAGAAATCACGATGACGGATCGTGGCGTTGGCGAGATTCTCCGCAGCGAGTTCGGGTTGACGGCGCGGCGTCAAGGAGCGGGCTACAGGGTGTTGATCTCTCCCATCCGTGCACAGCTACATGAGTTCGCCTCCAGTTATGGCGTCCTGACATTGTTGGAAACCCGCGGCCGCTGCGAGTTGTGCGCGGAGGTTGCCCCAATGGAGAACCTGGCGGACCCAACCATGACCAACGGCATGCCGGACAATGCGTACGAAGACGTGCACGATGTGCACGATGTACACGACCTACACTGTCCACAGGGTGAATCGGTTGTCGTGGAGCGGAGCGAATGAACAGCACGCGGGTTTTCCAAGATCTGATTCGCCTCCAAAAGGCAGGATGTCCGCTAGACCTCAGCCGGTTACCGGATGTTGCGGCCCCGCACCGGTTGCAGAGGACAGGCCCTGGCGCCATTTATGCCGTTGAAGGGGGCACGGCATTCGTGCTACCCGCCCGAATAACGGCGACCGCGACATTCGTAAGCATTACCCGCCTCCAGTTGATGGCTGATTGGCTATCGGAGGAGGTGCGCTGGTCGTCGCCTGCGGGGCAGGAGTTTGGCGAGTGGCTTGCCGAGGCTCGCTGCGGGATCGACCCATTCGACGTCGTCAGTTATCGGCTACTCCGCCCGAGTGCAGGATTGCAGCGCGGCGCCGCGGTCAACGGCGTATTGTTCGGAATCGCGTATGGATTGAACGCAGAGGAAATCACGCTGCCCTCGACCGCCATACTTTGGGTACGGGACCAATTTGGTGACTTGTACCACCACGAAGTGGCATTTGAAAAGAAGTTGCAGGTGAGAGTTGGAAGTATCGGCACAGATTAGCTGTTAAGTGGATTTCAACACTCCTCAGGGGGTGAGTTGTCGGACCCGTTCTACGGATCGACAGCTCCCGGCTTGCGATCATTCTCAGGCTGGGACTTTCTTTGACAATCAGCCTTATGTTCGGACAGGCAGCTGATGGGGAGCGGACCGGTTGCCTCGCCGAACACGCCTCGTTCTGCTGAACGGAACACGGCTGGACCATCCCTGCAGCGATGTTGCTCGGCCGACCGGTGGAGCTCAAAAGATCACAGTGTTCTGGAGTTCTCGAGTTAGCGGCGCTTTTCCAGTTTTTCCCGCGCGTTCTTTTCAGAATTTAGTGGCCAGGCAAGGTTGGCTACCACCTGCTTCTGGAGCTATACTGTCGCTGTCCGGTAATGCGCAAAGGTCGGCAACCGGTACCGCATTCCGGTAAGGAGGACGTCTTCAGCAGTAGCGGAGACCCAGCCCGGGAGACTGCGAGCCTCGGACGAAAACTCGTCCTCTCCTTCGCAGCGGTCGCGGACGGCCTGTTCGCGGTCCTGTTCCCCTCAACCTGCCGTTTTTGCGCTGTCTCCCTGACCCGTATTACGCGGGTTCCGGTTTGCGACGCGTGTCTCGACAGAATCCAGGCGGTCGATGGCCCCCTTTGCGCCGCGTGCGGTGAGCGCGTTCCGGTGCAGGGTGCGTCCGAGGGCGATGGCCGGGAGCTTTGCGCCAGTTGTTCGCAATCGGAGCCGGCTTTCACGCGTGCTGCCGCCTACGGCAGCTACGACGCCGGCATGCGCGAGCTGATTCACCTGCTCAAATACGAGCATGTACACCCCGCGGCCAACCTGCTGGGCCGCATGCTGGCCGAGGTGATTGCCGATCTTTCCGACGCCTTCACCGGCGATCCCGTGGTGATTCCGGTGCCACTGCACGTATCGAAATACCGCCAGCGCGGGTTCAACCAGTCGGAAACGATCGCCCGCGCCGCGCTCAAGCTGCATCCGGCCGGCCTCGATTGGAAGCCCAACATTTCCGCGCTGGTTCGCCAGAAGAATACAGGGTCCCAGACCGGTCTAACGCCCGCACAGCGTCGCGAGAACATGCGCGGCGCCTTCGCTGTTGTGCGGCCTGACGATGTCCGCGGTCGCGACATCCTGCTCGTGGATGACGTGATGACGACCGGCACTACCGCCTCCGAATGCGCACGCGTACTCCGCCGCGCCGGAGCGGAGCGAGTTTTTGTTGCCACGGTGGCGCGCGTGCTCCTGCCCGAAGCCACTCGCGTCACCGTCAACTCCGACGAAGAGGTCCGCCCGCAGGTACTGGCGGCCCACGCATGAGCCGATTCATGTCAGGGAAAGGTCATATCGCGCATGCGGTCACGGTCGTGGAGGGATATTCGTACCAGCCCATGACCGCGCCCGTGCTGGTGCTCAACGCCAGCTACGAGCCGATCAACGTCTGCGCCGCGCGCCGCGCCATTGTGCTGGTGTTGAAAGGCGTGGCCATGGCGGAAGAGGAGAACGGCCATTACCTCCACTCCACCCGCATCTCCATCCGGGTGCCGTCCGTGATTCGCCTGCTCGAATACCGCCGGATTCCGCACCAGACCCGGTCGCTCTCGCGCAAGAACATCCTGCTGCGCGACCGCAATATCTGCCAGTATTGCGGCACCGTGTTGCCCTCCAGCGAGCTCACCCTCGACCACGTAATCCCGCGCTCGCGGGGCGGCGCTTCGACCTGGGAGAACCTGGTCGCTTGCTGCCACTCCTGCAATCGGCGCAAAGGCAACCAGTCCGTGCACGAAGCGGGCATGAAACTGATGCGCGAGCCGCGCGCCTTCAACCTGCACACCTCGCGCCACATCATGCGCCTCATCGGACACTCCGACGACAAGTGGCGGAAGTACCTCTTCTATTGAGGTGCGAAATAGCGCCAGCGCTCAGCTCTCAGCTAAGACAATCCAAGCAGCCGGGGACTACCAGCCGAAAACTGACGCCTGATAGCTGTTGTTAGGTGACTGCGGGCCAGTGGGCCATCGTTACCTTGTCGGTGACCCGGGCTTGCTCCATGATGGAGTCATGTTAAACGCACTGCGGCCTTTCCCATCCCGTGCACAGCGAAGAAGCGGCCGCATTCCACTTCGGGTACGCGTCACTGTGTCTCTGGCCAGGAACCTTGAGTTTGATACGGAGACGGTAACGGTCAGCCGTTATGGCGCCAAACTGCGTATCGGCCCCTCGAACCGCAATCTGGTCTGCGGCGACCACGTCCGCATTTGCCAGCGCAGTTGCTACACATGGCGCACCGCGCGGATTTCCTGGATCGACCGCGCCGGCTTCTGCGGTATCGAGCTTCAGGACCCGGAAAATTTCTGGGGCGTCTATTTTCCGCAGAAACCTGCCGAGGCGGCGGGAGTGGAAGCAGTGGCCTACACGCCGATCGCGATGCGCGCAACGATCAACTGATTTACTGACCAACCGTTGAAACGACGCGGACCGGCCTTCGCGCCGGCCTTATGCCTTCACGCGGTCCTTGAACTTTTCCTGGAGCTTCTCCACCTTGGGACCCACCACGAACATGCAGTAGGGCTGCGACGAATTCTCGTTGAAATAATTCTGGTGGTAATCCTCGGCAACGTAGAGCGCACCCGCCGGCTTCAACTCCGTGACAATCGGGTCCCGCCAGTGCGCGGCCGCCTCGCGGATCGCCCGCTCTGCATCGTTCTTCTGGTCTTCCGAAGTGTAGAAAATTGCCGACCGGTATTGCGTTCCCCTGTCGTTGCCCTGCTGGTTCAGCGTGGTTGGGTCGTGGACGGCAAAGAACACGTCGAGGAGTTCGGGGAAACCGAGCACGTCCTCGTCGATGGTAACGCGCACCACTTCCGCGTGACCGGTAGTCCCGGTGCACACCTGCCGGTAGGTGGGATTTGCGACAGCTCCGCCCATGTAGCCGGACTCGACCTTTTCCACGCCCTTCAGCCGCTGGAATACGGCTTCCAGGCACCAGAAACATCCGCCGCCGAGAATTACAGTCTTCAGATTTGCCACGCGTGTTAGATGCGGAAGTCCGTGCGAAGTTCCGGGGAAGAGAAGAAAGTCATCAGGCGGCTTCGCTCATCGACCGGCGTACCAGCCCGATGAGATCGGAAGGATGAAAGGGCTTGTGGCGGAATTCGATATGCAGGCCCTCGTATTCGGACTCCGCTCCCGGCAACCCGGTAATGACAATGATGGGAATTTGCGGGCGAATTTTGCGGATGGCCTTCACGAATTCGGCGCCGCTTACGCCCGGCATCACATGATCGGTGACGACCGTCGCGATGGAATTGCCCACCGAGCCGCTGCGCAGGAGCGCAAGCGCACCGTCCGCCGTGGTGGCGATGCAGACATCAAAGCCGGCATCGCACAGCACGGCCTTGCGGGCGCGCAACTGCAAAGGACTGTCGTCGATGAGGAGGACCCGTTGCGACATCGGAAATTACGCGGTTCGTTTCCCCTTCTGCGTTAGGACCTCTCGTTCCGCGTTCACCCAATCGTCGTCCGCCAGCCCATCGGTCCGACCGCGCTCCTCGTAAATCTGGTACGCCCGGGCGCGGATGGCAGCTGCCAGGTCGCCGTTTGTCTTTGTCCCGCCATTGGCCGGCTCGCGATTCACCGAAGTCACCCGCTTGGCAGGAGCCTCAGCTGTCTTGGAAGGTGCTAATGGCATTTTCTTTATTCTTTGCATTCTGCCTACACTCCACAAATATTAGGCCGTACGAAACCCACAGACGGATTCCCAAGGGCCGAAAGGTATAGAACAAATCATACCGCGTTCCGCTGTGGATATGTGACGGCGCCGAGGAGGATTGTGCGACCTCCCGTTTGCGTCATTCTCATTTACGAGCGGACCCCACTCTAGTTGCCTGACGCCGAACAACTTAGCGCGCCAGGATGCGCCATTCCGGTGTACCATTCCGGAACATGTGGGGCGGAAAAAGCAACCAGCAGTGGGTCTCGCAATACGCAACCAGACACCAGCACCCGATGAATCGAGCCTGTCACACCTTCGGCATCCCCATCATCGTGGTGAGCCTCGCCCTGTTCGTGGCATCTGTTTTTATCCACGCGCTCTTGACATGGGCGTTGGTCTTTTTCCTGGTTGGCTGGACCCTTCAGTTCATCGGCCACGCCTTTGAACGCAAAGCGCCCGAGTTTTTTCACGACTGGCGGTTCCTCTTCGTCGGTTTGCGATGGTGGACGGCAAAAATGCGGGGCAAAGCATAAGCGGCCTCCGCTGCGGTCCGGCGCTGTTGCCCGTCCAAGCACGATCTGAAACAATGGAGACACTGGGGAATCCCCGTTCATGGCACTGTTAGGTAGTTTCTCGCTTCTATTTGCACTCGCTCTCAGTCTCTATGCCTTCGGAGCAGGCGCCTTCGCCCTGGCGCGCAAGGGCGACAACTACGAGCGGCTGGGCGAGACCGCCCGGCGCGCCGGTATCGCCGCCTGGGCAGCGGTTACAGTCGCCACGCTGACGTTGGTCGTCGCCACCTTCCGTAACGACTTCTCGGTCGCCTACATTCTGCACCACTCCAACATTGCGCTGCCGTGGCCTTACAAAGTCGCGGCCCTGTGGTCCGGACAGGAAGGCTCGCTGCTGTTCTGGTCTTTCCTGCTGGCCACGTACGGCCTGATTCTGCGCCTGCGCTATAAGACCGACACGCGCCTGTTCGCCTACGCCGGCACCATCATGGCCGCCGTTCAAGTCTTCTTCCTGATGCTGGTGAACTTTGCGGCGCCGCCGTTTGCGCTGACCCAGGGCCAGATCCCGCCGGACGGCAACGGTCTGAACCCGCTGCTGCAATATGCCGAGATGGTCATCCACCCGCCAATGCTCTATCTCGGCTACGTGGGTTTCACGGTTCCGTTCGCCTTCGGGCTGGCGGCGCTGATCATGAAGTATCCGGGCGAAAAGTGGATCCACATCACCCGCCGCTGGACGATGGTGACCTGGGGCTTTCTTACCGTCGGCATCTTCCTCGGCGCGCACTGGGCCTACAAAGTCCTGGGCTGGGGCGGCTACTGGGGATGGGACCCGGTGGAGAACGCGTCGCTGATGCCGTGGCTTACCGGCACCGCGTTCCTGCACTCGGTCATGATGCAGGAAAAACGCGGCATGCTGAAGATGTGGAACATGTGGCTGGTCTTCAGCACGTTCCTGCTCGCCATCTTCGGCACCTTCCTGACCCGCAGCGGCGTCGTCAGTTCGGTGCATGCCTTCGCGCAATCGTCGATCGGCACCTGGTTCATCGGGTTCATCGCGCTCACCGTCGCGACCTGCGTCTTCTTTTTCGTACGCAATCGCGGACACCTCAAGAGCGAGCACAAGCTGGAGTCGCTGGTCTCGCGCGAATCCAGCTTCCTGTTCAACAACCTGATCCTGCTGGTCGCCTGCTTCACCGTGTTGTGGGGGACGCTGTTCCCGGTGCTCAGTGAAGCGGTGCAGGGAACCAAGGTCACCGTCGGCCCGCCGTTCTTCAATCGCGTGAACGTGCCGGTCGCGCTGATGCTGCTGCTGCTGACCGCGCTTGGCCCGCTGCTCGCCTGGCGCAAGACGTCGATCGAGAGCCTGAAGCGAAACTTTCTCTTTCCAGCTCTCTGCTCCATCGGCGCAGTGATTTTCCTGCTGCTTTCACCACGATCCTGGGGCGGGCCCTTCGGCATGCGGCCATGGCAGGACCTTTCCTACTTCTACGCGCTGATGACCATCGCGCTCTCGGTGCTCGTGGCCGCTACCGTGACCAGCGAATTCGTCCGCGGCGGGCGCGTGATCGCCCGCCACACGGGGTCGAATCTCGTGGCCGCCATGGTGCAACTGACGCGCCGCAACACCCGTCGCTACGGCGGATACATCGTCCACTTCGGCGTCATCCTTATCATGATTGGCTTTGCCGGCGCGGCTTTTAACCAGGACATCGAGCGCGAGATGGGCAATGGCGATCAGATGTCCATCGGACCCTACACGCTGACCTGCAAATCCTGGACGCAGGACGACAATCCCAACTACAGCAGCACCTGGGCCATCATCGACGTCACGAAAAACGGTCAGCCACTGGCAACGATGTACCCCGAGAAGCGTCAGTACAAAGCCAGCGACCAGCCGCAATCGATGGTCGCGAACCGCTCCACGCTCAAGGAAGATCTCTACATTGTCTTTAGCGGCATGAATGAAGATACCGGCCGCCCCATCATCAAGGCGCACTTGAATCCGCTGGTGGCGTGGATTTGGATCGGCATCATTGTCGTCATCGCCGGCACGGGCATTGCGCTGGTTCCGAACACGGCGCCGGCGCGCATCATCGCTCCCGTTCGCGTCGAGCAAGCGGCCGAACAGCCGGTAGGAGCGGCGCGATGAAACAGTCGCCAGTCGCCGGTCGCCAGTTGCGCAAGTTTGGAAGCCTCATCGCGCTGTGCATTGCGCTCGTGCTCTTCATGGGCGCGGGCGACAGCCTCGAGCAGCGCTTCAACACCGTCGGCCACAAGCTGATGTGTAAGTGCGGCTGCAACCAGGTGCTGCTCGAGTGCAACCACGTCGGCTGCACCTATAGCGAGCGCATGCGCAACGAGCTCACCGCCGGCCTGCAAAGGGGCGACAACGACGACCTGATCCTGGAAGCGTTCGTGCAGAAGTACGGCCCGACGGTGCTGGCCGCGCCCACCACCACCGGCTTCAACCGCCTCGCCTGGATCATGCCCTTTGCCGCGCTCGGTGGCGGAATCCTGCTGACCATCACGATTGTCCGCGCGTGGAAGCATCGGCCCGCCTTTCCGGCCGTGGCCGCGCCGGCGAACGTCAGTAGTGCCGCGCTCGACAGTCTCCGCCACCGCGTGCACGAGGAGACGGAACTATGATCGTCTTCGCCTGCTTCGTTATGGCCGCCGCGCTGATCTACTTCATTTTCAATCTGCCGCCCGCGGTCGAACATCCGATAGAGAAGACCCGGTTGTCCTTTCTGCGCGAGCGCAAGGAATCGGTGTACGAGAACCTGCGCGACCTGAATTTTGAATACAAGGCCGGCAAAATGCCGGAAGCGGACTATGCCAATCTGCGCGCCAGCCTGGAAGACGAGGCCGCCGCAATCCTGGCCGAAATCGAGATTTTGGAGTCGCAGGGAGAATTACTTCGCACTTAGCACTTCGCACTTGGCACTCATGAGACTTCGCTATCTCCAACTCGCTTCCGTAATTCTCGCGCTCATCGCGGGCGCTGCCGCCCAGACCCTCACCGGCACTGTCACCAACGGCACCACTGGCAAAGCCGCCGCCAGCGACGAAGTCGTTCTGCTCTCCTTGTCGCAGGGAATGGAAGAGTCGGGACGCACCAAGGCCGACGCCGCCGGCAACTTCAGTTTCGAACTGAAGGAAGTGGGCCGGCACCTCGTCCGCGTGCTGCACCAGGGCGTGAATTACTTCCCGCAGGGCGGTCCGATTCCGCCCAACGTCAGCACCACCTCCATTACCGTTTACGAAGCGGCGAAAAAGCTCGACGGCGTCGCCGCGAACGTCCACGTCATGCGCTTGCAGGCGCCCGACGACAAGACGCTCCAGGTGGTCGAACTGATCGCGGTCAAGAACGATTCCAAGCCACCGCGCGCGTTGGCCGGTGAGCGGACGTGGCAGGTGTACTTGCCCGAGGGAGCGCAGATCGACGAAGCCGCCGTGCAGGGCCCCGGTGGCATGCCCATCAACGCCTCGCCCGTGCCTGACGACAAGCACAGGGGCCTGTACTACTTCAATTTTCCAATTCGTCCCGGCGAGTCGCGCTTCCAGATCCTTTATCACTTGCCCTATACCGGGGAAGCCACGCTGAAACCGCGCGTTACCGGCAAGCTGGAGCACTTCGCGCTGCTCATGCCGAAGTCCATGCAGTTCGGGGCGAAGATCGAGTCCAACTTCTCTTCCATGGCCGACGACACCGGCGCCAGCACCATGGAGGTCGCCACCAACGTCACGCCCGACAAGGACCTCACCTTCCGCATCTCCGGGACCGGCACCCTGCCCGAAACGCAGCCGCAGGGAGGCAGTCAGCCGCAGGCCGAGGGACCGGGCGCACCAGTTGCGCGTCCCGGCGGCGGTTTGGGCAATCCCGAGGGAACTCCCGATCCGCTGGAAAAATATCGTTGGCCGATACTTGCGGTGTGTCTGGGCGCGCTCGTCTTCGGCGGACTATGGGTAGTGACCAAAAACCAGGGTGTGCAGCCGGCCAGGGCCGCCGTTGCTGCACCTGCCCCGGTGCGCGCTGCCGCTCCTGGGCCGTCCTCCGCGCCGACGCTGCTCCTCCAGGCGCTCAAGGAAGAGCTCTTCCAGCTTGAACTCGACCGTCAACAAGGCAAAATCCCGGAAGCTGAGTACGCTACCGCCAAAGCTGCGCTGGATAAGACGCTGCAACGCGCGATTGCACGCTCCCAGCAGGCCGCGAGCAGCTAGCGAAGGACGCCTTTCCGTCTCCTCACCGTCGGATGTGATAGGCATCACTGCGCGCGTTCCCCCGCGGGGGTAAAGAGAGTGCAACCCGGAGGTGCGTATGCGGGGCTCCCATTCTCGTCCGCCGGCGGCTGAGGCATTTGCGGCCCAGGCCGAACTGATCACAGCGTTACAGCAACGGGCATCGCTCTACACTCACCCCAAGGGAACGGTGTTATTCAACCAGGGTGATCCGACACGCGGCGTATACGTGCTCCTGGAAGGCTCGGCCCGTCTCTTGGTGCACCGTGATGACAATCGCACGGTCCAGGTCCGCACTGTTGGTCCGGGTTATCTGCTCGGACTGTCCGGTACCATTCTCAATCGCGCCTACCTGTTTACCGCCAAGCTGGCGCAGGATTCCCGCGTGGCCTTCGTCGAATCCGCGGACCTGCTCGACTTTCTCCGTCAGCACAGCGACCTTTGCTTCGACGTGGTGGAATTGCTCGGCGGCGAACTCCTCGATCTGCCACCCGCCATTCAGCATCGCACCACGCGTAACCGCCATCACCGGGCCAACGCGTAAGTGGTTACCGAATCGCTTGCAGACGTGGGCTCCGGCGCCCGCGCCGGGGCTGCTGTTTCGCTCACACCAAAGTTTCGGGGCTGCGGGCGCCCACGCCCGCAGCAAGATGCACCCGCTTTTTCTCTGACTGTTCTATCCTTAGCCCCTATGCGTCGAATACTCCTGGCGTGCGCAGCCCTGGCCCTGCCGCTTGCGGCACAGGCGCCCCAACCGCTTTCCTCGCGCGTCGTTGCCTACCAGATCGACGCCCGTCTCGACGCCGTCAAGAAGACGATCGACGCCACCGAGACCCTGACTTATCAGAACCTTACCGGCCAGCCGCTCGATACGTTCCCATTCCATCTTTACCTGAACGCCTTCCAGCCGAAGTCGTCCGTCTCGCGCGAACTGCATCGCGGAGATCCCGAGTGGGAACTGAAGGACGAAGAGCGCGGCGCCATCGAGATCAAGAAGCTCGAAGTCGATGGCATCGGTGACCTCACCTCGCAACTGCGCTTCGTTCATCCTGACGACGACAATGCCGACGATCGCACCGTTGCCGAACTCAAGCTGCCCAAGCCGATTGCGCCCGGACAGTCGGTGACTTTCCGCATCACGTTTCACGACCGTCTTCCGCAGGTCACCATGCGCACCGGATATCGCCGCAACTTCTACCTGGTCGGGCAGTGGTTTCCGAAGGTCGGCGTGTGGTGGCACGGAGCCTGGAATTGCCACCAATTCCATGCCAACACCGAGTTCTTCGCCGACTTCGGCACCTACGACGTCAAGGTCACCGTCCCACGCAATTTCGTCACCGGCTCCAGCGGCGGCGAAGTCGCTACGGTCAACAATCCCGACGGCACCAAGACCGTCAGCTACCGCGGCGAGGACATCCACGATTTCGCCTGGACCGCCGATCCCAACTACCGCGTCGTCGAGGACACTTGGAAGGGAAGTGCCGCGATCGTCCACATCCGCCTGCTCATGCAGCCCGGTCACATGAGTCATGCGGGCCGCTACATGTCGGCGCTGAAGGGCACGCTCGACCGCTTCGACCGCTGGTACGGCCCCTATCCGTACGATCGCATCACCGTGGTCGATCCCGCACCCGGCGCGCTCGCTGCTGGCGGCATGGAGTACCCGACATTTATTACCGGCGACACTAGTTGGCTCATTGGCAAAGGCGTGCTCCTGCCTGAGCTCGTTGTGGAGCACGAGTTCGGCCACCAGTATTGGTACGGCATGGTCGCCACTAACGAATTCGAAGAAGCGTGGATGGACGAGGGCATCAACACCTACACCGAGTTCAAAATCATGGACTCGCTCTACGGCCGCAACTCGATGCTGAATTACGCTGTCCTCACCGGCACCGACGCCGACTCGCAGCACCGTGGCTACGCCAGCGTTGTCCGCAACGATCCCATCACCCGCAAGGCGTGGCAGTTCCTCGGCGGGGGCTCTTATGGCGGACTCAGCTACGCGAAAACCGGGGCGGCTCTGCTGACGCTGGAAGCAATCATCGGTGAGGACACCCTCCGCCGCGCGCTCAATACTTATTTCCTGCGCTACCGCTTCACGCACCCGACCGGCGAAGATTTCTTTAAGACCGTCAACGAAGTCGCCGGGCAGGACCTGCGCTGGTTCTGGGACCAGGCCTTTTACGGCACGCAAGTGCTCGACTACGAGATTCTCTCCGCAAGCTCCGAGCCGGTAGATCCGGACGCGAAAGAAAACAAGATGATTTACAACTCGGAGATTGTCGTGCACCGCAAAGGAGATTTCATCTTTCCGGTTGAGGTCGAGATTCGTTTCGACAACGGCGAAAAAATCCGCGAGCGTTGGGACGGCCGCGATCGCTGGATTCGTTACACCTATCAGAAGAAAGCGAAAGTAGTGTCCGCCGAAGTGGATCCCGGCCACCGCATCGCCCTCGACGTCGATTTCTTCAACAACAGCCGCTTGGTCAAAGGGGACACCGGCGCGCGGCGCAAGATTGCAAACTATTGGACGATGGTCACGCAGTTCCTCGCTGCGGCGGCGTCGTGGCTGGTATGACGGAGATGGGAATGGCGAACGGGAAGGGAATGATTGCGGCGGGCGCGAGCCTTTTATGGCGCCGCCAGCGCGTGCTGTGGTGGCTGTTCGGGATGAACCTCGCCACCGGCATCGTCGCCACCGTACCCGTGCGCAGCCAACTGCGCGTGCTCGACGGCAGCATCGCCGCTTCCGACTCCTTGTACCACCAGATGAATCTGTTTCGCTTGATTGAAGCGGTGGCCCGGCCCGAGGGCCTTCCGGGCGCGTTCTTCGGCGGCTCGGTGGTCCTCGTCGCCGCCTACTTTTTCTTTCTACTCTTTGCCATGGGCGGCGTGCTGGAATCTTTTTATTCCGACCGCACCCTCACCTTCGGCGAGTTCCTCCGCGCCTCCGCCGGCTTCTTCTGGCGCATGGTGCGCCTGCTGATCATTTTTGGCGTCCTCATCGCTCCTCTTGCAATCGCACAGGGCAGCGTTAACCCGCTGACCACCTGGCTCAGCAACCGTTCCGACTCGGAGCAGCTTGGATTCTGGGTGACGCTGGGCGTGGGAATTGTGCTGGCCTTGTTTGCCCTCGCGGTCCGCGTCTGGGTGGACGTCGCGCAATTGGACGCCGTCGCCCAGGACCAGCCTGCCGTCCGCCGCAGCATGCGTCGCGCCCGCCTGTTCCTGCGGGGTCACTTCGGACGCGTGTACGGCGCTGTGCTCGCGGTTCAATTGTGGCTGTTCGGGATTACGTTGCTGCTGCTGTGGCTCTGGGTGCGGCTTCCACACGAGGCGATCGGGCTTACCTTCCTGATCGGTGAGGTGATTGTTCTGCTCTGGCTTGGATTCCGCTTGTGGCAAAAAGCGGTCGAGACCGCCTGGTATCAGCAGCGCATGCTGGCAGAAGAACAGATCGTTTTAAGTGGAACTCAGGTAATTAACGGAACTCAGAGCCCTGTCATCCTGAGCGAGGACGCGGCAGAGAGTGAGCGGGCCGGTTTTGCCCGCGAACAAGCCGCATCCGAGTCGAAGGACCCCTATGTGTAGACATCGGCCTACCGCCTGAACAAATTCTTCGCGATAAACAGCGCATTCGCCGGACGCTCCGCCAGGCGCCGCATGAAGTACGGATACCACTCCGTGCCGAACGGAATGTACACGCGCATCCGCCAGCCGTCCTTCACCAGTTGTTCCTGCAAATCGCGCCGGATGCCGTGCAGCATCTGGAACTCGAACGCCTCCGCCGGTATCTTCTCCGCCTTGGCGAACGCCGTGGTTTCCCGGATGATGTTCTCGTCGTGGGTGGCGATGCCGTGGTACACGCCGCTCTTGAGCAGCATCCTGGTCAGCTTGACGTAGTTCGCGTCCACGTCCTTTTTCTTCTGGAAGGCGATGCTCGCCGGCTCCTTGTACGCGCCCTTGCACAGCCGGATGCGGATGCGCTTCGCCAGCAGGTCCTGCACGTCCTTCTCGCTGCGGATTAGGTACGCCTGGATCACCGCGCCCACCTTGCCCGGATGGCGCTCGTGCAGCTCGTGCACGAAGTCGAGCGTCTTCTGGGTGTAGGGCGAGCCCTCCATGTCCACGCGGACAAAGCTGTTGACTCGCGCCGCGTGCTCGGCCAGCCCGCTGACGATCTCGCGGCAGAGCTTCTCGTCCACGTCCAGCCCCATGTGCGTGAGTTTCAGGCTGACGTTGGCGTCGAGCTTGCGCTCGGTGATCAGGTCGAGCAGTTGGTGATAAAGCTGTGCGCTCTGCTTCGCCTCCTCGGCGTTGGTGACGTTCTCGCCCAGGTTATCGACGCTCACGCTCATCCCGCGCCGGTTCACTTCCTGGGTGGCGGCCAGCAGTTCTTCCACCGTCGTGCCCGCGACAAAGCGCCGCGACATCTTCTGGCCCATGGAGGAATGTTCGGCGAAAGAACGCAGTCGGCGGCTGGTGGAAAGTCCTATGAAGAGTGCCCTAAGCATTTGGCTCCGATGAATGCAAACCAATGTTTTTACCACACCGGACGCGGTGACGCATTAGGACGCGAATCACAGGGAGACGTGAGGCTCGACGCCGTTAGGCATCGCTGGGAAAAGAAGAATCTAAGGCAATGTCATTCCGAGTGAGGATGCGCGCGGTGGGTGGCCCACCCTAGCCGGTTTTGCTAGGGTGGGGTACAGACGCACGCAGCATCCGAGTCGAGGAACCCGCATTTTCCCGAAGCCCGCAGCCCGAAGCCCAGCGCCCTACTTCCCCTTCGCCTCCAGAAATTTCTCCACTTCCAGCGCCGCCATGCAGCCGGTCCCGGCGGCGGTGATCGCCTGCCGATAGCGCCGGTCCGCCACGTCGCCGCACGCGTACACGCCGGGCACTCCCGTATGCACGTAATCGCGCACCAGCAGGTATCCGTCGGCGTCGGTTTCCAGTTGTCCTTTGAGGAAGCCGGTATTCGGGGTGTGCCCGATCCCCAAAAACATCGCGCTGGCCGGGAAGTCCCAGCTCTCGCCGGTTTTCAGGTTGCGCAGCCGCAGCCCCGTCACTTCCTTTTTGTTGACGTCCAACACGTCGTCCACCACGGTGTCGGTAAGGAACTGGATCTTCGGATGCTTCAGTGCGCGCTCCATCATGATCTTGGAAGCGCGGAAACTGTCGCGCCGATGGATGATCGTGACCTTGGTCGCGAAACGGGTCAGGAACAGCGCTTCCTCCATCGCCGAGTCGCCGCCGCCGATGACCGCGATCTCCTTGCCGGAGAAGAAAAATCCATCGCAGGTCGCGCACGACGACACGCCGTGCCCGATGAGCGACTGCTCGTTCGGCAGGCCCAGCCAGCGCGCCGACGCCCCGCTGGCGATGATCAGCGTTTCCGTTTTGATATCGCCCTTGCTCGTGTGCAGAACGAATGGACTCGCCTTCAGGTCGGAGCCGGTCACGTCGGCCGTCAGGTACTCGGTGCCAAAGCGCTCCGCCTGCTTGCGCATGTTCTCGATCAGCTCCGGACCCTGTATCCCTTCCGGCCAGCCGGGAAAATTTTCTACCAGCGTCGTGAGCGAGAGCTGTCCGCCCGGCTCGTGTCCCTGGATGACCAGCGGTTTCAGGTTGGCGCGCGCGGTGTAGAGCGCGGCCGTAAGCCCGGCGCAGCCGGACCCGATAATGACAGTTTTGCGTACGTTGTCGGACATTATGTCTTCTTAGATTGCCTGGCCTGCAGAAAGTACCGAAGTAAATCACTGATTCCCTAGAGTCTAAAGCCTGACGACTGACGACTGAAGACTGACGACTGACGACTGCCTATTTCTTCCCCATTGGCTTCACGCGCGGCGGCCGATATCCCGGACCTATACCCAGGCTCAGCCTGCCTAACTCCGCGGGCACGACCTCGCGCGCCCCGCTCGCGGTGCGGTACGCCGCCATGATTTCCGACGCTGTCCCGAATAGCGGTTCGTACTTGGATTGGTCCCCTTCCGGGCAACGGGCCAGCACCAGGTGCGCTTTGCCGAAGCGCTCCAGGCTGATGCGGTTCACCGGCGTGTTCGTCGACAGCAGCGCCGACGCGGTCACCGGCGCGGTCGCCTCGTCTTCCAGCGCGATCTGCGTCACGCCCTTGGCTTCTTTGGAAACCAGCACCACCGTTTCGCGGCTTACCTGCGCGTCGCTGCTGAAAAGGAACTGGCCGACGCTGAACGGACCGCCCGCGAAATCGCGGCGAATGCGCACCCAGTCGCTCGACGAGCCTTCCAGTGCGCTGTGCCCGCGCGCCACCTCGAAGTCGGCGGAGAACTGCGGCCGTCGCGGGATTGTGGCCAGCGCCGTCGATATCTCTTTTTGCTCTGCGTCGGTCGGGGCGCAGACGTTGAGGACGTTCACTTTCACGGGTGGGGTCTGCTTGGGCGGCGCGGCCTGTTGTGCCGCCGCCGACACAACCAGCGCGCACGTAACGATCATGAAGACTTTCCGCATCACTGCTGCATTGTAAACGAGTAATAAGTAATGAGTAATAAGTCGGGCCTTGAGGTGGCGCATATTACTTATTACTCATTACTTATTACAATCCTCATATGGCAAATCTCATTCTTGTTTACGGACTGCGCCTGCTTCCGGCCGACGAAATCGTTGAAGTCGGCCAAGCTCCCATCCAGCTCAAGAACGGACGCGAGGCCCACGTCACCATGCACGTGCTCGAGGGCAGCAAAGACGATATCGAAAAACAACTCCGCACCAGCCTGCAAGCGTTCTTCGACTTCTATCCCGAAATCTGACCGCACTTCGGATTTCGAATTTCGGTCGCGCGAACGAAACTTGCGCGTCATTTCCTGCGTATTCCTTGGACAGGAACGCACTCCGTTCCGGTGCTATCATCGGTGGATCGCGCATGCAATTTTCGCTGAAAAACTGGCGTCAAAATGTCGCCGATCGCTGGCCTCGGCTCACCCGGCTGGAGCGGCTGACCGTCTATTTCGGCGGCCTCGACCTGTTTTTGTTTGTCGTCTGGAAGGTAAGCGCCCTTTTTACGCCCGATTCCAATTTGGCCGGCTGGTTCCGCTGGATCGGATACATCACCATATTTCTTGGCTTGTTGGTTGCCGCCCGTTACGTGCGCCGCGTCCTGATGTGGCGCCTGCGCAACCGCTTGATCGTCACCTACGTATTCATCGGCGTCATTCCCGTCGTCCTGCTTCTCCTCATCGGTCTGATTGGCGCTTACTTGTTCGGATGGCAGTTTGCCACCTACATCGCTACGTCCGACATCAAGCAGGAGATTTCCACGCTCGGAGCGCTCAACCACCGTGCGGCCGTACAAATGGCAGACCGCATTTCCCGCGGCGCCCCGTTGACCGCCGACCTGCTCGCGACCAATGCCGCACTCATTTCTGACGGCCAGCCGTCCGAGATGACCGCCTGGTACGCCGGTAAAGCCGTGTCGTTGCCCAACCAGGAGGCCGCCGCTCCGCCCCCGGAAAAGGCGCCCGAAGCCCGCGGTGTGGTGCTCGACGGCAATCGCCTGCTCTTCCGCGTATCGGAAACGGTTCCGGCCGGAAAGGAAAAGCTGACTGTCATCTCCAGCCTGCCGCTCGACGACAAGATGCTGGAGCGCATCGGCGCCGGCCTCGGCGAAGTTTCGCTCGCTCTCTTCAGCGCGCGCCCCGCTGCCGAAAAACACGACCAGCAGGGAGGCCTCCACGTCAGTTCCAGCGCGAAGAGCGAATCGAAACTCACCGTGGGCGATGAGACCCTCGATCTGAAATCGACGAACGCTGAGACGCCCACCCTCCGCGCCGGCAAGCTGCCTCCGCCCACGCGCACTTTGGACCGCATGATTACCGGCGGCACCATCGTCGACGTAATGGACTGGCGGACCGGACAGAACCGCAGCGCGCTACTCGGTGTGCTCACGCGGCCGTCGTTGCTCTATGCGCGCCTGTTCGTCACCGTCGGACAATCCACCAACTTCATCGTCGGCGTGCTGGTGGCGGTCGCCATCATATTCGCCGTCATCGAACTGTTCGCTCTCTTCATCGGCCTGCGCCTCACGCGCACCATGACCCGTTCCATCGCCGGGCTGTACGTCGCCACCGAGCACGTCAACCAGGGCAACCTGGCGCACCGCATCGAGGTCAAGCGCGACGATCAACTCGGCGCGCTGGAGCGTTCCTTCAATTCCATGACCACCTCGCTCGAGCGCCTGCTGGTCGAGCAGAAGGAAAAGCAGCGCCTGGAGAACGAACTGGTGATCGCGCAGGAAGTGCAGGCGCAACTCTTTCCCACGCACACCCACGAAGTCCCCGGGCTCGAGGTGTACGGAATCTGCCGCCCTGCGCGTACCGTCAGCGGCGACTACTACGATTTCCTGCCCTTCGAGGAAGGAAAGGTCGCGATTGCCGCCGGTGACGTCAGCGGGAAGGGAATCTCAGCCGCGTTGCTGATGGCGACCATTCACTCCGCCGTGCGCGCCTACAGCCTGGAAGCCGCCGTCGTTCCCGCGATGGCCGGGGCGGCCGCCGCCGGCTACACGGGAGCTTCGCTCGCCTATGCTAACGGCGATCTCTCGCCCGCGCGCCTGATGACGCTGCTCAACCGGCAGCTTTACCGCAGCACGCCGCTGGAAAAATACGCCACGCTCTTCTTCAGCACCTATTCCAGCCATACGCAAATCCTGAACTACTGCAACGCGGGACATCTCCCTCCGGTTGTCCTCGGCGCCGACGGTGAAACCCGCCGTCTTGACACCGGCGGCACGGTCGTTGGCCTCTTCGACACGGTCAGCTACGAGGAAGGCTCGGTGCGCCTCGCTACGGGCGATGTCGTCCTGGCTTACAGCGACGGCTTAACCGAGCCCGAGAACGACTTCGACGAATTCGGCGAAAAACGCCTGATCGATCTTGTGCGCGAGAACCGGCTCCTGCCCCTGGAGCGAATTTCGGATATCGTTATCGCCGCCGTTCTCGACTGGATCGGCGCCGCCGAACAGCCCGACGACATTACCCTCGTCCTCGCCCGGTCCGTTTGACGCTGATAGGTGATTAGCAGTTGGCCCGCTGCTGCGATCTGCATTACCGACGGTCGCTTATTACTTATTACTTATTACGTATTACTGTCGCCCCGCATCTATTACTGCAATGGCTCTGGACGCGCACAGTCTCGCCGCCGACTTTGCTTCGCTGCTGGAAGCCGACGATGACCACATCCTGTTGGCCGAGGCTGCGCTGACGATCGCGCGCATCGAATATCCCGGCCTTGCCTTCGCTCCTTATCTCGCAACGCTGAACGACCTTGCCGCGCGCGTCCAATCCCGCGTGTCCCATGTCGCCGAGACGCGCGACGTTATCGCCGCCCTCAATACGGTACTTTTTGACGAAGAAGGATTCTGCGGCAATTGCGATGACTACTACGATCCGCGTAATTCGTTTCTCAACGACGTGCTCGAGCGCAAGACCGGCATACCCATCACGCTGGCGCTGGTTTACCTGGAAGTCGCGCGCCGCGTCGGGTTTCCCCTCTTCGGCGTCGGCATGCCCGGACATTTTCTGCTCAAGCATTACGACCAGGACGGCCGCGAGACGTTCATCGACGCCTTCAACTCCGGCCGCATCATGACTGCCGACGACTGCCAGCGCCGGCTGGACGAAATCTACGCCGGCCAGATGGCGCTGCAGCCCCACTTCCTGATGTCCATGACGCGCCGTCAGATACTGACGCGCATGCTGAATAACTTGAAGGGAATCTATCTCTCGTCGCGCAAACTCAAGCGCGCGCTCGCCGTCGTCGATATGGTTCTCGCTATTTATCCTCGCTCCCCGGAGGACGTACGCCAGCGCGCCGGCCTGCGCTATAACCTCGGCCAACTGCGGGGCGCGGTGGAGGACCTTGAGACATACCTGAAAATGTTACCGGAGGCTTCCGACGCCGACGAGATCCGCCAGACCGTCCTCGCCATCCGTCGCGGCCTGGTAACCAGGAACTGAGAGCGTTTTGGGAGTGTCATCCTGAGCGTAGCGAAGGATCTATGCATATTGCGATACCGGCAATGCGTCGGTACGCGACGCACGGGATATCGTCCAGCCTCGGCCCGAAGAGCCCCCGGTCGCTTCAACTGGCTGCACGCCGTTCGCAAGGGCGTTAGCCCGGCCGGAAACTAAAAAAACCCGGCTGCACGCCGGGCTTCTGTGATTCCTTTTTAAGCGCCTAATCCCGCGGATATCCCCGCCCCCTGGTGGGACTGATTCCCAGGTCGCTCATGCCGCGCAGGAGGTCGCGCTCCTTGTCCGAATAGTTCCTCCGGTACTCCTCGGAGTCGATCGTCCTCTGGCGGTCTTCGGGACTCATCTCCTGTAACTGGCGGAAAGCTCCAGTCAGCGCACGCCGGCGCTCATCCGGCAGTTGACGGAGGTCGCCGAACATCCCGCGCACCCGCTGCTCCTGCTGCGGCGTCAGGTGTTCGATAATGGCCATGTTATTCAGCATGCGGTCGCGCTGCTGCGGTGGCAGGCTGTTGAAGCGGTTCAAGCGGTTCCGGAATTGCTGCTGGCCGTCCGGCGTTAGCTGCTTGAACGTCGGATCGTTCTCCAGTGCCTTCAACTGCTTATCGACCGGCTCATCTCCGTGCCTGCGCAGCCAGTCGCCGGCATGCGGACCGGGACCCTGCAGGATAAACCGCCCGTCCCCCTGCCTTTGCTGCATCTGAGGTTGGCCGTCGGGGTTCTGCCGGCCCGAATTCTGGTCATTGCGCTGTGTCTGCTGTTGCGGCGGTGGGGCCTGGCTCTGTGATGGCGGTGGACTGTAACGCGGCGGCGACTGTCGACGTCCGTCGTGTTGCGCCGTCGCCACGCCCACGCCGAACATCAGCACCAATATAACCGGGATGAACTTGAATCGCTGCACTGCTGTTCCTGATTTCTTGTATTACTTGTCTTTAATTCTGTTCCAAGCCGTCAAGCATTTCAAAGTCTGCCAGCAGATCGTGGTTCTTATCCAGATACTGCAGGTCGCCCACCGGCGTACCCTTGGCCGCTATCACCGGCGGCTTCGCTTCGCTGGGTGAACCCAAACGCATCAGCCCGATGCTCAGCACCATGATCACCATCATGGCCACCGCCAAGGCCGGGTTCCGGAACCACGATAGCCAGCCGCGCGCCGGCGCCTGTTCCTCGCGCACGCGAGCGCGCAACCGGGTCATGAAGTAGGGACTGGTGTCGGCCGGAGCGGCCCATTCATCCAGCATGGCCATGGTCTGGCGGAATGAGGCCAGTTCGGCCGCGCAGCCGGCGCAAGCGTCCACGTGGGCGCGCGCTTCAACCGGGCCTTCGTGGGCCGTCGCCAGATCAATCAGGTGATCGCGAAAATCCTTGCAAGTCATAACTGCACCCTCAGATAAAATCCTTCAGCTTCTCGCGCAACGTTTCGTAGGCGCGAAACAACAGCGACTTCGTCGCCGATTCGCTCAATTTCAGCACTTCGCCGATCTGCCGGTAATCCATTTCCTGGTACTTGTGCATCAACACCGCCAGGCGCTGGCGCTCGGGCAGATTCTGCACGTGCTGCCGGATCGCCGCCAGCCGCTCGCGGCGAAGGATCGCCTCCTCCGCGGTCATCGACCCATCCGGCAGGTCGATCGTGCTTCCCGTTTCCTGGTCCGGCTGGTCCAGGTTCACCGTGATTTCCGGACGCTCGTACTTGGTGTCCCGCGCGTGGTTCACTGCCAGGTTGGTCGCGATACGATACAACCATGTGCTGAATTTCGCCTCCGCATTGTACGTCTGTCTCGACCGGTACACACGCAGGAAAATTTCCTGTGCCAGCTCTTCCGCGACGGCCGTATTGTGCGCCATGCGGTACATGAACGCCATCATTGGGCGGCGGTACTTGGTCACCAGGTATTCGAAACCGGCGTCGTCGCCGTTCTTCACCCGGAGCATCACCTGTGCGTCGTCAAGTGCTTCGTAGTCGACGGGTGAAGTTACTCTCAAGCCCGCGCTACGGCGTCCCGCTGCGCCTCGCGCAGCCTCGGCGCCCGATCGGGGCAGGATCGGATCCATCGCAATGCTGGACACACTTGGATGAACCCTCCCCGACGCAGAAAGTCGCGGGTCATTTCCCTTGCCCGGCAAGGCCTTGGGTGGGGTCGGATCGGGTTGGCGATTCGAGTCTGCCACAGGTTCCGCTTCCGCTGAGTTGCAGGGGCCACGCTCGCCCGGAAGTGCCATTATCGCTTGTCCATGGCCGATTACGCCAGCCTCCTCGACCGCAACCTGCTGGCGTAGTTCCGCTTGTACACACGTTGGTCAATACTGCCGCAATGTAAGTAAGTACTTACGTTACGACTGCATGATGGCGTTTGCGCGCGCGATTGCAATCCTCCGCTGAATCCGCTTTGGCTGCGGGACACGGTCGCCGTTTTGCCGGAATGCGTTACGGGCTGATAAACTCGTGAATGACTTACCGCGAAATCGTGGGCGCATAACTCAGCGGTAGAGTGCCATCTTCACACGGTGGAAGTCGTAGGTTCAAATCCTACTGCGCCCACCATTT
>Ga0207926_1000306_pt1 | contig 25213 bp, 31 predicted proteins | sample NGESurdeep072012_8_FD_184454 | JGI IMG/M metagenome (GOLD analysis project Ga0207926, IMG submission 184454) | Arctic peat soil microbial communities from Barrow, Alaska - NGEE Surface sample 210-1 deep-072012 (SPAdes) | ecosystem: Environmental > Terrestrial > Soil > Wetlands > Peat ...
CTTCGCGGATGCGCCCAGTGATACTGCAACCCGCATCGCACTGCGCGCAGGTCGAATTGAAATACACGCTGATACTGGGGATCATGTAGTCGTTCGTTTCAACATACGAAACCACGGTTTCCTTGCCATCCTCAACCGAACCGTTGCCGCAGCCGCTCAACGCAACTGCCGCACCGCCCCAGCCCAGCACCTTCAGAAAATCACGCCGATCAAACGGGTGCCCGGCCATAACCAGCGACTTGGCGAGCGTTGTTTGCTCGCTTAGTCGAATGGCTAGTGGCTTTATCAAATGTTTTACGGAACCACTGTTCATCATCACAACCTCTCTAACTATTTATGGCATACCGAACAGTCGTTCGGGCCTTTGGCTTTAATAATGCCCGACGCATTGATAAGCGGCTTGCGCATGCCGTACCAATATGCCTGCTCGCCGATTGGCGTACCACCCTCGGCGGTGACCGGATGATCTTTCTGATGACAGCTGACGCACCAACCCATGGAGAGCTCCTTCTGGCGGCGCGCCACCGTCATTTCTTTCACATTGCCATGGCAATAGCCGCACACTTCCTGCACCGGGCGGTTCAACTGAAAGATAAAACGTTTGATATGGCGCTCGTGACTGAAACGCACAAAGTCAGGAAGATCATGCACCTTCTTCCAGGGAATGGCTTTCTTGGCATCCCAGTATTCGAACAATTTCTTGATGCGTGGCATGTCGCGCACCGACTCGATGCTCTGATGGCACCCTATGCATTTTTGAACGGGCGGGATACCCGCCACCAAACTGCGCCTGGCGTATGTATGGCAGTACATACAGTTGATCTCCATACCACCCTTGTCGGCATCGCCGGCATGACGGAAGTGCGGGAACTCGATAGGCTGCTCGATAGCTGGACCTTGACTATCCTCTGTCATCGGTTCGGATTGCGGGGCATCGGCTGCATAACTGCCTGCGGCAGAAAACAGTCCCATCAGTAAAACGGACAAACGTAAAAATCGGTGCATCGTAAGGGCTCCCCCAGCAAACAATGATCCCACACCGGCTTTCGCCAGTATGATTGAACAGGTAAATCGGATTATTTTTGATGCGTTGTGTCGCGATAATTATTATTATCTACTTCGTTTTTTCCTCCCGAATGAGGGCGGCGCGACCACACGGACGAATAATGTCTAGTCTGAAAAATAAAGTCAACACTGAATATTGCGGCTCACCCTCGACATCGCAAAAAAAGTTATATGCCGCGTAGAATTACAGTAATCACTTATATACATTTTTAATTTAAACCATTTTATAAGCATTGTTAATTTGGGCCACTTTGGATATCACGCCATGAATGAAGAACAAGCCGTACTGGATTTTTTTGCCCAAACAGAAAATCTGCCGCTGGGTCTCGCCGTTGCCGAGCAGATGGATACTTTGCGCGAGCAAATGAACAACCGTCTCTGGCAGGAATTGCTGCCACGTCTCCAAGCGCTGATAAACGATCATGAACTGGCATGGCGAGTCCAACCCACCGAGGACAAGAATGCCCCTGATAGCCTGGTCGGACTGCATTGCACCACCAGCACCGAGCAGCCGCTTTACTTGCGACCGATGATGGAACAGCAATATCTTGGCGGGGTATGGCGTATTTATTTCGGGTTGATGTGGAGTGCCGCACCCTCGCCCGATCAACTCGGATTGCCTGCCGTAAGCAGCCTGAAAGAATCGCTGCAGACAGCAGGTTTCAAGAGCAATGAAAATTTTATTGCCTGGCAGTGGACCGCGTTTCATCCGCGCCGCAAGGATTTTTTGCTGCGCTACTCACTGCAACCGGAAAAACTATTGGGTGATATGGAAGCTATTTTTAAAACGCTGCTGTTAGAGCACCGCGTGTCAATCGAGCAAGCCAATGCGGCACTCAAAACTGCACCGCGCAGCATGACCGTTTCACTGGATCAATTGCGCAGCAAACGGGTCGATTAGATTGTAGCGATTAAATTGGATTGGCTTGGTCGAAAAAGCGATGCTCCAAACCGAATTGTTTTGCCAGGTGTTCGCCCAGCGCCTGAATGCCATAACGCTCCGTCGCATGATGTCCGGCGGCGATGAAGGCCACGCCGGTTTCATTGGCCAGATGAAAGTTCTGCTCGGAAATCTCCCCGGTGATATAGGCATCCGCGCCTTGCGCGATCGCCGCCTCGAAGTAACCTTGCGCGCCGCCGCTGCACCACGCCACTTTGCGTAGGCTCTTGTTGCCATCCCCGATGACTTGTGGTGCGCGCTGCAAATCATGGGCAATCTGCTGGGTGAATTGCGTCAATGTCAGAGGCTGCGCCAGCGAACCCAGCCATGCGATGTTTTGTTCACCGAACCGGCCCTGTTCGATCAAACCGAACAGCTTGCCGAGTTGTGCATTGTTGCCCAGTTCGGCATGGGCATCGAGCGGCAGGTGATAGGCGAGCAAACTCACGTCATTGCGCAACAGTTGCGCGATGCGCTTTTTCTTGATGCCGACCAGCGTTGCCTCTTCATTGCGCCAGAAATAACCATGGTGCACCAGAATCGCATCCGCGCCCCACGCGATCGCCGCGTCCAGCACATGCTGCGAAGCCGTCACCCCGGTTGCGATGCGCCGCACTTCCGTGCGGCCTTCCACTTGCACGCCATTCGGACAGTAATCTTTGAACAGATTGGTTTGCAACAGGCTTGCGTTATAATCGCGCAATTCGTTAAGCAGCATCAAGTTTCCTTAAACAATATAAATCCATCGAGTTCATCTTACCATGCGTAAATACTGGCTTCTATTCACCCAAACCGTCACCATCGCGCTGGCGCTGCTATTTATTGTTCACACCCTCAAGCCTGAGTTGCTGCCGAACGCTGCGCGCAGCGGAGTAGTCACACTGTATGAAAACACCCCGCTGGCGAGTGAAGACAAATCCCCTGCGATGGGCTTGAGTGCCGCCGCACAAAAAGCCATGCCTACGGTAGTGAACATCTTCACAAGCACCCTCATCAAGAACCCGGTCAATCCCTTAATGGATGATCCGCGCTTCAAGTTTTTCTTTGGCGACGAACTCGATACCGAACCCCAAACCAGTTCCAGCCTGGGCTCCGGCGTGATCGTCAGCCCCGATGGTTACATCCTCACCAACCAACATGTGGTAGAAGCCGCCGATCAGATCGAAGTCGCGTTGTCCGATGGCCGCAAGGCCAAGGCGCATGTCATCGGCTCCGACCCGGAAACCGATCTGGCGGTGATCAAGATCGAACTGCCCGGCAACCTTCCCGCCATCACTTTCGGTCATCCAGAAAAAGCACACGTGGGCGACATGGTGCTCGCCATCGGCAACCCGTTCGGCGTGGGTGAAACGGTCACAATGGGCATCGTCAGCGCGCTCAAGCGCGACCATCTGGGCATCAACACCTTTGAGAATTTCATCCAGACCGATGCCGCGATCAACCCCGGCAATTCCGGCGGCGCGCTGGTGGACGGCAACGGCAACCTGATCGGCATCAACAGCGCGATCTATTCGCCGAATGGCGGCTCGCTCGGCATCGGCTTCGCCATTTCCGCCAGCACCGCGAAAAAGACCATGGAACAAATCATCCAGCACGGCTCCGTGACGCGCGGCTGGATCGGCGCAGGCGTGCAGGAACTCACTCCCGAACTGGCCGAATCCTTCAAGCTTGGCGACATCAAAGGCGTGCTGGTTACCGAAGTGGTGCGCCGCAGCCCGGCGGATCAGGCCGGCATAAAGACCGGAGATATTCTGATCACGATAGACAGCAACGCCATCAACAATTGGAGTGCCATGCTGGAAACCGTAGCCAACCTGCCGCCCGGCGAAACTGTCCCTATCCAGCTGATGCGCAACGGGAAAACGATCAGTTTGCCAGTAACAATCGCCAAGCGTCCAAAGCCAATGGCACAATAGATTTGTGGGATGGGTGGAGCTTAGCGAACCCATCCTACGCGCGCTGCATTCAACCCAACTTACGGCAGTTAACGTCTATCCTGCATCAGATGTTTTTTCGGCAGGCTTCAACCAACTCGCCACCACGATCCCCACCTCATAAAGCAGCCACAGCGGCATCGCCAGCATGAGCTGCGACACCACATCGGGCGGGGTGAATATCGCGCCGACCACGAATGCGCCGACCACAGCGTATGGCCGGGCTTCGCGGAGTTTTGCGACGGTGACGAAACCCATGCGCACCAGCAGCACCACTGCTACCGGCACCTGGAAGGCCATGCCGAACGCCATGAACATGGTGAGCACGAAACTCAAGTATTTGTCGATGTCGGTCATCACTGCCACGCCCTGCGGCGCGCTGGCGGTGATGAAGCCGAATACTACCGGGAATACCACGAAGTAGGCGAACGCCATGCCGCAAAAAAATAATATCGTGCTGGCGATGATCAGCGGCCACACCAGACGCTTCTCATGTGCATACAAGCCGGGGGCGACAAAGCGCCATATCTGATACAGGATATAAGGCAGCGCGATGAGGAAAGCCGCCATCAACGCGACCTTGAGCGGCACGAAGAATGGCGTGGTGACATCGGTAGCGATCATCTGCCCGCCTTTGGGCAGCTTGGCCAACAGCGGGTGCGCCAACAGGGTATAAAGGTCGGATGCCCATGGGAACAGGCAGATGAATACCAGCAACACAGCCACCACGGCGTTCAACAAGCGGGTGCGCAACTCGACCAAATGCGCGATAAAACTATCGCCGGCACTCATTCGGATTTATCGACGGGTGGTGTCACAGATGGATCCGCGGCTGGTTGCAACGGCAATTGCGTTGCTCGACCTGGCTGCATTGCCTGATCCGGTGCCGGTTCCGCGGGTGATGAAAGTTTTGCAACCGCCTCGTTGATTTGCTGCAGTTGTTGATCCGCTGTCCGTGTCACTTGGTTGACCGACTGCTCCAGCGCGCTGGCTTCGGCTTGCACTTTTTGCTGCAACTGGCGGAACTCTTCAACCGCCATGTCGCGTTCAATGTCGGCCTTCACGCCATTCACATAGCGTTGCGCGCGACCCCACAGGTGTCCCATGGTCCGCGCCACTTTCGGCAGGCGTTCCGGCCCGATGACGACCAGCGCCACCACCATGATCACCATCAATTCCGAGAAGCTGAAGTCGAACATTTTTGCCAGCCGGTGAGAACAGGCTTAAACGTTAGTTGTTTTTTTGTCTTTCACTTCGCCCTCGATGGTCTGGCCGCCTTCTTTGATCTGCCCGCTTTCTTTGATCTGTTTCGCGGTTTCGTCGTCGGAACGCATTCCTTCCTTGAATCCCTTTACCGCGCCGCCCAGATCACTGCCGATGTTGCGCAGTTTCTTGGTGCCGAAGATCAACACGATAACCAGCAACACAATCAGCCAATGCCAAATACTTAATCCACCCATCTCGTTCTCCTTTAAATTAGTTGCACCGCACCATGGTAAATCAATCGCGCCGCACCATGGGCGGGATGTTGCCGCCGCCGATGATGTGGATGTGCAAATGAAATATTTCCTGCCCACCACCTTTGCCGGTGTTGATCACGGTGCGAAAACCATGGTCCAACCCCTGCTCTTTCGCCAGCCTGGGCGCCAGCAACATCATCTTGCCGAGCAAAGCCGTATGGGCATCCCCGGCTTCGACCAGCGAGTCCAGATGCAGCTTCGGTACCAGCATGAAATGCACCGGCGCGACCGGATTGATGTCGTAAAACGCCAGCACTTCATTATCCTCGTAAACCTTGCGGCAAGGGATTTCACCGCGTACGATTTTGCAAAACAAACAATCGCTCATGCTCAGTCCTTTTTCCGGCCGGCCTTTTCGGCGATGCCCGACAAACCCTCGCGCCGCGCCAGCTCGTTCAGCACATCTTCCGCGCTCATACCATGATGCGCCAAAAGAACCATGCAATGAAACCACAAATCGGCGGTTTCATACACCAGGTGGGTTTTGTCGGCGGCTTTGCTCGCGAGTATGACTTCCGTGGCTTCCTCGCCGATCTTTTTCAGGATGGCATCTTCGCCCTTGCTGAACAGCTTGGCGACATATGAACTTTCCGGCGACGCCTGTTTGCGTGCCGCCAGCGTTTCGGTCAATCTTTGTAAGATGTCTTGTTTCATTGCTTATATATCTCGTCGGGGGTATATCTCATCAGGAGATTTGAGCACCGCATCCACTTCCACCCACTTGCCCTGTTCCAAACGGCTGTAGAAGCAGCTCTCGCGTCCGGTATGACAGGCGATGCCGCCTTGCTGTTCAACCTGCAACAGAATCACATCCCCATCGCAATCGAGACGTATCTCTTTTACTTTTTGAACATGCCCGGACTCTTCGCCCTTGTGCCAAAGTTTTTTGCGCGAACGGGACCAATATACCGCCTCGCCTTTTTGTTGGGTAAGTTTTAATGCATCGCGATCCATCCAGGCCACCATCAGCACCCGCCCGGTAGATGCATCCTGGGCAACGGCTGTCACCAGGCCATCGACAGACCAATTTACTTTATTTAACCAGGTTTCGCTCATAAATAAAACAGGCCCAAGCTGCAAGGTACAAGGGGCAAGGAAAAACCTTGGGCCATCAGCCTTGAGCCTTGCACCTTGAGCCTTGTACCTGAATAGAAGTCTTTCATAACCGAACCTCGATGCCCTGCGCTGCCATAAACTGCTTGGCCTGCTGCACGGTGTATTCGCCGAAGTGAAAAATACTCGCGGCCAGCACCGCATCCGCTCCGCCTTTTTTTACGCCGTCGACAAGGTGTTGCAGATTGCCCACGCCACCGCTGGCGATCACAGGAATCTCCAGTGCATCGGTAATAGACCGGGTCAACGCCAGATCAAAACCGGTCTTTTGCCCGTCTCTGTCCATGCTGGTCAGCAGGATTTCACCCGCGCCCAAGTCCTGCATCTTTTTCGCCCACGCCACCGCATCCAGGCCCGTGGCATTGCGTCCACCGTGGGTGAATACTTCCCAGTGTCCCGGTGAAACCTGCTTGGCATCGATCGCCACCACGATGCACTGCGAACCATAACGTCCGGCAGCATCGGCGACCAATTGCGGATTGAGTACTGCGGAAGTATTGATGCTGACCTTATCCGCCCCGGCATTCAACAAATTGCGCACGTCACCCACTTCACGCACCCCGCCACCCACGGTCAAGGGAATGAACACCTGCGAGGCGACCTGTTCGATGATGCGAAAAATAATTCCCCTATCGTCCGAGCTTGCGGTGATGTCGAGGAAGGTCAGTTCGTCCGCGCCTTGCTCATCGTAACGGCGCGCGATTTCCACCGGATCACCGGCATCGCGCAGTTCGACGAAGCTTACTCCTTTAACGACTCTGCCAGCCGTCACATCGAGACAAGGGATGATGCGCCTGGCGAGCATGAGTCAGCGCGCTGCTCCGGTCAGTTTATCAGCCCCGGTCAATTCATCGGCCAGAGCCTGCGCGGCCTTGAAATCCAGCGTGCCTTCATAAATCGCGCGTCCGGTGATCGCGCCGGTGATGCCTTCGGCCTGCACCGCACACAGAGCTCGCACGTCATCCAGATTGGTAATGCCGCCGCTGGCGATCACCGGGACGTGCAGCGGCCTTGCCAGTTCAACGGTGGCAGGAATATTCACGCCGGACAACATGCCGTCGCGTCCGATGTCGGTGTATATGACAGCTTCCACGCCGTATCCCTCAAAGCGGTGAGCCAAATCGGCGACATCATGCCCGGTCAATTTTGACCAGCCATCCACGGCCACTTTGCCGCCCTTGGCATCCAGGCCCACCATGATGTGTCCGGGAAATGCGTCGCAGGCTTCATGCAAAAAGCCCGGCACTTTTACTGCCGCAGTGCCGATGATGATGTAAGTCACACCGATGTCGAGATAGCGCTCGATGGTTTCAAGATCACGTATGCCCCCGCCCAGTTGCACCGGCACATCCAAACCCACCGCTTCGATGATGCTGCGCACGGCGGCCTCGTTCTTCGGCTTGCCGGCAAAAGCGCCATTCAGATCCACCAGATGCAAGCGGCGCGCCCCTTCCGCCAACCAATGTTTTGCGGTAGCGGCAGGGTCTTCCGAAAACACCGTGGCATCTTCCATCACGCCTTGTTTGAGGCGCACACAATGACCGTCTTTTAAATCAATCGCAGGAATTATTAGCATATGAGTATGTTAAAAATTTAAGGATTCCATTGCATAAAGTTTTGCAGCAGTTTCAGCCCTGCTGTGGAGCTTTTTTCCGGATGAAATTGCACTGCAAACAAATTATTTTTCGCCACCGCGCACACGAATGATTGCGGATATTGGCTGGTCGCCTGCACCAATGATGCATCTTGCGGCTGCACATAGTAGCTGTGAACGAAATAGAAACGCGCATCCTGCTCTATGCCATCCCACAACGGATGCTGCCCGTGGTGAACCTGATTCCAGCCCATGTGCGGCACCTTGAGTTTATTGCCCTGCGCATCGTGCATATGACTGGCAAAGCGCACCACCTTGCCATGCAAGATGCCCAATCCGTCCACGTTGCCCTCGGCGCTGTGCTCGAACAACATTTGCAGGCCGATACAAATACCGAGAAAAGGTCTGCTGCGAGCGGCATCCAGCACCGCATCGCGCAAACCGCGTGCATCCAGTTCACGCATGCAGTCGGGCATCGCGCCTTGTCCGGGGAATACCACGCGCTTGGCATTTGCAATCACGTCTGCATCATCTGTGACGACGATTTCTGCCGTGGGAGCCACATTGCGCAAGGCCTGTTCGACCGAGCGCAAGTTGCCCATACCGTAGTCGACTACCGCGACATCAACCATGATGTGAGCCTCTTAAAATCCATATTTCATCCCAACTGCTGCGTTGCGGAAAAAATTTCTTGCTTACATATAAACCATATGCGGCGCGGCGAAATTTTTTCCGCGCCTTGCATTTGGGCGAACTCTGAATTTTTAGAGGCTCCCATAATTTATTTTTATAGTGTTCCCTTGGTGGAAGGCATCACACCGACCATACGCGGATCCAGCTCCAACGCCATGCGCAGCGCGCGGCCAAATGCCTTGAAAATGGTTTCGGCCTGATGGTGGGCATTGTTGCCCGCCAGATTGTCGATGTGCAATGTCACCAAGGCATGATTGACGAAACCCTGAAAGAATTCCTTGATCAGATCCACATCAAAATCACCGACGCTGTCGCGCACGAATTGACAATTGAACACCAAGCCGGGGCGGCCGGAAATGTCCAGCACCACGCGAGACAAGGCCTCATCCAAGGGTATGTAAGAATGGCCGTAGCGGCGCAAACCTTTCTTGTCTCCTACTGCCTGATTGAACGCCTGACCCAGCGTGATGCCGATGTCTTCCACGGTGTGATGTGCGTCAATGTGCAGGTCGCCCTTGGCCAGAATGTTGATATCCAGCAAGCCGTGCCGGGCGATCTGATCGAGCATGTGATCGAGAAACGGCAGTCCGGTATCAAATTTGGCCTTGCCGTTGCCATCCAGATTCAGCTCGATATTAATCTGGGTTTCCAAGGTGTTGCGTGAAACTTTCGCGCTACGCATGATTTGGCCCTATGCGGATTGAATAATGGTTTCTTGTAATGCAGCAATAAATCTCATGTTCTCGTCCGGCTTACCTACTGTCACACGCAAACAATCTTTCAACATCGGGTGCCCGCCGTTCAAGTTCTTGATCAGCACCCCGCGCTGTTTCAAACCGGTGAATATCTCAGTCGCATCCGCAACGCGGAACAGCAGGAAATTCGCCTCGCTGGCGTATACCTTTACACCGGCGATCTCGCTCAACTGCTGGTACAGTTTTGCACGATCCCTCTTGATTTGTTCCGCTTGTTGCAGCAGCACATCATGATGCGACAACAGTTTTTCGGCTACCAATTGCGGCAATACACCGACATTATACGGCAAGCGCAGCTTTTCCAATTGCCCTAACCACGCCGCGCTGCCCGCCAGAAAACCGAGGCGCAACCCGGCCATGCCGAGCTTGGAAAAAGTACGCATCACCAGCAGATTCGGATAACGCGCCAAGTGCGGAATAAAACTATCGCTGGCGAAGGCATAGTAGGCTTCGTCCACCACCACCAGACCCGGCGATGACTGGATGATCTGCGCCATTGCATCCGCCGAAAACAGATTGCCGGTGGGATTATTCGGATAAGCCAGGAAAGTCAACGCGGGTCGTTCACGCTTGATCGCCGCAAGTGTCGCAGCCAGGTCCAAAGAAAAGTCCGTTGCCAACGGTACACCCACATAACGCATACCGGTGAACGCCGCGATCATCTTGTACATCACAAACGATGGCTCCACGCTGAGCAGTACCGCGCCCGGCTTATTGAGGGCCATCGCCAGCATCTGGATCAACTCGTCCGAGCCGTTGCCGAGCAACACCTCCATCCCCTGCGGCAAGCCGGTCACGCCACGGATCTTTTCCTTGAGTGAAACAGCACCGGGATCGGGATAACGGTTGATGGCAGCAGCAGCGACCGCCTCGGCGATTTCGCCGCGCAATGCAGTCGGCACGAGATAGGGATTCTCCATCGCATCCAGCTTGATGTAACCGGAACTTTCCGGCACATGATAAGCATGCAGGTCAAGAACTTCCTGGCGCAGTAGCGCGGCCGCGAGAGAAGATGCCGAAATGGAAGACATGAAACGGAATAAAACACAGAGTAATAACAACGGCGCGAAGCTTATCACATTGCAGCGAACTGATGCCTGAGGACTTGTTTATTGTGTACCGCCACATGGTAAGTTATATCAAATTCGCGGCACAGCCGTGACAGACCCTCTGCCTTCTCCCCTCTGCCCCGCGCCTGCTGCCCTCAACTCAAAGCACACCTTTCCCGGCTGATTGCTGGCCAAGGTCAGCCGATAGCCCAGTTGTTCGGCCCATCGAGCGGCTTGGTACAGGCCTATCCCCAGGCCATTTCCAGAGACGACGGCACCTCGCAACAAATTTTCTGTGATGTTTTCCGGAACAGGATCGCCGCTGTCGCAGGCAATCATGCGCAGTGGATCCGGTTGAATTTCGATAGAAATAGTTATGCCCGGCTCTGATTGGCGTTTTCTCACTGCATTATCGATCAGGTTGTCGATTATGCAATCGAACAGCGCAACGGGAATATTCTTGTCCGGCAAGTTATCCGGCGCATGCCAGACTATAGTCCGATACTGGTTGCGCAGCCGCACTGCGTTCCACCATGCGTTCAGGGCAAGTTGCGGGGTTTCGCTCTCCAGCAGCGGTTGCTGCAATTTGATCAATGTCATCTCGATCCGCTGGGTAAGCAGAGGAAGTTGTTGTTGCAACAATTGTTGCGACCGTTCTTCGCGGCTTTGTGCGATGGTGGTGAGCGAGAGCAGCGATTGCAGCATGTTTTTCAAGTCATGGGTGAGGCGCGACCCTGTCTCATATACGGCTTGCAAACGCGTGATGTCGCGCAGGCTTTGTTCGCGCTGTTTAGCCTGATAGAAATAACCGATCAGTTGCACGAGCAGATGTATATGCAGCAACAGGGTGGGGTTGAGCGATTGCCTGGAATATAACGTCATGCGCAATTCACCTGCTTGCACCACCGCCGCGTGTTGGCTGAATTGTCCGAGCTGTCCGGTGCCGCCAAGTGATTGCCAGGACAAGCCGGACAACCACGACAAATCTTCCAGCAATTTAACGGCGCGACGCAGATAGGATGTCGCATCAGGTTCGCGCTGAGCTGCTTCGGTCAGCTGGGTGAGCCAATCTTCAAACGGGGTGCCAACATTCAACAGATAGCGCGAGAACATGGCTTGCAGGCCGCTGAAACCGAAGCGCGGACTCCAGAATCCACCAAGCGCCAGCAGCACCAGCCCGATCAGGAACAGGGTGCGCAACAATGCATCGAAATAATCAAGCCGCGCCAGCGTCATGAAGGCGAGACTGCCGAGCACCACCAGCGTCAGCAACATGAACAGCAGCAAGCTGTATATGAAGTCCACCGCCTGACTGGTTTCGGTAGGCTTATTGTTAATTGGCAGAACCGCCATGGCCAATATCAGCAACGGCAATACATTTTTTATCAGGAAGCGCCCTGCCTCAATGGAGGATTGAGCCTCAAATAAATTCGGCACCACCCAGAGCAGCAAAACTGCCAGCAAATAGACGATCAACGACAGGTATAACAGGCGCGACCAACGGTCACGAAAAACGAATACGCGCGCACCAACCAAGCCAAACAGACCGGTCAGCCAAAAAGCGATTGCCCACCAGCTCAGCCAGAAGATCGCCACTATGGACGCCAACATGAGGAACACAAGCGCACCACGCCCCACTTCGCGCTCGCCGCGCCACAGCGGCTGCCAGAGCAGGAACAGGCCAAGGTGAGCCAGCAGCAACGGATGCACCCAAGGACTTTTAATTCCGAGCAACAGCGCACCGTGCAATAGCCCGATCATCGCCAGCAACAGCCAGCGACCGGTACGCAAGCGATTCCCGATATACAGTGTCAGCATTTCGTCACCACCCTGTCAATAATTCGTCAGAACCATTGCTATCCAGATACACACAGCCTGTTTCGAACCTACCTGAACATCCGGCATGCCGGATGTTGATTTAGTCCAGCCATTTGATTCAACTGGATTACTTCCCGCACGGAAAGACAAAATCGGATTTCATTGTTTCTTTGGCACAGCGCTTGCTGTAATCACGGTGCAGCAAACATAATATAGGAGACTATCACAATGAAACGCAATCAATCCGGTTTTACCTTGATCGAAATCGCCATCGTACTGGTGATCATCGGTCTGTTGCTCGGCGGAGTGCTGAAGGGACAAGAGCTCATCAACAGCGCGAAAGTCAAGAACCTCGCCAACGATTTCAGGAACATCCCCGTGTACATCTACGGCTACCAGGACAAATTCAAGGCTGTGCCTGGAGATGATCAACAAGCGGATGTTCATGTGGTGGGGACTAAAGCCACAACTCCAGCAGGTACTACCCTGGGTAATGGAGTTATCAATGGCAACTGGGATAGCAATACCCCATCAGACGAGTCGATCGTATTTTGGCAACACGTACGTCTGGCTGGACTGGCCGCCGGCCCGACTGTGGTCCCTGCTACCATTACAAATGACCAGGACCCCTACTTGCCTCAAAATACCGTTGGTGGCCGCATCGGTATCGAAAGCGCAAGCGCTACTCCTCCGATTGCAAACCTGAAGGGATCTTACATAATCTGTTCACAGCACATTCAGGGAAAATTTGCCAAGCAGCTGGACGCTACGCTCGATGATGGCGTCGCCAATACTGGTTCGGTGATGATCACCGCTGACGCTGCCTCAAGTACTGCTGGCCCGCGCACAGCGTCACCTGCTGCCATAGGAGGAACTTCGATACCGCCAACGGTGGTGCCTGATGACAATACGCTATACACCGTCTGCATGGGCGTTTAATACGACTCACCCGGCGTGACACAAGCCCGCTGTTCGCAGCGGGCTTTTTTATTGCCCTTGATGCAGCAGCGACTCGGCCGCCTGCAACGCTTCCGGCAACCCGAGCAGCACCAGTATATCTCCAGCCTGCATCAACATATCTTCGCTCGGTTGCGCGCCGTACACGTTGCGCCGGCGCACGGCATTAACTTCGACGCTCAACTCCGCCAGTCCGACCTCGCCCAATTTCCTGCCCACTGCCGCAGAATCGTCTTTGAGCAGCACGCTTAAAAAGCGCGGCTGCAAACTTTCAGCCGCATCATCCCCGTCGTTTTGGACAGTGCGGAAATAGCCGCTGAACGCCGCATAACGCCCTGCGCGGCTTTCCTGCACCCGGCGAATCACACGGTTCAGCGGCACGCCCGACAACAGCAGCACCTGCGAGGCCAGCATCACGCTGCCTTCCGTCACCTCCGCCACCACCTCGGCTGCACCGGCTTTCTTGAGTTCTTCTATGTGGGCATCGTCGGTCGTGCGCACGATCACCGGCAGGTCGGGGCGCATTTGATTGACATGATGCAGGATCTTGAGCGCGGAATGTTTGTCGTTGTAGGTGATCACCAGGGTTTTTGCGCGCATCAGCCCGGCAGCCTGCAGCACTTCGCGCTTGGCGGCATCACCATACACAACGCTCTCTCCCGCTGCCGCTGCCTCATGTACGCGGCGCGGGTCGAGGTCCAGCGCGATGAAACGCAACTTCTCTTGCGTCAAGAAACGCGACAGCGTCTGCCCGCTGCGCCCGTAACCGCAAACGATGATGTGTGCGTCGCTGGACATGCTTTTCACTGCGATCTGGTGTATCAGCATGGCGCTATCCATCCATGCGGACGGGGTCAGATTCCGGACGATGACTTCGGCATGCTGGATCAGGAACGGCGCGGCCAGCATCGAAATCAACATGGCCGCCAGCACGTTCTGCATCACCTCCGGCGGCAACAAATTTACCTGGCCTGCCAGAGTCAGCAACACGAACCCGAATTCACCCGCTTGCGCCAGGCCCAGTCCGCTGCGGATCGACGCACCCCAATCCCCGGCGAACCAGCGCGCCAGCAGCGCCACCACCGCCGCCTTGAACGGAAGCAGGATCAGCAGGACCAGCAATATCCAGCCGAATCCCGCGAACACGCTGCCCAGATCGAGCAGCATGCCGATGGTAACGAAGAACAGGCCGAGCAGCACGTCGCGGAAAGGCTTGATGTCTTCTTCCACCTGGTAGCGATACTCGGTTTCCGAGATCAACATGCCGGCGACGAATGCGCCCAGCGCCAGGGAAAGCCCGGCCAGCTCGGTGAGGTAAGCCAGCCCCAAGGTGAACAGCAGCACGTTGAGCATGAACAGCTCGGAAGATTTTTGCATCGCAACAAGATGAAACCACGGGCGCAACAAGCGCTGCCCGAAGATCAGCAGGGCGGCCAATACCAGCGCGGCCTTGAGCAGGGCGATGCCGAGCGTGACATAGATGGTCTGCCCGCTGCTGGCCAGCGCCGGGATGATGATGATCAGCGGCACGACGGCCAGATCCTGGAACAGCAGCACGCCCATGATCTTCTGGCCGTGCGGCGTGCTCAGTTCGGCGCGTTCGACCAGCATCTTGCTGACGATCGCGGTGGAGGACATCGCCAGTACGCCGCCCAGCGCCAGCCCTGCGCGCCAATCCAGTCCGAAGAAAAGCGAGGTGAGCATGACCAGCAAAATGGTCGCCGCCACCTGCGCGGTGCCCAGGCCGAACACCAGGCGTTGCATGCTGCGCAGGCGCGCCAGACTGAACTCCAGCCCGATGCTGAACATCAGGAACACCACGCCGAATTGCGCCAGATGGCGGGTTTCCGGCGCATCGTGTATCCAACCCAGCGCATGCGGCCCGATCAGGATGCCGACCAGGAGATAGCCCAGCATCGCCGGAAGACGCAGGATGCGGCACAGCACCACCACGCCCACGGCGACGGCGAGCAGGATCAGCACGAGTTGCAGTGAGTCAGTCATATGCGTGTTCAAGCGACATTGTTGCCATGTCCGGATAATGCCCTAATTGGCGCATGCTTTCAAAATTTCGCTACGTGTCATTAATTCCTCTACAGGTCAAAATTTCGCTGCGGGTTGAACGCACTGCTATAATCCCATTTATGAATAAACCCATCTCCGCCGCTCCCCGCGCGCTTAACCTTGCACGCGAAGTGTTGAACATCGAAGCTGCTGCCGTATATGCACTGAGCACACGACTCGATGAAAATTTCTTGCACGCGCTGAATGTCATTCTGCGCTGCGAAGGCCGCGTCATCGTGAGTGGCATGGGTAAGTCCGGGCATATCGCGCGCAAGATCGCCGCAACCATGTCCAGCACCGGCACCCCTGCTTATTTCGTGCATCCTGGAGAAGCAAGCCACGGCGACCTCGGCATGATCACCAGCGCGGATGTCATCATCGCGCTGTCCTATTCCGGCGAGAGCCAAGAATTGGTTGCCATCGTACCGGCCATCAAGCGTCAAGGCGCAAAGCTCATCAGCATGACCGGCAATCCAGCTTCCACTCTGGCCAAAGTTTCCGATGTGCATCTCAATGCCGCTGTCGACAAGGAGGCTTGCCCGATGGGCCTGGCGCCGACAACCAGCACCACGGCGGCGCTGGCACTGGGTGACGCACTGGCGATGGCATTGCTGGACGCCAAAGGCTTCGGCGTGGAAGATTTTGCCCGTTCGCATCCGGGCGGCAATCTGGGCCGGCGTTTGCTCACCCATGTGAGCGACATCATGCGTATCGGTGAGCGTCTGCCGATGGTACGCGAACACGCGATGCTGGGCGACGCGATTCTGGAAATCTCGAAAAAAGGCGTGGGTATGACCGCCATCGTGGATGCCGAACAGCATGTGTTGGGTATATACACGGATGGCGACCTGCGCCGAACGCTGGCAAAGAAACTGGATTTCAACGCCACTCCGGTGCGCGACGTGATGTCTGCCAATCCGCGCTGTATCGGACCCGACAGTCTCGCCGCCGAGGCCGTGCAGTTGATGGAGCAATACAACATCAGCCAGATGCTGGTGGTAGATGAACAAAACAGGCTGGTCGGCGCACTGAACATGCACGATCTGTTGCACGCAAAAGTGATATAGCCGGGTCGGGCTGAAGCCCGTCCCACAGATTATTCCGGTTGATCCGGGTTAGGGGGAAACCATGCTGACAAGCCGTGCAAAATTGATACGCCTAATCGCGTTCGATATTGATGGTGTGATGACCGATGGCGGATTATATTTTTCCGATTCCGGCGAAGAATTCAAGCGCTTCAATGCGCTGGATGGTCATGGTCTGAAAATGCTGCGCGCCAGCGGGGTGGAGGTCGCCATCATCACCGGACGCACTTCGCGTTGCGTCGAAGCCAGAGCACGCAACCTTGGTGTCACACATCTCTATCAGGGAGTGGAAAACAAGCTCGAAGCTATGGTCGATCTGCTCAACAAACTCAAGCTGTCGCGCGATGCAGCCGCCTATATGGGCGATGATGTGGTTGATCTCACGGTGATGCGCCACGTCGGGCTGGCTATCAGTGTCCCGGAATCCCCGCAACTGGTGCGCGAACATTCCGGCTACATCACGCAACGCAGCGGCGGACACGGCGCGGTGCGCGAAGCCTGCGAGATGATCATGTCGGCGCAGGGCACACTGGATGCCCAACTGGCACCTTATTTGCGATGAGTTTTTCCTCCCGTGCCCGTTACTGGCTGCCGCTGTTGCCATTGTTTGGTTTGCTCGGGGCGACCTATTGGCTGAACCTGCAGGTGCAGCCGCAAGCGGCCAAGCCTGACAGCAGCAAACGCCATGACCCCGATGCCATCATTGAAAACTTTTCTGCAATAAAGCTGAATGAGCAAGGCGTACCGAGCTTCATCATGGTCGCAAAAAAAATGCTGCATTACCCTGATGACGACAGTACCACGCTGGAAGCGCCGCGTATCACCATGCTGTCTGCCGAACATCCGGCAATACATGCCAGCGCCAAGCGCGGGATGGTTTCCAGCAAAGGTGATGAGATATTTCTGCACGATGATGTCGAAGTACTGCGGGAGGCAAGCGCAAAACAACATCAACTTTCGCTACAAACCGAATACTTGCATGTCATCCCTGACCAGAATTTAACGGATACCGACCGCGCTATCACCATCGTCGAAGACCACACCACTGTGCATGCGATAGGCATGGAAATGAACAGCGAGACACGCACTTTGAAACTGCTTTCCCAAGTTAGAAGCGAACATGTACCGGCTAAAAAATAAACTGTTATTGGCAACTTTTTTGTTGCTCTGCTCGCCAGCCTGCTTTGCCGAAAGCGCCGACCGGAACAAGCCTATCCATCTGGAAGCGGATCAGGTGATGATGGACGATGCACAACAAATCAGCACCTTTACCGGCAATGTGCGATTAACCCAAGGCACGCTATTGCTAAGTGGCGACAAGATCGTCGTGGTGGAAGACAAAGACGGCTTCAAACACGCCACGGCATATGGAAATACCGCCGAGTTCCGGCAAAAGCGCGAAGGCTTGAATGAATATGTGGAAGGCTATGGCAAACGCATCGAATATGACACACGCACCGACACGTTGAACTTCCACGAAAAAGCGCGCCTCAAGCGCAATCTGGATGAGGTAAGCGGCGATCATATTACTTACAGCGCCAAGACCGAAGTTTTTCGGGTGGACAGCAGCGAGGCAGGCTCTGGAAATGTTCCGCCGCAACGGGTACGTGCCGTGTTGCAACCTAAGTCCAAAGAAGCCAAAACATCGCCTGCCGCGCCAGATATACTGCCCATCACACCCGGCAAGAACCTTACCCCCACGGAATGAACATGAGTGAACTTCGCGCCATCGGCCTGAAAAAAAGATACGGCTCACGCACCGTGGTGCACGATGCGTCGTTGTCAGTAAAAAGCGGTGAAATAGTAGGCCTGCTCGGACCGAACGGCGCAGGCAAAACCACCTCGTTCTATATGATCGTGGGACTGATTTCTGTCGATGGCGGAGAAATCTTCATTGATGATCAAAACATCACTCATTTTCCGATACACCGCCGCGCCCGCCTGGGACTGGGTTACCTGCCGCAGGAAGCTTCGATCTTCCGCCGCCTGACGGTAGCGGAAAACATTCAAGCGGTGCTGGAATTGCAAGGCATTTCTAAAGCCGATATTAAAAATCGCCTGGAAAAATTACTGGAAGACCTGCACATTTCGCATATCCACAACAACCCCGCCGCCAGCCTTTCCGGCGGGGAACGACGGCGCGTGGAAATCGCGCGCGCGTTGGCGACCGAACCGCGCTTCATCCTGCTCGATGAACCGTTTGCCGGCGTGGATCCCATTGCCGTGCTTGACATACAGAAGATCATCCGCTTCCTCAAGGAGCGCAATATCGGGGTGCTGATCACTGACCACAACGTGCGCGAAACGCTGGGCATTTGCGACCGCGCCTACATCATCAATGCCGGTTCGGTGATGGCGGAAGGCAAGCCGGATGAAATCATCTATAATGAAGGCGTAAGGAAAGTGTATCTGGGCGAGCACTTCAAACTGTGACACAAAGATTCCCCAGACACGACACCAAGCAATGAAACCCACTCTCCAACTGCGGATATCCCAACAACTGACGCTCACCCCGCAGTTGCAGCAGGCTATTCGTTTGCTGCAACTCTCCACGCAGGATATGCATCAGGAAGTCGCGCGCATGCTGGAAGAGAACCCCATGCTGGAAGCGGCCGAGGAATCTACTGCTATTTTTCAAGTCGAGCCGCGCAGCAGTACCAGCACATCCAGCGACGAACCCGAACAGTCACGTAGCGATGACCGTGGCGCGGACGATTTTGGCGCGGATAATTTCGGCAATGAACCCGCCGACTGGAATACCGGCGGCGGCACGATGCGCAGTACCGATGACGAAGACGAAACCTACCCTGAACAAGCCGCCGAACAAGCCAGCCTGCGCGCGCATCTGCACAATCAATTGACCACCAGCTCGCTGGACAGCAAAGATCGCAATGTGGTCGGTATGCTGATCGATGCGCTGGATGAAAATGGTTATTTGGCGCAGGATCTGGAAGAACTTGTAACGCTGCTGCCCGCCGAACTTGAAATCACGCTGGATGATCTGGAGACCGCGCTGGTGCAACTGCAGCACCTGGACCAACCCGGCTTGGCTGCGCGCAATCTGGGCGAGTGTCTGGCTCTGCAACTCAAAGCCCTGCCGGAAGACACCCCGCACCACGACTTGGCGATCCGCCTGGTGAGCCAGCATCTCGATTTGGTGGCCGCGCACGATTTTTCCAAAATAAAGAGGTTGCTGCGCTGTTCGGACGATGCATTGCGCGCTGCACAGTGCCTGATCACAGGCATGAATCCCAAACCCGGCGCGGAGTTTGGCAAAAGCGTTGCCGATTACGTGGTGCCTGATGTGGTCGTGGAGAAACACAAAAACAAATGGCGCGCACGACTCAATGTGGAAGCAATGCCCAAGCTGAGGGTAAACCAGATTTACGCCAACATCTTGCAACAACGCGGCGATAAAAGCTCCTCGCAACTCGCAACGCAATTGCAGGAGGCGAAGTGGCTGATCAAGAATCTGCAGCAGCGTTTTGAAACCATCCTGCGCGTCGCCCAGGCCATCGTGGAGCGGCAAGGCAACTTTTTCGAGCATGGCGAAATCGGGATGCGCCCGCTGGTGTTGCGAGAAATCGCCGAAGAGCTGGAGTTGCACGAATCAACGGTATCGCGCAGCACTACGCAAAAATTCATGCTGACCCCGCGCGGCATATATGAATTCAAGCATTTTTTTGGCAGCGGGCTGGCCACGGAAAGCGGCGGCACCTGTTCTTCCACCGCGATACGCGAATTGATCAAACAACTGGTCAACGCGGAAGACCAGCGCAAGCCGCTTACCGACAGCCGCATGGCAGAAATCTTGGCACAGCAGGGCATAGTCGTCGCCCGGCGTACCATAGCAAAGTACCGGGAAGCATTACGCATACTCCCGGTAAATCTCCGTAAATCACTCTAAACAAGGAGCACAACATGAACCTCCATATAACCGGACGCCACCTGGAAATCACACCCGCCATTCGCGACTATGCCACCGGTAAATTCGGCAAGATCAAACGTCACTTCGACAACGTGATTGACGTGAACATCATCCTTTCCGTCGACAAACTGAAGCAGAAAGCCGAGGCCACCGTGCACATCAGCGGCAAGGATGTGTTCGTGGAATGCGATGACGAGAACCTGTACGCTGCGATCGATGCGCTGGTGGACAAGCTGGACCGCCAAGTGGTGAAGCACAAGGAAAAGCTGTCCGCGCGTCGCCATGATGATTCCGGCAAACATGCAGCGGTAGAATAATCAACAACGGGCGGCATTGCAGCCGCCCATTTTTATCTGTCCCTAATAATGAACCAGATCAGCAAAATCCTGCTGCCCGACAACATCCTGTTGGACACCGAATCCACCAGCAAGAAACGTGTGTTCGAACGCGTCGGCTTGCTATTTGAAAACAACCAGCAGATCGCGCGCAGCCAGGTATTCGACAGCCTGTTCGCCCGCGAGAAGCTCGGCTCGACCGGCTTGGGCCAAGGTGTGGCGATCCCGCATGGCCGCATCGCCAAGCTGCGCGATGCCACCGCAGCGTTCGTAAAAACTTCCCATCCTATTCCGTTCGATGCGCCGGATGGGCTTCCGGTTGACTTGATTTTCGTGTTGCTGGTACCGGAACGCGCCACCGATCTGCATCTGCAGATTCTTGGCGAGTTGGCGCAAATGTTCAGTGACACGCAATTCCGCAATCGCATGATCGCCTGCGAGGACACTGCCGGCATCTATCAATTGTTTAATGACTGGAGCAGCGTGGCATGAGCCAAGTCAACGTCCGGCAACTGTTCGAAGACAAGCAGGAGCGGCTGCAGCTCACCCGTGTTGCCGGAGCCGACGGCACCGATCGCACCATCGACAGCGATGAGGTCAATACCTCCAACAAGGGTCTCATCGGCCATTTCAACCTGATACATCCGAACTGGGTGCAGGTGCTCAGCGAAACCGAACTGGATTATCTGCGCAATCTTAGCTCAGAACAGCGCAACGACGCGTTTCATCAAATCGAACAAAACGGCACAACCTGTTTGATCGTGGCAGGCGCAAAAAATATCCCGGCAGAATTGATCGCTTTCGCCAACCGCTCGAATATTCCGCTGTTCGCCTCACCCAAGGCCAGTGTGCATTTGATGTGGCTGGTTCGCCACTATCTCGCCAAGGAGCTGGCCGAAGCCACCACCCGCCACGGCGTGTTTCTCGACGTTCTGGGTGTCGGCGTGATGATCACCGGCGAGAGCGCGGTGGGCAAAAGCGAACTCGGGCTGGAGCTCATCTCGCGCGGCAGCGGACTGGTTGCCGATGACATCGTCGAATTGCATCGCATCGCACCAGACACGCTGGAGGGTCGTTGCCCGCCACTGTTGCGCGACTTTCTCGAGGTGCGCGGTCTGGGTGTGTTGAACATCCGCACCATGTTCGGCGAAACGGCCGTGCGGCGCAAAAAGAGCCTGAAACTCATCGTGCATCTGCATCGCCCGCCCGGCGGCGACCTGTCACAAATGGAGCGACTGCCCATCAACGCCACGCACCAGGAAGTCCTCGGCGTGAACATCAGTACCGTGAATATCCCGGTGGTCGCCGGACGCAACCTCGCGGTGTTGGTGGAAGCCGCCGCGCGCAATTTTGTCCTGAAACAGCGCGGCATCAACAGTATGGACGAGTTCATCGCCCGGCATGAGCAACTGCTGCACGAAGACGAATAGAAACCAGATGCAATTATTCCTGATCAGCGGCCTGTCCGGCTCCGGCAAGAGCATCGCGCTCAAGGTGCTGGAGGACAGCGGCTATTACTGCGTGGACAATCTGCCCGCCGACCTGCTGGCTGCACTGGTGGAACATCTGCAGCGTGCCGGTTACAGCAACATCGCCGTCAGCATAGACGTGCGCAGTGCCAACAGCGTGCAACGCCTGCCGCCGCTGTTGCAGCAAATCAAGCAGCAAGGAACTGACGTTCACGTGTTGTTTATGGATGCACAGACAGACACGCTGGTAAAAAGATTTTCCGAGACACGCCGTCTGCACCCGCTCAGTGACGGGATTCGTACCCTGCCGGAATGCGTCAGCCACGAGCGCGAACTGCTGACCGAGATCAGCGACATCGGCCATCACATCGACACCACCGAACTCAACGCCAATGCACTGCGCGCCTGGATCAAACAATTCATCAAAGTGGATCGCGCGCGACTGACGCTGTTGTTCGAGTCGTTCGGCTACAAACACGGTATCCCGCTGGATGCAGACCTGGTGTTCGATGTGCGCTGCCTGCCCAACCCGCACTACAACCCTGAGCTACAACCGCTTACCGGACGTGATGAGGCGGTGATCGAATTTCTGGACAACACCCCCAGCGCACAGGATATGTTTGGCGACATCCGTGATTTCGTGGAACGCTGGCTGCCGAGTTTCGTCGCCGACAATCGCAGCTATCTGACCGTGGCTATCGGCTGCACCGGCGGACAGCACCGCTCGGTCTATCTGGCCGAAAAGCTCGCGCGATATTTTGAGCATCAGCAACAGGTGCTGGTGCGCCATCGCGAACTGACTCAATAATCTCAGGAACAACCATTAACCACGGAATACACGGAATAAAAACCATGAATTGTTCTTTATCCATCATTCCCCGATTGGAAATAAAACCCAACAGCCCATTGATAAGATCGGGACAGGTCTCGCTTTTTTCAGTGTGTTCCGTGTATTCCGTGGTTATGAATTGCGTTTGTTCAGGATGATGTACACCGCTGCGTTGCAACACATCAAGCTGGGCGACTGGCTGACGCTGTTGCTGGGCAGCATCTTCGTCGCGCTGCTGACATTCAAACTGTGGAGCGGCGACCTTGCCGACAAGGCTATCATCCGCAGCGGCGGAAAGATATTTCGCGAAGTGCCGCTGTCACGCGACCAGCAGATCGAAGTGCCCGGCCCGCTTGGCGTCAGCATCATCAGCATTCAAAACCGCAAGGCGCGCATCGCCTCCGATCCCAGCCCGCGCCAATACTGTGTGCGCCAAGGCTGGCTGCAACAAGCCGGCGAGATCGCGCTGTGCCTGCCCAATCAGGTCAGTGTCGAATTGGCGGGCAGCAGGAAGAAATATGACAGCCTCAATTATTAAAATCAGGACTGAGGATCGAGGACTAAGGACTGAGGAAAAGCAGATCAGCGGGTTCTACTCAGTCCTTAGTCCTTGCCACTCAGTCCTTCTATAAATTATGACCACCTCGACCATCAATCTAAACACCACCGCCGAAGACCACCATATCGCGCGCATGGCAGCGGTGGCGCTCGGACTCACGATACTGGAAAGCGCCATCCCCTCGCCGCTGCCCGGCGTCAAACCGGGGCTGGCCAACATCGTCACGCTGATCGTGCTGGCGCGTTACGGCTGGCGCACCGCCGCGTGGGTGTCGCTGTTGCGCGTCGTGGCGGGCAGCTTGCTGTTCGGAAATTTTCTGACACCGGGATTTTTTCTCAGCCTGTCCGGCGCAGTGCTCAGCCTGATCGTGCTGGCTTTCGCCCGGCACTTGCCGGCGCGCTGGTTCGGACCGGTCAGCCACAGCATCTACGCCGCCTTCGCGCACATCACCGGACAGATGCTGGTGGTATACCTGTGGCTGATCCCGCATGCCGGTATCGCCTATTTGATCCCGATCTTCGCCACCGCCGCACTGGTGTTCGGCACCGTGAACGGGTTGATTGCGGCGCGTTTTATGGATAACTTTAAAAAGCCTCTTGACCACGGAATACACGGAAGAAAAGCAATATAGTGAGGAATGCCGAATATTCGCTCTTTGCATTCTTCCGTGTATTCCGTGGTTATAGCTTGGATTTTTTAGGATAATGCCTGTACGCTCAACACACTCAACCGAGAATACAACTTGAAAACAATCACCCTGGCTTTCACCGGTGCCTCCGGACTGCCCTACGGCATGCGCCTGCTGGAATGCCTGTTGCAAACCGGCCAGCGCGTGCATCTGGTGTATTCGCAAGCCGCGCAGATCGTCGCCAAGCAGGAACTGGATTTCACGCTGCCGAACCGCCCGCAGGATGCCGAGCAGATGCTCAATGAACGCTTCGGAAAATTCAGCGGCGAGCTGAAAGTGTTCGGCATCCAGGACTGGTACGCGCCTATGGCCTCCGGTTCCAATCCCGGCGACGCGATGGTGGTCTGCCCTTGCACGATGGGCACGCTCGGCAAAATCGCAGGCGGGATTAGTGATGATTTAATTGCGCGTGCCGCCGACGTGATGCTCAAGGAAAAACGCACATTGATTTTGGTACCGCGCGAGATGCCGTTCTCCGCAATCCATCTGGAGAACATGCTCAAGCTCTCGCACGCCGGCGCCGTCATCATGCCGCCTAATCCGGGTTTCTATCACCACCCGCAGACTGTGCAGGATATTGTGGATTTTGTGGTGGCGCGGATACTGGACCATTTGGGTGTGGAGCAAGAGTTGATGAAGAAGTGGGGAGAGTGAGTTTGTCGGGGGTAGCACGACAGCTTAGGCAGTTCTTGTTGAGCTTGTCGAAACATGAATGGCCGAAAGCAAAGTCAACTTCGCCGGTGGTAGACCGGCAGCTAGTTACTTTCTTTTGCTTCGCCAAAATAAAGTAACCAAAGAAAAGGCGACGCCGGTTTGCC
>Ga0207926_1000312_pt1 | contig 25115 bp, 20 predicted proteins | sample NGESurdeep072012_8_FD_184454 | JGI IMG/M metagenome (GOLD analysis project Ga0207926, IMG submission 184454) | Arctic peat soil microbial communities from Barrow, Alaska - NGEE Surface sample 210-1 deep-072012 (SPAdes) | ecosystem: Environmental > Terrestrial > Soil > Wetlands > Peat ...
GTGGTGCGGGAAATCCGCACGCCACGTTCTGTGGGAACCGGGGGCGGGCGACCGCCTCCGGTGACCCGGTGGGCGGTCAGCAATGACCGTCCCTACCGCGCTTGGTTTTCGCAAGGTTTGTGGCGTCCATGAATCGCTCGATCGATATCGATGACCTCTGGCGCATCGCTGCGAGGAAATCGCGGAGTTCGCCGCTACCTCCAAATGATCTTCATATCGAGGGCTTGCGCTGCCTCGCGGCGGCGCTGGAGAGCGAAGGCCGCTACGATGCCGACGCATTGCGGCTGCTGCAGCGGGAGATATTCGCCCGGATCCTCGCAGATCAGAATTTTTCCGGGGACCTGATCCTGCACCCCGGAATTGCCGATGTGCCGGTGCATCGGCCGCTTTTGGTGGCGGGGTTTGGCCGCACCGGAAGCACGCTGCTGCACAATTTGCTGGCGCTGGACGCGAATGCGCGGGCGCCGTCGCTGTGGGAGCTGTGGACGCCGTCGCCGCCGCCGCATCCGGCGACCGATGCCACCGATCCGCGAATCGAGATCGCGCAACGTCGCCTCGACGCCTTTACCCGGGCCGACCCGCTGATCCTGCAAATCCATCCGATGCAGGCGCGCGCGCTGACCGCCATGCTCTATCAGGTCCCGGAATACTGGGCGTGGTTGAGGCAATTGGGCGTTTCTGAGCTTGGCGAACTCTATTCCCACTACCGGCTGCAGGTGCAGCATCTGCAGCTGTTTTCCCGTCGCGAACACTGGCTGAGCAAGGCACCTTCGCATCCGCATTTTATGCCGGTACTGTTCGATGTATTTCCCGACGCAAACGTGATCAGGCTGCATAGGCATCCCTGTTATGCGGTGCCTTCCTTTTGCAGCCTCGTCGCACGCTACCGTGGGCTGTTCTCGAAGCGAGTCGACTCTCGCGAGATCGGAGCAACCATCCTCGATATGTTCGCTGATGGTATGAGGCGATCGATGGCCGTCGCGCCACAACGCGATGAGGCGCAAATCATCGATATCAGTTACGACGACCTGGTAGCCTCTCCGATTGCCGTGGTTGGCCGCATCTACGCGCAATTCGGCTATCGCTATAGCGCAGCGTTCGAACAGGATATGGCGCGCTACATCGAGAGCGAACGGGCCGCGGTGAGGCCGCGGCATAGCTATTCGCTCGAGCAATTCGGGCTGTCACCGGCGCAGGTCATCGAGCGATCGGCGGAATACCTGGCCTGGGTGCAGCCGCGCTGCGGCGAGCTCGCGGCATAGATCAGGCGCCGCGAGGCAAGGCCTCACGGCGCGCAGCCGCAAACGGCCGCCACCGGTCTTCAGGTCCCGTGAGGGGGTTCGTCTTGCAGCGGATGCTTGTCGTCCGGGTAGCGGCTCTTGAGGAGCACCGTGATGCCGCCCCGCGTGGCACGGGTGTCGGGCGCGTGCCAAATCGTGAGCTCATGATCATAACCAGGAGACCAGGCAAAGGTGATCTGGGTGGGCGGCTTGGTCGATAGCGCGTGGTAGATGGTAGCACGCAGCGCTTCCTGCATGCTCATGGGTATGCCGGTGAGATATTTGGTCCAGTCCTTATGCAGTGCCATCTTGGAGTGCACGACGACACCGGTCGCGAGCGGCTTGCCCGGCGCGTACATTTCGCGTTTTTCTGCCAGCTCCTTGATGCCGTCCCTGCCGAATGCAGTATTGAGTTGGCCAAGAATAGTTTGAAGTCCGGGCATGTTTATCTCCCCAATTTGACTGTCGTGTGCAATATTCCGATACAACGTAAGATGTCATTTATAAACGTATCGGGGACGACCCATCTACTGGGATTGCGTTGCCCTCAGGCGCCGCCGTTTCGATGCTTTGCTACCGCATCGGGCGCTCGGCTTTGTCTGAGGCCGAGTTCGATCTTTTCGGCGAGATCCTGCACCAGGGGCTGGTAGAGCAGCGCGCCGGTCTCCTCCATCAAGGCCCGGACCTTCGGCAGTTCAAGCCCGGCGCGTTCGGCGGCACCCGCCTGCAACAATACTTCCGCCAGGACGATGCGTGCGAGGCACTCCGGAATGCGGGCGGCCCGCGCGCTCGCCACCGCGATCGCTTCGGCGGCCGTGCGCCCGGCGCTGTCGAAGTCCCCTTTCAATCGATAGGCGTCGGCCAGGTCGGCGAGAATGCGGGCTTCGCCCTCCAGTCCGGCTCTTTTCATCCGCGCGAAAGACAGCGCCTTCTCGAGTTGGTCGGCTGCAGCCTCGAACCGGCCCGAGGTCATGTGAGAGATACCCCGGCAGGCCAGGGCGCTGACGCGCTCGTAGGGACTGTCGCTATCGACCGCCATGCGCATGGCCCGCTCGGCATGATGCTCAGCGAGGCCCTTGTCATTCTTGCCCCGGGCCAGGTCTACATACGCGACGTTTGCCAAATGGAGCGTGACGTCGTTCGGGCCGACATCGGCCTGCAGCATTCGGTCGAGATATGGCCTTGCCTCGTCAAACCGGCCAAGCAGCACCAGAATCTGTCCCTGCATGACGGTCAACCATTGTTCGACGTCGAAGCCCATCAGCTGGCGATCCCACTCGCTGATTTCGTGAGCCCGGCTGGCCGCCTCGATGCTCACCTTCAGCGCTTCGTCCAGGTGTCCCGCGAGGCGCAGCGCCTGGGACAGCGAGGCCATCAGCATCGGCTCCACACTTCCGTCCTTGACGTCGATGGCCAAGGCCTCGCGCATGCGCAGCACATAATCATCCGCCGACCCGTTCACCGCCAGAATTCTGCCGAAGGCGGCATGGGCCCAGGCGTTTCCCCGCATGTTGCCCGCTGCAAGCGCCAGCTGCCGGGCTTCTTCGAACCAGCGCTGCGCCTCCTCGGTCGGCATTCCTTCGCGCCAGCCGAATCCCATGATCTGCAGGCACGCCTGCATGCGAAGAAAGCCGGTCGATTCCGAAACCGGCTGGGTGGACAGAAGCTGGTAACTCTTTGTCCAGCTTCGCAGCCCCTGGCTTGAGTCGTGCGCGCCGATCCAGAAGGCGGCACGGATATTGGCCTGCGCTGCTTCCATCAGCTCACCCGCTTCTTCGAGGTGATAGGCCAGCAGGCTGATGCGTTCTTCGCGAAGATCGGCGAAATCGAGCTTGATGGCGCGCGCCACCTTGGCATGAATCGCCCGGCGTCTGTCGCGCAACAACGAGCGATAGCAGACCTCCTGAATGAGCGGATGGCAGAAGGCGTGAAGCCCCGGCTCGGTCAGCGGAAGCTCGCGCAATAGCTCGGACCGCCGCAATCGCCGAAGTGTTTCCGCAAGCTCGGCCGGCTTAAGGCCGGTGACGCTTTCCAGGATCGTGGCCGGGACTTCTCGACCGATCACGGCCGCGCACTGCAGCACCTGCCTGGCGGGTTCATCGAGATGGTCGATTCGCGCCGCGAGCAGGGCTTCGATCGTGGCCGGCAACGGGATCGCGTCGATCCCGCCGGCCAGGCGATACGCGCCGCGCGTGCCTTCGAAATCGCCGCGCTCGATCAGCGAGTGGACCAGCTCTTCGATGAAAAACGGGTTGCCCTGGGCACGTTCCGCGATGTGGCGCGAGATCAGCGCCAGCGAGGTATCCCTCGTACAACAGATCGTTGGCTTCCTTGCGATCGAGAGGAGACAGGTTGACCTGCCTGTAGTGCGTGCGCTGCATCCAGGTGGCTACGTAGTCGTATCGGAAATTGAACAGCAGCAGCGTCGTCGTGCCGATCACCGCGTCCACCATGGCTTCGACAAACTCGGCGCTAGCGGCATCGATCCAATGCAGATCCTCGACGAGAACGACAGCCGGGTGCCCGGGCCGACTGGAGCGCACGATGTTGCGCACCAGTTCGATCAGCCGCATCTTCCGCGTGGCGGGATCGAGCCTGGGCGCCGGGTGCGCGGCGTCGCTCAGACCCAGGAAATCCAGAAGCAGCGGAAGCGTATCGCCGGAGGCGGGCAGGTCTGCGATCGTCTTGGCCACCTGGCGCCGCGCTTCGTCCGGCGGCTGAGCTGGCTTGATGCCAAGATAGTCGCGCAGCAATTCGAGGATCGGCTGGTAAGGCGTGGCGTACCCGTGGGCCATTACCCGGGTCTCGTAGACGCGGATGCCTCGTTTGCGGCAGCTTTCGGCAAACTCGAAGCAGAGCCGGCTCTTGCCGGATCCCGCCTCTCCCACGACGCCGACAACGCGCGCCTCGCTGTTCGTGGCGCTCGCCAGTTCGGCGTCGAGCGCGTTGAACTGCGCGGTGCGACCGATCAGCAGGCTGAGATGCCGCTGGCCGCGAAAAATCACGCTCGCCGGGGCGTGCCGGAGGCGCAGCAGACTAAAAACCTCGACCGGTTCCGACAGACCGCGAACCGTCTGCCGGCCGAGTGAGGTGGCTTCGACGAATTGCCGGGTGGCCGCAGCCGTATCACCGGTCAGCAGGATCTCGCCAGGCTGCGCCATCTGTTCCATGCGGGCCGCCAGATGCGCCGCCGAACCGGCAACGTCATAGGTCTGATAGAGGCTGTTTTCGACCGCCTGGACCACGACCTCGCCGGTGTGGATTCCGACCCGGATCTTCACATCGGGGTCCGCGAGCCGGGCGACCGACGCCTGCATGGCCAGCGCCGCCGCGCAGGCGCGCACCGCATGATCCTCGTGCGGCCGGGGTGCGCCAAACAGCGCCATGATGCCATCCCCGGTCACCTTGTTGACCACACCGTCGTAGCGGTCGACGGCACGCCTCATCGCGTCGATGGCAGGCTGCATGCGGCGCATCGCGTCCTCGGGGTCGGAACGATCGATCAGACCGGTCGAATTGCTGATATCGGCGAAAATCACGGTCAGGCGCTTGCGCTCTCCGCCGCTGGCGCTGAGGGCCCGCAGCACCTCCTCCGCGGACGGCCGGGCCGGGGCCGCCGGGCCTAGGGGGGCGCTGCACTTGCCGCAAAAATGGCTGCCGGGCCGGTTGATGTGACCGCAAGCTGGGCAGACGGCCTCGAGGGGCTTCCCGCAGGCTTCGCAGAACGCATTTGTCGCGCTGTTGTCGCTGTCGCAGTGCCGGCAGTGCATTCGCGAGACCTTGAGCCGCCCAAAATGGCCGCTGGTCAGACTACCGCGGGATTGAGGACGTTTCCACGGCTAAGACGCGGGCCGGCAGGCCCGGCTCGGCTCGCGGCTATTTTTGCGAAATTTTGCCTGCTGGCCGACCCGCGCAGCTCCGCTGCCGGCATTCGGCATCGGGCCTCGCTCAGCGCTTGACGAACTGAATGGGTCCGACCGGGGGGTTAAACGGAATGAACAGCGCGTCGACCTTGCCGGTGCCGGCTCTATGGAACACGATGAACACCTTGTGGTCGGCGCCGAATGCGCGAATGTCGAAATAGAACGTCGTGTCCGACAATTGATGAAGTGGCCAGCTCAAGCCATAATAGCTGATGTTGAGTTCACGAGGCCCGAGCCGAAACTTCCCGGACCGGATGATAAACATCAGTCGATGTATATCGAGAGCCCGCGATTGACGCCGCCGCGCCCGGCCGGCAACGCGGAGACCGGAACGGCCATTGGACAGTTGATCGAGAGCTGCCGCGTTGGCCTGATCGCGGGCGTTGCCTTCCTCGTCAATCGTGATGGCCTGGCCAATAATGATAACGCGCCGGGTGATAGTCTGACGTTGCGGACCGGACGCGCCTTCGAGCGCGAGCTGCGGACGGGGCTTCGGGTGCTGCTCGTCGCCGGCCTGTTGGCCGGCGGCTGGACCGTGCTGATGCCGCTGGCGGGGGCTGTCGTGGTTCCCGGCAATCTTGTGGTTCAATCGAACGTCAAGACTATCCAGCATCCGACCGGCGGGGTTGTCGCAGAGATAGCAGTCCACAATGGCATGCGGGTCGGCGTCGGCGATTTGCTGGTACGGCTCGACGCCACCCAGGCGCAGGCCAGCCTTCAGATGGTGAGCAAGCAGCTCGATGAAGTTCGGGCCCGGATTGCACGGCTGCTCGCCGAGCGCGACGGCCTCGCTCGGCTTGAAGTGCCAGCCGAATTGATGGCGCGATCGGGCGATGGCGCCGTCAAGACCCTGCTGGCGTCGGAGGAGTCGCTATTCAAAGCCCGAGCGAATGCGCGTCGAAGCCAGACAGACCTTCTGCAAAGCCGGGTCTCGCAGCTCGGCGAGGAGATTAGTGGCCTTGATGCCCAGGTCGGGTCCAAGACGAGGCAACTGGAGCTGATCGCCGGGGAGCTTTCGGGAGTCCAGGAACTGTACGACAAGCGGCTTGTGCCGCTGACGCGGCTCACGACCTTGCAGCGCGAGGCCGCGCGAATCGAAGGCGAACGTGGGCAACTGACGTCGGCGATCGCCGAGACAAAATCAAAGATTGGCGAGGCCCAGCTTCAGATTGTGCGGCTCGATCAGGATTTTCGGACCGAAGTTGTAAAGGAACTTGGCGAGACCCAGGGCAAGGAAGCCGAACTTGTGGAGCGCGGCGTCGCTGCGCGGGATCTGCTCGATCGAATCGAAATCCGCGCGCCGACTTCGGGGGTGATCCATCAACTTTCCGCGCACACCATCGGTGGCGTCATCCGCGCCGGCGACGCGATCATGGAAGTCGTGCCGGATTCGGATGAATTGCAGATCGAGGCGCGGCTGCAACCCAACGATATTGACCAGGTGAAGATGGGTCAGAAGGCGTTTATCCGCTTCTCGGCCTTCAACCAGGGTGTGACGCCGCAGCTCAACGGCATCGTGTCCTATGTGTCGGCCGACACCAGCCACGATCAACAGACGAATGCGCCATATTTCACGGTCAGAGTGACGCTTCCCGAGGAGGAACGTCGCCGGCTGGCCGGCCTGCAGCTCGTCTCGGGTATGCCCGCGGAAGTGTTCATGCAGACAGGCAGCCGGACAATGATGAGTTACCTGCTGAAGCCGATTACCGATCAGCTCCAGCGCGCTTTCGTCGAGCGATGAGTTCGTACTAGGCAAGGCCTGCGAAATGATTGGCCCCTCAGCATACGGCAGCTTCGAAGTGAAAAGCCTCACTGCCGCTTTTGGCTCGGCTTTCTCGGCGGGGAGGGGTTGTCGCCAGCTCCGGCTTGCGGTTCGAACTTGCGGGTCACCTTGATGGCGGCCTGGCTGATATCGAGAAGTGAGCGGTGGCCTTCCTCCATCAAGGCGCCGGAACGCTTATTGAAACTCTCGGCCAGTTCCCGAATGGACTTCACTTTCTCATAAAGTTCGTCGGCCTTTCCGTTAGCAAGGCCGGGCACGACGTTATCGATTTTTGTCATGGCGCTGTCGAAGCTTCCGAAGGCAGTGTCGGCTTTGCGTATGATGCTATCGATCGCGTAGCCCTTGCTCGCCAGCGACGCCGTATACGTCTCGAAATTGAGCAGCGCATCTTTCAGCACCACCCGATTATTGACGAGGAGCCGGTCGACGTTGTGCAGTGTATCGCGGATCGACTCCGTCTCGCTGAGGTCGGCCCTCAGGGTCGGAACGCCATCTTCATCCAGCGGTACCGGAGGCGCGGCAGGTGCGCCGCCGGTCAGCGATATCGCCGCCACGCCGGTGAGCCCCTGGAATTCCAGGCCCACAACCGTGTCCTTGCGGATCGGGGCGCTGTTATCCAGCATGACCAGGGCGACAATCTTGCGAGGGTTGTCCAGCTTGAGGGATTTTACCTCTCCAACCTGAACCCCGTCGAAGTTCACGCTGCCGCCCTTGCGCAGTCCACTGGCGGAGCCTTCGAAAACGATGCGAAGCGGACCTTGCTGCTGGATGCTGTGGATCTTCCGGAACCCAAGCAGGCCGACAAACGCCACGGCGATGACCGCTAGCGTCGTGGATCCGATCGTCAGGTTGCTCGCCCGCGTTTTCATCCCGGAATCCTGCTGCGATGTGCCTGCTTGAGAGGGGCCAGCGCACCTCGCCACCTCTTAATTGTACCGGCAAAGCAAAGCGAGCGAAAGGTTCAATGCGGTGGGCGCCATGCCTGCCGGCGCTTCTTGACAGCCCAAAACCGCAGCGTCACCCTCGATCAAGCTCTTGCTGCGCGCCTTGCAACGAAAAATAAGAGTGCTGGAGGAACCCGATGCCAAAGCTGCTGCGCGTGGACGAAGTCACAGCCTATCGCGACCGTGGCTACCACTTCCCGATCGACGCTCTGAGCGCGAGCGAAGTGGCCGATTTTCGCCGCAAGCTCGAGGACTATGAGGCCAAGAGCGGTGGCCCGATCAAGGCCGAGATGCGCCACCGCAGCCACGTGCTCTTCACCTGGATCGACGAGATGATCCGCCACCCGAAGATCCTCGATGCCATGGAGGACCTGCTCGGACCGAATATCCTCTGCTGGAACACCAGCTTCTTCATCAAGGAAGCGCGCGATCCCGGCTTCGTCTCCTGGCATCAGGATGCGACCTATTGGGGTCTCAGCTCATCCGACGTCGCCACCGCCTGGATCGCCATCTCGCCGGCGAACAAGGTTTCCGGCTGCATGAAGTTCATTGCCGGGACCCACCAGAGCCAAGTCAAGCACGAGGACACCTTCGACCAGAACAACCTCCTCACCCGAGGTCAGGAGATCGCAGTTGATGTCGACGAGGCAAAGGCGGTCTATGTGGAGTTGAAGCCCGGCCAGGCCTCGCTTCATCACGTGCTGCTGTTTCACGGATCGGAGCCGAACCGCTCCGACGACCGGCGCATCGGCCTCGCCGTCCGCTACATCCCGACCCACCTGAAGCAGGCCGTCGGCATGCGGGATTGGGCGACGCTGGTGCGCGGCAAGGATACGTACGGCCACTTTCAACCCGCATACGTGCCAAAGCGCGACCTCGAGCCCGAGGCACTGGTTTTTCACAAGGAAGTATCGGAGGAGCAGGTGCGCGTGCTTTATCGCGGCACCGGCAAGACCGCCTACCGCGCGTGATGCCGACGTGCCACTGTCCTAAGGCAGCTTAAGTCAGCGTCCATTCTTCGGCGCTTGCGCCGGCCAAAGCCCGGACCCGCGCCTCGTCGGCGGCAAGTTCCTGGGCCGGCCCTGAATAGACGACGATGCCGTCATTCAGCACATAGGCGTTGTCGGCAATTTCCAGACTCATCCGCGCGTTCTGTTCGACCAAGAGAACTGAGATGCCCTCAGCCTTCATCTGCTGGACGATGCGAAACACTTCGCGCACGATAAGCGGCGCCAGTCCCTGCGAAGGCTCGTCGAGAATCAGGAGCCTTGGATTCAGCAGCAGCGCGCGACCGATCGACAGCATCTCCTGTTCGCCGCCGGAAAGCTGACGGCCGCGATTGAGCTTGCGCTCCTCGAGGCGGGGGAACAGCTGGTAGATTCGCTCGACGTTCCACGGGCCGCCACGTTCGAGCGGAACCTTGAGATTTTCCTCGACGCTGAGATTGGCAAAGATGCGCCGGCCTTCAGGCACATAGCCCACTCCCTTTGCGGCGATGCGAAAGGTCGGCCAACGCGTGGTGTCCTCACCGAAGATGGTGATTTTGCCTTCGCGCGCCGGCGTAAGGCCCATCAGACTCCGCAGCGTCGTGGTCTTTCCCGCGCCATTGCGTCCCAGCAGCGCGGTGATCTTGCCCTCGGCAACCTCAAGGCTGACGCCATGCAGGATATGGCTCTTGCCGTAATAGGTGTGGAGGCCTTCGGCTGTCAGTGCTGCGGTCATGCGGCATTGCCCAGATAAGCGGCCTGAACGGTCTCGTTGGCGGCGATCTCCTGGGGCGTGCCTTGCGCCAGCATTCTGCCCTGATCGAGCACGCAGATGCGGTCAGCGAGATGAAATACCACGCGCATATCGTGTTCAATCAGCACGATGGTGTAGTTGCTGTCGCGGTGCAGCCGGCGGATGAGCTGGGTTATCTGGTAGGTTTCCTGGTCGCCCATGCCGGCGGTCGGTTCGTCGAGCAGCAGCAGATGCGGTTTCAATGCCAGCGCCATCGCGATCTCGGCGGCGCGTTGATCGCCGTGTGCGAGTTCGCCGACCAATCGATCCGTCTTGGTCTCCAGCGACACCAGTTTGAGCGTCTCTTCGACGCGCAGATTGATTTTCGCCTGTTCCGAATGGTTGATCCAGGGCCGCAACCGATATCCGCCGGCCACTTCCGCGGCAATGCGGACGTTTTCGAAGACGGTGAGTTCCGGAAAAATCTCGGTAATCTGGAAAGTTCTGGCCATGCCGCGCGTGACCCGCTCATGGGTGGAAAGTTTCGTGATGTCGCGGCCATCGAAGGTGATGGCACCGGAGGTCGGCGGAAAAAATCCGCTGATCAGGTTGAAGAAGGTGGTCTTGCCCGCGCCATTCGGTCCGATGATCGCGCACAGCTCTCCCTTGGCCACGCTGAGCGATACGTCCCGCACCGCCACGAGATTCCCGAACCTCTTGGTGACGTTGTTGATTTCGAGAACGTTCATGCCTTGCTCCGCTGAATGAAGCCAAGCAGCCCACGCGGGAAAAACAGGACGACGAGGACGAAGAGCAGCCCCACGAACGACATCCAGTTGACGGTGATGCTCGACAGATAATCCTGCAGCACCACGAACACGGCGGCGCCGAGCAGCGGTCCCCAGAAGCTTCGCATGCCGCCCATCACTGCCATCATGACGAAATCGCCGGACTGGCTGTAATGCAGGCCCCTCGGATCGGCGAAGTTGTTGACGAGCGCATAGAGCGCGCCGGCAAACCCCATGAAGAAGCAGGACAATGTGAACGCGATCCAGATGTGCCGTTCCACGGGGATGCCAAGGAAGCGGGCGCGGCGCTCATTCTCGCGGATCGCGATCATGGTGCGGCCGAAGGGCGAGCGCAGAATAAATGCCATGGCGCCGACAACCAGCGCAAAGCAGAACAACACAAAGAAATAGAAGTTGTTGGCGCTGGAGAGAATGTCGAGCTTGAAGAAGCCAAAGTCGATCGGCTGGCGCGAGAAGCCACGCAGGCCGTCGTCACCGCCGGTCAGCGAACTCCACTGAAACGCGATGTAATAGAAAACCTGGCCGAACGCGATCGTCACCATGGCGAAATAGACGCCACGCCGCCGCACGATCAGCGTGCCGAGGATGGCGCCGCAAAGGCCGCCCAGCAGCATTCCCGCGACAAGCGCCAGCGGCGTGCTTGGCGCCAGGAATTTCAGCGTTAATCCTGCGCCATAGGCGCCAAGGCCGAAATAGGCGGCATGGCCGAACGACAGCACGCCGGTAAATCCCAACAGGAAATTCACCGACATCGCCGCCAGTCCAAGCACAAGGACACGGGTTGCGAGCGCGGTATAACCGCCGAGCGGCACCATCCAATAGGGCGCGAGCAGCAGGGTTGCCCAGATCGCGGCGAGGACGATCAGCTTGCGTGTTTGCTCGGCGCTCAACTCATCATTCCTTCTTCGCCGAACAATCCGCGCGGGCGGACCAGCAGCACCACCGCCATCAGGACGTAGATCACCGCCTCGCTGGCTGCGGGGAGAAACACAGCGGTCAATCCCGACGCCACCCCGATCAGCAAACCGCCGACCAGCGTTCCCGGCAGGCTGCCGATGCCGCCGACAATGATGGCAATGAAGCTCGGCATCAAAAGGCCGGTGCCCATGGTCGGCTCGAGACCCAGTTGTCCGGCGGCAAGAACCCCGCTGAGACCCGCCAGAAAAATGCCGACCGCGAAATTAAGCGACCGCAACATTTGCACGTTGATTCCCAGCGCCGCGACGGTTTCGAGGTCAAGCGTGCCGGCGCGGATGCGAATGCCCAATCTTGTGTAGCGCAGCAGCAGGAACAGCAAGGTCACGGCAATCACCACCACCGCCACCATGAACAGGCGATAACCGGTAATGAAAAAGAATTCATTGCTGAGTGGCTGCGCCAGAAATGCGGGGATAGTGACCGGCTTGCCCTGCGGGCCAAAGATGAAGCGAGTGCCATCCTCGATCATGAACGCCAGGCCGAAGGTGAGCAGCAAGCTATAGAGCGGATCGCGTCCATAGAGCGGCCGGATCAGCACGCGTTCGACCGCTAACCCGATAACAGCAGTCAATGGCGGCGCAAGCAGCAGCGCGCCCCAGAAGCCGATATAGGGGGTAATCGTATAGGCGATGTAACCGCCGATGACGAGAAATCCGCCATGCGCGAAATTGATGACGTTGCTCAGATTGAGAATCAGAGAAAGGCCAAGCGCCATCAGCACGTAGAAGGCGCCGATGATGAGCCCGTTGGTGACATTAAACAGGAGAAGTTGCGTCATAAATCACCGGAAGGAAAACATGCGTATGATCCGGGAGGTATCACCTCCCGGATCAGGGAAATAGCGGGACTTTATGCTAGGCGGGCCACTGAATCGTGCAGCCCGTTTCACTGACAGCGGGTGCTGTCTTGTCGCCCGGGACAACTTCGTCCACGCGGTACAGATCTTCCGGATCGTCCTTGCCCTTTGACTGCGCCTCGCCCACGAAGGCAGACGTCATCAATTGATGATCGCCCTTGCGGTAATAAACCTTGTTCGGCTGCAGCTTGACATCGTCAGGCAGCTCGAAATTCTCCAGGGCCGCTGCGAGCTTGACCGCGTCGAGGGTCTTTTCCTTGTTCGCAACCAGGGCAAAGGTCATGGCCGAGGTGTAGCCGAACCAGTGCCGCGCGGTCGGCACATTCCCCTTGTTGACCTTGCGAATATCGGCGACGAATTTTTCGACGCCGGGAACGCCTGGCTGCTTCCAGTACCATTCGAACATCCAGACGCCGATGCGGGCTTCCGGCGGCAGCGCGGCCAGCGATTCCAGCTCCTGCTGCGTTCCCGCCACATGGATCTGCTTGTCGAGGCCAAACTGCACGACTTGCTTGAGGCAGTTGATCATGTCGGAGCCCTGCACCAGCAGGATCATCACGTCCGGATTGGCCGCCCGCGCCTTGATCAGGTAGGCGGAGAAATCCGTGGTGCCCAGCGGCGTCAGCTCATTGCCGGTAACGGTGCCGCCCAGCTTTTTCAAATCGTCGGTGCAGGCGTCATATAGCGTGTGGCCGAAGGCGTAGTCGGGCGTGATGAAATGCCATTTCTTGCCGTACTTGCTGAACAGCACGCTCGAGACCGAATTTGCTTCCATCCGCGTGGTGTTGCAGACGCGGAACACATTCCACTTGCAATCCTTGCCGGTAATCGAGTCGGTGTGGCCCCCGGAAACAATGTGCAGGATCTTCTTTTCACTGGTGACCTGGGCGATCGCGGCTGCAATGCCTGAATTGACGTCGCCGATCATGAAGTTGACCTGATCTCGTTCGATCAGCTTGCGCGCCTTTTGCACGCCGGTGCCGACGTCGTTGGCGGAATCTTCCACCAGCAGTTCGACCTGTCGTCCGAGAATGCCGCCCTTGGCATTCATTTGCTCGACGGCGAGCTTGGCTCCCATCACCTCGTTGCCGGCCGGTGCGGCGTAGACCCCGGTGAGCGGATCGACCATGCCCATCCGGATCGCGGTCTCGCCGCGCGCCTGGATGATGAAGGGCGATGCCACCTGGAAGGCGCCCAGCGCGGCGGCGCCCTTGATGAGCGTGCGACGATCGAATTTCGGGTTGAAAATCTGCGATGTCATGAGTTCTCCTCTGGGGGATTGTTGAGTTTCTTCTTGGAAGATGGTTCGGGTTACCTGGTGCCTTGAGGCACCAGGTAACAGGTCGTCTTGTGTCAGGCTAGGCCGGCCATTGTATCTTGCAGCCGGTGTCCTCGGCCGGTCCGGCAGCTTTTTCACCGGGCACGGGATTGCGTACCGTGAACATATTGTCCGGATCGCCCTTGGGCGGATGCGCCTCGCCGACAAACACGGTGCTCATCAATTCGTGGTCTCCGGCGCGGTAAGCCGGCGCCCCCGGTTGCAAGGCGATCTCCGGCGGCAGCTTGAATCCAGAAAGCGCGTGCGCCAGCTTTGGGGCGTCGAGCGTCTTCTCCTGGTTCGCGATCAGCGCCAGCGTCTGTACCGAGGCATAGCCGAACCAGTTGCGCGCGGTGGCCGCAACACCCGTAATTTTCTTGATCGAGGCATTGAATTCCGCGACGTGCGGTACGCCGGGCTGATCCCACCACCATTCCATGGTCCACCATCCGACGCGCGCGCCATCGGGCACGGCGCGTATGCTCTCAAGCTCAAACAAGGTGCCGCCGACAGCCATCTGCTTGTCCAGACCGAATTGGACAAACTGCTTGAGGCTTGAGACCTGGTCGCCACCACCCATGACGTTGATCAGCACCTGCGGACCGTAGGCCTTTGCCTGGATCAGGTAAGCCGAAAAATCCGGCGTCCCCAGCGGGACGAGGGAACCAGCGGAGGTGCCGCCCGCGGCTTTCAAGAGCTTTTCGAAGCCGGCCTGGACCGAGTGGCCATAGGCGTAATCCGGCGTGAGGAAATACCACTTCTTGCCGAACTTCTCCATCAGGGTAGCTGCGATGGCATTGGCGTCCATGGTGGTGGAGTTGCAGACCCGGAACACGTTCCACGAGCAGTTGACGCCGGTGACCGGATCGGTGTGGCCCCCCGAAACGATATGGAGCACCTTCTTTTCGCTGGTGACCTGCGCCATCGCGATCGCAATGCCGGAATTCACGTCGCCAATAATGAAACTCACCTGATCGCGTTCGATCAGTTTCCGGGTCTTCTGCACGCCGGTGCCGACATCATTCGCCGAATCCTCAATCAGGAGTTCGACGGGCCTGCCCAGGATGCCACCCTTCTTGTTGATCTCCTCAGCGGCGAATTTGGCTCCCACCACCTCGCTTTGCGCAATCGCGGCATAAACGCCCGTCAGCGGATCGACCATTCCGATCCGCACCGGCGTTTCGCCGCGGGCTTTGATGACGTAAGGTGATGAGAATTGCACCGCAGCAATAGCGGCGCTGGTCTTTAGAATAGTCCGCCGATCGACCGACCAGGATCGTTGCGAGGTACCCATGCTTGTCCTCCCAGACAAAGTGACATGTTTGATGGCAGGCATTCTTCGATGCCTTCAGAAGCCAGCAGCGTAACCCGTCCAGCAGGTTTTTGCCAATAGTAACCCCCTGAAAATCCTGCAACCTTCGGCCTAGCTAGGAGGTGTGCTCACAAAATACGCCGCCGGCGGTGCCTGCGATTGTAACAACCCGGTTCCGAGCTGAGCCGTCGTCATCATGGCCTTAATCCTGGCCTTGGCCGCCGCCATCTATCGCAAACTGACCGGATAGAGGTTCCTTCATTGCCGTTCACAGCCGACTGAAGAACTTAAGCAGCACCGCCCGTCGTGCCGACTCACGGGTAACGCAAGCGGCGTGCATTGTGATCGACATCGAGCCCTGGATTTTGTCGTCATAAAACTGGCACGTGGTGTCGCGATATGCCATCCAGGCGCGCTGCATGGCGTGCGCCTTGGCCGTCTGGCCATCATCGAGCGTTTCGAGCAGGCTCTTGTAGTTATCGTTGAGCAATCCGTCCCAGATCGAATTTTCTATGAGATAGCAGTCGACGACAATTGATTTATCGGCTTCTCCCAATGGTTTCTTGATGCAGGGCTCCGCGACAAGATTGAACAGGCACCGCCGCTCGCCCTCGTCCAGATCGTCCCGGTTCTTTGTCGCGCAATCCCGGATCGACGCGATTTCATGTGCCGTGGGCTTGCGAGTTTGAGCGTGGCTCAATTCAGCGGCAAAGCTTAGACCTAGTTGCAAGACGCAAATCAAGGCCGCCCTGAACGCCGGGTTGAATGAAGACCTCATTTTGTCATTCTCCCTCGATGCGCGAGTGGGAGCCTTACGGTTTTCGCTGAGCGTTCATGAGTTCGCGCCGTGGTCGATTGCCTGATACCGGGATCAATGGCTGGCGGCGCTCTTGGCTGCGGCGTTGTTGAGAACGATCAGAGCATCGACCGCGACGCCGGTCCTGGCATTGATCAGAAACGGATTGACGTCGATCGAAGCGATGCGGGTGCCGGCGTCTGCCATCAGGTTGGACAGGCCGACGAGTGCCTTAACGGCGGAGGCCTCGTGCAGCGCGGGTTTGCCGCGATAACCCCTGAGCTTCACGCCGGCCTTGGTCCGGTTGATCAATTCTTTGGCGTCGGTCGCATCGAGCGGAGCGCCGGCCAGAGCGACATCCTTCATGAGTTCGATGTCGACGCCGCCGGTGCCGAATAGCACCACCGGTCCCATCTCGGCGTCGAGCGCTGCGCCAACGACCAGCTCAAGCTCGGCCTTGACCTGCTGTGCAATCAGGATGCCCTCGAGCTTTGGCTTGTTCTTCAGTTTCTTTACCCGTGCGGTGATGTCGTTGAATGCCTTCTTGACTTCGGCTGGACTGTTGATGTTCAGCACCACGCCGCCGATGTCGGACTTGTGCAAAATCTCCGCGCTGACAACCTTGGCGACGACGGGAAAGCCGATTTTTTTGGCGATCTTCACGGCGTCTGCGGCAGTCTGCGCAATCTCTTCCTTCGAGACCGGAATGCCGTAAGCCTTGAGCAGTTTCTTTGACGCGACCTCGTCGAGCGCCGCACCCCTGGCGCTCTTGAGCGTGCGCTCCAATACCGCGCGCGTCGAAGCGCTGGAGCTCGATACCACATCGGGCACTTCCTTGCGCAGCGACGCGTAATCGATCAGCGCCTTGATCGCGCCCACCGCCCGATCCAGACCCTGCATGACGGCGATATGCGGCAGCGACTTGCGCAAGGCCTTGGTGAATTCGGTAAAGCCGATCGACATCGTGCTGATGTAGACAACGGGCTTGCTGGCGGCCCCCGCCATCTCGTTGACGATTCGCAAATTCCTTTCGCGCAATTCGTGCGGCGCCTTCGGCAGTTCAGAGTCGATGATGACGATGTCGGTATCGGGATCGTCGATCATGATCTTGATCGACTGCATGTAGACCGAGGGATCGACCACCGCGGCGAATCCCGCGTCCAGCGGATTGCCGACGATGCTGCCGGGGCCAAGCATTTTTGCAAGTTTGTCGCTTGCGTTCTGGCTCAGGCGAGCGAAGTTCAGGCCCGCCGCCGAGAATGCATCGATCAGGAGACCGCGCTTGCCGCCCGATAGCGTGACCGCGGCGATGCGATTGCCTTTCGGCGGATCGGCATGGACAAAGCATTCGGTGGTTTCGATCAGTTCGTCGAGGCCCCGGACGCGGATCACGCCTTCCCGTGTCGAGATGGCGTCGAATGTCTCGATCGAGCCGGCGAGCGCGCCGGTGTGCGCCATGGCGGCGGCGCGTCCGCCCTCGGACGCGCCGAGTTTGAGCGCGATCACCGGCTTGCCCGCGGCGCGCGCGGCCTTGCAGGCCGCGCGGAAGACCTTGGTGTTGCGCACGCCCTCAAGATAAACCACGATCACGCGGATAGACGGATCGGCCGCGAAATAGCTCATCAGGTCGGGGGTCTCGAGGCCAGCCTCGTTGCCGGTCGTGACCATGTAGCCGACGCCGACGCCGCGATCCTCCAGGGCCTGGCGGATCGCCATCACGATCGCGCCGGACTGACCGGCGATCGCGACGGGCCCCGCCGCCATCGTGACCACGCGGTCGTCGATATTGGTGAACATCTTTTCGCCGGCGCTCAGATTGCCAAGACAATTCGGGCCGGTGACCGCAAGCCCGGTCTCCCTGATAGCCTGCTGCAGTTCGGCGGCGAGCTTCTGGCTTTCATCGTCCTGCAATTCGCTGAAGCCGGAGGTCACGATGGTCGCCGAACGGGCGCCGGCCGCCGCGGCGTCGCGGACCACCTGAACCGCGAAGCGTGCCGGCACCAGCACCAGCACGTGATCGGGTTTGTCCGGCAGGCTGGCAAAATCCTTGTAGCAGGGAACGCCCCAGATCGTTTCGCGCCTGGCATTGACCGGATAAAGACCGCCTTCGAACTTGTATTTGATCAGATTGTTCCAGATGCGTTCGGCGTAGTTGCCCGGCTTGTCGGTAGCTCCGACCAGCACGATATTGCGCGGATGCAGCATCGCATGAATGCTTTTGACGATGTCGCTTGCGTCAGACGATGGCGACCATCTGCCGGCCGAGGCAGACGCGGCACTTACCTGAGCTTCCATAGGCGAGACCCTTACCCTTCGTTTCTTATCCAGGATGAACGATCGGTCGGGATCGCCACTCCCCACGACTTTTCATTTCTTATTATGGGGAGTTGGGGTAGGTGGCAACTCGCGAAGCTGTGCAATGTCCCCAGGCCTTCCGCTGCCCGGAATTACCAGGCCGGTCGTGGGCGCGATGGCGAGGCGACGCCGGCGAGCAGGACGGCGAGAATGCCGGTGAGAAAGATGCCGTGGAAGGTCCCCGCGCCGCCAATCGAGGCGACTGGAGCGCCAAGGCCACTGATCTTGCCGAGATTGAGAAGATCGGCGCCAATGAGCGTTCCCATCGAGCCGCCGATATAGGCAAGCGGCGCCGCGTACTCGCGGGAGAGAATAAATGCAAGGATTGCCGTGGTCACGACGGGCGCAAATACCGGCACGGCGATGCCGATGCCCGGCACCGGCGTGGCCATCGAATGGATAACAAAGGCGATGGCCGAGGTGGCAAGCGCTGCCTTGAGCCAGAGTTGATATCGAATAATGAGGTAGGTGGACATCAGTGTCGGAATCACAGCGCCGCCGACATTTACCGCGAGAACCGTACCGGGCCATGACACAACGAGCGGCACGGCGTAGCGCATGCCGAAGAACTCAACGATCTGCCCCGTTCTGACCGGAGGTCCGGGTAGAATCGCGATCGGAATATTGAAATAGCTGCCAATCAGCGAGCCAAACAAAAGAAGCAGCGCGGTGAGGGGACCCACACCGAGTCGCATATAGGCATATCTGAGAATGCGAAGCTGAACGAGGATGATCAGCCCCGCGAGCAAAACCACCAGAATCGAGAAAAATCCCGGCGTCAGCGGCAAATAGTGAACTTGAGAACCCATGATTTCGGTGGTTCAGTCTGGGTTGGTTCGGCTTGGCCACTTACTTGGGAAACATCTCACGGATCGCAAGCATTACAAATACTGCCCAGCGGAGAAAGAGGCCATGAACGATTTGAGCCGTCAGGATCATTGGGAGAAGGTCTACACCACCAGGGGCGAAAACGAGGTGAGCTGGTTTCAGGAAACGCCCGCTCCGTCCCTGGAGCTGATCGGGCTTGTCGGGGCCATTCGAAGCTCTGCCATCATTGATATCGGCGGCGGAGCCTCACGCCTCGTGGACTACCTTGTTGGGCAGGGTTATGAGGACGTCACCGTGCTCGACCTGTCGGCCGCAGCGCTGGCTTCCGCGCAATCGCGCCTTGGCGACAAGGCGAACCGGGTGAAATGGATTGCGGCCGATGTGACCGCCTGGGAGCCGGCGCGGGTCTATGACCTCTGGCATGACCGGGCCGCGTTTCACTTCCTGACCGAGTCCGCCGACAAGGCCGCCTACGTCTCGCGCCTGAAAGCTGCGGTCAAACCTGGCGGCAGCGTGATCATCGGGACGTTCGCGCCCGACGGCCCGGAGCGATGCAGCGGCCTGATCGTCAGCCGCTACGACGCAGCCAGTCTGGCCGCAACGCTTGGATGCGGCTTTGAACTGATCGATACAAGGCGGCATGAGCACACCACGCCGTCGGGAGTTACGCAGAGGTTCCAGTTCAGCACGTTCCGGCGCGGACCGGACCGGTAGCTTCCAGTCCGCCCCGGATATCCATATGATCCTGATCATATGGATGGCCTCGCCAACCCGATCCTTCCGTTGCGCCGCCCGATCTCGCCGGCGGCCGCATGTCCGCGCGGATAGGCGACCATTGCAGGCGCACCGTTACGAGGCGACGGATCTCGCGATGTCGACAGCATCGGGCGAACCGAAATTCTTCCGCAATGTCGGCTTGTGGATCTTGCCGGTGGCGTTGCGCGGCAGGGCATCCACGAACCGGATCAGGCGAGGGCATTTGAAGCGCGCCAGATTGGCGGCGCAGTGCGCATGTATCTCCGCTTCGGTAATGCCGTGTCCCGGCTTCACGGCCACGATCGCCATGCCGGTTTCGCCCCACTGCTCGCTGGGAATGCCGATCACCGCCGCTTCGGCGATGGCGGCGAGCTGGTGAAGCACGTTCTCGACTTCGGCGGGATAGACGTTTTCGCCGCCGGAAATGTACATGTCCTTCCAGCGATCGACGATGGTGTAGAAGCCCTCTTCGTCGATCCGCGCCGCATCTCCGGTATGCAGCCAGCCGTCGGTGAAGGAGGACGCGTTGGCGTCCGGCCGGTTCCAGTAACCGGGCGTGACGTTCGGCCCTTTGACCCAGAGCTCGCCGAGCTCGCCGACGCCGGCGTCTGACCCGTCGGGCCGGATGATCCGCACTTCGGTATGCAGCACCGGCTTGCCGGAAGAGCCGGCCTTGCGCACGGCGTCCTCGCGATCGAGCGTCAATACCGCGGGACTGGTCTCGGTCATGCCGTAACCCTGCTGCAGGGCGACCCCGCGTTGCTCCCACACTTTCAGCAGCGGCACCGGCATCGGCGCGCCGCCGACGCCGCCGATGACGAGGCGGCTGAAGTCGGAACTGGCGAAGGCCGGATGCTGCGCCATGAACTGATAGATCGAGGGCACGCCGAAAAACACGTTGATGCGGTGCGACGGGTCGCTGATCAATTGAAGCGCGAGAGCGGGATCGAACGCGCGCATGATCAGCACGGTGCCGCCGGCATGCAGCACCGGGTTGGTGTAGCAGTTGAGCCCGCCGGTGTGGAACAGCGGCAGCACGGTGAGCAGCACCGACGACGGCGAGATATAGGCCGGGCCCCCGAGATTGACGCAGTTCCAGAACGTCATGCCGTGGGTGATGATCGCGCCCTTGGGCTGGCCTGTGGTGCCCGAGGTGTACATGATCGTCGAGATGTCATCGAGCGTCACGATCTCCGCCTCGTCGAGCGGCAGTGAGGTTGCGATCGCAGCCTCGTAGGAACCGTCAGGCCCCAGCAGCAGCGACGAGGGGACGTTGCACAGCCTGGCGACCGTGAGCGCGACCTCGGCGAGTTCCGCGTCATGGATCATGAGCTTCGGCCCCGCATCGCCGACAATGTACTGAAGTTCGGGCACGGTGAGGCGGGTGTTGAGGGGCAGGAAGACGGCCCCCAACCGTCCGCAGGCGCAGCATATCTGACGTGTTCATCGCCAGCACCGCGACCCGGTCGCCGCGCTTTATCCTGAGCCGGTCGCGCAGGTGCGTGGCCAAACGCGAAATGCGCGCGTCGAATTGGGCGTAGGAAAACCGGGCCCCGCTGGCGAGGTCGATCGCCGCCAGTTTATCCGGCGTCCGGCGGCCGAAATGGGCGATCCAGTCATAATGGCGAACCGGCAAAATTTCCTCCACAGTGAGCGGTCTTGCGCCGCCTGATCTGATTGATGTTACGCCAGATCGTCAAGTTGAGCGATCCCATCGGGATGCTGTCTTGCGTTCAGCGGCTGCGTCGTTCGCAGACACGGCCTCGCGATCTCGCGGCCGGATACGCCCGAGGTTTACCCTGAAAGTCCCGCCGTCTGAGATCAGAGGGCGCAGGGAATGCCGGGCGCCCGATGCGCCCGCAGCCTCGCGCGGTGTGTAAAAAACACGCGAGTTAGTCACCACGGTCACACTGGAAACACCCGGCATTCCCTGCGCAATGGTTTTAACGGTTTCCTTCGTGCTCTCCCGGTGACCGGGCTTGTTTGTCACCGTCATCGGCGGAAATTGATTCCGCTGACTTGACGCCGGCGTCGAGGCGTCAGGACCACACGACTTCGCCGTCCGCTTCAGCGCCGTTCGTCCGCAGCGCATCCGCGTCCACCGCATCCCGCCCCGCGTTCGTGACGATCGCGAGCCGCCCCTCTATGGGACGGGACCGAACCGCAATATTCCCGTTTCTACCCGGCCGTCAAGCGAAAATTCGGCAAATCCGAAATTAGTCAGAGTGCCATTTGGTTCGGGATGGTGGCGACGGCGTGGAAATGGATTTGTCCGGTGAGCAGGCTGGAGCGTCCACCGCAGCCCCGGGCCAGCGTGACCCCACCGCATTGCTATTTGCGCAGGGATACCGACGGCACGGGTTTGAGGCGGAAAGGAAGCGCCAATTCCTATTTAGTTCTTCTTCTTTTTTGACGTATTCGCTTTCGGCTTCATCGCAGGCGTAACTTTCGTGCTGCCAACTTTCTTCTTTCTTGCATCACGGCGTTCACGAGCGGATTCTGCCGATATGCCAAGTTCGACAGTCGTAAAGCAATTAGCCGATGTCTCCTGATAAAGTGGAATTGAGTAAGGGACTAAGCGCGAGTAACGCGGCTATACGCTGGATAATTGATCGGAACCAACGACGCTCTACATCAGTTAGTGGCTTGCCGTCGCGACGATCAGCCTGCCTATAGCTCAGCCACTTTTTGAGTACGGGGTATCCACCAAGCTGATATTTCCAAACAGCCTCGGGCACGTTCGCAAAGAATGTCGTGTCGTTAATGAAAAGATCACCGGTGCGCTCGCCCCAAGCGCCCGCATATTCGACTGCTGGCTTCTCCTCTTCCAAAAAGGCACGCGGTTTCCAGCGGCCTTTGCCTCCGCCCCAATAGGTGATTGTGATCTTTAGATCATCTGGCGCAACCTGTTCTTGGTCTTGGCGCTGAAGCACCCCCACCTTTGACGCGCATTGATGACCCAGTAACGCCTCCACGATTTCACGTGCGTCACGATTTGCATCGAGCAAACGAGTAATACTTTCCCCGCTATCGACCGAGCGGTCAAAAAGTTGTTTGTCTTTGGCAATCGGCAGATGGGCCCAATCCGCTGAAAGTGCGCTCGCATGCTCCGCTTGATAGGCTGGCGCGTGGAGAATTGCAAATGCAAGACGAAAAAGTTTACCTACGAAGATTCGCGAATCTACATCCCGCCGTTCGCCCTTTAATCCGAAATGGTCGCGTAATTTCCGCCATGCGGCCTCGTCGATATTAGCTTCGCGATCAGAAAATAAACCCTCACCTCGCGTCTCGCGTGAGAAGATAGCCGAACCGCGCTCGTGAACGTGGCGATTTACTAATGTTGTCGCAAATGCAGGGCGGGTCTCGGAAACTTTCCTTGGTTCTGGAACAGTGATCAAAAATTCATTCTCTTACAAATTGCGAGAGAATTCCGGACGGCTTTCGTTTAGCCACTTCCCGCCAGTTTCGTAATACATCCATCGAATATCAAATGGAAAAATTAGAGATGGGACAATCTTCGACTCGGAAAATCCAATTTTGTTTGTTTCCTCCCATACTGTGGAAGGGGCGTATCGTTCATACTCTTTTGCGAACGCCGGATATAATTGAGCCGCTTCGCCAAAATTCGGAGCCGATATGTACCGTTTAACACGCGTTATCAATCTAGTTCGATCGGTGTCGATGACCGTGCCATCCAAGCCACGATTGGGCTCGACGCCTTGAAAAAAGTCGGAAACAACTCATCCAATCCCGGCCAACTTTCAAAGCCGGCCTCCTGACTATGCGGAGAAAGCCTCCAACGATTGTTTCGTGAGGGCTTTAGCACCTTGTAATTTGGTATTGTTGAGCTTGGAGGAAGATTGGTCTCGCCGGTTGGCAGGCTTGCGACAAGGCTCTTGCGTTTGGCTGCAGCAAGTCCCCAAAAATCGCGATAGTGGACCGTAGTATCAGTGGGCGCCGTTTTCACAGCCTTGCGTTTGAGCCACGTTACGATTGCCGTCCCCGGCTGAATGCCACGAGGATCCAATTCAGTCGTGAATACGCTTTGGTCAGCGCTTCCGTTGCCGGGAAGACCTTCTGGGATCAGCTTGCCAGTACGGTATTTATCTCCATTGAGATTATCGATCCAAACTTTGTGGAAATTACTCAGTAACGACTGACGCATTAGCGGATGTGAGCGGCCTGTCAGGTAGGAGGAGTTTGAGATGTATGAGACGATGCCGTATTCTGCTTTTTCGCCGATACGTTCCTCAGCAAGCCGTAAGAACCGTATATAAAGATCATCAAGCAATTGCTTGCGCACGCCATATTCTTTGTAGAGAAGGCTATCGCCCCTTTGTTTTTTCTTCGGCCGGCCGAATTCATCCAATTTTGTTTGCTTTGTCTTGCGATCGACCTCGACCGCAAGTTCGACACCTTTATAATGCGCAACCAACTCCGCTTCTTCCGCCAGTGCCAGACCGGCAAAAGCGTCATAGGGCGGATTTCCCAAAATGACTATGATCCGTGTTTTCTGCTTCACCGCCTGGGACGCATCATACTCGTCACGCATCTCAGGAAAATTTAACTTGATGTTCCCAGACTCGTGCCATCCAGAAAGGGAATTGGTCAGAAAGATTGCGAGTCGATCAATCTGATTAGCCTTGGCGCCGAGCGATTGAAGCAGCAAATAAAGTTGCAGCTGCGCAATCGCGAATGGTGCAGTTAAGATTTCAAATCCAATGATCCGGCCGCAGAATGCTTGGGAGAGCTCAAGGGCCAACGTTGCTTCGTCGCCATGGGCCTTCACTTCCTCTGCGATGCAGCGCGCTACCTCTAACAAATAAGCGCCGGTGCCGCAGCATGGGTCGAGCACGTAGACCTCCGGGTCTGCGAGCCCACGCGGTCGGTTCAGTTCAGTTTTTAAGAGGTAGTGAATGCGTTGCACTTGGTAGCGTACGATTTCTGGCGGCGTGTACCACACACCGAGGTCTTCTCGTAGCTCCGGGTCGAATGCCTCTAGGAAAGGTTCATAGAAATAAGTGATAGCCGCAATCGCAGTTTGTTCATCAATAGTTGGAAAATTCATTCGAGACCGAAACAGTTTCCGATCTACACGGTTGAGAGTAGATACTGCGCGCGCAACGTGCTGTTCGAGCCCTAGATGCTTCATTCGCGCCGGATGCCGAATATCGTAGAGCAGAGCATTAAGAAACGGAATCGTCAGATATTTATGTGCATCGTCAGTTTCGAAACGAACTTCTGCGGAGGCAGTCTTGTCCCAAAGAATCCAGGCGGCAAACAAACTGTAGAATAGCGTTTGCACAAACGACGAACGGAAAAACCGGTCGCCCTTCTCATCAGAAACGTCGAAGGCAAGCCCTAGCAGCCTGTCGGACTGAGGTTTGAGACTGAAGGCCGAGAGCGATTTTGCCTTCGGCAGAACCGCGACGGGCACCTGATGGCGTCCCGACCGCGT
>Ga0207926_1000320_pt1 | contig 24676 bp, 25 predicted proteins | sample NGESurdeep072012_8_FD_184454 | JGI IMG/M metagenome (GOLD analysis project Ga0207926, IMG submission 184454) | Arctic peat soil microbial communities from Barrow, Alaska - NGEE Surface sample 210-1 deep-072012 (SPAdes) | ecosystem: Environmental > Terrestrial > Soil > Wetlands > Peat ...
CCAGGCCAATCCGCTGCCCCTGTGGGCCAAGCTGAGTCCCAACGTGGCCGACGTGGCCGAGGTGGCGAACGCGGCCATCGGGGCCGGAGCGGAAGCCGTGACCCTGATCAACACGGTGCTGGGGATGACCATCGATATCGACAAGCGACGGCCTCTCCTTGGTGCCGGAGGCGGTGGGCTGTCGGGAGCGGCGATCCATCCGGTGGCGGTGCGAGCGGTGTACGACGTCCGTTCCGCCCTGCCCGACGCCACCATCATCGGGGTGGGCGGTGTGATGTCCGGTGCCGATGCGATCGAATTGCTGATGGCCGGGGCCAACGGCATCCAAGTGGGAACCGCCACGTTCCGTGACCCCCGCGCTCCGTTGCGGGTACTGGAGGAGATGGAATCGTGGTGTGCCCGCCGGGGGGTGCGTTCGGTGAGCGATCTGATCGGGGCAGCCCATGGCTGACGCCTTGGTGAGCGAGAGTTTTTCCGCTCGGGTGATGGCGGCCATCGGCCGGACCGGTCCATTGTGCGCCGGTATCGATCCGTCGGCGTCGTTGCTCGATGCATGGGGTTTGTCCGACAATGCCGCCGGGATCCGGGAGTTCGGGGCACGGTGTGTCGACGCCTTCGCCGGGGTGGTTCCGGTGGTGAAGCCACAGGTGGCGTTCTTCGAACGATTCGGATCAGCCGGCATCGCCGCGCTCGAAACACTGATCAAGGATGCCCGTGATGCCGGGTTCCTGGTCATTGCCGACGCCAAGCGGGGGGATATCGGCAGCACCATGGAGGCGTACGCCTCGACGTGGCTCGATCCCCGAAGTCCCCTGGTGGCCGACGCGGTTACCGCCACGCCGTATCTCGGCCTCGGTTCGCTGCAACCGATGTTCGACCTGGCCGCCGCCCACGGACGAGGGGTGATCGTGGTCGTGCGAAGCTCGAATCCCGAAGGCCGGGCCCTTCAGGAGGCACTCACCGAGTCGGGCGACGGTCCTTCTGTCCAAGACATGCTGCTGGCTCAGATTGCCAAGCTCAATGCCGGAGGGCTTCCTCTGCCCGGAACGGTCGGGGCGGTGGTCGGCGCCACTTTGGCGCCCTCCGCCTTTCCTCTGGGGTCTTTGGGTGGTCCGATTCTGGCCCCCGGGGTGGGGGCACAGGGCGCCACGGCCAACGACGTAGCTGAACTGTTCCGCGGGTGTGGACCCGGTTCGGTCTTGGCCAGCGCGTCCCGGTCGGTCCTGGCTGCCGGCCCTGACCCGACTTCGCTTCGGGCCGCCGCGCTGGTATCCCGGGACGAGATGGCGTCGGCACTCGGCTGACTCACTTCGCGTGGGTCAGTCAGTTGGTGCGGCCATGGATGAACTTCATTACTTTGCTCAACACGTCGGTGGCTTTGGCCGGCCGGTTGAAGCTGGTCAGATTCACGGGTAGGGCGAAGCGTTGGGCGGTGATCGACTTGGCCCGCGAGAACTCGCGTAGACCATCGGGGCCGTGGATCCGTCCGAATCCCGACTCGCCGACCCCGCCGAACGGCAACCCGGGAATGAAAGCGAAGGTCAGAACCGAGTTGACCGATACCATCCCCGACCGCATTCTGCGGGCCAACTCGATGCCCCGTTGGCGGGACCGGGCGAAGACTGCCCCGCCCAGGCCGTAGCCCGACGCGTTGGCGAGGGTGAGGGCCTCCTCGGCGTCGCGCACCTTGGCCACGGTCAGCGTGGGTCCGAATGTCTCCTCGGTGACCGCTGACGAGTCCTCGGGCACCCCGACCAGAATGGTCGGATCAACCCCTGTTGCCTTGACGGTATCGACACCGCCGACCACCGCCCGACCACCGTGGTCGAGGGCATCCCCGACATGGCGCCGGATCACTTCCATCTGCGAGGGCATGGTCGGAGGACCCCACGCCGCGTTGCGCTCGGAACCGGGGTGGAGTTTGGTGGCCTTCTCGGTGAGGATGGATACGAACCGGTCGTACACCGCTTCGGTGGCGTACACACGCTCGGTGCCGATGCAGGTCTGGCCCCCGTTGCTCATGCCGCTCCACAACGCCGCGTCGGCAGCGGCTTCGAGATCGGCACCGTCATCGACGATGAGTGCATCCTTGCCGCCGCATTCCATCAACACCGGGATCAGGTTCTCCGCACAGGCCGCCATTACCTTTCGGGCGGTGCGGGCAGATCCGGTGAAGGCGATCTTGTCCACGCCGGAACGACAGAGGGCGGCCCCGGTGTCACCGAGTCCCGTCACCAACGTGAACAGGTCGCGCCCCCGGGGGACTGCGGTGGCCCAGGCATCGACCAACCACTTGCCGATGGCCGGGGTGTATTCACTTGGCTTGAATACCACCGCGTTTCCGGCCGCCAGCGCATAGACGATTGAACCCGCCGGAGTGAACACCGGATAGTTCCAGGGGCCGATGACCCCGATCACGCCGAGCGGCTGGTACTCGACGCTGGCCGAATTGTTGAGAGCGAGCAACCCCGGGAAGACCGGGCGGGGTGCGAGCACCTTGCGGGCGTGGCCGGCCGCCCACGAGATGTGATCGATGACCAGAGTGATCTCGAGAACGGCATCGGCGTGCGGTTTGCCATTTTCCTCGTGAATGAGATCGGCCAGTTCGCTTATGCGCCGAGCGAGTTCCCCCTTGAAGGAGGCGAGGTGCCGGGCTCGACCGTCGAATCCGATGGACTGCCACCACTCCGAGGCGATGCGGGCCCGCTCGACGGCGAAGCGCACCGCCACGTCGCGGTCGATGGGGAACGTGGCGACAACGGCACCGGACGCCGGATTGAGTGACTCGAACGTAGCGGTGTCTCCGTCGACAACGGTGGGACGGGCTTCTTCGGTACTGGCCATACATCGACTGTAGCGATCCGACCGCCTCAACGTTCGCCAGTCAGGCGAAACCGGAAGGACACGTGGGCGCCGATGACCACTCCGTACTCGATCGCGGCGACGGCGCCGTCCCGGATCACCTTCTGATTCCCGGCGTGAAAACCACAGGAGAGATCGACGCTGGTCACATAATTCAGAATCGCGAGGTTCGAGGAGAGGAGCGTCTCGCCTCCTCCTAGATCGGCATTGAGATCCACCATGGCCATCTCTTCAGCATTCATCGTGACCGGCGCTCGCAGAGGCGCTATCGTTTCGGGCATGCCCCAACCGCCTGCACTTACGCCCGAACAGCGCCAAGCCGCCCTGGCCAAGGCCGCCAAGGTCCGCCGTGAGCGGGCCGAGGTCAAGGGGAAGCTCAAAATGGGAGGGCTGACTCTCTCCGAGCTCCTGACCGCCGCGGACGGAAACGAGACGATAGGGAAGATGAAAGTGATCTCGGTGCTCGAGGCGCTTCCCGGTCTCGGCAAGGTCAAGGCCCGGCGATTGATGGACACGGTGGGGATCAGTGAGAGTCGTCGCCTTCAGGGACTCGGGAGCAATCAGCGCCAGTCGTTGCTCCGCGAGACCGCTCACTGAGCAACTCTCCGTCGGACCCGGCCGCCCGCCGGTCCGACCCGTTGATCTTCGTCCTCTTCGGCCCAGGGGGAGCCGGAAAGGGGACCATCGCCGCCAGGTTGGTCGAGGACGACCCGCGGCTCTGGCTCAGCCGGTCATGGACCACCCGCCACCGTCGACCGGCAGAGGCAGAGGATGCCTACTGTTTTGTCGATCGCGCCTCGTTCGAGAAGAAGGCCAACGCCGGAGGCTTCTTCGAATGGGCCGAGTTCCTGGGTAATTTCTACGGGTCCCCGGTACCCCAACCCCCCGATGGCGTCGACGTGCTGCTCGAGATCGATTTGCAGGGCGCCCAACAGGTACGGGCCCTACGACCCGACGCCACCCTGATACTGCTCCTACCGCCCACTTCCGAAATTCAAGCCGGCCGGCTCCGGGGGCGTGGCGACGACGAGGATCATGTGGCCAAACGGCTGCAGGCCGGTGCCGAAGAAGAGTCCATCGGCCGGCAAATTGCCGATGCGGTGGTCATCAATGATGGCCTGATGCGGGCCATTGCCGATGTGGCCGGTATAGTGGATAGTTGCCGTTCCGCTGCCCACCTTGGGGGCGAAACGGCTGGCGGAACCGCCAGAGGCGAAGATGAAGCCCTCGACGCCCTACCCACCGACGCATCTGAAGGATCGTGATGGCCCAGAACCGCAGCACGCTGATGGACCCACCCATCGAGGACCTCCTCGACAAGGTGGACTCCAAGTTCACCTTGGTGGCGCTGGCTTCCCGCCGTGCCCGTCAGGTGAACAACTACTACAACTCCCTGGGCGAGGGTCTGGGTGTCGTGGTGCCACCGCAGGTGGCCTCGTTGTCGGGCAAGCCCCTGTCGATCGCGTTCGAAGAGGTGGCGGCGGGCAAGGCCACCTACAGCCGCCCCGATCCCGAGGAAGAGGCCGCGCTGGCCGCCGAGGCGGCGCTGGCGGCGGAAGCCGCACTGGCCGAACAGGCCGGGACCGCGGCCGAGGCGGGGTTGGTGGCAGTCGAGGGCGCCGGAGACGCTCTTGCCCAGACCGAGCCCACTGCCTAGTCAGGTTGACCCGATCAGCATGACGGGCGGCACCAAACCCTTCGTTGTGCTCGGTGTGTCTGCCGGGATCGCCGCCTATAAAGCGGTGGAGATCTGTCGTCGCCTGGTTGATGCCGGGGTGCACGTGGCGCCGGTGCTGACCGAGCGGGCCGTCCACTTCGTCGGAGCCACGACGTTCAACGCCCTCGCTTCCGAGCCGGTCCAGACCAGCCTGTGGAACGAGGCCTCGCCCATTCCCCACACCCGGCTCGGCCAGTTGGCCGACGTGGTGGTGGTGGCGCCGGCCACCGTCGACCTCCTGGCCCGCTATGCCAACGGTCTGGCCGACGATCTGTTGACAACCACGTTGTTGGCTACCACCGCCCCGGTGGTGGTCTGCCCGGCCATGCACTCCGAGATGTGGGACCACCCGGCCGTACAGCAGAACCTGGCTACGTTGCGATCCCGGGGCGTGGTGATCATCCCGCCCGAGGACGGGCGACTGGCTGGTGGTGACGTCGGTTCGGGCCGACTGGCTGACCCCGCCGTCATCGTTGACGCGGTGCTCAGCCTGCTGGACTCCCGCACGCCCCTGGATCTGGCTGGGGTGAGAGTTGTGGTGTCGGCCGGTGGTACCCGTGAGCCGATCGACCCGGTGCGGGTGTTGACCAACCGGTCATCGGGCAAGCAGGGCCACGCCATCGCCGAGGCCGCGGCCCGTCGAGGAGCCGAGGTGGAGTTGGTGACCACCACCGACCGCCCGGTGACCCACGGGGTGACCGTCCACCGGGTGGAAACCGCCGCCGACATGGAGGCGGCCATGCTGGATCGTGGGGCGGGCGCCGATGTGGTGGTGATGGCGGCAGCGGTGGCCGATTTCCGGCCCAAGGGAGTATCCCCGTCCAAGCTCCACAAGTCCGACGGGATCCCCGAACTCATCCTCGAGCCGACCCCTGACATCTTGGCTGAGCTCGGACGGCGCCGGACCTCGGATCAGATCCTGGTGGGCTTCGCGGCGGAAACCGATGAGGTGACCGAGCGGGCGACCGCGAAGTTGGTGGGCAAAGGGGTCGATCTGATGGTCGCCAACGACGTGTCCTCTCCCGGTGTGGGATTCGACCACGACACCAACGCGGTCACGGTGCTCGGAGCCGACGGATGCACCACCGAAGTATCGTTGACCAGCAAAATGAGAGTGGCAGATGCAGTCTTGGATAGGGTGGTCGCTCTCTTGTCGGCGCGATAAGCGGCGGGTCACCTCGCCCCTTCCCGTCGCTGCCGGCGCCGTTGTCACCTAGCCTCATCTGCACTCAGCAACCTCGTAACAACACTCCCTGAAGAGAACGGAACCACCAGTGAGCACTCGATACACATTCACCTCCGAGTCGGTCACCGAGGGCCACCCTGACAAGATGGCCGATCAGATCTCGGACGCCGTCCTCGACGCCCTGTTGGCTGATGACCCGAACAGCCGGGTGGCGTGCGAGACCCTGTTGACCACCGGCCTGGTGCTGGTGGCCGGTGAGATCACCACCACCACCTACGTGGACATTCCCACCCTGGTTCGTCAAACGGTGCTCGACATCGGGTACGACGACGACGCCTATGGCATCAACGGCAAGACCTGCGGGGTCTTGGTAGCGCTCGATGAGCAATCGCCTGACATCGGCCAGGGCGTGGACAACGCCTTCGAGGTGCGGGCCGGAACTGGTGGAGAGGATAAGCTCAACGCCCAGGGTGCCGGGGACCAGGGCATGATGTTCGGGTACGCCTGCGACGAAACTCCCGACCTGATGCCGCTGCCCATCTGGTTGGCCCACCGGTTGGCCCAACGTCTGGCCCAGGTGCGCAGGGTGGGCGTTCTCCCGTACCTCCGTCCCGACGGCAAGACCCAGGTCAGCGTCACCTATGACAACGGCCGCCCGGTGGCCCTTGAGACGGTGCTGATCTCGACCCAACATGACCCGGGTGTCGATCTCGACACTCTGCTGCTGCCTGACCTCCGTGACCATGTGATCAACCCGTTACTGCCTACCGAGTTGGATACCGGCAACGTACGGATTTTGGCCAATCCCACAGGGGTGTTCGAGCTTGGGGGCCCCCATGCCGACACCGGGCTCACCGGTCGGAAGATCATCGTTGATACCTACGGTGGCATGGCCCGGCACGGTGGCGGCGCCTTCTCGGGCAAGGATCCATCCAAGGTGGATAGGTCAGCGGCCTATGCCGCCCGCTGGGTGGCCAAGCACGTAGTGGCCGCCGGCGCCGCCAGCCGATGCGAGGTGCAGGTGGCCTACGCCATCGGTGTGGCTCGCCCGGTGTCCCTGCTGGTGGAGACGTTCGGTACCGAAAAAGTCGATCCGGTGCAGATCGCCAAGGCGGTCGACGAAATCTTCGACCTCCGTCCCGCCGCCATCGTCCGGGATCTCGATCTCAAACGTCCGATCTACCGGAAGACCGCCACCTATGGCCACTTCGGCCGGAGCGAAAAAGAGTTCACCTGGGAAGAGACGCTGCGGGTCGACGACGTGAAGCAGGCCCTCGGACTCTGAGAGCCGAGCCGAACCCCCGGGCAGCTCCGTCGATGCCGACACCGGGTCCCAGCCGCCAGGGGGAACCGCCGGAACGGGTGGTCCGGTTGGTCCCCGACGTTCCCGCCATCCATCGGCGGTTCGACTACACGGTCCCCGAGAGCATGTCGGCCGGTATCCGGGTGGGCAGCCGGGTGCGGATCAACCTCCACGGGCGCCGAGTCGGCGCCTGGGTGATCGAGGACAACGTGGTCCCTCCCGTCGGGGTCGTCCCCAAGCCGATCGCCCTCTCCAGTGGGGAGGGACCACCCGAAAGGGTAGTGGCGCTGGCCGAGTGGGCGGCGTGGCGGTGGGCAGGCCCGGTGTCGAGATTCCTGGGGACGGCATCGCCGCCGCGTGTGGTCAGGTCGGGTAGCGGTGCCTTCCGCCCCGGGCAGACCCGGTCCGGTTCCGGGCCGTCTGATTCGGGCTCGGTGTCGTCACCCGGCGGGGCATCGGTGGGGATCGTCACCAAAGCGCTCGGCGGTGCCCCGTCTCTCTCCGTGGTCCGGCTTGCCCCGGCCCTCGACGCCTCGCTGATCGCCCTCGAACTCATCCACCGGATGGGCCCGGCGGGAGTATTGATGCTGGCGCCGTCCCACACCCGGGCCTCGCAGTTGGCAGACAGGCTGCGCCGATCCGGGGTAGCAGTGGCAATGCTCCCCGAAGAGTGGGAAGCGGCACGGTCCGGGAAGAGTGTGGTGGTGGGGACCCGATCGGGGGCGTGGGCCCCGCTGGAGCGGCTCAGAGCCGCGGTGGTACTCGACGCCCACGACGAGGCCTACCGGGAGGAGCGCTCGCCCACCTGGTCAGCCGTGGACGTGGTGATCGAACGGGGGCAACGGGATGAGGCACCGGTGGTGCTGGTGACGCCCTGTCCTCCGGTGGTTCGTCTCGAGCAGGGAGCGCTGGTGACGACGGAGCGGGCGGTGGAGCGCCGCGGATGGCCCGTCGTCGAAGTAGTCGACCGAACCGGAGACGATCCCCGCACCGGACTGTTCTCCGAGCGCCTGGTCCAGCTCCTGCACTCGGTGCTCGATACCCCCTCGGGCCGGGTGGTGTGCATCCTGAACCGGAAGGGACGAGCCCGCCTGTTGGCCTGCGCACTGTGCGGGGCCCTGGCCCGGTGCACCCGGTGCGGTGGCCCGGTGGCCCAAAAAGAGCTGGGCGGTGAGTTGGAGTGCCGGCGGTGCGGCCACGCTCGACCCGCCGTGTGTGGAGAGTGCGATTCCACCCGGTTGAAGGTGGTCCGGATCGGTGTGTCCCGGGCCACCGAGGAACTCTCGGCTTTGGTCGGGGTGAAGGCTACCGAACTGACCGGGGACTCGGCCGACACTGCGGGCTCCGGCGCCCGCTTGGTGGTGGGGACCGAAGCGGCATTGCATCGAGTCTCGAGGGTCGACGCGGTGGCATTCCTCGATTTCGACCAGCACCTGTTGGCCCCCCGCTTCGGGGGCGGGGAGGAGGCGCTTGCTCTGCTGGCACGGGCGTCATGCCTGGTCGGGGGCAGGGAGGCAGGCGGTCGGCTTCTCGTCCAGACCCGAATCCCCGATCACGAGGTGCTCCGAGCCGCGGTACATGCCGACCCGGCTCTCCTTTCCGAGCCCGAACGGAAGCTCCGGCTGGCCCTGGCCCTTCCGCCGTTTGGTGTCCTGGCCCTGTTGCGGGGCCCGGGGTCCGCGGACTACGCCGAGGCACTCGAGGTGGTCGGTGGGCTCTCCCTGTCGTTCACGGATCCTGACCGCTGGTTGATAAGGGCGGCAGATCATCGAACCTTGTGCGACGGGTTGGCGTCGACCCCTCGACCGGCGGGCCGACTCCGGGTGGAGGTGGATCCGATCGATGTCTGAGAGCACCCCGCTGACGTGGCCGCTCGGGCTCCGCACGGTGCCACATCGACGGAGCACCCCGTAGAATGGCTGGCATGTCCACGTATTCGGTCCGCACCTATGGAGATCCGGTGCTCAAACAGGTGGCTCGCGACGTCGACCAGATCGACGGGGCGCTCGCCCGCCTGGTGGATGACATGGTGGACACCATGTATGTCGCCGTGGGCGCCGGTTTGGCCGCCCCCCAGGTCGGAGTGCAAAAACGGCTGTTCGTCTATGACGTGGGTGAGGGGCCCGAAGTGATGATCAACCCGACCATCGTGGAGACGGCTGGTGAGTGGTACCACGAAGAAGGGTGTCTCTCCATTCCCGACCTCCGGTTGGGGATCGTCCGACCGATGGAGGTGCACATCCGTGGCTACGACCTCGATGGCGAGGAAGTGTCGATCGAGGCCGACGAGTTCCTTGGCCGGGTTTTTCAACACGAGGTCGACCATCTCGACGGCGTGCTGATGGTGGAGCGACTGGAGGATGACATGCGCAAGCAGGCATTGCGGGTGTTACGCGACAGGGCACTGGGCTTCGATACCACCGCATTGGAGTCCACGCTGGTATCGGCGTCGTCGAGCGACGAACGGGAGATTTGAGGTCGTCTCGACCCGGTCGGACCCGGTCGGACCCGGTGGTTCCGGCCGGACGATGCGACGCTGGAACTCGCCGTTCATCGGAGTTGCCGACTGCAGGCGGTGAATGTTGAAGGCGCCCTCCCGAACGGAATCAACGAGAACCATCCACTCCCCAGATCGAGCGCTTTGAACTGGGCCACCCGGGTGACGGCCGACCTCAGATAACGTCGACGCCCATGGCGCGACTGGTCTACCTGGGAACCCCGGAGGCGGCGATAGAGCCGTTACGGGCGTTGGTGGCTGCCGGTCACGACATCGCGCTGGTGGTCAGCCGACCCGACAAGCGCAGGGGGCGGGGGAGTGCTCTCGTTCCCAGCCCGGTCAAGGCCGCCGCCAGCGAGCTGGGCCTGGCGGTCACCGATGTGCTCGAGGATGTTCTCGGTTCGGGCGCCGAACTCGGGGTGGTAGTTGCCTACGGCCGGATCATCCCTGCCGAGGTACTCGAGGCGGTGCCCATGGTGAACCTGCACTTCTCGAAACTGCCCCGGTGGAGGGGAGCGGCGCCGGTGGAACGGGCGATCCTGGCCGGCGATGCCAACACCGGGGTGTGTCTGATGGCGGTGGATGTCGGACTCGACACCGGGGCGGTCTACGCCGAGGAAGACACCACCATCGACGAGGACGAGTCGGTCGATGAGCTGAAGCGGCGACTGGTGGCTATTGGCTGCCGGCTGTTGAAGGATCACCTGGGGGCCGGCCGGACCGGCCTGCCCACCCCTCGCCCACAAGTAGGCACAGCCACCTATGCGGAGAAGATCCGTCCCGAGGACCTCGAGCTGCACTGGGAGCTGGCCGCCTCCCACCTGAGGAGGGTGGTGCACCTTGGTCGGGCGTGGACGACGTTCCGAGGCAAACGGCTTCGTGTGCTCCGGGCTGACCGGGGCACGCCAGCCGGTGGGGAGCTGACGGCCCCCGAGGGCGACAGCCCGGGTGCCCTGACCGGGGAGTTGGTCACCGCCGGGGAGGGAACCCGCCTCCGACTGATAACCGTCCAGCCGGAAGGTAAGCAACCCATGGCGGCGGCCGATTGGTTGCGGGGTGTGCGTCCCGATTCAGGCGAACGTCTGGGGGGTTGAGGCCCTCGGGGGTTTCGTGGGGGGGTGGCAGCTGGGGCGGGGACGGGGGCTCGGACACCTTCGTTGGTAGGCTCGACCTCGATGCCGGTCAGCCCTTCTGCGCCCGTGATGCGAGTGGCACCCTCCATCCTCTCGGCTGACTTCGGGAGACTCTCCGAGGCGATCGATCAGGTGTCATCTGGCACCGACTGGTTGCACGTCGACGTGATGGACGGCCACTTCGTCCCAAACCTGTCCATCGGCCCTCCAGTGGTGGCATCGTTGCGCAAGCACTCTGACCTGTTCTTTGACACCCACCTGATGATCACCGACCCGGCCCGGTACCTCGAGCCGTTTCGGGATGCCGGGGCGGATGGTTGCACGGTCCACGTCGAAGTCGGAGAGACCGAGGCCCTGGTCGGCCAGATGCGTGACCTCGGGCTCCGAGTGGGACTGGCCGCCAATCCCGACACTCCATTCGAAGCGCTCGAGCCGTACCTCGGCCTGGTCGACCTGGTGTTATGCATGACTGTGTTCCCGGGGTTCGGTGGCCAGTCGTTCATGGCCGAGGTGATGCCCAAGGTCGCCCAGGTCCGCCACGCCGCCGCCGCTGCCGGCTTCTCGCTCGACATCGAAGTGGACGGTGGGATCGATGAGTGCACGGTGGTGTCGGCCGTCCGGTCGGGAGCCAACGTGTTTGTGGCCGGATCTGCCGTGTTCGGCCGGGAGGACCCGGTGAGCGCAATGGGGAGCATCCTCGCGGCGGCCGTGGGTGCGGAAGCGGCATCGGAAGGCCAGCCGTCCTGACCAACGACCTTGGGCAGTTTGACGAGCAGTGGATGCTCCGGGCAGTTGCCGCCGCCGAGATGGTCCGAGGTCGCACCTCCCCCAACCCGTGGGTGGGAGCGGTGGTCGTGCCCACGGCCTCCGGTCATCCTGACGGTTATGTGGGAGCCACTGCCCCGATCGGGGGACCGCACGCCGAAGTCACCGCCCTCACCGCCGCCGGTCCGGAGGCCGAACGGGCCACGCTGTATGTGACCCTCGAGCCGTGCGCGCACCACGGCCGCACCCCTCCGTGCACCGACGCCATCATTGCCGCCGGCATCCGCCGGGTGGTGGTCGGCATCGAAGATCCTGACCGCCAGGTGTCCGGGCGAGGCATTGCCGCGCTCCGCCAGGCCGGTATCGACGTGGAGGTCGGGGTGGCGTCCAATTCGGTGTCCGGCCAACTCGCCGCCTATATCCACCACCGCCGGTCCGGACGCCCCTGGGTGGTGTTGAAACTGGCCTCCACCCTCGACGGTCGGATTGCCGCACCCGACGGCACCAGCCAGTGGATCACCGGTGAATCTGCCAGGAAAGACGCCCACCGCCTCCGGGCCAGGTCGGACGCCGTCCTGGTGGGAGCGGGAACTGTACGGGCGGACAACCCGCTCCTGACGGTTCGGCTCCCCGAGGACGACCCTGACCACCGGTCCCCGGGAGACCAACCGCTCCGGGTCGTGCTCGGCCACGCTCCGGTCGGTGCCGCCGTCCAGCCGGCGTTGGAGCTCGAAGGAGACTTGGGCGACGTGCTCGATGAACTCGGCGACCGGGGCGTGCTGCAGGTTCTGGTCGAGGGGGGTGCCAGGGTCGCCCACGCTTTCCATTCCGCCGGTCTGGTTGACAGCTACGTGCTGTACCTGGCCCCGGCCTTGTTCGGCGGGGATGACGCCCGACCGCTCTTCGCCGGCCCCGGTGCACCCACCCTCGATCAGCTGTGGCGGGGCACCATCCGGTCGACCACTAACCTGGGGAATGATCTGAGGGTGGAACTCTCTCCCCCAGTACACAGAGGGAGACACGGGGTCGATGCCCTTCTCGATGGTTGATGATGCGATAGCGGCGGTGGCTCGCGGAGAGATCGTTGTCGTGGTCGATGACGAGGATCGCGAGAACGAGGGTGACCTGATCATGGCGGCCGACGCGGTGACCCCCGAGAAGATCGCCTTCTTTCTTGCCCACACGTCGGGACTCATCTGTGTGCCGCTCACCCCCGAACGGGTCGAGCAGCTTGATCTTCCCCTCATGGTCTCCACCAATACCGAGGTGCAACGAACCGCGTTCACCGTGAGCGTGGATTATCGCCACGGGACCACCACCGGGATCTCGGCCTCCGACCGGTCGGCCACCATCAAAGCCCTGGCCGATCCCCACACCCGACCGACCGACCTCAACCGCCCAGGCCATATCTTCCCGCTCCGGTACCGGCCGGGTGGGGTGCTGAAGCGGGCCGGCCATACCGAGGCGGCCGTCGACCTGGCCAGGGCAGCCGGGATGTCTCCGGCCGGCGTGCTGTGCGAGGTGGTCAGTGAGGACAAGACGGGAATGGCCCGCCTGGCCGAGCTCGAAGTGTTCTCGAAGAAGCACGGGCTCCAGCTGATCTCAATCGCCGATCTCATCCGTTATCGGCGCCACAAGGACAAGCTGGTCCGTCGAATTGCCAGCGCCCGGATCCCCACCGACTTTGGTGAGTTCACCGCTCACGCCTTCGAGTCGGTGCTCGACGGTGAACACCACGTGGCGCTGGTCAAGGGAGACGTGGATGGCAAGGAGGACGTGTTGGTGCGAGTCCACAGCGAATGCCTGACCGGGGACGTGTTCGGATCACTCCGGTGCGATTGTGGACCGCAACTGCGCGGGGCTATGGCCGCCATCGCCGAAAATGGTAGTGGGGTAGTCGTCTACCTGCGCGGCCACGAGGGTCGGGGGATTGGACTCGGCCACAAGCTGCGCGCCTACAGCCTCCAAGAGGAGGGGTTCGATACGGTCGATGCCAATCTCGAGCTGGGGCTTCCTGAGGACTCACGTGAGTACGGCATCGGGGCACAAATCCTGGTGGACCTGGGTGTGACCACCATGAGGCTCATGACCAACAATCCGACCAAGCGTGGGGGCCTCGAAGGGTTCGGTTTGGACATCGTGGAACGGGTGCACATCCCGACGACCCCCAATCCCGAGAACATCGAGTATCTCCGGACCAAGCGCGACAGGATGGGTCACTTGCTGGAGGGTCTCGATGACGACGTCTGATCTCACCGTGCTCCCGGAAGGAGCCAAGGAGCGGATCGTCGCCCTGGTTGGTTCTTCAGTGGACGGCGCCGCGGTTGATGGCGCCGGCTCGGGCCCTGGTGCGGGCACCTCCGGGCCACGGATCGGGTTTGCCTGTGCCGAGTTCAACGGCGGCATTACCGATCGCCTGCTCACCGGGGCACTCGACGTGTTGAAGAATGCCGGATGCGACCTTGGCACGGTCACGGTGGCGTGGGCTCCGGGCGCTTTCGAATTGCCGCTGGTGGCCAGCATGTTCGCCAATTCCGGCGCCATCGACGCGGTGATCTGCCTGGGCGCGGTCATTCGTGGTGACACCGGTCACTATGACTTCGTGGCCGGGGAGTGCGCGGCAGGCATCCAGCGAGTTCAGCTCGACACCGGTATCCCGGTCATCTTCGGGGTTCTCACCACCGATAGTGTGGACCAGGCGTTGGTGCGCTCTGAGAACGACGAGATGAACAAGGGCCGGGAGGCGGCGTTGACGGCGATTGAGATGGTCCGGCTGCTCGGTGCATTGACGCGCGGTTCCGTCCCCGAAGCGGGAGATTGACCATGCTGCGCGTGGTTCTACCCAAGGGGTCCCTGGAAAAGGCCACGCTGGAGTTGTTTGGTGCCGCTGACCTGGCCGTCACCCGTTCCTCTGATGTCGACTACCGAGCCTCTATCGATGACCCCCGGGTTGACGAGGTGCGCATCTTGCGGCCCCAGGAGATCCCCCTCTATGTCTCAGACGGCATGTTCGACATCGGTATCACGGGGCGTGACTGGGTAGAAGAACGGGGGAGCGAGGTCACCACTCTCGGGGTCCTCCAATATTCGAAGGCCTCCTCTCAACCGGTTCGGGTGGTGTTGGCCGTGCCCAAAGACTCACCGGTTGGGTCGGTCGCCGATCTGGCCGCATCGGGCACCGGTTCAGGGGGAGCATTGCGGGTGTCCACGGAGTATCCCGAGCTGACCCGTCGCTACCTCGAGAAGCACGGGGTGCGGGCCGAGGTGAGCCTCTCGTATGGCGCCACCGAAGCCAAGGTTCCCGACATCGCCGACTGCGTGGTCGAGATCACCGAAACCGGTCGGGCGTTGCGGGCAGCCGGCCTGAAGATCGTCGAGACGCTGCTCGTTTCCCACACCGAGTTGATCGCCAACCGGGCCGCCGCCGAGGACCCCGACAAGCGCCATGCCATGGAGCAGTTGTTCACGCTGTTGCAAGGCGCGCTCGAGGCCAGGGCCAAGGTCCTGGTGAAGCTCAATGTGACCTCCGAACAGTTGACCGATGTGATCGACCTTCTCCCCTCCCTGCGATCACCCACGGTGTCCGAACTGTTCGGTAAGGAAGGGTTCGCAGTCGAAACAGTGGTGCCCAAGTCAGAGATCAATACCCTGATTCCGGCTTTGAAGGATCGTGGCGCCACTGACATCATCGAGTTGGCCCTGTCCAAGATCGTCCACTGAGGTCGGGTCCGATGACCTCGACGTGGAGCGGAATCGTGGATCTACCTCCGACCCGGCACGTCCCGCTGATCGGTCGGGTAGGTGAGTTCGATGGCGACCGGGGATTGGGCGTGATCGAGTACGGGGAACGTCGACGGTTTCCTTTCCACTGCACGGCGATCACCGATGGCACCCGTCATATCGCGGTTGGAACGCTGGTGGTGTGTGAGGTGTCCACCGGTCGCCTTGGGCGTCTTGAAGCGGTCTCGGTGCGCCCGCTCAGTGGCATGCCGGTCCCGGGACGACTTCATGATCTGGACACTGAGTCGGACACTGAGTCGGGCACCTGGTCCGAATCGAATCCTCAGTTACTGTCCCTGGAGACGTCTCCGTCCGAGTCGCCCGTCGAACCGGAGTCCCTTGATGAGTCTCCGTCCGAGTGGTCCGTCGAACCCGAATCCCCGGATGCATCTCCGTCCGAGTCGCCCGTCGAACCGGAGTCCCTTGATGAGTCTCCGTCCGAGTGGTCCGTCGAACCGGAGTCCCTTGATGAGTCTCCGTCTGAGTGGTCCGTCGAACCGGAGTCCCTTGATGAGTCTTCGTCCGAGTGGTCCGTCGAACCCGAGCCAACTGGCGTGCCGTCGATCGATCCTTTGGCCGTCACGCCGCCGGCAGGAGTGCCGATGGCACCTTCGGACCCGGTGGACGAGACCCCGTCTTCCGGGTTGTTCCCTGATCCTGTGCGTAAACCCGATTTCTGGTCCCTCAATAAGTCGGCGCCCACCGGACCTCCTCCGACCTGGATGACCCCAGTGACACCTGGGTCAGACAGTGGTTCGGGATCCGACTCGGATTCCGAATCCGATCCCTCTTCGTCCTCATAGGGGTTCCCCAGAATATTGCGGGCCATGTCTACGATGACGGCACTGTCGGCGTCCTCTTTGGTGACCGCACCGAGCAGTGGAGCGGCCAAGAGGCCGGTAACAATTCCGGTTTCCGCCATCGATTCGGCTTGGACCACGCTCCATTCCCACAATCGTTTCACCATGTCAGGGTCTGAGGCGCGCCGAGGGGGGAACTTGAGCCAACAGTTGACAGTGGCATGTGCGAGTCCTGTGGCGGCAGGGAAAAGCCAGATCAGGCGGTAATTGCCCGTTGCGTCTATCACGATGGCGGCCAGGTAGGCCAGGACGACGCTGCACAGGTTGAACGGCGATAACAGGATTCCAAGGCGTTCGCCGAGCCCGCCGGACCGGGGTAGCAACTGAAGCAACATCGGCGCCAGCACGATGATGTAGGCGCCGATGAATGGTGCTCCGATGAAGCTCAATGCCACTGCTTGCCAGAGATGGGTATCGAAATACTGCACTCCCGCAAGGACCGCCCCGGCGAGGGGAGCGCCGATCGCCAACTGCCGACGCGACATGATGCGGCTGACCGGAATGCCCAAGCCGATACCAACGAAGAAAATTGGGATCCCGGTGGCCAATCCCGCAACAGTTTGAGCACTGGCACCGGCATGGAGCACCCGCTGGAAGAACAACACCGCAACATACGCCGTGGAACCGATGCCCGACCAGAAGAGGAGCGAACCGGCCACCAGCACCTTGGCGTTGGGTCCGCCCAGAACATCCCGAAGCTCGTCTCGCGCCCGTCGGGCGCGCGCCCCTCTGTCGGCTTCTGCTCCGAACGTGGCAGTGGGCGCCTCTCTCACCAGGACCAGAACCGCGATTCCGACTCCGACCATGATGAGTGCGGCCAGCTGGAAAGGCAGATTCCACGTTGCTGGGTCGCTCTGTTTCCACGTGGTGATGACCGTGGCTTTGATGCCGAGACTCACCACCGTACCCAGAACCGTGGTGAGGAGCAGCGCCTTCAGCCACCGGCTCCGCCCGAAGACTTCGGGTACGACCGCTGCGTTGGTCAACGTGAAGATGGCGGCCGCCTGTCGGGCGATCACGATGAACAAGACGAGGATCCAGTAACCGCGAACAACTGTGAACATCCAGGTGGAGGCGCCCATCACCATAAGGCTTCCGGCCATGTACGGAGTGCGTCGGCCAACCCGGCTGCGGGTGCGATCGCTCAGGCGTCCGACCAACGGATACGTCAACCAACTGAGGAGTCGGTTGGCGGTGAGAGCGAACGTGACCGCCAACGCTCCTGATGCCCGTTGTTGGACGAACAGGGTGATCAAGACGCCGGACACTGCCAAGCTGGCCCGAGGACCTGCCAGTCCGATCGAGAGACCGACGAAGCTGCGGACCCGGGATGCGTCAAGTACTCCGGAGGGCGCCCCGCCCGGGGTGGCTTGGTCTGCGGGTTCTCCTGGGTGGTTAGGCGCGATAGGGGCCGGATCGGATCCGGGACCGTCGCCTGAGAGGTCGCTCACGCGCCGGGCTCGGCCTCCGTCCCTGGTTCAGTGTTTCCAGGGTTCGGTTCGCCGGTTGTCGCCACGTCGGGCCCCCCATTAGTGCCAGCGCCTGCGGCTATCTGTTCGGCGGCCCGCTGGGCCCCGTCGATCTGTACGTAGGCCAACTGAAGTTGGCTCAGACCGTCCTTGAGGTGATCATCGGCTTCCCCAAGGCGGCCCTTGAGGCCGCCGACCAGACTGGCGAGGGCATCAATGGCCAATCGGGCTTGGGGAAGGAGCGGCGGACTCTGGGACAGGTAGACGGCCGCCAGCTCGAAGAGCCCGTAGCAGTGATTGGCAATGACAACCTCTACAGGGGCGTTCGCCAATTCCCTTTGCATGGCCTCGACCTGCTCGGCCGATTCCTCGTTATTCACAGGAGGAGGCTGGCCGCCGCCGGAGGGGGGCACGGACCCGGATTGGGCCGGGGCGTCACCCCCCATCGTGGGTTGACCGACCGGCCGTTCACCATCAGGTGTCCATAAAGAGCTCACGGTGGTAGCCTAAAGGCTGAAAGACGAGGAAGCGGAGTCGCGCGGTCTACGACTCCCACCCGGCCATGGGTAGTTTGCCATGTGCGTCGGGTCAATGGGTCCGGAAGTCGGCTTTGGCCGGTGTTGTTCCGGTGGCAGCTCCGCTCCTTATTCGTTGGTTACGGGAAGTCCGTGGCCCGAAGATAGGGAGTGAAGTCGAATAGCAGCTACCGTCACCACCAATGAGCCCCGGATCAACGACCGAATCCGCGCCCGCGAGGTCCGCTTGGTCGACCCCGACGGTGAACAGCTTGGTATCAAATCTCTTATTGATGCAGTGAATCTTGCCCGCCAACTCGACCTTGACCTGGTTGAAGTGGCACCGCTGGCTAATCCGCCGGTCTGTCGCATCATGGACTACGGCAAGTTCAAGTTCGATGCCGCGCAACGGGCCAAGGAGTCCAAGCGCAAGGCCGTCCATGTCGGTATCAAGGAGATGAAGTACCGACCGAAGATCGGACCCGGCGACTTCGATACGAAAACCCGGCAGGTGGCCAAATTCCTCGAAGAGGGTCACAAGGTCAAGATCACCATCATGTTCCGTGGACGCGAGGTCTTTCACCCCGAGTTGGGGAAGAAGATCCTTGACCGCATTGCGGATCAGATGGAGGGGATGGGCAAATCTGAATCGGATCCCCGTCTCGACGGTCGCAACATGGTGATGGTGCTGGCACCGGATAAGAGAGCCAAACAGTCAGCTGCGTCGAGAGGACCGAAGTCAGGCAGCAACCATGCCAATGGCTCGCCAGCAGTTGAGGTGTCGCCAGCAGTTGAGGTGTCGCCAGCAGTTGAGGTGTCGCCAGCAGTTGAGGCAGCCGTGACGTCACCGGTTGAAGGAACAGACGTAGCTGCAGCACCCGAAGCGGCGGGGGAGCAAACCCCATCCGAAACGAAGATCGAAGGAGAGGGTTGACGCAATGCCGAAGATGAAGACCGACAGCGGGGCCCGCAAGCGGATCAAGGTGACCGGAACCGGACGGCTCCGCCGCCGCCAGGCATTCCGAGCCCATCTGCTGGAGAAGAAGTCGAGTGTTCGAACTCGCCGTTTGGGGCGCGAAACAGACTTCGCTCCGGGTGACGAGCGCCAGATCAAGCGAATGCTTGGTATGTAACACGGCGGATTCGGCCGCATCCTGTCGGCTCCAGGTGCGCCCTGATCCCGACATTTCAGTTCCCGAGTAACCGCCGGCGGATCTCATCCGGTCGGCTGAACAACACCATCCCACCGATACCGCCCCCAACGAAAAGGAGTTCCCATGGCCCGAGTCAAGCGCGCAGTCCACGCCAAGAAACACCACCGCGCAGTTCTCGAGCAAGCGCAGGGCTACTACGGCAACAAGAGTCGTTCGTTCCGCGCTGCCAACGAGCAGGTAATGCACTCGCTGCAGTACGCCTACCGTGACCGTCGTGCCCGTAAGGGTGAGTTCCGCAGGCTCTGGATTCAGAGGATCAACGCGGCCGCCCGCCTGAACGGGATGAGCTACAGCCGGCTCATCGCCGGCCTGCACGCCGCTGACGTCGAAGTGGACCGCAAAGTGTTGGCCGACCTGGCGGTGACCGCACCTGAAGCCTTCACATCGTTGGTGAAGGTGGCTGAGGAGGCGCTCGCCAGCACGCAGGCGACCGCCGAGGCCGCTTCCTGAACCAGGCCGGGCTGGCTTTTTCGCATCAGCGGGTCAGGCGGGTCCGCCAGCTGCTGCGGAAGCGCAGCCTGCGGTGGTCGGACCACTGTCTGGTGGTGGAAGGCGCCGAGCTGCTGTCGGTCGCTCTGGCTTCAGGCGCGGCCGTCGAGTCGGTCTACATCGCCCCTGATGGACGGTCCAACCCAGTAGTGGCCGAGGTCGCGGCGCGCTCGTTCGAGAGCGGTGCCCGGATCTTCGACCTGGGACCCGGGGTCATTGAGCGGGTGGCTGACACGGTGACCCCCCAGCCGGTGCTGGCCGTGATCGGGTTCGTGCCGGCATCCATCGAGGATGTAGCCGCATCCTCCATGGTGCTGGTTTGTGCCGATGTTCGGGACCCCGGCAACGCCGGAACGGTGATCCGAACCGCTGATGCCTCAGGGGTTGATGCCGTGGTCTGCTGTGACGGTACTGTCGACCCGACCAACCCCAAGACGGTGCGAGCATCAGCCGGTTCGGTGTTTCACACGCCGATCGTCATGGGAGGGGATGTCATCGAAGTGGTGCAGGATCTCCACCAGCGCGGCTTCACGACAGTGGGAACGGTGGTGCGGGGTGGCGCCGATTACACCACATTTGACTGGCGGGACCGGGTAGCGATCGTGCTCGGAAACGAGGCATCGGGTCTGAGCGATGCGGTCATTGAAGTGTTGGACGCTTGTGTGTCGATCCCGATGGCCGGCCAGGCCGAGTCGCTCAACGTGAGTGTGTCGGCAGCCGTGCTCTGCTTTGAGGCGTTGCGCCAAAGGCGCACGGAGGGGGAGGGCCAGAGGCGTTCTACGATTGCCGGGATGGATTCGTCCCCGGCTGACCCGAACGATGAGACAGGAGGTCCTCGGCCATGAGCACTGCTCTCGATATCGATGGGTTGGTCAAGGATGCCGAGGTGGCCATTTCGGCGGCCAGGACCACCGAAGCCATCCGACAGGTGGCCACCGAGGTGGGTGGTAAAAGATCCCCGTTGGCCGAAGCGCACCGTGCGCTCGGGGCTCTTGAACCCGAGGCCCGCAAGGAACTCGGCCGGCTCCTCCACGAGGCACGCACCACCATTGATGCCCTGGTGGAACGCCGGCGCACCGAGATCAGGTTTGCCGAAATGCAGGCGACAATGGAGTCTGACCGCATCGACCTGTCCGAGTTCATTCCCGGCACCGTCAGGAGCTCGCCGACTCGTGGCCATCTCCACTTGGTGTCCCAGACCCGCGATGCGCTCGAAGATGTCTTCGTCGGGATGGGCTTTGAGGTGGCGGAGGGCCCGGATATCGAAACCGACTGGTTCAATTTCGGAGCGCTGAACATCCCGCCGGCCCACCCGGCCCGCGGGATGTGGGACACCTTCTACCTCAACCTGGGGACTCCCGAGTCCACCCTGCTCCGGACCCACACGTCGCCGGTACAGATTCATCTGATGGAAGCCGCAGTGGTGAATGGCGGTCTGCCCATCCACGCCGTCATGCCCGGGCGCTGTTATCGGCGGGATACGCCCGATGCGCGCCATCTGCCGGTCTTTCACCAAATCGAAGGACTGGTGGTGGACAAGGGCATCACCTTCGCCGACCTGGCCGGAACCATCGAGGTATTCACTACCGCATACTTCGGTTCCGACATCCACTCGCGGCTGCGCCCGGCATACTTCCCCTTCACCGAGCCATCGGCTGAGTTCGAAGTGACCTGCACGATCTGTCACGGTGACGGATGTCGTACCTGCTCGCAGACCGGTTGGATCGAGCTCGGTGGTTGCGGCATGGTCGACCCGGCGGTGTTCGATGCGGTGGGCATCGATCCCGACCAATGGACGGGGTTTGCCTTCGGCTTCGGGATCGACCGCTGTGCCCAGATGCGCCATCAGATCGCCGACATGCGGGCATTGAACGAGAACGACATCCGCTTCTTGCGCCAGTTCTGATGCGCCGAACCTGAGAGGAGAGCAGTGCGCGTACCGCTTTCGTGGCTTCGAGACTTCGCCCCATTCGATGGGGATCCGGCCGGCTTGGGCGCCACCCTCGACGACCTCGGCCTGGTGGTCGAAGAGATCCAACGCGTGGGCGAGGGGTTGGGAGATGTAGTTATTGCGCGGGTGGACGAGATCGCTCTGATCAGCGGTGCCGACAAGATCCGGCGGATTGTGGTCGACGCTGGCGACGGACCGATCGAGGTGGTGTGCGGGGCGTGGAATTTTGAAGTGGGAGACCTGGTTCCCCTGGCGCCGGTCGGAGCGGTCCTCCCCGGTGGGTTTGCCATCGGTCGCCGCAAAATGAAGGGCGTGGTCTCCAACGGGATGCTCTGTTCCGGTCGTGAGCTCGAGCTGACCGACGACGGTGAGGGGATTATGGTGTTGAACCGGGTGGAGGACGCCCATCCCGGACAGCGGTTCACTGAAGCCATGGGGATCGAGACCGACGTCGTCTTTGACATAGCTGTCGAGGCCAACCGCCCTGACGCCTGGAGTATTGCCGGCGTGGCCCGGGATCTGGCCGCTCGTCTGGGCCTCCCGTTTACTATCCCGGTGGTGGATGGCAGAGCGAGTGCCGGCGTGGGCGACGAGGGCGCGTCGATCGAGACGTTGACGTCGGTTCGGGTGGATGACGCCGAGTTGTGCCCGCGTTTCACCGCTCGGGTCATCACCGGAGTGGTGGTGGGGCCGTCGCCGAAATGGCTGGCCCATCGGTTGAGCTTGGCCGGAATGCGGTCCATCAACAATGTGGTCGATGCGTCCAACTACGTGATGCTCGAGTTGGGGCAACCCACCCACCCCTACGATCTTGATCGACTCGGAGGGGGGGGATTGGTCATCCGGCGGGCGGCCCAGGGGGAGACGATTACCACGCTCGACGGTGTCGTCCGGGTGCTGGGGCGCCCTGGGCCGGGACTCGATGATACCGGCGAAGACTGCTTGATCTGTGACGCGGAAGGAACGCCGGTGGGGATCGGTGGAGTCATGGGCGGGGCATCTTCGGAGATTGGGGCAGACACGACCCGGGTACTGCTCGAGACCGCTTACTTCGTTCCCATGGCCATCGCCCGGACCTCGAAGCGCCTGGCATTGCGGACCGAGGCTTCCGCCCGGTATGAGCGAGGGTGCGACCCCGAGGGTATCGACCGGGCGGCTGATCGGTTCTGTGAATTGCTGGCGATGACAGCAGGAAGCACCGCGTCGGTGGCGTCGGGGACCATCGATATCAGGGGTGACGTCCCCACTCCGGTGAAGCTGGCGGTCCGGGCGTCGCGGGTCAACGATCTGCTGGGTACCGGGTTTACCGCCTCGCAGATCGCCGCCTTATTGGACCCGATAGGGATTACGGCCGAGGAAGTTCGGGCCGATGACGAGGGTCCCGATGCCGGGGTACTCCAGGTGACGGTGCCGACCTTTCGGCCCGACATCCGCCCGGCTCCGATGGGCGAAAGCGACATCATCGAGGAAGTCGCACGCACGTATGGCTATTCGCGACTACCTCGTCGGATGCCGGCGTGGCCTCAGCCCGGACGCCTCACCGTCTATCAACGGGATCGGCGCAGGCTGAAAGAGGTCCTCTGTGGTCTCGGGGCTTCCGAAGCGTGGACCTCCACCTTTGTGACCGACTTTGACCAGACCATGTCGGGGGTCGACCCTCCGTACATTGAAGTCACCAACCCGCTGGTGGAGTCCGAGCGTTATTTGCGGACGTCGATGGTTCCGGGTCTGGTGCGCGCGGTGATCTACAACTCCGAACGCCGCCAAGGGGATATCCGACTCTTCGAAGTGGGCACGGTGTTCCACTATCCCGAAAGTCCGCCGGTCGACCCCGAGGATGGACCGCCGGCCGACATGTCGGAGAGACTCTGTGCGGTGTTCTGCGCTGAAGGGGATGACGCCTGGACGGCGGTCGCCGCCTGGCATGCCATCGCCGAAGCCTTGGCCATCGCCGACTGGAGCATGTTGGCGGCCGGGGGGCCAACCACCGCCGTGTTGCATGCCTATCGATCAGCCGGATTGTCCAGCGTGGTGGAGACCCCGCCGGATGAGTTCGGGATCACCTGGAAACCGACTCAGCTGGGCGTGGTCGGCGAGCTCGATCCCTATATCGTCGGTTCCCTCGGCTTGCTCGGACGGGACGGGCGGGCTCGGCGGGTTGGCTGGCTCGATTTGGACATCGGCACACTGCTGGATCGGGACAGTGTGCCTCGCAAGCCCGAAGTGTCCCGACCCATCAGTCGGTTCCCCTCCTCCGATCTTGACTTGGCCTTCGCCGTCGACAATGACATTCCAGCCGGCGGCGTGGAACGAGCTCTTCGCCGAGCCGGGGGAGACCAGTTGGAGTCAGTGGAGCTCTTCGATGTGTTCCGGGGGGACGTCGTGGGCGAGGGGCGACGAAGTTTGGCGTTCCGGCTCCGACTCTGTTCGATCGATCACACTCTTAATGACGAAGAACTCGCCGAGTTGCGGAGTCGTTGTATAGCTGCCGTCGAAAAGGGTGGCAAGGCCGCACTGCGTTAGCAGTCTCGGATGTGTTTCTGAGGTGGGTCGGGAGCCCATCACGATACGGCTGCTTGCTGAAACGCCGCGTCCACTGTCTGCTCCATGAGGAGTGCAATGGTCATCGGACCAACACCCCCCGGCACCGGTGTAATAAGACTGGCCCGCTCCGCCGCCTCGTCGAAGGCGACATCACCGACATTGCCGGCGTTGTAGCCGGCATCGATGACGACAACGCCGGGTTTGAGCCATGCTCCCTTGACGAACTCCGGGCGGCCGACGGCGGCCACCACGATGTCGGCGCTTTGGACAATCGATGGCAGGTCCTGCGTTTTGGAATGGCAGTAGGTGACCGTGGCGTCACGCCCGAGCAATAGCATTCCGACGGGCTTCCCCAGGATCGGGCTTCGTCCGATCACCACCGCGTGCCTGC
>Ga0207926_1000323_pt1 | contig 24623 bp, 24 predicted proteins | sample NGESurdeep072012_8_FD_184454 | JGI IMG/M metagenome (GOLD analysis project Ga0207926, IMG submission 184454) | Arctic peat soil microbial communities from Barrow, Alaska - NGEE Surface sample 210-1 deep-072012 (SPAdes) | ecosystem: Environmental > Terrestrial > Soil > Wetlands > Peat ...
GCTGAACTGCTCAGCGCTCATGCCGGTGCCGCCGTGGAGCGCGACGGGCTTCCCGGTGGCCTCGACGATGTCGCTCACCCGCTGGGCGTCGAGCGTCGGGGCGGTCTTGTAGGTCCCATGCGCGTTGCCGATCGCCGGGGCGAACACGTCGACGCCGGTGGCGCGCACGAACTCGACGACGGTCTCCAGGCTCTGGACATTCTGGGCCTCGTCGCCGGTCATCTCCTCGGTGCGCTTGAAGCCCTCGATCTCGCCCTCGACGTCCGCGCCGTAGCGGCGCGCCTCGGCGACGACCTCGATGCACTGGCGCTGGTTCTCGGCGACCGAGAGCTTGGAGGCATCGAAGAGGACGGAGCTCCAGCCCTTCGCGAGACAGGCGCTGATCACGTCCCGTTCCGGGCAGTGGTCCAGGTGAAGCGCGACGGGGACGCTCACGTCCTTCGTGTACGCCAGCCACATCGCGTACATGGCGTCGAGACCCGTCATCTTCACGTGCTTGACCGAGGTCTGGAGGATGATGGGGGCGCGGAGCTCCTCGGCCGCGGCGAGGACGGCCTCCATCGAGAGGTCGTTGATGACGTTGATCGCCGCGACGCCGTATCGCTCGGCGAACGCGCGATCGAGGATCTGCCTGGTCGGCACAACTGGCACGTGGGCACCTCCGGGCGGGACGCGAGCAACCAGGGAGTCGCAGACGCGCCGAACCGGGTGGCGCCCGAACCCGACCCCCATCCGAGTCTAGACCGCCGAAGGGACGCAAACCGTCAATGTCGCGTCAAGGAATCGCGCCGGAACGCGTCACCGGCCCGTCGCCGGCCCGGCGTCCAGAACGAACGAAAAGGGCCCCCGTCCGGCGAGGGCCCTGGTTCGGTTGTAGGCTTCGAAATCCGGCGAGCGGCTGGCCGGAGCGCGGATGGCAGGCGGTCAGCGCATCCCGTAGCGGGCCCAGATGGGCAGGCGTTCGCGCGGATCGGCCTGAGGCTCCGAATCGTCATCGCTCAGCAGGATGCTGATGAAGGAGAAGAGCGCCAGGAGGCCGAGCACGGTTGCGAGGATCATCGTGCAAACCTCCGTGTTTGGTGTGGATGGTCAACGATCGTTGACCTGCTTTGGATAATAGCCTAACAAAGTGTGACCGTCAATGTCACATGGCCTAACGGAGTGGTGCGAAGTGCCCCTCGAACCGAAGCTGAACGTCACCGACGCCGGGATCCTGGAAGCGCTCCAGCGCGACGGCAGGCTTTCCTACGCGGAGATCGGCGCGGCGGTCGGCATGAGCGGCCCGTCGGCGCACGAGCGGGTCAAGAAGCTGGAGGCGCGCGGGATCATCCGGGGCTACATGGCGGCCGTGGACCCCGACTCGGTGGGCCTTGGGGTGCTTGCCTTCATGTGGGTCACCCAGGCGCCGGGCACGATCGCGGACGACATCGCGGGCGACTTCGCGGCGATCCCGGAGGTGGAGGCCTGCCACCGGATCGCCGGCGAGGGCGACTACCTCCTCAAGATCCGCGCCAGCAACACGAGCGATCTCGAACGCGTCGTCCGCATCGTCCAGGGAACCCGCCACGTCTACCGGACCGAGACGGACGTGGTCTTCTCCACGCCCTTCGAGCGCCGGGCCCTGCCGATCCGGGCAACCGGGAAGCCCGCGAGATCCGATCCCGCGGGCGAGGCGTAGGGAAGGGCAGATGCCTGACGAGCGCTCCGCCCCGGCCGAGGAGCTCGCCCTCGTCGCCGCCGTCGTCGCCGGGAGCGAGGACGCGCTCGCTGCTCTCTACGATCGCCACGTGAACTCGATTTTCGCGGCGGCCTACCGGCTGACCGGAGACCGCTCGGTTGCCGAGGAAGTGGTACAGGAGGTCTTCCTGACGCTCTGGAACCGCGCCGAACGCTTCGATCCTGCACTGGGCTCGCTCGGTGGCTGGCTGGGCACCATCGGCCGCAACCGCGCGGTCGATCGGCTGCGGGCGGCCGGCCGGCGCCCGCAGCTGGTCTCACTCTCGCCGATGAGCGGCGAGAGTGAGCCGGATTCAGCCGCCCTGGAGCGCCTCGCGAACAGCCGCGGCACGGTGGGCGGCGCGGCCGATCCGTACGCGGGCGACCCGTCGGACCTCCTTGCGGCCTCCGAGACCCGGGCAGCGATCGGTGCCGCGCTGGCGGAGATGGCGGAGCCCGAACGCGAGGTGATCCTGCTGGCCTACCGCGAGGAGCTCACCCAGAGCGAGATCGCAGCGAAGCTGGGCTGGCCGTTGGGGACCGTGAAGACGCGAACGCGCCGCGCGTTGCTCCGCCTCCGGCTGGCGCTCGCGGAGATCCACGGCGAGGGGCTGGCCCCGGCGCCGCAGGTCGGCGCCGGGCCAGGTCGCCCGCCGGGCCCCGGTGGCTCGACGGTCATCCCGTTCGACCAGGCGGGCCACGAGGCGCGCCGATGATGGACCACGTCGATGTCCGCGCGGCGCTGGAGCTCGCGACCGTCGAGCCGGGCGGGCTGGATCGGCTCGCGGCCGGTGACACGGGCGAAGCGGCCGCCATCGCCGGCCACCTGGCGGGTTGCCCCGCATGCATGGACGAGCTGACGCGGCTGCGACGGGCCGACATGCTGGTCCGGCCGGTGCTTGCCGCGGCCGCGCCGCCGGAGCTGCGGGCGCGGACCCTTGCCTACGTGCGTGCCGCGGGCCGTCAGCGGGGAGCCCCGGACCCGATCGCCTCGACGCAGTCCCCGGCGACCCCGGCGCCTCCGGACGTGGTCCCGGCCCCCCGGGCACTCGTCCCCGCGCCGCGGCCGGTTCGCCGCGTGTTCTGGCCGGCCGCCGTTGCCGCTGCGCTGGTGATCGGGCTGGGCGGCGGATTCCTCGTGGCCGGCGGCCGTGCCGCGCCGACGGCCGGCGACGCCGCCGCGGCGTTTGCCGAGGTGACCCGGGAGAGCGCGGTGCTCCTCGCCGCCCCGGATGCCGCGCGTGCCGTCCTCGCGGATGCCGCCGGCGTCGCCCGGGGCAGCGTCATCGTCGCACCGGCCGAGGGCGCCATGGTGGTCGTGGCCGTGGACCTGCCCGATCCCGGCGCCGGTCGCGAGTACCTGTGCTGGGCCGAGGTCGGCGGGAGCCGGACGCGCGTCGGGACGATGTGGCTCACCGGGAACGTGGGTTGGTGGAGCGGCCCCGCGGCGTTGCCGGCCGGCGTGGGCCCGGGAGCGCGCTTCGGCGTCTCCCTCGTGAGTGTCGCCTCAGGTGGGCTCGGCGACGCGGTCCTCACCGGCGGGCTCTGAGGCCGCCCCAGGATCGATCGGGATCTCGGGAACGTCGCCGACCGCCATCCAGGCGAGCGCCGCGCCCACCACGACCACGAGGATGGCGAACCAGATCAGGTAGCCGGTGTTCACGGGCGGACGCCAGGAATGTGCATCGGCGCGAGTATACGGACGCGGGCGTCGGCACGGCCGGCGCAGCGGCCGGGCCGCGGACGGGATCCACGACCCGCCGCTACACTGCCGCGGTGATCGACTGGACGCCGCAACCGATCGCGTTCACGGTCGGCCCGCTCGCCGTCCACTGGTACGGGATCATGTACGCGATCGGCCTTGCCATCGTGTTCGTCGTCGTGGAGCGGGAGGCGCGCTGGCGCGGCCTGGACACGGGACTGCTGGCGAACGGGTTCATCGTCGTCGCGTTCGCGGCGCTCGTCGGTGGCCGCCTCTACCACGTGATCGACCAGTGGGACGCCCGCTACAAGAACGACCTGTTGGCCATCGTCCTGCCGCCCTACAGCGGCCTTGGCGTGTATGGCGGGATCGCGACCGGCTTCCTGACCGGGATCCTCTACGCCCGCTGGAAGCGGCAGCCCTTCCTGGCCTGGGCCGACGCGGTTGCGCCGGGCCTGCTCGTCATGCAGGCGGTCGCGCGCTGGGGCAACTTCTTCAACCAGGAGCTGTACGGGCCGCCGACGAACCTGCCCTGGGGGATCGCCATCGAGTGCGCCAACCGGACCCCGACCTGGGCGTGCCCGCCGGTCGGGACCACCCCGGTCGACGCGCATTTCGTGCCGCTCTTCCTCTACGAATCGCTCTCCGGGCTGGTCGGCGCGGTCGCCCTGATTACGCTCTCGCGGCGTGCGCGATTCCTTCGGCCGGGCGATCTCCTGCTGCTCTTCTTCGCGTGGTACGGGACCACGCGGTTCCTGCTGGAGCCACTCCGCACGAACAACTGGACGCTCGACGGGATCCCGACAGCCTCGATCATCTCGGCCGCTGCCGTGGTCGCCGCGCTCGTCCTGCTCGCCTGGCGCCATCGGCCCGGAGCGGCGGCGAACGATCCCGCACCGCCTGGCCTGCCCGCCGCGGTGACGGTCGCAGAGGCGGCCTCGCCGCCGCCGCACGAGCCCGCGTGATGGAGTATGCGCATTCGATCCTCGACCTGATCGGCAACACGCCGCTGGTCCGGATCTCCCGGGTCACGCGCGGGATCGGGCCTCTGGAGCGCCAGCCGCTGGTCCTTGCCAAGCTCGAGATGCTCAGCCCCGGCGGCTCGGTCAAGGACCGGATCGGGCTGCCCATGATCGAGGCGGCGGAGCGTGACGGACTGCTCCGGCCGGGCGGCACGATCATCGAGCCCACCAGCGGCAACACCGGGCATGGCCTGGCGATCGCAGCGGCGCTGAAGGGATACCGCTGCATCTTCGTGATGGCCGACAAGCAATCGGCGGAGAAGCAGGCGATCCTGCGCGCGTACGGCGCCGAGGTCGTCCTGTGCCCGACCAACGTCCCGCCCGAATCGCCCGAGAGCTACTACTCGGTGGCGACCCGGCTGGCCCGCGACATCCCCGGCGCCTACAAGCCGGACCAGTACTGGAACCAGGAGAACACGATCGCCCACGAAGCCACGACCGGCCCGGAGATCTGGCGCCAGACCGCCGGCCGGCTCACCCACCTGGTCGCCTCCGTCGGGACCGGCGGCACGATCACGGGCGCGGCGCGCTACCTGCGTTCGCAGAAGCCCGATCTCGTGGTCGTCGGCGCCGATCCGGAGGGAAGCGTCCTGTCGGGCGACACGGCGCGCCCGTACCTCACCGAGGGCGTGGGCGAGGACTTCATCCCGGGCACCCTCGACCCCGAGGTCGTGGACCGGTGGGTGCGCGTCTCGGACCGGGATGCGTTCGCGATGGCCCGCCGGATCACCCGCGAGGAGGGGATCCTGGCCGGCGAGTCGTGCGGGACGGCGATGCTCGCCGCGCTCCAGGTGGCCCGCGAGCTGACCGAGTCGGGGCAGGGGCCCGGCGCGGTGATGGTGGTGATCCTCGCTGACGGCGGCCGGAACTACCTCTCGAAGCTGTACAACGACGAGTGGATGCGCGCGAACGGCCTGCTCGCCTCGCCCGGCGCGGTGGTCCGCGTGCGGCAGGTGATGGAGGATCGCCATCACGGCGAGCAGATCCCGGATCTCGTCCTGGCCCGGACCACGGAGAAGGTCGGGGCGGCGATCGGCCGGCTGGAGGACTACGGGATCAGCCAGATGCCGGTCTCGGAGGCCGCCGAGGGCAGCGTGCTGGCGGGGCTGGTCGGCTCGATCTCGGAGAAGGGCCTCCTCGAGCGCGTCTATCGCGACCCCGGCGTCGTGGAGCGCACCGTCGGCGAGGTGATGGACCCGCCCCTGCCGGTAGTCCAGGAGGCGGCCCCGCTGGACGAGGCGTTCGCGCTCCTGGCGCGCGGCGCGCCCGCGGTCCTTGCGGTGCGCGGCGAACGACCGGTCGGCGTGATCACGAAGCTCGACGTGCTGGAGTACCTGAGCCACCACCCGCGGCTGGGGGTCTGAGGACGTGGCGGATCGGGAGAGCCGCGATGCCTTCGCGACCCGGGCGGTTCACGCAGGCGGCGAGCCGGATGCGCTGACCGGGGCGGTGAGCCCGCCCATCTACCAGACGTCGACCTATGCACAGGACGGGGTTGGCCGGCCGCGCGGTGGCTACGAGTACGCGCGCACCCAGAACCCGACCCGGGACCGGCTGGAGCGCGCGGTGGCGGACCTGGAGGGCGGGACCTTCGGGATCGCGTTCGCCTCCGGCTCGGCGGCCACCGCGAACCTGGCGGAGCTGGTGGCGCCCGGCGAGGAGATCGTCGTTGGCGACGACGTCTACGGCGGCACCTATCGGTTCTTCGAGCGGGTCGCCCGGCCGCGCGGCACGATCGCGCGGTACGTCGACCTGGCAGGCGGCGCCGCGGGCGGGCTGGCCGCGACCCTGGGCGAGCGGACCCGGATGGTCTGGTTCGAGACGCCCTCCAACCCGCTCCTCAAGGTGACCGACATCGCGTCCGTGGCGCGCGACGCTCACGGCCACGTGGGCGCGCGGGGTGCGGCCCCGATCGTCGTGGTCGACAACACGTTCGCCTCGCCGGCCCTGCAGCGGCCGCTGGCCCTGGGCGCCGACGTCGTCTTCCACTCGGCCACGAAGTACCTCGCCGGCCACAGCGACACGGTGCTCGGGGTGGTCGTGACCTCGCGCGACGACGTGGCCGACCAGCTCCGGTTCCTCCAGAACGCGATCGGCGCGGTTCCCGGGCCGCAGGACTGCTTCCTCGCGCTCCGGGGCCTGCGCACGCTTGCCATCCGGGTCGAGCGGCACGCCGCGAACGCGCTGGCAATCGCGCGCTTCCTCGCCGCCCGCGACGACGTGGCCTGGCTTCGCTACCCGGGCCTCGCGGAGGGACGGTTCGCCCATCCACAGGCGGCGCTCGCCGCGGGCCAGATGGCGGCCGGCGGCGGGATGGTCAGCTTCGTCCCGGCGGCGGGCGGGCGCCACGGCCGAAGCGCGCGGGAGCGTGCCGTCGCGGTCTGCGAGGCGACCCGGCTCTTCACGCTGGCCGAATCGCTGGGCGGGGTGGAGTCGCTGATCGAGCTGCCCGCCGTGATGACGCACGCGTCGGTGGCGACCTCGCCGCTGGAGGTGCCGGAGGCGCTGATCCGCCTCTCGGTCGGCATCGAGGACGCCGCCGACCTGGTTGCCGACCTCGCCGCCGCGCTCGACGAGGCGTAGGCCGGGGTCGATCGCCGTGGCGGGCTCAGCCCCGCGTCGGCCGGCGCCCGCTGGCTCGGTGTCGGCCTCCAGCACGCCTTCCTCGCCAATGACTCGCCCGTGATCACTATCCCGGAAGCCTGGACGCCCGTGATGCCCGGATCGACGCACGATCGGCGGCCAGGGCGCAATTGCCTCGACTGCGCAGCGCTGGCCCAGCAATGACGAGAGTCAGGGAGACCCCGGCGGGCTCCCATCGCCGGCACGGCCGTCCGGCCGCGGCCCCATCGCCGATAGTGATCCCAGGGCCATCATTGGCGAGGATCCCGGGCCCGGGTGCGCCCTGCCCGTACGACCGGGGTCCGGCGCCGTGCTCGACGAGCACGGGTCGGGGCCCCGCCTCAAGGATGTCTGGGGCCGTTCGCTCCGGATCCTGAACGCGGAGGACCACCCCGAGTGGGCGACGTCGGCGATGGTGGTCGAATGGGTTCGCGCCCTGCGGGCCGAGGAGACGGACCCGGGGCCGGACCCGATCCCTGTCGGCACGGTGCCCAAGGAGTACTCGCAGTGGAGGACGGTCCAGCGGCGCGTTGCTGACGCGAATCCGACCGACGGTGCCTGGGCGCCCGGCCGGTCGAAGACGTCCGACGATGCGGATCCTGGCTGACTCCGCCTTTGTCATCGACTACTTCAGCGCCTTCCTCGAGCCCGTGGAGTTCGTCCAGCCCGGGCCGGACGTCGCCCTCCTCGCCGGGCGCTGGCGCGCCGAGGCCCGGGCGGCCGGGCGGACCCTGGGCGTGGCCGACGCGCTGATCGCGGCCGCGGCCTACGCGGACAACGCGGCGGTCCTCACGCGGAACACCCGCGACTTCGCGTTGACCCCCGTGCGCCTGGTCACCTACTGAGGCACGGCGCTCTCTACAATTCCGACCTACATCCGTCCCGCAGCCGAGCCGCACCCGGAGGACACCTCATGGCCCGCCTTCCCCGCCGCAAGGTCACCATCATCGGCGCCGGCAACGTCGGTGCGACCACCGCCGAGCAGATCATCGCGATGGGCCTCGCCGACGTCGTGCTCGTCGACATCGTCGAGGGGCTCCCGCAGGGCAAGGCGCTCGACCTGAACGAGGCCGCCCCGGTCGTCGGCTACGACGTCCGGATCACGGGCACGAACGACTACGCGGACACCGCCGGCTCGAAGATCATCGTGGTCACCTCCGGCCTGGCGCGCCAGCCGGGCATGAGCCGCGACGACCTGATGGCGAAGAACGCGGGCATCGTCGGGTCAGTCGTGAAGCAGGCCGCCGCGCACAGCCCGGACGCCATCATCATCGTCGTGACGAACCCGCTCGACGCGATGTGCCACGTGGCGCTCACGGCGTCGGGCTTCTCGCCCGAGCGCGTCATCGGCATGGCCGGGGTCCTGGACTCGGCCCGCTTCCGCTCGTTCATTGCCGACGAGCTGGAAGTGAGCGTCCGCGACATCCGCGGCTTCGTGCTGGGCGGTCACGGCGACACCATGGTGCCGCTGCCACGGTATTCCACCGTTGGCGGCGTTCCGATCACGGAGCTGATGAGCGCGGAGCGGATCGAGCAGCTCGTCGAGCGGACCCGCAATGGCGGCGCCGAGGTCGTGGCGCTCCTCAAGACCGGCAGCGCCTATTACGCGCCCGCGGCGTCGGTCGTCGAGATGATCGAGGCGATCCTGCGGGACCGCCGGCGCGTCCTCCCCTGCGCCGCGTACCTCCGCGGCGAGTACGGGATCACCGGCCTCTTCGTGGGCGTGCCGATCGTCCTGGGCAACGGCGGCGTCGAGAAGGTCATCGAGATCTCGCTGACCGACGACGAGCGGGCCGCCTTCAACCGCTCCGCCGACTCGGTGCGGGGCCTGCTGGAGAAGCTGCCGGCCTGAGGGGGAACCGCCGCCGGACGCAATCCCGGAACTCTATCTTCCCCGTGGATGAATCAAGGAGCGCCGGGTGGCGAGTCACCCGCGCCGTTGTGCCGTGAAATGGAGGTTGGAATGAGGAGACGTCTCATATCCCTGCTTGCGGCGCTCGCCGCTCTCACGTTTGCCGTCCCGGCCAATGCCATCACATGGGGACAACCGGACACAGCGAACACGTACCGCTATGTTGGCACGATCATCTTCCAGCGTTCAGACGGCTTCTACAGTTGCACCGGGACCCTCCTGTCGCCCACCGTGATGCTCACTGCCGCTCACTGCACGGAGACGGGCGGCGTCAAGAACACCGGTACGTGGGCGACCTTTGACCCAACGGTCGATGTGAGCGCGATCCAGAACCGCGACCAAGCCAAGTACCCGACGGTGGAGAGCTTCCTTGACGATTCGCACAATGGCTGGATCCCCGGTGAGGTTCATCCGAACCCTGGGTACGCCGACGGCGCCGGCTTCCCGAACACCCGCGACGTGGGTGTAGTCGTTCTCCGCGGCTCGGTGAACCTCTCGGAATACGGCCAGTTGCCGAACCTTGGTCAGTTCGACGGGTTTGACACCTCCAAAGGCTCGGCCGCCGGCCGCCGTTTCGTCGTCGTCGGGTACGGGACTCAGGGCACGATCCCCGCGTTTGCCATGGACGAATGGGCGCGTTGGTACGGAGACACCACGCTGACCAACACGCGAGGGGCATATACGAGGGGCTACAACTTCCAGTTCACGAACAGCCCGGGTAAGGGCACCGGAAGCGGCGGAACCTGCTTCGGGGATTCCGGCGGGCCGGCCTTCTCCGGTACGACCCGGACCATCGCGGCGATTACTTCATTTGGCATCACCGCCCAGTGCGCCGGTACCGACTACAGCTACCGCGCCGACATCGCTGAAACGCTCGATTTCGTCACGCCCTTCCTCTCGGGCCAGTAGACGGCCCTGGCAGAACTAGGCACCGGGGCCCCGGCTCCGGCCGGGGCCTCGTCACGTCCACGCCGCCACTACACTCGCCGCGAGATGACCCACCACTACACGGTCCTCCACGGCGGCACGGTCCTCACGTTCGACGGCGCGCTCCCGTCGGACGCCGCCTCGCGCGCAGGCGGCGATCCGCGTGTTCCCGACGCGGCGGGCCGACGGGCCACGGCGATCTGCTTCGCGGACGATCGCATTCTGGCCGTGGGCACCGACGAGGAGATCCTGGCCCTCGCCGGGCCGGACTCGCACGTGGTGGACCTCCGGGGCCGGGCCGTCCTGCCGGGGTTCGTGGAGCCGCACGCGCACCCGTACTGGGAGGGCGTCGTCGCCGGGATGGCGCTGCTCGCCGGGCGCGAGCGGCGCGCCGCCATCCGCGCCGTGCCGGGGGCCGCGGAGCACCTGGAGCCCGAGACGTGGCTGGTCGCCCGCTACGACCCGACCGGCTGGGACCGCCCCGACGACCCGACCCGCGACGACCTGGACCGGGCCGTGCCCGACCGGCCGGTCCTGCTGGCCCACGTCTCGGGGCATGCCGTCACCGCGAACAGCCTGGCTCTCGCGCTCGCCGGGCTCGACCGCCGCTCGGACGACCAGCCCGGCCGGATGGCGATCGAGCGGGACGACGGCGGCGAGCCCACCGGGATCCTCCGTGGGCCGGACGCATGGGACCGGATCGCGGCCGCGCTGCCGCCCCCGACCGCCGCGGACGGCCATGCAGCCCTGACCCGCGCCGCCGCCCGCCTGGCAGCGGACGGCGTCACGAGCGTTGCCGACGCCGACCTGGGCTCGACGCACGGCGTCGCCGTGGAGCTGGCGGCCTGGGGAGAGGCGATCGCGTCCGGCGCGATGTCGCTGGCCGTTGCGCTCATGCCGGGGCTCGCGCGGATCGCTCCCGGCGTCGGCGACACGGTCCCGTCCCCGGCCGAGATCGCGGCCATGCTGCCGGAGGCCGCCCGGAACCGGGTGCGCCTGGACCACCTGAAGCTGAAGGCCGACGGCGCGCTCACGACGCACACGGCCTGGCTGCGCGCGTCGTACGCGGACGCGCCGCACGCCGGCGGGCCCGTCCACGATCCTGCCGTGCTCGCCGAACGCGTCCGCGGCGCCGTTTCCGCCGGATGGGCGGTCGCCACGCACGCCATCGGCGACGCCGCCATCGCCGCCGTGCTGGATGCCTGTGCGGCAGCGCTGCCACCCCCGCGCCCGCACCGGCTGGAGCACGCGATGCTCCTCGACGAGGACCTCCTCGTCCGGCTGGCCGCCTCGGGGATTGCCGCGGTCGTCCAGCCGGAGTTCCTGGCGTGGGCCGGCGCCACCTACCGCGCCCGTCTCGGGGAGGAGCGCGCCGCACGCCTCCTGCCATTTGCGGCGTTCCTCCGGGCCGGGATCCCCATGCCCTTCTCCAGCGACCGGCCGGTGGTCCGCGGGGCGCCGCTCGACGGCGTCCGCGCCGCCCTGCAGCACGACCCCGGCCTCTCGATCGCGGAGGCGTTCCACGCGTGGACGGCCGCGGGCGCTGCGGTCCTCGGCGACGACGACGCCGGCCGGCTGGAGGTGGGACGGCGAAGCGACCTGGTGATCCTGTCGCGCGATCCCATGGTGGTTCCGCGGGCCGCGTGGGCGCGGCGCGACGACGGCATCACGGTGGTTGCGACCATCGCTCGCGGACGACTGGTGGCCGGTCGGCTGGAGGGGCTGGCGTGACGCTGGCGGCGCTCACGTTCGGCTTCGACCCCACCGTTCAGGTCGGGGATCTCGCGGTTCGCTGGCAGACGCTGGGGATCGCGCTGGCCGTGCTCGCCGGCCTCGCCTGGTGCGCGCTCATCGCCGGGCGGACGCCGGCCTTCGGGCCCTGGATGCGCGAGTACCCGGACGATGGAGACGGCTCCGGCGGGGTCTGGCACCTGCGCCGGGACGACCTCCTGTTCATCGTCCTCGGGGTGCTCCCCGGCGCCGTGATCTTCGGCCGGCTGGGCTACGGCCTCCTGCACCCCGACTGGTATTCGCGCGACTGGCACCAGCTGCTGGACCCTGCCGGGGGCAGCCTGGAGCTCACCGGTGCGGTGGTCGGCGGAACGCTGACCGGGATCTACGTCGCCGCGCTGCTGGATGCCCCGGTCGGGCGGTGGCTCAACGTCGCGATCCGGCCGCTCCTGCTGGCCCTCGCGGTGGGCAAGGCAGCGGAGGTCCTGGGCGGCGCCGGCCAGGGCGCGCTGGTGCCCGACGGCGGCGGGATCGCCATCGCGTTCGCCGGGCCCGGCCCGTGGGGGAGCCCCGGGGCCGAGCTTCCGGCCATTCCCGCCCAGCTGCTGGAGGCCGGGATGACGACCGTCGTGCTCCTGCTGGTCGGCGCCCTCAGCTGGGGGTCCAGCCTCCGCCGCGCCGACGGGCGGCTGTTCGCCATCGGGTTGGCGGCCTGGGCGCTGGGCCGCGCCGCGGTCGCGGGAACGTGGCGCGACGCCGCGCTGCTGGGGCCGCTCAACGCCGAGCAGCTGATCTGCCTGGTCGTGGTGACGCTCACGGGCGGCGCGGCCATCGTGGCCACGCTCGTGATCTGGCGCCGCCGCGGCGCTGACGCAGCCCCGGGCTGAGCCGCGAACTCAGCTCATCCGCGTGTGGTCCGTGGCGTCGCGGCGCAGGAACCGCCCGTGGCCGGCCGGCCCGACCCATTTGCCGTCGCGCACCAGGACCGTCCCGCGGCTCATCACGACGTCCGAGGCCCCCTGGACCTCGCGGCCCTCGAAGATCGAGTAGTCGACGTCCATGTGGTGGGTCGCCGCGCTGATCGTCCGGCGCCGGTTCGGGTCGTAGACCAGGATGTCGGCGTCGGACCCGGGCGCGATCGCGCCCTTCTTCGGGTACATCCCGAACATCCGCGCCGGCGCGGTGGACATGATCTCCACCCAGCGCTCGCGCGTGATCCGCCCGCCGACGACGCCCCCGTCATGGAGGAGGTCGACCCTGTCCTCCACGGCCGGCAGGCCGTTCGGGATCTTGCGGAAGTCGCCCCGCCCCAGCTCCTTCTGGCCGTGGAAGTCGAACGGGCAGTGGTCCGTCGCGACGAGCTGCAGGGCATCCGTGCGGAGGCCGGTCCAGAGGTCCTCCTGGTGGTCCTTCGTTCGCAGCGGCGGGCTGCAGACGAACTTGGCGCCCTCGAACCCGTTGCCCAGGTCGTCGAGGGAGAGGAAGAGGTACTGCGGGCAGGTTTCCGCGAACGCCATCGTGCCGCGGTCGCGGGCGGCCATGACGGCCTCCAGCGCGTCGCGCGCCGAGAGGTGGACGATGTAGACGGGGACGCCCGCCGCCTCTGCGAGACGGATCGCGCGGTTCGTCGCCTCGCCCTCCAGGACGGGGTAGCGGGCCATGCCGTGGCCGATCGGGTCGGTGGTCCCGGCGGCCACGAGGTTCGCGGCGATGACGTCGATGACCGGGCCGTTCTCGGCGTGCATCATGATCAGCCCGCCGTTCTCCCGGGTCCGCAGCATGGCCCGGTAGATGTGGTCGTCGGGGCTGTAGAGGACGCCCGGGTAGGCCGTGAAGAGCTTGAACTCGGGGACACCCTCCGCCACGAGCTGGTCCATCTCGGCCAGGGTGGCGTCGGTCACGTCCGACATCATCATGTGGAAGCCGTAGTCGATCGCGGTGTTGCCCTCGGCCTTGGCCATCCACGCCTCGAGCCCCTCGCGGAGCGAGCGGCCCTTCGTCTGCGGCGCGAAGTCGACGATCGTGGTCGTCCCGCCGTGGGCCGCCGCCTTCGAGCCCGTCTCGAAGGTGTCCTTGGCGAACGTGCCGCCGAAGGGCAGCTCCATGTGGGTGTGGACGTCGATGCCGCCCGGCACGACGTACTTCCCGGTCGCATCGAGCGTGACGTCGGCCGTCACGCCGCCGGCGGCGAGGTCGGCCCCGACCAGGGCGATCGTCTCGCCGTCGACGAGCACGTCGGCCGGGTACGAGCCGGCGGCCGTGACGACGAGGCCGTTCGTGATCAGCGTGCGCATTGGATGCCTCCTCAGGCCGTTGCGGCCCGGACGTCACGGAGAGCCGGGATGATCTCGCGGCCGTAGATCTCCAGCTGCTCCTCTTCATTGCCGTTCATCAGGTAGAGGTTGAACTGGTCCACGCCGGCCTCAGCCAGCACGCGAAGCTTCGCCACGTGGGCGTCCACGTCGCCCACGATCCCGAACCGATCGACAATGTCGTCCGTCACGAAGTCGGCGTTGGAGGAGCCGACCTCCGCGTGGTGGAGATAGTCGTAGGCCTGGCGTCCCCGGACGTAGCGGGTCAGGCCCTCGGGCAGGTCGCCCTGGTACTTGTTGACGAGGTCCACGACGTGGTTCCCCACCAGCGCGGGGAACCAGCGGATGCGGTCGCGGCCGTCGGCCGGATCGCCGACATGGGCCGGCGCGGCGGCCATGATCCGGACCGAGGCAGGATCCCGCCCCGCCTCCACGGCGGAGGCGTGCACCTGGGCCACGAACCAGCGGATCAGGTCGGGGTCGCCGATCTGGAGCATCGACCCGTCGGCGACCCGGCCGGTCAGCTTGAGGGCCACCGGCCCGTAGCCCGCGATCCAGACCGGCAGGCGGTGGGAGGTCGCCCACGGCAGCTCCAGCATGGCGCCCTCGTACTCGACCTGGCGGCCCTCGGCGAGCGCCCGGATCACATGGACGGCATTCTCGAGGTCAGCCATGCTCGTGGGCGTCTTGCCCAGGACCCGGCGCGCGGAATCGCCGCGCCCGATCCCGAGGTCGAAGCGGCCCCCGGAGAGCTCCTGCAGCACCGCCAGCGCGGAGGCGGTGACCGACGGCTCACGCGTCCCCGGGTTCGTGACGCAGGTGCCCAGGCGGAGCGTGGTCGTGGCCTGCGCCATGAGGGTCAGGAGGATGTACGGCTCACGCCACAGCACGTGCGAGTCGAAGAGCCAGGCGTAGGCGAAACCCGCCGCCTCGCCCTGGCGGGCGAGCGCCAGCGTTCGCTCGATCGAGTGCTCGGGCTTGAGCGTGAACCCGAACTCCATGCGGCGTCTCCTCGGGTGCCCGTGGCGGCTAGGGGCGGACCAGGTCGGCGTAGGCCTCCGGACGGCGGTCGCGGTAGAACTGCCAGGTCTGGCGGACCTCCGTGATGACGTCCAGGTCCAGGTCGCGGACCACCAGCTCCTCGTCGTACGGGCTGGCCACGCCGCCCACGATCTGGCCGCGCGGATCGCAGAAGTAGCTCTGCCCGTAGAAGTCGTCGTCGCCGATCGCCGCCTCGATCCCGACGCGGTTGATCGTCCCGACGTAGTAGCCGTTCGCGACGGCGTGGCTGGGCTGCTCGATCCGCCAGAGGTACTCGGAGAGGCCGCGGCTGGTGGCGCTCGGGATCAGCACGATCTCCGCGCCGTTGAGGCCCAGCGCGCGCGCGCCCTCCGGGAAGTGGCGGTCGTAGCAGATGTAGACGCCGATCTTGCCGACCGCGGTCTCGAAGACGGGGTAGCCCAGGTTGCCGGGGCGGAAGTAGAACTTCTCCCAGAAGCCCTTGACGTGGGGAATGTGGGTCTTGCGGTACTTGCCCAGGTAGCGACCGTCGGCGTCGATCACCGCGGCCGTGTTGTAGTAGATGCCCGACGCCTGCGAGTCCTCCTCGTACATCGGCACCACGAGGATCATGCCCGTCTGCTTGGCGAGGTCCTGCATCCGCTTCGTGGTGGGGCCGTCGGGGATCAGCTCCGTGTACGCGTAGTACTGCGGATCCTGGACCTGGCAGAAGTACGGCCCGTAGAAGAGCTCCTGGAACAGGACGAACTGGGCGCCCTGCGCCTTCGCCTCGTGGGCGCGCGCCTCGTGCTTCTGGATCATCGATTCCTTGTCGCCGGTCCAGGTCGCCTGGACGAGTGCGCCTCGCACGATTCGCGGCATCGGGTACCTCCGGTCGGGATCGCGTCGGACTTTGGCGATGCGGCGGACGCGTCCCCGGCGCCTTCCGTCCGCTCGCCCGGAATGAGGCCGAATGCTACACCGCTCGCGAGGGACAGGGGCGTCGGGTCGCGGTGTTCGCACATGCGCATACATCGGCGTGCCGGTGTGGTGTAATGGCGCGCATCGCTCCCGGGTTGCGCCGGGCAGCAGGAGGTCCGCGCCGTCCCCACCGCTCGCGGCCCGTCGTCGCGACCGGTCGACTTCGCTCCAGCAGGTTCGCGGTTCGCGTGCCGGGCACGCCCCGCCTCGAGGTGACCGATGACCGTTCGAACTGCCGCCGATCCGATGTCAAGCCAGGAGGTCGTGCGGCTCTCGCGCGCCCACACGTTCTTCTCGTGGTCGGTCCAGGGAGCCCTGGATCCCATCGCGATCGACCGTGCCCAGGGCGTCTACCTCTACACGCCCGAGGGCCAGCGGATCCTGGACTTCAACAGCCAGCTGATGTCGGTGAACATCGGCCACGGCGATCGCCGCGTCATCGACGCGATCACGGCCCAGGCGACCCGGCTCCAGTACGTGCAGCCCGCCTTCGTGACGGAGATCCGGGCGCGCCTGGGCGCCAAGCTCGCTGAGATCCTGCCCGGCGACATGGACAAGGTCTTCTTCACGCTGGGCGGCGCCGAGGCGGTGGAGAACGCGATCCGGCTCGCCCGCCACTACACGGGCCGCCACAAGATCCTGGCCCGCTACCGCAGCTACCACGGCGCCACCCTGGGCTCCATGACCCTGACGGGCGATCCGCGGCGCTGGGCGAACGAGCCCGGGATCGTGGGCGTCGTGCGCTACCCGGACACGCACCGCTGGGGCGAGAAGGAGCCCCGGCCGGTAGCCGAGAGCCTCCAGGGCCTGGAGGACGTGATCCAGTACGAGGGCGCGCACACGATCGCGGCGGTCTTCCTCGAGACCATCGTGGGCACGAACGGGATCCTGATCCCGCCCGACGGCTACCTGCAAGGCGTCCGCGAGCTGTGCGACCGCTACGGGATCCTCATGGTGGCCGACGAGGTGATGGCGGGCTTCGGCCGCACCGGGCGCTGGTTCGCGGTCGACCACTGGAACGTGGTGCCCGACCTGATGACCATGGCCAAGGGGCTCACCTCGAGCTACCTGCCGCTCGGCGGCGTGGCGATGCGCCATCACATCGCCGAGGCGTTCGAGACGAAGATGTTCTACGGCGGGCTGACCTACAGCAGCCACCCGGTCAGCCTCGCGGCGTCGCTCGCCACGATCGGCGTGTACGAGGAGGACGGCCTCATCGAGCGCTCGGCCCGGCTGGGCCTGGTGATGCGGGGCCACCACGAGGCGCTCGCCGCGAAGCATCCCAGCGTGGGCGCCCACCGCAACCTGGGCCTCTTCGGGATCCTTGACCTGGTCCGCAGCCGCGACCCGTTCGTCCCACTGACCGCCTTCAACGGCACCTCGGACGAGATGAAGGCCGTGGCGAAGTTCCTCCGCCAGAACGGCCTCTACACGATGACGCCCAACAACTCCATCCACACCAACCCGCCCCTGTGCATCACCGAGGAGCAGCTGGCCGAAGGCTTCGCGGTGATCGACCGGGCGCTCGATATCGCCGACGAGGCCGTCACGGGGTGACGGCCGGGCGTCCCGGATCCTCGGGGTCCTGACAGTGGCCGCTGCTCCCGCCATCGCCTCGGCGACCCTGCTCCGCGGCGATGTCCGGAGCGGCCTCTCCCGGCGGGGCCGTGCGGCGGCCATCGCGGTGATCGTGGTCGGCTTCCTGGTTCTCTGGGAGGTCGTCAAGTGGGTGGGCGGCGACCCCTGGCGGATCCACGCCTCGATCCTCGGCTTCGCGATCAACTACGAGCACTTCCCGCCGCTGAAGTGGGCGATCGCGTCGGACCTGGCGCTGCCGCACCTGTGGTCGATCATCGGCGCCTACGGCCAGCCGGCCGTGCGGTTCGGGCCGCCGGTCTGGCAGGTGCTGATCGGCGCCTCGCTCTTCACGTTGCGCGAGGCGTTCGTCGGGCTGGTCATCGGCGCCGCGCTCGGGCTGCTCCTGGGAATCGTGTTCGTCCGGTTCCGGGTGCTGGAACGGGCGTTCGTGCCGTACGTGGTCGCCTCGCAGACGATCCCGCTGATCACGATCGCCCCGATCGTCGTGATCTACCTGGGCGCCAGGTGGACCTCCGTCGCGCTGATCGCCGCCTACCTGACGTTCTTCCCGGTCACCGTGGCCGCGCTTCGCGGCCTGCGGGCGGCAGACCCGCGCGCCTTCGAGCTGATGCGGGCGACGGCGGCATCCGAAACCCAGGTGCTGTGGAAGCTGCGCCTGCCGGCCGCAACGCCGTATCTCTTCTCGGCGCTCCGGGTGAGTGCCAGCGCCAGCGTCGTGGGCGCGATCATCGGCGAGCTGCCGTCCGGCATCCCGGACGGGCTCGGCGGCCAGATCCTCCAGGACGTCCAGTACTACATCACCGGTCCCGAGCGGCTGTGGGCGACGCTCGCGGCCGCGGCCGTGCTCGGGATGGTCTTCGTGGGGCTCGTCGGCCTGGCCGACAGGCTCGTGAACCGGGGCCGCCACCAGCCTGCCAGGACCTGAACGAGGCATCGATGACCGAGATCCGATCCAGCGCGACCCAGCCCGCCGGGACCGGCGCCGCTCCCGCCCGCTCCGACGCCCAGCCGGTCGTCGAGATCTCGGGGGCCGGCAAGATCTTCGGGAGCGGCCCGACGGCGGTCCACGCCCTGCAGGGGATCGACCTGAGCATCCGGGCCCGCGAGTTCGTCTCGCTGATCGGTCCTTCGGGCTGCGGCAAGTCCACCCTGCTCCGGCTGATCGGCGACCTCATCCCGGCGAGCATCGGGTCGGTGAAGGTCAACGGCAAGCCGGCTCGCCAGGCGCGCATGGGCCGCGAGTACGGCATCGTCTTCCAGGCGCCGGTCCTCTTCGAGTGGCGGACGATCGACCGGAACGTGGAGCTGCCGCTCGAGATCTCGGGGCGCCCCGCCGCCGAACGCAGGGAGCGGGCCCTCGAGATGCTCCGCCTGGTGGAGCTCGAGGAGTTCGCCAAGAAGTACCCGTGGCAGCTGTCGGGCGGCATGCAGCAGCGCGTCGCCATCGCCCGGGCCCTCGTCATCGACCCCAAGCTCCTGCTGATGGACGAGCCGTTCGGTGCGCTGGACGAGATGACCCGCGAGCGGATGAACAGCGAGCTGATGAGCATCTGGCGGCGGACGCATACCACCGTCGTGTTCGTCACCCACTCGATCCCCGAGGCGGTCTTCCTCTCCACCCGCGTGGTGGTCATGTCGGCCCGGCCGGGCCGGGTGACGAGCGTGATCGACGTCGACCTGCCGCAGCCCCGGACGTTCGAGACGCGCGAGAGCGAACGCTATTTCGAGCTCGTCACCGCCGTCCGCGAGGCGCTCCACCAGCGCGACCTTGACGCGCCCGGGGCGCGCGAGTCGAACGGCGACGCAGCGCGGATCCGGGCCGAGGGGTACGCGTGACCACGGCCCAGCCCGCCGCTCCCGCCGGCCCGGCCCTGGTCGGGCCCTGGGCGAGCCGCCTCCGGGAGGCCCTGCCGTCGGTGGCCGTTTTCGTGGGTGTCCTCCTGGCGTGGGAGTTCTCGCTCCGCATCCTTGGCGTCCAGCAGTTCCTCCTGCCTCGCCCCTCCGTGATCCTCGCGGCGATGGTCGACCAGCAGGCCGACCTGTCACGCGGCGCGGTCTACACGGCCACGGAGGCCCTGGGCGGCCTCGTGATCGGCAGCTTCCTGGGGATCTGCGCGGCATTCGCGACGGCGCGCTGGGTGAGCGCCCGGGAGGCCCTCCTGCCGGTGGCGATCGTGGCGAACTCGATCCCGATCATCGCCCTGGCGCCGATCACGAACATCTGGTTCGGGTCGGACAACCCCATGTCGCGCATGGCGATCGTGGCCGTGATGGTCTTCTTCCCGCTCATGATCAACACGACGCGCGGCCTGGTCGAGGTGGATCCGGCCGCCCTCGAGCTGATGGACGCGAACGCGGCGTCCACCTGGCAGGTGATCCGCAAGGTCCGGGTCCCCAACGCGCTGCCCTTCGTGTTCACCGCGTTCAAGGTGGCGACGACGATCAGCGTCATCGGCGCCGTGGTGGGCGAGTACTTCGGCGGCCCGCAGTACGCCCTCGGCGTCTACATCACGTCCGAGGCCTACGTGTTCCGCTACATGAACGCGTGGGCGGCGATCCTGATCGCCAGCGCCATGGGAATCATCTTCTACCTTGCCGTGTCCGGCCTGGAGCGGCTTCTGCTCCCGTGGCATTCGTCACGCCGGCAGCCTGCGGGCTGATCCGGCGCGGAGTGGGGTGGGCGCACGGATTCGAGAGGAGGAGGCGAATCGGGAGGTGAATGACGGAGGAGACGAGAGGTCCTGAGGACGGTTGTCCAGCCCAGCAGAGGAGAGGATGTCGATGAAGATTCGCAGATGGTTCGGGATGGTGGCCCTGGTCGCGATCGTGGTCGCGGCCTGCTCGAGCAGCGCCACCACCGCGCCGGCGGCGAGCAGCGGCGCGGCCGCCGGGCCGCTGACCCCGGTCAAGTTCGTGCTCCAGTGGGTTCCCCAGGCCCAGTTCGCCGGCTACTACGCGGCGGTGGACCAGGGCTACTTCAAGGCTGCCGGCCTTGACGTCACCATCCAGCCGGGTGGTCCCGACGTGAACCCGATGCAGGTCGTCGCATCCGGCGGCGCCGACATCGGCACCACGTGGGTGCCGAAGATGCTCGCCTCGCGCGAAGGCGGCACCGACCTCGTGGACATCGCCCAGATCTACCAGCGCTCGGGCACGCTCGAGATCTCGTTCAAGAGCAACAACATCAACTCGATTGCCGACCTCAAGAGCAAGAAGGTCGGGACGTGGCTCGGCGGCAACGAGCCCGAGCTCTACGCTGACCTCAAGAAGGCCGGGATCGACCCGGCGAACCCGGCCGACGTCTCGATCGTCAAGCAGCCGTTCGACATGTCCCAGATGCTGACCAGCCAGACCACCGCCTCCGAGGCGATGATCTACAACGAGTACGCGCAGGTCCTCGAGGCGACGAACCCGGCGACCGGCAAGATGTACACGCCGGCCGACATCAACACCATCGACTTCAACAAGGACGGCACGGCGATGCTCCAGGACATGGTCTTCGCCAGCGCGAAGTGGCTGTCCACGGGCACCAACGCCGCGACCGCCGAGAAGTTCCTCGAGGCCACGTTCAAGGGCTGGATCTACTGCCGTGACAACCCCGACGGCTGCGTCCAGTCAGTGCTGAAGGCCGGCTCCAAGCTGGGCACCAGTCACCAGGCGTGGCAGATGAACGAGGTCAACGCCCTGATCTGGCCGTCGCCGAACGGGATCGGCGTCATCGACCCAGCCGTCTGGGCCCAGACGGCCCAGATCGCCCAGACCTACGGGATCATCAAGAACGCTCCGACGGCCGACGCCTACCGGACCGACCTGGTGACGCAGGCCCTCGCCGCGCTCGGCTCGAGCGTGGATACGAAGGGAGCAAGCTTCCAGAAGACCACGGTGACCCTGCAGCCCGGCGGCAATTGACCCCGGGAACACTCGAGGCGACGAGGCCGGCCCCGGACACCGGGGCCGGCCTCTCGCGTTCGGGCGTCAGTCCCGGCGGCCGGTCCCGAACTGGCGGTCGCCGGCGTCGCCGAGCCCGGGCAGGATGTAGCCCTTCTCGTTGAGGCCGCGGTCGAGCGCCGCGCAGTGGATGGTCACATCCGGATGGGCCGCGCTCACCGCGGCGACGCCCTCGGGCGCGGCGATCAGGTTGATGAGCTTGATCCGGGTCGCGCCCCAGCGCTTGAGCACCTCGATGGCGGCCGTGGCCGAGCCGCCGGTGGCGAGCATCGGGTCGAGGATCAGGCAGAGGTCGACGGTCGCGGAATCGGGGAGCTTGTTGTAGTACTCGACCGGCCGGAGCGTTCGCTCGTCGCGGAAGAGGCCCAGGTGCCAGACCTCGGCGGTGGGCATCAGCTCCAGCATGGCGTCGACCATGCCCAGGCCGGCCCGGAGGATCGGCACGAGGCCGATCCGGTCGCCGAGCTCGTGGGCTTCGACTTCCTCGAGCGGCGTTCGGACGCGGCGCGGGCGGAGGCGCGCGTCGGCGAGCGCCTCGTAACCCAGGAGCCACGAGAGCTCCCGGACGACCTCGCGGAACTTCTTCGGCTCGGTCTTTTCGTCGCGGAGGATCGCGAGCTTGTGAAGCACCGCGGGGTGCCGCGAGACGGTGAGGGACGGAGCGCGGGGCGGGGCGGTTGTCTCGGACACGGGCGCGCACCTCGGGGCGTGGAGCGGGCGGACGACCGGCCGGGGGCGCGCCTGGCGCAGTGGGATCCCGACCTGCACGATCCTAGCACCGGCGCGCCTCCGGAACCGGTCGCCGCCGCGGCTGCCGAAGGCCCGGGCGACGGCGACGTCGCGCCGGCGCGGGGCGCGCGGTATGCTCGGTCGATGCCGTCAACCCGTGCCCCGCGCAGCGTGCGCCCAGGTCCCGCTGTCGCGTCGCGCAGGGCCGCGCCGGTCCTGGCCCGTCACGTTCGCGGCGAGATCGTCGAGAGCGTTCATCGCGGGCACATCGTCCAGGTCGACGCGATCGGCAAGGTGATCCGGACCGCCGGCGACCCCGAGGTGGTCGTCACGCTCCGGTCGTGCGTCAAGCCCTTCGCGCTCGTCACGCTCCTCGAAGCGGGCGGCGTGCGCGAGTTCGATCTCTCGTCGGCGGAGCTTGCGGTCATGGCGAGCTCGCACTCCGGCGAGGACCTGCACGTTCGGACGCTCCAGGCGGTCTTCCGCCGCGCCGGGGTGAGCCAGACCCTGCTCGCCTGCGGCAGCGAGGGCGCGCCGCTGGACGCGCTCACGGCGGTGCGCCTGGCGCGCGATGGCGAGAAGCCCGGGCCGGTTCGCCACAACTGCTCGGGAATGCACGCGGCGGAGCTCCTGCTGGCGCGGCTCGCGGACTGGACGCTGGAGGACTACTGGCAGCCCGACCACCCGGTCCAGGTCGCCACGCGGGCCGTCGTCGCCCGCGCCTTTGCCACCACGCCGGAGCGCCTGACGACGGCGACCGACCAGTGCGGCGTGGACACGTACGCATTCCCGCTTCGTGCAGTTGCCGCGGCCTACGCGCTCCTTGCCGACCCCGATGCGCTCCCGCCGGGCGACGCGCGCCGCTCGCTCTCCGCACCGTTGCGCGTCATCCGCGACGCGATGCTGGCGAACCCGGAGCAGGTCGGGGGCACGCGCGACCGCCTGGACACGTCGCTGATGAGGGCGCTTCCCGGTCGGCTCGTGTCCAAGGGCGGTGCGGAGGCGCTGCGCGGGATCGCGGTCCTGGCGGACCGGACCGGCGGTGCGCCGGCTTCGGCGTTCGCAATCAAGGTGGAAGACGGGGGCGGGTTCGCGCGGGCGGGGTGGTCGATCGCCGTCGAGACGCTCCGCCTGGCCGGGGTCCTGGGCGCCCAGTCGCTGCGGGCGCTGGGGCGATATCACCGGCCCGTCCAGCTGGATCCGCACGGGAAGATCGCGGCCGAGACGATCCCCGCGTTCGATCTCGTGCCGGTCGGCGAGCTGGTCGGCTGACGCCGGCGGGCGAGGCGGGAACCGCTGCGTGACGTCCAGGGGGGATCCGTATCGCGTGCTCGGCGTGCCGCAGGGCGCGTCCATCGCCGAGGTGAAGCGCGCGTACCGGTTGCTGGCGAAGCGGAACCACCCCGATGCGGGTGAGGGATCCCTGGCCCGGTTCCTGGAGATCCAGGCGGCCTACGAGATGCTTGCCCGGAACGGCGCGACAGGCGGCGCCCGCTCCGGCCCGTCCCGGTCCACCGTCCGGCGGCCGGCCCAGCAAGGCCCGCGCGCCACGGGTTCTCGCCGGGCGAGCGGCGAGCGCGCCGACGACCCCGCGACGCCACCGCCGCCCGGCACCGAATGGGCGCGCCGACCACGCGAGGGAAGCGAAGGTTCAGCGCCCGGGGGAGGCGGACGCCCGGGGACGGGTGCCGGCGCGGCCGCCGGGGGGCGTGGCGGCCAGCGCATGCCGCACGTCATTCCCAACCCGTTCGACAACACGATTCTGATTCAGGGCACGCCCCAGGAGTACGGCCAGATACTGAGCCTGCTGCACCAACTGGATATCCCGCCACGGCAGGTATTGATCGAGGCCAAGATCTACGAAGTGGATCTGAAAGGGGCATTCGCGGCAGGCGTGACAGCCTACCTGGAGAAGAAGGACTCGAGCGCGGCGGGCGCGGCGGGGCGCATCCTGAACGTGGCTTCGGGCGCGGGCGGAATAGCGCTCACCACGGGCGCCCTGGTGCTGCGCAGTCACGAACTGCTGGCCGCCATCACGGCGTCGGAGACCAACAGCCACACGCGGGTAATTTCGGCGCCCAGCATCATCGCGACGGATAGCATTGCGGCCACCATGAACGTGGGCGATGACGTGCCGACACTGACCTCGCAGGCGGTCGGTGGGGTAACTCAGGGTGGCAATTCGCTCTTCACCAACACAGTGTCCAGCCGCAGTTCCGGCGTCACCCTGGCCATCATGGCGCGCATCAACTCGAGCGGCATCGTGACCATGCTCATCAACCAGAACGTAAGCTCGCCTCAGCCGCCGGCGGCCTCCAGCCAGATTCAATCGCCTTCCTTCTCTAACCGGTCTTTCCAGACCCAGATCACGGTGCAGGACGGCGACACGGTGGCCATCGGCGGCATCATCCAGGAGAACAACC